>PVBE011401881.1_pt1 | contig 15536 bp, 14 predicted proteins | sample 1631181 | NCBI WGS metagenome assembly PVBE01 (sample SAMN08397723, study PRJNA350692) | Marine metagenome, whole genome shotgun sequencing project. | isolation source: water | place: Pacific Ocean | collected 2012-04 | reverse complement strand
CTGTTCGTCAGATTTTCATCAAGGATCCAAGTGGAGTGAAAATCGAACTAAATTTTTCTGAAGGCTAAATTTACTACCCAAACCACTTCATCAGATGTACCAAAATCAAATATAAGGAATTTTCTGATGCATTCCAAGAATCGCTTCCTATGCTATTGCAACAGTACAGTTCTTTTGTTTTATATCTCGGAATCAACCCTTCGCGAAAATTGGTGATATCTCAAAAGCCTTACTAGTTAAGACCGAATCGGCCTGTATTTACCACCGGGAGTTTAATCCTTTCGAACTGGAAGAAAAAAGATTAGTGTTCTGCTTCGTGTTGTTTTCAGTGGCGTGTGCTTGCCTGTCTGCAAGGGCCTCTGGTGCATGTCAATGCGCAACAACCAACGACTGTAACCGCTACCGATTCCCTTTGAGTATCCCGATGTGCTCGTTTAACATGCTCCATCAATTTGTCTCAAAGCATCTGAGCAGCATTTATCATCCTAGGAGGAATGCCTTTTGATCACCGTTCATCTGATTGGAAACGCTCATCTGGATCCCGTGTGGCTATGGCGATGGCCAGCCGGGATTGGAGAAGCACTGGCAACCTGCCGTTCAGCAGCAGACCGCATTGAGGAGACTCCTGAGTTTATTTTTACCCGGAGTGACCAGTGGTTGTATGAACAGATCGAAGTGCTGGATCCCGCGCTTTTCGAACGTATTGAACACTATGTGCGCTTAGGGCAGTGGCAGATCGTCGGTGGTTGGTACATTCAGCCTGATTGCAATCTTCCCTTAGCTGATTCATTCCGCAAGCATATGGAACTCGGTAAAGCTTACTTCCAGGACAAGTTCGGTGTCGAAATCACTGTGGGTTATAATGTCGATAGCTTCGGACACAATGCCATGCTTCCTAGCTTCCTTGCCGAGTCGGGATACGATAGCTATGTGATGATGCGGCCGATGGAGCATGAGAAAGCACTGCCTGCTTCGCTTTTCCGCTGGCAGGCGCCCGACGGGGCCGAGGTGCTCGTATGGCGTATTCCACGCGCCTATACCTGTTGGGAAACGGACCTAACGGAGAGTATCCAGGCATCACTGGCGGTTGCTGATCCAGACATCGGCCATGTCATGTGTTTCTATGGGGTTGGGGATCATGGTGGGGGACCTACCAAACAACAGATCGCTTGGTTGCTTGAACACCAGGAGAGCTTCGAGAATGCAAAGTTGGTGTTCTCACATCCCCGCGCGTTTTTTGCGGCCGTGAAGCCGTTCCAGCAAGCACTCCCAGTCGTACAAGATGAACTTCAATTTCACGCAGTTGGTTGTTACAGCGTGGTGCATGATCTCAAGACCCAGATGCGGCGTGCAGAGCATACGCTTATCCAGGCGAAAGTCGCACAGGATATGTTCCCAGACGATGTACCCACACATATGGATGACCAGCTAGAGGCTGCCTGGAAGAAGGTGCTGTTCAACCAATTCCATGACATCTATGCAGGAACAAGCCTGGCGCAATCCTATGTGGATGCACAGGATCAGCTCGGAACAGCTTGCGATACTGCAGATACGATTATGTACCATACGCTCTTCCGCAGTATGCGAGAGCTACCAGAGGATGAACAGCAGCGCATCGTTGTGTTCAATCCATCAGATACCCCTTATTCAGGCTACCTGGAGCATGAGCCCTGGCTAGGCTGGGGATCGTTTGATGGATGGTTGGCGTGCAATAAGGGGGACCTCGTGCCCCATCAGATGGTACTACACGATTCCGTGGCACGCTCCGAGAAACGCAAAGTGCTTTGGCGTGCGGAGATCCCTGCACAGAGCTGGAAGGTGTACTGTCTATGCTCTGGCGAGCCACCGATCTCGAATCCGACCGACTTACAGACATCATCCGATACGATCTCCAATAGCCACTGGTGCCTTACAGCAGGGCAAGGCGAATCACTTTTGGGGGTTACCCGGGTGAGAGATGGTACATCACTGCTTTCCGAGGAAGGCTTAAGGATTGTGGTCCAACAGGATTCCAGTGATACATGGTCACACGGAATCGATGGGTTTCGGGAAACTATTGCTGGTTGTTTCCAGGTAACAGATACTCAGGTTGAGGAGGAGGGTCCCATACGTGCTTTGCTGAGGGTTAGGGCACGCTTCGATGCAAGTAACCTGGACCTCTGGGCTGCCCTTTATCGGGACGATCCACGCATTGACTTGCGGCTGTTGCTCGATTGGCATCAAAGTCTCCAGATCAGCAAGCTTTGCTTCCATCTGCCCCGGACCATCATAGCTCGCTCGGACGGTATTCCAGGCTCGACCCTATTGCGGCCTCAGAATGGTCAAGAATTCCCGCTCCATGATGTCACCTCCATCAATACAGAGGATGGAGGGATACTGAGCATTGCTACCCCTGATTGCTTCGGCATCGACGGAACAGACAATACTGTTAGGCTGACGTTGCTGCGCTCTCCCGCTTACGCCTGGCACGATCCGGCGAAGCTAGATCCAGATGCTACCTATCGCTACACCGACCAAGGGGAACACCTATTCCGTTTCTGTTTGGTTGAAGATAGCATTGAGCTTGCCTCAGACCTAGCACTTGGGATGCACCGAGCGCCGGTCTGCCTGGATTGGACGAAAGGGATGATAGGTATAAAAGATGGGAGCAAAGTTTGACCCCCACGAAACCTCAGATACTGGTCACGAATGACGATGGTGCCGATTCACCGATTTTATTGCCGCTAGTACGAGAATTATCTTCGTTTGCCCAAGTGAACACTGTAGTGCCGGCATCGGAATGTAGTTGGACTAGCAAGGTGATAAGCCGTTTTAAACCTATAGAATTGGCCTTAATTGAGCGTGATGGTTTTACGATCCATACCTTGTCGGGCTATCCGGCAGACTGTGCTAACATCGGTATACACAACCTTAGCCCTAATAAACCCGATCTGGTTGTTTCTGGAATCAATATTGGCTCTAACGCTGGCCTGGCTTTTGCTCTGAGTTCGGGTACCATCGGGGCAGCGGTGGAAAGTTTTCTTTCGGGAGTACCAGCCGCGGCTTTTTCTTTAGAATTACCCCTACAGGGGTTTGAACTGTGGCGATGTGAACGGCGGCTTGATCCCGCACTCGACGAGTTGATTTTAGAGTCCACCTCAGTAACAGGTGAAATCGTTGCTGAACTTTTGCGCGGTGGCTTGCCAGAAGGGTCAGATATTGTTGCAGTGAATATGCCGGAGAGCACAACGTGCGAATCTCCAAGGCGTTTGACCGGTATGACGCAAACAGGATACAGCTCACTCTTTGCCCGGCATGAGACGGAGCCAAGATTTGAGTTTCAGGACTGTCAACTGTCTCGGGTTGGCGAACCGTCTAGAGGCGATAGAGAGACTCTTGATAAAGGAGAAGTTTCGATCTCTCCACTCCGTTATTCGCTTGATGCACCAGTGTGCCCAACGGATAGGCAGCGTTTTGAGCACAGCGTCTGAAATCGATCTAGGAAGTCTAGATGTCCAATTCCCCATTGCGGAGTCTTCTTCATGGTACTTATTGCGGTGTTTTACTCTTCGTAGGGGGCATATGGGGAGAAGAGGCCCGTGTCGATTCTTTCCAAAGTCAACTTTCTCCAATTGTTGGGTATTCCTTATGACTTTACCGGTCTGTACTTTGTTTTTCTCATCCCCAATTCAGGTTGGAACTACGTGGTGCGTCTGCACTGAGTAAGCTAGCGTCTTCGCCCCAATCATTGAAGGGTTTACATAGATCCATAATCAAGGACTTATAGTCTTATCCATAAAGCTGGCTTATGAAGCTCGGGGGGTAATCTACCAGTAAATGCCGGGTTTCTTGTTTACCGTTGAAAAAGAAAGTGGTGGCCAGGCAGTCTACATCACAGCAGTTGTCTCCTATGATGCTCTGGCTCTACTGGCATTGGGTGGGAGTTTGTCCGCGGAAGGGTCCGATCAGGTGGTGAACAAATCGGGTCCTGGTTTATGTTTTCATCAGTTATTCGTTGTTTCCGTTGGTCGCGACCGCCTGATCATACGGTACCAGCACCTGTAGGTTTTCGTCCTTTATTTTGTTGGGGGTCGGGGAAACCCACCATTCAGCCTTTAGAGACACTCCTCCCTCCCAGGATACGAAGGTCCACCCCAAATTAACAAGTGGCTGCTTGATCTCGGCCTCTCGGATAAGGTGGATGGTACTGTCTACTGCATACCCCTGGACGATTCCTTCCAGATCGAGCCTGGAGCAGCAGTCAGGCAGCTAAGAAGTGAAATGCGACTAACTACTTGAGTTAAAGAGGGTGGGGCCTAGTGTGCTACTCGGGGGCTAGTCTCCTGGACCATCCAGTTCTTGTACTTTAATCAACCCTGTTTAAAGTACTTCATAGGTTAACAGGTTAGCGGTAATCGTTGAGGTTTTATTTTGGAAAGAAATGCGAACCATTATTTTACGAACGATCTATTAAATTGAATTATCAATTTGTTGATCATTTGTTCAAAGGTAAACTATTTTAGAGAATCAGCCATTTCCATGGTCCATGAAATCCAACTAATATCATCATCCGAAGAAAAACAAGCTGCTAACACAGGTGTTGCATAACCCCATGCTGATATTGTTTCTCTATCATAATCCAACATTTCTGTAAGTATCTCTACTTTTCGTGAAATAATTAATTTAGGATTTTCTATTTTTTGTTTTGGTTTTAAATGAATTAACATTGAACCAGCATTAAATGGTGGATCTCCCATTAACCCCTTAGGATCAATGGCAAGCCAAGGATCTCTTGAAGCACAAATTATATTTTCATGATGCAAGTCGCCATGCAATAATACTTGTTTAGATTCAGAGCCTACACGTTCGACTAATATACTTGAAACCCTAGAAATTGTAGACTACGGGATGTGATAATATTTGTTATTTTTTCTCATTTAATTCGTGAACACACTTAGTCCATCTATGTGAATCAGGAAAGTTATGAATTTAAGGAACTGGTATCCATAATTTTTTTTAAAATTGAACAATTATACGTGTTGCATCATCATCATTTGAAAGAGTTTTCAATGTTTCTCCAGGGGGCAGCATTTCAAGTAACATGGCTCCTATTTCTAGGTCATAATCTAAAAGTAGAACTGTTCCCCTACCATTCCAAGTTTGCAATGCATTAATTTCAGATTTAATGTTCAAGACTTGATATCCTCAGCTTGAGGATTACAAATTTGTTATTCGAACACATAGTTGGAGCAACGAAATTATAAGAAAGATTCAGTAAAGGCTTGTCTGGTGTCAATCCCCATTTTTCAGCTATTTCTGCAATCACTTTATCTAAGTTCTTCAACCATTTTGCACCATCAACAGTTTTAGTTGCATTTAGCAATAATTTTTCTGGAAAATGATACATAATTAATAATTCTGGATTATTAATATGAAAAACTTCTCTATTAAGATACTATTGAAATGATTCCAAAAAAAATTATGACAAAGGATTTTCAATCTTTAGGCAATAAAAAAAAATTTAATCTTACTTACGGTCAGCATCCAATTTTTCTTGAGACAACAGCTTTTAACAAAGCAAGAAACTATCTTTTTACACATGGACGCCCACTTGAACGTGCGCAATTCTCAAGAATCTTTGAAGGAGGTTCTGAGGAACTAGTTTTGAAGGCCCTTCTCTCTTACCAAAATGATGACGGAGGTTTCGGACACGGCCTAGAGCCAGACTTGAGAACAAGCCACAGTTCCGCATTGTGTACATCGGTAGCTCTTCAAATTCTTAAGGAACATAAGACGAAGTGTTTAATGACGACAATATCCAGGGCTTTATCTTTTCTCAAGGATTCATTTGACGAAGAGAATTCCACTTGGAGGATTATCCCCCTCAGTGCTCAAAAACACCCCCATGCCCCTTGGTGGAATCAGTCAGAACCTGAAGACGTATTTTCTATATTTCGGATGAATCCAACCGCAGAACTGCTTGGATACTTCATTGAGTTTGCAGAATCAACCTACACCCAGTTCACCACTTCACTTGCTGAGGTGGTGGAAATGAAACTAAACGAGGTAGTTGAACCAAGCATGCATGATTTACTTTGCTTACTACGTCTTTTTCAAACTGAGGGGCTAAGTGAGTCTTTAAAGGATAGCCTATTTAGGTTTCTATCAATTCAGGTGCTTAAATGTGTAGAACTTGACCCTAGTCAATGGAAAAATTACTGTCTCCAACCCCTACAGATAGCAAAGTCTCCAGATTCTTTATTTTTTCCGGATCTGGAAGAATATGTGGAGGTGAATCTGAATGCAGAGATCAGCTCACAAAATGAGGACGGATCTTGGACGCCTTCATGGACATGGGGTGAGCAAGACCCAGTCTCATGGAAAGAAACGAAGAGGGAATGGTCAGGTGTTTTGACACTAGAAAAACTAAAGGTACTGAAGCAATACGATCGGCTAATTAGCAATTAGTTGGGAATAGGCATCAAAACCATATGAAGAAACGTTTTATTATAGAGAAATTTAAATTAATATGATTAGAAAGTAATTGAAAAACTCAATCAATGTTTAGATATTTTATTTTAAAAAAATTTTGTTTCATTCAAAGAATTATTTTTTTTCATAATAATCAATTAAATTATCTCTTTAATCACATTTATTTAGAATCGTGTGTTTGTATGAGCTATGATTAAGTTACATCTTGCAAGGAGACTAAATCATCATATGGGTGGAACCCACAGTCCTGGATTCTTCAGAAGCTTTTTGCTGCCCTTTGGCACCTCACCTATTGCACGGTTAGGCTTAGTTCTGCTTTTGGGCAATCTCTATTTCTACCTCCCCTTTTACGCCCTCTACCTTCAGAGCCTGGGATTAGACCTTGTTCAGATCTCTGAATTGTCCATCCTTTTGCTTATTAGCACCCTGCTGTTCGAAATCCCAGGAGGGATGCTTGCTGATCATATAGCTAAAAAAAAAATCTTGGTGGCAGGCTTCATCCTCCAACTGCTTGGAGAAGTATTGTTTCTTCATGGCACCATGTTCTTCCATTTTGTTTTGGCTTCGCTTATAGGAGGGATCCACTGGGCTCTTCACTCAGGATGCCTGGAGGCTTATCTTTATGAATTGCTTCATGGGCTCAAGCAACAGGAGCGCTACAATGAAGCACTGGGGTATTTCGGATTTGCCAAATCTATTTCCAACTTTATTGCGTTTCTGAGCGGAACCCTGATAGTGGGATTATTGGGAGCCAGCAGTTTCTCCTTTCTCATTCTTCTGACCGTGTGTAGTGTGGCTTTGGCTTTAGGAGGCATGATTACTTTACCAGAACAGAGGGGCCACCCATCCAGATCTTCGGATCAACAACTCCGTGCGGGTTCCAAACGATCCCTGCTCGAGAGATTGGGATTGATCGAACTATCAGGTTACTCCAAAACCTTGTTACTCCTGACCCTGCTTTTCTGTGTGACCCAACCGTTGGCGGACTCGCTGCTTATTTTCATTCAACCTTTTTTTGAACAAAGAAACGGACCTGTGGCCTTGCTGGGTACTTTGATAGCAGCAGGGATGGTCTGTGAGGCGATTGTTCTCAAACAAGTGCACGTGTTTCAGAAGAAATTCAAATCGGCCGTGGTGTTGAAAGCCACCTGCTTGTTCCTTGGATTAGGTTATATTCTGCTCGCTTGGAGCCCGAATGCCTTCACAGCAGCTGTTTTTTTTCTGTGGATTCGTTCAGCGGTAGGGGTTCAGCAAGTGCTCTTGACCGAAAAAACCTTGAGGTTGTTTTCCCAGGAACGTCACGCCACAGTGCTTTCGATGTTGAACCTAGGTTCTCGTCTTTATGTGGCAGGGGGCATGTGGGGGATCGCGTTAGTTGCAGAACACTCATTGTCTCTTGCCTTCGTCTGCCTGGCGATTCTGATGCTGGCAGCATCAATCACAGTGACCTTGATAAAAATTCCAGATGGGGAGAGCACTTCCCAAAGTTGAAAAGATCCGTGAAGATATCGGAGAACAGATCTCGCATACGCTGCCACTGATACCTACCGATCCCAAGCCCTTATTCTCCAAGTTCGGTGATACGAACTTTCAACACCCTGAAGTTCCCTGGCCCGACTCTCCCGCGCCCGAAGATTGAAGACGGCACGGAGTTCTGCGCGCTCCGCGGCCCTTTTTTTCTTGGTGCATCAAAAGCTGTGTAGAGGTCTTTCTTGGAGGGGCCGAGATGAAAACCCACCCCAAAAACCAAACATCAGGAAATCAAATCCGTCAACCCTCCGCCAGATGTCATTGGAGCCGAAAAAAAATTCTCTTTACTCATTTTGATTTTTCTATTTATCCTTCTGAAAAAAATGAATTACTTTACAGAGAAAATCTGTCTTGCTATTACTCAGAATCAGGTAGGGTTTTGAATCAATAGTGAGGTATTCATTTGAGTGAAAATCAGAATGACAAAGGGGTATTGCAATGAAGTAATAAGATGAGAAACTCATGGTTCCTCTCGATCGGGTTTCACTCCAGACAAAGAATTCTTGAAAAGATGAAATTGGATAAAATTGCCAAGGCAAACAAAAGTTTATGGGAAAATGAAGTTCGGCTTGGATGCGGATACACAGTGCCATGGCTCCATCTCGATCGCTCTGCATTGAAACGCTACGTTTCGGGGCAGAGTAATAACATCAACATTCCTCTTGATACAATTTATCCTGCAAAGCTGCTAAAAAATGTAGAAAACAAGCGCGTGCTCTGTCTCGCATCAGGAGGAGGTCAACAGTCTGCTGTCTTCAGTTTGCTCGGTGCTCAGGTAACAGTGGTGGATTTTTGTTCAGGACAGTTGGAGGGTGATCAAAAAGCAGCAGACTTTTATGGATATGAGATCAATCTGGTGGAAGCGGATATGCGAGATCTGTCATGTATGCAATCGGACTTTTACGATTTGGTCTTTCAGGCAGAATCCCTCTGTTACATTCCTCATGTCAAAGAGGTTTTCAGCCAGGTTTCCAGTCTGCTCAAAAGAGGAGGCAGATATAGATCAGCCTTTCATGATCCTGTTGCCTTTTCCTTGGAATGGGATGGGGTCCGGTATGGCCTAAATCGTGGCTACCGGCAAAGAGAGTTGTATCGTGAAGATGGAGGCGTTGAATTCCGACACCGCCTGGATGAGATCTTTAACGGGCTTCTTGATGAGGGGTTTTTGATTGAATGTGTTCTGGACAGATCCGTGCACGGTCAAAAAGAGGCTGAGAAGGAGACTGAGCCTGGAACCTGGAATCATGAAAAATCGTTTGTGGGAGGAGAATTTGTAATCATCAGCATGAAGCCTTCTGCAAGTCCTGCTGGAAAACGATAAGTACAGGCAAGTTATCTTTTAAGAAATGCTCCCCAATCCATCCTGCAGGCCTGGTATCCCGATCCTCCCGCACTCGATTTTTGAAGGCGTCACGGGAATCTGCGTGCTGATCAACCCTCTTTGAAGATTCCCGGAGAGTCCTAAGCCATGACGAGGTCTTTATCAGAGGATTTGCGCCATAAACCAACCCAACAATCCCAATCTTAAGAAGATCAAACCCCTTAACCTTCAACCAAGCACCGATGATACGTTGAAATCTTTTCCATAAAAAGTCTGATTTTCCTATAGCAAATAGCATAAAGGAATTTAAGAATCAACTAAAGGCCCGGAGTCTAATCGACACGTACTGAGAAAGAAATACAACTGAACAACTAATTCGCAATTGGAGACATATAATGTTGAAACAGAACCTGAACGGCAGTTGGACATACAAGAGGTTAGGGGGAAAAGAAAAAGGAACGGCCAGGGTTCCCAGTGATATCTATCGAGACCTTCTGGATAACGATCAGATCCCCGATCCTTATTATCGGGATAATGAGCTTGAGCTTAAATGGATTGGTGAAAACGGTTGGGTTTACTCGCGTGATTTCTCCATTGATAAAACGTTCTTGGAAAACGATCAGGTTATCTTGAAATGCCACGGGTTGGACACCCTTGCTACCATTACCCTCAATGGAGACGTTCTCGCCACCACCGACAACATGTATCGCACCTGGGAATGGAACGTCAAAGAGATGCTAAAAGCTGGCAAGAACACGATCAGTATCTGCTTTGATTCCGCAATGAAATACTGCCGTGAGAAGGGGCAGGAGCGTAAATTACCGGCTTGGCCGGCCTACGACCGGAACTGGATCCGCAAAGAACAATGTAATTTTGACTGGGACTGGGGCCCCTATGCGGTGACTTGCGGCATCTGGCGTGATATAGAGCTGATCTCGTTTGATGAGGCAAGGCTGGAGGATGTTCACATTCTGCAGGCTCATGCCAAAAACAGCGTGGGCCTGACGGTTAATCTCGGTGTAGACAAAATCGGGAACAATTCCTGTTCTGCCGCAGTGACGGTTTCTCTGAATGATACCGTTGTCGGTCAAGCCGACACCACATTCAGAGGACGCAAGGGAAGCGTTGAAATTACCATTGGCAACCCGAAGCTTTGGTGGCCCAATAACCTTGGCACTCAACCGTTGTATGAGGTGGAAGTAAGGCTCTTCTCTAAAAGTGGCGTTTGGATGGATTGCTGTACTAAGCGTATCGGGCTACGCACGCTTGAACTTGATCGTCATGAAGATGAGTGGGGTGAATCGTTCCAGTTCGTTGTTAATGGTCACCCATTCTTTGCCAAAGGCGCCAACTGGATTCCGGCTGACGCAATCCAGTCCCGAATGACAGAGAAAGAATACCGTATGCTTATTCAGGCCAGTGCTGAAGCCAACATGAACATGCTCCGTGTCTGGGGTGGAGGAATCTACGAAGAGGATATTTTCTATAACCTCTGTGACGAACTGGGTATCTGTGTATGGCAGGACTTCATGTTTGCCTGTGCAACCTATCCGACCTTTGACAAGGACTATATGGCTACGGTAAAGGCAGAGCTTAAGGATAACATCAAGCGCCTTCGCCACCACCCGTCGATTGCGTTATGGTGTGGCAACAATGAAATGGAGCAGGGGTTGGTCAGAGATACCTGGACAAAACATGCTATGTCGTGGAAAGACTACGGCAAACTTTTTGATAAGCTTATGCCGCAACTTACTGGGAAACTCGATCCTCAACGTGACTATTGGCCCAGCAGCCCACACAGCCCGAAGGGGGATCGCCAGGACTTTAATAATCCTACTTGTGGTGATGCCCACCTCTGGGATGTTTGGCACGGTAAGAAACCCTTCGAATGGTACCGCACATGTGAACATCGCTTCAACAGTGAATTCGGCTTCCAATCATTCCCTGTGCCCAAGACTGTCTATGGATATACCGAAGAGGCCGATCGCAATGTGACCTCCTGGGTTATGGAGCATCACCAGCGCTCCGGCATCGGCAATACCACGATCATGCAGTATATGCTTGATTGGTTCAGACTCCCGTATGGCTTTGAGAATACTCTCTGGGCATCGCAAATCCTACAGGGAATGGCCATCAAATACGCCTGCGAACATTGGCGTCGTAGTATGCCCCGCGGCATGGGCACTCTGTACTGGCAGCTCAACGATTGTTGGCCCGTAGCCAGTTGGGCATCTATCGACTATCATGGCCGCTGGAAAGCACTCCATTACTTGGCAAAAGACTTCTTTGCCCCGTTGCTGATCAACGGATTAGAGGATGCGAAAACCGGCACGGTAGAGGTCCATGTAACCAATGATCACCTAAAGGCCCGAAAAGTAAAGGCTGCATGGAGGGTTACTGATGTAGCCGGAAACCTTATCAGCGAAGGTGGAAAGAAGGTCAATGCCAAGGCTTCCGCAGATTTTCTTGTCAAGACTTTGGATCTTTCTAAAAGCATAGCCAAATACGGTGCGCGTAATCTGCTAGTTTGGTTGGAATTGACTGTGGATGGAGAGGCGGAACCGGTCTCTCGTAACCTGGTCCTTTTCTCCAGGCCCAAACATCTTGAGTTGCTTGATGCCAAGATCAAGACATCCGTCAAGAAAGCTGGTGATGCCTATAAGGTAACACTTACGAGTGCAGCGCCTGCATTATGGGCTTGGCTTGAACTGACTGAAGTAGATGCCGTTTGCAGTACTAATTTTGTTCACGTCCACCAGGGCCAACCAGTTGAGATCATGGTTCAGCCCAACATCGAACTGACAAGTAAAAAGTTCAAAGAACAAATGGTTGTCAAGAGCCTGATCGATACATACTAATAACCGAATCCGGGCAAGGCATAGTTGTCTATTTGGCGGATAGAAAGACAATTTCTTGTTTTTCTATTACGTTTTGCAGGATAAAGTCACTAATAAAGGAGTACAGAATCAGTTAACCCATTCGTTTGATTTCTAATTCAGACACAGCACATTAAGTGCCGTTTAGAGCGAGGAGAAAACTTGATGCAGAAACCTATTTGGATTATCAGTATTTGCTGCCTATTGTGGTGCGTCCTTCCAGTGAATGCGCGCCGGCCAATGGACTGGCATGACCAACGTCGACGTTTGATAAAGAGATTGTTCAACTGGCTGCAGATGGCAATTTTGATGAACTGGACGAGCGCCAGCTTGAATACGGCCAGAAGAAACGTTATCAGAGAAACGATGCTCTAGAAGCCATTGTAGAACTGTGCCGACAACATTCATGTATGCATGGGTGGGAGCAATTATAGGTGCTTTGATTCGAAGTTTGGGAGGAAAAATTGCAGATAAACTGGATAGTTCTATCGTAACACAATTTGTGTCTATCGTCATGGTTCTATCAGCAGTAAATGTCGGGTATTACGCTTAACTAGCTTACCAATCCGCAACGCTGCAGGACTATTTCATACCTTTTTATTTATTGGTGATCCTTTTTACAGTATCAGGAATTGGAAACGGTTCCACATTCAGAACCATATCCACGGTATTTAATGAAGAGCAGGCCGGGCCTGCACTGGGTTGGACATCGGCTGTTGCTGCCATACGGAACATTATTGATTCCGAAAGTTATCGGAGAAAATATGAATTCAGGAACCTCGGAGTTGGCTATGTACGGATTTGTCGATTTCTATGCAGTTCGTTATGTTTTGAATTGATGGTATTATTTGGGTCCAAAAGCAGAATACAAAAATCCATAGAACCGTGTAGCCGTATTCAATTGTGAAAAGGGAAACTTGTTATGAAAGACCCATTACATTGGATTCCGGTCAAATAAAAGCTCTCTTTTACCTTTGCACTCAACTGTCTTGTGTCATTGGGTTTGAGTGGCGGAGTAGCAATCTACAGCAAAAGACCCTCTCTTAGCACAAAAATTCTGAACAACCTCAACCTAATGCCAACCGATCCCGTTCCCTCATCCTGAGACTTAGGTGATATTAACTTCCAATTCCCGGAAGTTTCCTGATATCCAGGCCCTCTCGCGCCTGGCAATTAAGGACTGTACGGAGTTTTGTGCGCTCCGCTGTCCTTTTTTCTCGGTGCCATCAAAAGCTATCTAGAGGCTTTTCTCGGAGGGACCGAACTGAAAACCCAGCCAACCAGAAAAACCCCGTATAATCAAATTCGTCAACCCTTCGCTAGATGCCTTTGGAGCCCTGAAATCATTCCGTTGATTCTTTTTAATTTTACTATAATTGCTTTATCTAAAACGTCTGCACCTTTGAGTCCACACTTTGATCATTTATGAGGATAGGTTGCAAATATGTTTATGTCGTCTACAACTTCGGATCCTGTTTCTTCTATTTCTTCCAGTTCTTCAGAGCTATCTAGAAAATCTTTATCTCTTATTTCCTCATGGTGTTTGCATGGTTTACAGACCAGATAGAATTTTTCGCAGTTATTTATTGGAATAAGTATCTAGTTGCATTTTGACAGAATTTGACTTTCATTATTGAGTATACTCAATAAGATTTTTCATTTTTTTTTGTGAATGGATTTTTAAATATCATTCAGTTTTAATAAAACCTTATATGTTTTATATTCATGTTCTAGTAATTTCTTGACGTTTTTTTTAGTTTCGATATTGTGGTGACCTTTTTGTATATACCATCTTAACATGTTTAACATTTTTGCAATCAACGATACATAGAGCCATCTTTCAATTGTTATTAAACATATATTTTTGCATATTTTGGATTTATTTATTACAATGTTGAGAGCTTTTTGGTTATCAACAAGAAATTCTGCATAATCATACATAAACGGACCATAGCCGTAGGAACTACCCCAATCAATGAGAAATTGACCTCCATTATTTACAATTATATTATCTTCCCTAAAATCATGATGTTGCCTGGTAAAAGGCATTGATACAAAATCTTTAATTATACCTTCTTTATTTATAGATATAAGATTAAGTAGTTCCAAAAAATCTTGAATTATTTTCAATTTATATTTCTTTTTTAATTTCAATAGATTTTTTTTACATTCTTTAAAATTATCATAAAGATTTTTAGCAAAAAATCCATCTTCACTCTGACTATAATTATTTAATTTTGTAGTATTATGTTTTTCGAAGTATGCTCGATTATTCATTTTATTTTGGAATTTAATGAAATCTTTTAATAAATTTATGTCTAATTGCTTTTTTCTTAACATTTTTCCATCTATATTCGGCATTATTAAAATTCCTTTTTTCAACAATTTTGGGAATAAACTATACGGAAGATGTCTTAGTTTTAGTTTGTATAAAAAGTAGTTTACTTGTGCCTCGTGAAGCTTTACTTCTTTCGAAAAATATTTTTTCTTACCTTTTTGTAATATATATGTGTGTGTCATTTCTCCAATATTAAGAGTTTTTATTTTCCATTTATCAAAATTCCGAAACTCTTTTGTCTTTCTCAAAATATTTTCGAAATCTTCTCTTGATAATTTTCCTTGATATCCCAAAGTATTTTTCTTCATGTTAATTATTTATTTATTTAATTTTTTCTTTTTGTCATGATTTATATATTTATTTATTATAAATCTAACCAAGAGAAGTTTCTTATAATAGAGCTCTTTTTGCCTTTTAGATTTAATTCTTTGTTTTTCGAATCGTGTTTCTCAAAATCGAGAATTTAATGTCCGAAAAAAACGATTTCCTGAAATAAATAATGTGATCATCTCCTTCCGTTCCCATTATTTGATCCTTTCACCAGTCTCCATGAACAGCAATATAAGGAGAAGTGAAAAAAATATTAAAAAATGGTTAACTATGTGTGCCCGATAATGTTGACCAATATAGTCAAAAAAAATCAGACTTTGCTATATTTTACTACTGCTGTCAGGTAAAAATTGAAAAATGTCTCTATCATACTGTAATTCTGTTGGAAGCCGATATGCGAGATCTGTCATGTATGCAATCGGACTTTTACGATTTGGTCTTTCAGGCAGAATCCCTCTGTTACATTCCTCATGTCAAAGAGGTTTTCAGCCAGGTTTCCAGTCTGCTCAAAAGAGGAGACAGATATAGACCTGAATTATTCATCAACTCATTAAAGTGAACGAAAACTTAGCGTATTTTCTAGGAATTGCCTGCTAAAAGAATTATGCGTCTATTTCGCTTAATTGATGCGAAAGAGCCTATTAGCTATAGAACCAAAGTTGAAATTGGG
>PVBE011560073.1_pt1 | contig 15537 bp, 16 predicted proteins | sample 1631181 | NCBI WGS metagenome assembly PVBE01 (sample SAMN08397723, study PRJNA350692) | Marine metagenome, whole genome shotgun sequencing project. | isolation source: water | place: Pacific Ocean | collected 2012-04 | reverse complement strand
CCAACAGAAATCAAACCCAAAAGAAATTGTCTGTAGACTGACCGCATTCAGTTTATCCTTACTCTGATTCCTGCTGATTTTCAGCCTCTTTGACCATCTCCTTAGGTTCGCCCGTGTACCACCACGTTGTCGGCACACCGTCGCCATAGGGCGGCACGATGTCCGGCCGGCCGAACCTGTCCCAATAGGCATAGTAGGTACCACCGGAATACCAGTGAGGCACAACATAGTGTCCCCACAAGAGCACACGATCCAAGGCTTGCGTTGCGGTGACAAGTTCTTCGCGATTACGCGCAAAGATAACCTTATCGATTAGCGCATCTATTACTGGATCCTTGATGCCAGCCACATTATCACTACCTTCTCGACCGGCGGCCTCCGATCCCCAATATTCGCGCTGCTCATTGCCCGGCGACAAAGATTGGCCGCGTGAGTAGACCATCATGTCGAAATCAAACTTGTCGCGCCGGTTTATATATTGAGATGTATCGACGGGACGAATCGTGCCTTGGATTCCGATGCGTTCTAGATCTCTTAAATAGGGTTGTATGACCCGTTCGAACGTCGGCTGAACGATTAGAAACTCAATCGTAAGGGCTTCGCCAGTCTCATCGTTTGTCATCGTGCCGTCTTTAAGCGACCAGCCAGCATCGCTAAGAAGCTCCAATGCTTTAACGAGATTTTTGCGGTATTTTCCCGTACCGTCCGTTGTTGGCGCGCGAAATTTTTTTGTGAAAACTTCTTCTGGCAATTGATCGCGAAAAATCTCGAGTAATTCAAGTTCATCCTCCGAAGGTAACCCTCTCGCCGACAGTTCGGACGGCTCGAAATAACTATTTATCCTTTTGTAGATCCCATAGAAGAGGTACTTATTCGCCCACTCGAAATTATAAGCAAGCCCGATGGCCTCGCGAACCCGCCGGTCATTGAACTTCGACAACCTTGTATTGAAAACAAAGGCCTGCATGCGCAATGGATAATTCGACGGAATGAATTCTCTCTTTATGAAACCTTTTTTGACAGGAGGAACATCGTACCGTGTTGCCCAATTTTTGGCCGCGAATTCAGAGCGGATGTCATAGTCATCTGCGAGAAAGGCCGTCAGGGCAACTTCGCGATCTCGATAATATTCATAGCGAAATTCATCAAAGTTATAATAACCAACATTAATTGGGAGATCCTTGGCCCAATAATTTTCAACCCGCTCATAAGCGATAGAGCGATTGGGATCAAGTTCCTTGATTCGATAAGGGCCGCTCCCTAACGGCGGCTCCAACGTTGTTTTAGAAAAATCGCGGGGCTCACCATCTCGACCTACACCCTCCCAATAGTGCTTAGGCAGAACAAATAATTGGCCAGTTATTTGTGGTAGTTCGCGATTTCCGGCCTGGTCAAAAGTAAACTTGACCTGACGCTCACCAATCTTCTCGGCACGGATGATATTCGCATAGTAAAATTGATAACGCGGCTGACCCTTCTCTTTCAAAACATTCAATGAGAAGATCACGTCCTCCGGTTCTATAGGCTCGCCATCGTGAAAATAGGCATTTTCGCGCAGGGTGTACGTTACCCACGAAAAATCGCTTGGAACTTCGGCCGATTCAGCAACCAACCCATATTCAGTACCCGGCTCATCGAGCGATCCACCCATGAGCATATCGTAAATCAGCAGCGAACCAATCACCGGAGTTCCTGCGATCGTGAAGGGGTTTAAATTGTCGAACCCACCTATCGTATGAAGCCGCACCCGACCGCCTTTGGGCGCATCGGGATTGACGTAATCGAAATGCTTGAAGTCGGAGCCGTATTTAACGTCACCAAAGAGCGACAAGGCGTGCGTCGTTTTTGTCGTAAATGTGATGGCCGAATTAACCGGTGTGGTGGGCGCGGCGTCCAGGACGCCGTTTATCTGAGCCAGCGCGGCCGTCGTAAGAAAGCTAAAGAGCAAGGCCACCCCCATACCAAAAAGGTAGCCTCGGCGCCCAGCGGATCGGACAGGTTTGCCGAACATCTCATTATGTGCGTTATGCGCGCGTTCAGAGGTCACAGGGCGGATGTTACCGATTGCAAGCCTGGGGGCAACGCTTTGATTTAGAATCCACTTTTTTCAGCCTCCCAGGGCGAATATATCGCCCTCCGGTGCCGAGCAGCCTCAATTTCAAGAATCGAAGATGCGTCGGAAATTATACCCCAAGCCTGAGGATTTCCGCCAAAAATAGCCGAAACGAGGCCACCATCGACGCAATTGGTCCGGGCAAAAAGAGCCGCTGTGAGAGGTCGGGTGCGGCTTCCGCCGATGCGGCCAGCGCTGGTTCAAGCCGCGGCGGCGCATTGGGGCTCAGGCCCTGCAGAAAAGCAGCGAGATTTGCCCGCTCCTTCGCTTTTCTCAAACCCGCAAACGACATGCTGGTGCTGCGGACATAGGCCTTGGGGTTCAAAAAATAATTGAACAGGTCTTGAAAGCCCCAGCTACCACCAAACTCGGTCAACGCCTTGGAATGGTTAAGCCAGCCACCTGGGCGCGGGCCGTGCCCAAAATGCCGAACAGATTCAGCCCGATACTGTTTTCTGCCTTCCTCAACGTATGGCGGATCCTGCATTTTTGTTGCGCTTTCCTTCTGCCCTTGGAAATATCAGGGCTTCCCAGCAGAGTTCCGAGATCGATGGCCTCTTCGGCGGTATCACCGCCCGCCGGACCCTCCGGAATTTCGATCAAGTAAGCGGCTCATTCAATGGATCTTGTGGGCGGTGGATCACGGCACCAATCCCTTAAAAGACCATCAACGTCAAAAGTAGACTCACGGTCGCGCCGACAATCTTGCTGAACAAGGGATGTCTTTGCCCTCAGATTTGCTGTGTTCCGCCATCGGAGTTATCGCTGATTGTCAGTGTCGCTTCGAGATGCTGGCGATCAGAATAGCTGCGTCGGCCAGGTAATACTGTTATGTCCTTAAAGAGGTTGATGGCTTATGAATAGGGAACAAGCGTCGCAGGAATTTGCGACTTTTATCCCCTAGGATGCACAAATTCCTATGTCTTTCGTGATTGCAATTCCGGCCCGTCTGGCCTCATCCCGGCTACCAAACAAGCCCCTGCTCGATATTGATGGCGAGCCGATCATTGTTCATGTGTGGCGGCGCGCCACGGAGGCGCAAGTCGGGCGCGTCGTTGTCGCCGCCGCAGATGAAGAAATCGTGCGCGTCGTGGAAGCAGCCGGCGGCGAGGCCGTATTAACACCACCCGACTTGCCGTCCGGAAGTGACCGCATTTTCAACGCGCTGCGCACAATCGATCCAGACGGCACCTTTGACCACGTCATTAACCTTCAGGGTGATCTGCCGAACCTCGACCCAAAGCTGATCCAAAACCTGGCAACTATCCTACTCGAAGGAGATGCAGACATCGTCACCCTTGCCGCGCCAATCACGAATAACGCGGAGCACGACGATCCCAATGTGGTAAAAGCCGTCATCGCATTGGGCGAGGGCGCGCGCCTTGGCCGGGCCCTTTATTTTACGCGCGCCACGGCCCCCGCCGGTGACGGACCGCTCTATCACCATATTGGGATTTACGGCTTTACGAGAGCAGCGCTCGAGAGATTCATCGCTCTTTCCTCGTCACCGCTCGAGCGCCGCGAACGGCTGGAACAGTTGCGCGCCCTAGAAGCCGGCATATGTATTAACGTGGGCCTCGTTGACACCGTTCCAACCGGTGTCGATACTCCCGCCGACTTGGAAAAAGCCCGGCAGGAAATGGCGGCTAAACCTGAATGAGCAAGCAATCACAATTCGCGCACATGATCGCCTTTCAAGGGGAGCCGGGCGCTTACTCGCAACTCGCATGCCGGAAATTTTTTCCCGACAGTGACGTCTTGCCCTGCTCGACATTTGAAGATGTGTTTGCCGCCGTCAGCAATGGTCGAGCTGATCATGCCATGATTCCCATTGAGAATTCGCTTGCTGGACGCGTCGCCGACATTCATCATTTATTGCCGGAATCCGGCCTGTTCATTACCGGCGAGCACTTTCTGCCCATTCACCATCAATTGCTGGCGCCGAAGGGTGTAAAACTCGAGGAACTCACATCGGTCATGAGTCATACCCATGCGCTAGGCCAATGCCGGGGAACGATTCGCGCTCTAGGATTGAACGCCGTCGTCAGTGCTGATACAGCCGGCGCGGCGCGGCTTATTGCGGAGCGAAAAGGCAATCACATTGCGGCAATCGCCTCAGCATTAGCCGCCAAGATTTATGACCTTGTTATCCTCAAGAAAGACATCGAGGACGCGGGCCACAATACGACGCGCTTCCTCGTCATGGCCGCCGAACCCGATGATGCAGAGCCCGGAGACGGACCGACAATCACGAGTTTTATCTTCAACGTGCGCAACGTGCCAGCTGCGCTCTATAAAGCTATGGGCGGGTTCGCCACCAACGGCGTAAACATGACCAAGCTTGAGTCCTACCAAGTCGAGGGCCGATTCACGGCGACCCAATTCTATGCCGAAATTGAAGGTCATCCCGATGAACGCAGCGTTAGATTGGCGTTGGAAGAACTCAAGTTCTTTACCACTGAGCTGAAAGTTTTGGGCATTTATCCTGCCGACCCCTACCGACAAAAAGCCGACCAAAAAATCTAACCAGTGCACCATCCGTCTACTACGAATTTAGATTGTGGGTCTGGATTATACGATCCGGTGCGACCGCAAAGAGCAACGGGGTATGCCCGCGATCTGCACAATCCCTTACCGCGCCCCAGGCACGTTAACGCCGTCGGGTTCCAGAAACAAAAAAAGTAAAAACAACCCCATACAACCCCTTGTCAAGAGGCGTATTGCCGGATTCTTGTGGAAAATTAACAAAAAACCGAGCGTCACATTGTCGGGCCTACTCCCTTTGAGACACATTCCCAAAACCTTCGTTTTGGGAATGTGTCTCAAAGGGAGAGGATCTACTTTGTACAACCTTAAAACCTCATGGCAAGGGAGCACGCCATTATACAATAGTGTGCTCGTCTCAATCCATATAGCCCCAAACTATGAGGCGTCGTCCTCTTCCAATGCCCAAGAACGAATGAGCTGATGAGCAATCGCCATGGGCGACGGCAGGCGAATGTCATCGCAGTACTCACCGTTAATCAATTTGCACACGTCTGCGCGCAAAATCCATTTAGCTGACTCGATCTCAACACCGTCAACGCACACAGTGTCGTCGAGTGCCTCGGCGATGCAGCCAATCATTAACGATGAGGGGTAGGGCCATGGTTGTGTCGAGTGATAGCGAATGCATGTTACATTGACGCCAACTTCTTCGTTAATTTCCCGCACCACCGCTTCTTCGATCGACTCGCCGGGTTCGATAAAGCCAGCAAGGCACGAATACATGTTGCCGGGAAACCCGGCACTCCGCCCGAGCAGGCACATATCGTCCTTAACAACCAAAGTGATCACTACCGGATCGGTGCGCGGAAAATGCTCCACACCACACGCCGCGCAGATGCGCTTGTAGCCGGCCGCGCCAGGAGTGGTCTCTTGCCCGCAGTTAGCGCAGAACTTGTGGCGCGCATGCCAGTCGATCATGCTCTTAGCTTGAGCGAGAATCGCGGCCTCACCGGGCTGGAGCCCCGCCGCCACATCGCGCAGTTTGGCGAACGTGCCATTACCTTTAAAAGGTGCCGCCTCGCCTAGGTCAGCCCCCCCTGGAACGTCGAGGGCAAAATAAACCCTTTTGTCCATCTCCCCCAACAACACACACAGGCCATCATCTGACATGAGATCGCCCATGTCCGCCGGCGCCCACCAACCGATTTCCCGTCGATCTTCCGCCCCATCGACATTGCGCACAAAAGGCTTGAGCTGCCACAAGGGTAAGATACGCGTCGACGGATCGCTCAGGCATGCCTTGAGCCATTCATCGTCGGTTCGCTTTTGGCTTGCGCGATGAAGCGGATTATTGGCAAAGGTATTGGGATTACGGGGCAGACCCATGGCGGCGGTGAGAATTGCATTTTGTCTGTCTCTCGACCACCCCCCGCCATTCGGCGGGGTGAGGGGGTTGGTAAAATGCGCCGCCACAACTCTACTGGCGACACCCTTGCTTTAGCCCGCTTGTCATCAGATAGTGCCCGCGGGAGGTTGGCGGCAGACGAACACCTCGCCAACCCGGTCAGATCCGGAAGGAAGCAGCCGTAACGAGATTTATTCGGGTTGCCGTTCAGCTTCCCACTTCATAATTTAGGCCTCACCAGAGGGCCATAGTAATTTTGGCGACTTTCATGTCCAAACGTGCGCACAGGAGATCCGGCGCTCAGACGAGCTATCGCGTATTGGCGCGCAAATACCGGCCGCAGACATTTGACGATTTGATCGGTCAAGAAGCCATGGTGCGCATTCTGACCGCCGCATTCGAAACGGGCCGCATCGCCCACGCCTATATGCTGACAGGCGTGCGCGGCGTCGGTAAAACCACGACCGCGCGGCTCATTGCGCGAGCCCTCAATTACACAAACGACAAGGGCGAGAGCACACCAACGATCGATACGGGCAAGCCGGGCATGCATTGTGAGGCCATTGCCGAGTCGCGCCATATGGATGTTCTTGAAATGGACGCAGCCTCGCGCACCGGTATCGACGACATCCGCGAGATTATTGAAGGCGCGCAATTCAAACCGGCGTCTGCGCTCTACAAAGTCTACATCATCGACGAAGTGCACATGTTGTCAAAGGCGGCCTTTAACGGCCTGCTTAAGATTCTCGAAGAGCCGCCGGAGCACGTCAAATTCATCTTTGCGACCACGGAAGTGCGCAAAGTACCGGTCACCGTGCTGTCGCGTTGCCAGCGCTTCGACCTCAAACGGATCGAACCGGGAGAGTTGATCGATCACCTGAAGACGGTAGCAAAAAAAGAAGGCATCAAAACAAAGAAAGAAGCGCTGGCGCTCATCGCGCGTGCCTCTGAAGGCTCTGCACGCGACGCACTGTCGTTGCTCGATCAAGCGATTGCGCAAAGTGCAGCCGGAAATGAAACGATTGAAGAGTCTCAGGTCCGCAACATGTTGGGCCTCGCCGACAGGTCGCGCGTTCTCGACTTATTGGATCATCTCTTCCAAGGCAACATCAAAAGCGCGCTCGACGAGCTGCGCGCCCAGTACGATTTAGGCGCCGACCCCCTTGAAGTGCTGCGCGACCTTCTCGAACTGACCCATTGGTTGACGCGGCTGCAAATTACCGGCGAGACAGGCGAGCAAGTCAACCTGTCAAAGACACAGCAGGCGCGCGGCCTCGAAATGGCGGACAAACTTTCCATGGGAACGCTGGCGCGCACGTGGCAAATTCTTTTGAAGGGATTGGGCGAAGCGCAATCTGCACCGCGCGCTTTGGATACGGCGGAAATGGTTCTAGTGCGATTAGCCTATGCAAGCGACTTGCCTACGCCGGATGAAATCATTCGCCGCAGCGAGACGGGCGCCAAGTCGGGCGCATCAAAAGCCTCGTGGTCCGGACGCGCGACAGAAGCCGTGGTATCGCAAACAACGGGGTTAAAGGGCGGCGCTCGCCAGAAGCGCCGAGAACCAAAGGCGCAGCTGCGTTCCGAAACCTCCGCGCTTACCGAACAAACGGAACTCCAAGCGCGTGCAGCACATACGAGTGCACCCGCGACCGGCGTCGTCGAGTCATTTGAGGACGTCCTTGAACTGGCAAGCGCCAAACGTGACATCCGCCTGCGCACCGAGTTGGAAAGCTACGTCCATTTGGTGCGCTTCGAAGTGGGACGCATTGAATTCCGTCCCGCCACCAATGCACCCAAAAATTTGGCGGGACGCCTTGCCAGCCAGTTGACGGCGTGGACCGGCAGCCGCTGGATTGTCAGTCTGTCGAACGATGCCGGCGCCAAGACCGTCGCCAGCGCGCGCCGCAAGCGGGAAATGGCCCGCGATGCGAAGTTGAAGGAACATCCACTTGTTAAAGCAGCGTTCAAACAATTTCCCAACGCCGAGATCGTTGCGATTCGCGAACGCAATATGGCGGCCGACGCGCCGGATCCCAACACCAAAGACCATGACGAGACATGGCGACAGGGCGCCGCCCCGGATGCGCCGAACGAGGACACCACTCCATGAAAGATCTCAGCAAACTGATGAAGCAAGCCCAAGAGCTTCAAGAAAAAATGGCCAAGGTTCAGAATGACCTGGTCGCCATGGAGATCGAAAGCTCGAGCGGCGGCGGGCTCGTCGTTGCTATCATGAACGGAAAAAGCGAATTAAAACGCATCAAAATTGACCCGAGCTTGCTCAAGGCCGACGAAATCGAAGTGCTGGAAGATCTGATTGTCGCCGCCCACAACGACGCCAAGCAAAAAGTGGAGCAGCGCGCGGCGGAAGAAATGACAAAAGTGACAAGTGGCATCCCGCTGCCTCCCGGCATGAAGCTGCCGTTTTAGTTGGTGAAATACCAGACGCTGTTATTATGCGTCATCCCGAACGTTGACGCCCATCAAACTCATCTACATTGAAATCTATGTTAGACACCCCTCACCCCACCTGCGGGCCGAAACCTTTCAGCGGGTGAAGGGGGTGGCTCGTTGCTTCAAACATTGCAGACGACGTAATATGACCTCTAGCAGTTTGAATATTGAGACAATGACATGAGCAGACCGATTGCCGGACCCGAAATTGAACGGTTGATCCAAATACTAGCTAAGCTGCCGGGCTTGGGGCCGCGCTCTGCACGCCGCGCCGCGCTCGCCATGATCAATAAGAAGCAAACCGTGATGGAGCCTCTGGCCCAGGCGCTCCAAGATGCGCTGCGTCATGTCAAAGTCTGTGACACCTGCGGTAATATTGATACCATTGATCCGTGTGCGATCTGTCAGGATTCGCGCCGCGAGACCGGCGTCCTTTGCGTCGTCGAAGATGTGGCGGACTTGTGGGCGCTGGAGCGCGCGATAGCGCACAAAGGCCGCTATCACGTTCTGGGCGGTACGCTCTCGGCACTCGACGGCGTTGGCCCGGACGACCTTAATATTGCCAAGCTTGTCGAGCGGGCAAGGGTTGACAGCATCAGCGAAGTAGTGCTCGCCACCAACGCCACTGTCGAGGGCCAAACCACCGCCAATTACATTATGGACCGGCTAGCGGAAGCGAACGTCACCATCACCCGCGTGGCCCACGGCGTGCCTGTCGGTGGCGAATTGGACTACATGGACGACGGCACGCTTGCCGCAGCAATGAAGTCTCGCCGACCGCTTTAGTCAGTTGCGCGTTCAACAACGCGCATATCTGTTGATACAGGCCTCAATGCTTCGACCTCTTCGGCCGTATCTTCCACCTCCATACGTTCGATGCGATCGGCGCGCTTGACGATGCGATCAGCCGATGTCACGATTCCGTCGATGTCTTTGTCCGCCTGGCTAAAGTGATTTTTCAAATTTCCAACTCGGTTTTGCAAGCGAACCACGTCTTGCGCCATCTTTTCAACTTCCTGCTGAATGACATTTGCTTGCTCGCGCATGCGCGCATCTTTTAACACAGCACGCACCGTGTGGAGCGTCGCCATAAGAGTTGTCGGCGAGACGATCCAGACGCGCGCGCTATAGCTTTTCTGCACCAGATCGGTAAAATTCGTGTACAACTCGGCATAGATAGCCTCGGACGGCAAGAACATGAGTGCAGACTCCGCGGTCTCACCCGGCACGATATATTTATCTGCAATATCACTCACATGTTTTTGGATGGCGGTGCGAAAGTCCCGTTGCGCTTGCGCCTTGGCCGCATTGTCGTCTGCAGCACGAAGCGCATAAAAGGACTCCAAGGGAAACTTGGCGTCAATCACGATAGGGCCCGGCGGGTTAGGTAAATTGATCAGGCAGTCGGCGCGCTTGTTGTTGCCGAGGGTCACTTGAAACTGAAAGGCCGACGGCGGCAAGGCGGCCTTGACCAGTTCTGTCAGCTGTAATTCGCCAAAGGCGCCGCGCGCCTGTTTGTTGGCAAGGATGTCTTGCAAACCCACCACTTGTCCGGAAAGCTCGGTGATGTTCTTTTGCGCCTGGTCGATGACATTGAGCCGGTTGTTCAACTTGCCTAAGGATTCAGCTGTTTTGGTCGCGGTGTCAGTCAGACTTTGGCCCATGCGTTGGCTCACCTTGTCGAGGCGTTCTTCCAGAAGTTTGGTGAGCATCGCCTGAGACGTAGCATGGGCCTCAGCCAGCGCTTGAAGCCGCTCAGTAAGCGCGGTGTGCGCATCGCGTACGCCCACGATCTGATCGCCGATTCTTGCCGCTTGCTCATTGTGAGCCTGGGTACGGCCTGCGCCGCTGGCGATGGCAACGGCGATAGCCAATCCAGCAAAGAGTATGGCCAACCCAATGAGCCAAATTTCCATGGTTTTATCCTTGTTAGCGGGAGGGGTTCCGGAGCCCCCACGAGAGAATCAGACCTATGCTATCATGAGAACATAACATAAACATTACACCCTGCCGTCTTGCTTGACGCTGGCCCAAGCTTCGCCTATGTCCCAGCCATGGCCATTCGACCCATCATTACGGCACCAAATCCATGGCTGAAACAGGTGTCTCAACCCGTTGAGCGGGTCGATGATGAGACCCGCCAGCTGATGGATAACATGCTGGAGACCATGCACGCCGCACCGGGCATCGGCCTTGCTGCTATTCAGGTAGGGGTGGCTAAATGCGTCATCGTCATGGATCTTTCCAAAGACAAGACTAAACCAGAGCCGCTTTTTTTTGTAAATCCCAAGCTTATCTGGACCTCAGACAAAACAGAGATCAACGAAGAGGGATGTCTTTCGCTTCCAGAATTCTATGAGGAAGTGGAGCGCCCCCACGAGGCCAAATTCGAATATTTAGATTATGACGGCAAGGCACAGGCCCTCAAAGCGGAGGGACTACTTGCCATGTGTCTGCAACATGAGATGGATCATTTGGAAGGTATCTTGTTTATTGACCACTTGTCCCGTCTCAAACGAACCATGATCCTTAAGAAACTGGCCAAAACTCAAAAACTCAAAGAAAGCGCTTAAGCCCGAGGCTGCCATGACCGCTTTGCGCCTTGCCTTTATGGGCACACCTGATTTCGCCGTCCCCACGCTCGCCGAACTAGTCGCGAGTGGGCACGAGGTGGCTACTGTCTATACCCAGCCGCCACGCCCGGCGGGCCGGGGCCACGGCATCAAAAAGTCGCCGGTTCATCAGTTTACAGACAGTATGAGCCTTGCGGTGCACCACCCGACATCTCTAAGGGACAGTGCCGAGCAAGTAGCATTTGCTGCGCTTGATCTCGACATCGCCGTCGTTGCAGCGTACGGCTTGATCTTACCCAAAGCGATATTGGACGCGCCGCGCTGCGGCTGCCTCAACGTCCATGCCTCGCTGTTGCCGCGCTGGCGGGGCGCAGCGCCGATTCAGCGCGCCATCATGGCGGGTGATACGGTCAGCGGGATCACCATCATGAAAATGGACGAAGGCTTGGATACGGGCGACATTTTATTGGCCGAGCAGATCCCCATTACCGAAGACACAAATGCCGGTAGCTTGCACGACGAACTTGCACGTTTGGGCGCCGACCTCTTACTGCGTGCCCTTTCCGCCCTGTCCCGCGGCTCGCTTGTCGCAACCCCCCAAAATAAAGCGGAAGCGACCTATGCCAAAAAAATCGACAAGAGCGAAGGACGGATTGACTGGACACGACCGGTACACGAACTGGATTGTTTAATTCGCGGTCTCTCTCCGTCACCCGGAGCATGGTTCGAGTTCCCAGAAAAAGCGAAAACGGTTCGGATCAAAGTATTACACGCGCTACCGGTTGAAGGTACGGGCACGCCAGGCACCGTTCTGACCAACACGCCGACAGTCGCCTGCGGCGGCGGCGCGCTTGAGCTCGTCTCAGTGCAGCGGGAAGGCAAAAAGGTCATGACGGGGCAAGAATTTGTTCGCGGCCTCTCCTTACCAGCCGGCACCACTCTGGTTTGAGTCATGCCCCGCTACAAGCTCACGATTGAATATGACGGTACGCAGTTCGTTGGCTGGCAGCGTCAAGACAACGGGCCTTCAATTCAAGGGTCGTTGGAGCGCGCCATTGAAGGCTTTTGCGGCAGGCGTTTGACCCCGGTCGGCGCGGGACGCACCGATGCAGGCGTTCACGCGCTGGGCCAAATCGCTCATATCGACCTCGATAATGACGCGGGGACAGACAAAATTCGAGACGCGCTCAATTATCATTTGAAACCCGATCCGATCGCCATTTTATCAGTCGAACTCGTGGATTCTGAGTTTCATGCCCGCTTTGCCGCAATCCGGCGGCACTATCTCTACCGCATTTCGATCCGACGCCCGCCGCTCACATTGGAATCCGGTAGGGCATGGCAAGTGCACAGAACGCTCGACAGCGACGCGATGCACAAGGCCGCTCAAACTCTCGTCGGCGATCACGATTTCACGACGTTTCGCGCAGCCAGTTGCCAAGCCAAATCGCCGATTAAAACAATTGAGCAGATCACTGTCACTCAAGCAGCCGACAAAATTCATGTTAGCGTGGCCGCGCCGTCATTTTTGCAACATCAAGTGCGCTCCATAGTTGGAACGCTAAAACTCGTCGGCGAAAAAAAATGGACATTGACGCATGTGAAACAGGCTTTGGCTGCCAAAGACCGCGCGACCTGCGGGCCCATCGCGCCACCAGAGGGTCTTTACCTCGTGCGTGTCGATTATAACTAAATAAAAGCCGAGCCGACCCGAGCAACAAAGAGCGTCAAAACCAAATCTAGAGCAATGACAAATGATGCGTGAAATCCATCAATTTCAAGCACCGTGCGCGCGATATACCAGAAATAATAGATTTGAAGTAGCAAAACGAGAATATCCATGGATGCCCGGCTCGCCGCATCAATCAACCCAAGATTGTAGAGGGCGACCATCGGCATCACTAAGAGAAAATATGCAAGCAGCGTAGCCCAGTTGTAGACGATGATGTAGGGAGCGAGACGCTCCTTAACCGACATAACTTTAACAAGAAAGGACATTAAATATAGAAAGATGAGCCAACTTGAAAGAAAACTGATCCCTTCCACTGCCATATATTGATTAAACGCAGGCGCAACATAGCTTTCCCCGCGTAGCTCATAGAGTTCCATCGTTAGGTTGCTATTACTTAGAGTAAGCCAAAACCAAAACGGTAAAGTGAGTATAATTGCCGAAAAGGATTTAAGAAATCCGTCGGAACTCATGTCAAAGTTGTCGAGCGCGTTGGGATCTCTAGCTGCCAGACGCCACGCACCGGTTATTGAACTTGATATTTCACTGGGCGTTGGAATCAAGATGCAAAGTAACCTTCAAGTATAAATGCATAAATATCGCGCAAGTCTTCAATGTCTTTTACGGCGACGTGCTCGTCGACTTTATGCATCGTTGCTCCAATTAGGCCGAACTCAGCAACCGGACAGACATCTTTGATAAAACGCGCGTCAGATGTACCGCCGCTCGTGGAGAGCGTGGGCGTCTTGCCGGACTGTCTTAAAATCGAATTGACAATGAGATCGGAAAATTCACCCGCCTCGGTGACAAACGCCTCACCGCTTGACTCGAATTTCAACTCATAACCGGCCGATTCTTGGGTCATAACGGCGTCACAGGCTTGGCGCAACTGTTTTTCCAGATTTGTCGCCGTGTGTTCATCGCTAAATCTCACATTAATCACGGCGCGCGCTTGCGCCGGGATGACGTTAGGCACCTGATTGCCGACATCGACAGAAACCACTTCCAAGCTGGACGACTGAAAGTGGTCATTGCCTCGATCAAGAGGCTTTGCCGTCCATATGCGCAGAATTTCCATGAGCCTCGGAATTGGATTGTCAGCCAAGTCCGGATAGGCGGCATGGCCTTGAATACCGTTTACCGTAAGCCACGCATTGAGATTGCCGCGTCTGCCGATTTTGATCATCTCACCCAACACTTTGGGGTTTGTGGGTTCACCGACCAAACAATGATCAAGCGTCTCACCGTTCTCCGCCAGCCAAGTCAGCATCTTTTTTGTGCCGTTGATCGACGGGCCTTCTTCGTCGCCGGTGATTAGCAGACTGATCGAGCCCTTAAATCCGCCGTTATTGCCGTTGAGAAACTGAGAAACTGCTGCCACAAAAGCACTAATCGCACCCTTCATATCGGACGCACCGCGACCGTAGAGAACGCCGTCACGGACTTCGGCGGCAAACGGATCAACTGACCAGGCGTCTTCATCGCCTACGGGCACCACGTCCGTGTGGCCCGCGAAGCATAAATTCGGTTGATCCGTACCCAGACGAGCGTAGAGATTGTCCACATTGGGCGTTCCCTCCTCAGTAAACGGAAGACGCATGCATCGAAAGCCGAGCAACTCAAGCGCTCCCTGAAGCTCATCAAGCGTGCCGCCATCTGCCGGCGTTACACTTGGGCAACGAATGAGCGCCCGTGCCAATTCGACCGGGTCGACAACTTTATGGGTGCGACGTTCCATTAGTGAGGGTGTAGACCGCGCTCGGTTTGCGGTCAATTGGCGTAATCACGCAAAAGCTTATTGATCGAGGTTTTCGCTCTTGTACCCTCGTCCACGGTTTTGATGATGACGGCGCAATAAAGCGATGGTGCGCCCTCTTTGACTGGCAATGAGCCCGGAACCACCACTGAATAAGGCGGAACTCGGCCATATGAGATTTTGCCCGAGGCTCGATCGACAATCTTGGTGGACGCCCCCAAGTAAACCCCCATGGAGAGCACCGAACCTTCGCCGACGATAACGCCTTCGGCGATTTCAGAGCGGGCGCCGATGAAACAATTATCTTCGATGATTACCGGATTATCTTGCAACGGCTCAAGCACACCAGCAATGCCGGCACCACCGGAAATGTGGCAGTTCTTTCCGACCTGCGCGCACGACCCGATGGTGGCCCAGGTATCCACCATGGTGCCTTCATCCACATAAGCGCCGAGATTGACAAAACACGGCATGAGCACCACGTCCGGCGCAATGAATGCAGAATGACGCACAACACAATTGGGCACCGCGCGAAAGCCAGCAGCACGAAACTGATTATCGCCCCAGCCTTCAAATTTGGACGGCACTTTGTCAAACCAGGTTACCCGTTCGCCCGGTCCGCCGCCAATCGGACCCATCTCGTTCAGCCGGAACGAAAGCAGGACAGCCTTCTTGAGCCATTGATTCACATACCAAGCGCCGTTGCGTTTCTCAGCAACGCGCGCACACCCTTGATCGAGCGCGTCGAGCGCTTCTTCGACTGCCTCGCGCCTTTCATCGTTGGTCGCCGGCGAGAGTTCGTCTCGTTGTTCCCATGCTTGATTGATAATGGGCTCGAGTTTCGAGAGCGCCATGGCACCATACTTCCCAATACGACTTTGGATCACTGGCGGCGGACCATACATCGGGCAGGGATCAAGTCAACCGGGTCCGGCATGAGAGACTGTCCGGATTAGGCACCGCGATGGCGCATGAAGGTAAGAAAACTCACCAAATCATCGGCAATATAATCAATAT
>PVBE010305194.1_pt1 | contig 15538 bp, 17 predicted proteins | sample 1631181 | NCBI WGS metagenome assembly PVBE01 (sample SAMN08397723, study PRJNA350692) | Marine metagenome, whole genome shotgun sequencing project. | isolation source: water | place: Pacific Ocean | collected 2012-04 | reverse complement strand
GATACGATGGTATTCCTTGTTGTTAAAATTGGTTGGTTTTATTTCTAAATAATTAGAAACCTTCTTGTTTCTTGTTAGCTTAATATTGGTTCTGTTTAGTAAATTGTTATAATTATGCAGTTTGGCTCTCATTGAACGAGTGGCTGAACTATCCTCGTATTCTTTAAACTTTTTCTTTGTATCCTTTAAACGAATACAATCCATTTGTTTTGCGTATAAATGCTTTGTGGTTACCTCATAGTCTTTGAAGGCTTGTACGAGTTTATTGGAGGGGCACATTCTTGAACGTTTACCCTTTTCGATTTCTTTTTTGTAACGTCCTTTAATATGTTTTATCCATCCATGTTCTTTAAGGTTATCTACTAGGGATATTAGGCTAAAGGATATACCATTAGGATTATATTTCTTTGATATTTTATAGTAGCCTCTATCTCTAGAATAAAAGACATATAAATCTTCACTAATGCTATTTATCCTAAATAAGTTTGCTAATGTTGTTCTTAGCTGTTTTATATAAAGTTTTAAATATTTAGGATTAATCTTATGTTTAAAATCCAATAAAATTTTATCGACTAATTGCCAAATCTTTTTGCCACTTAAATCTAAAGTAATATCAAAAATTAAATCGTCATCACCAGGTTCATCTCCAAAGATCTGACCAATTTCAATCATGATCTCTCGTTTGGTCTTGCCTTTAAAAGGATCTGAAGAAGTGGAGCTTATTGGACGGGTCACTTCAGTATATATGGTTATTAATTGGGGAAATTAAAGGGGAATCACAAAATGACTCAACAGTAATTCTTTTTCATTTAATTTTTTTTTCATTATAATTTTATATTAAAGAATTTTTTTTAAGAATTTTTTTATCTTCTTTGTCCCCACTAATAAATTCAAATTTAATTTTAGGATTTATATTAGATTTCAAATAAGTTAAACCATCTAAATCATTATCATGTAATAATCCTTCTTCATCATCCACACGTTCATATCGTTCTTTTATCTGCAGTGTGTGCTCCCACCAATCTTTTTTTTTTAGTTTTTTATGTATATATCTTTGTTGATCAGCCTCATTTTCTAGAAAACCTAAATCTAATAAGCCTATCCAAAAACAAATTTTTTTTAAACCGACAAGCTTGTTTGCTAGAAGAATGATTATATCTTCATTTAAAGTAAATATTAAATCTTCACATACGTTTAATGTTTTAATATTTTCCGAAAATTCTATAGGTTGGAGTCTGTGTATATTATGTTTTTGAACAGTATATTTATTGTTTTTCTTTAAACTTTTAATATTGTTTTCATCAGGAATAGTATAATTCATTATCCAAGAAAATTTTTTGATTTTTTTTCCTTTTAAAATTTTTTGATTTTTTTTTAATTGAATATTGATAACCTTCAAACATTCACCTATATCATCCCATCTAGATACTTTTTTTCTTTTCCACATGTCTCCACAATCAAACTTAAATAGTATTTGATCTGATTTAATTATCTTTTTTTCAAGAACAGGTATCATTTATGCTGGACCTCTATATCTAAAAGCTCTTCTAAAACCTTTCTTCGTAGCCTCCGCAACTGTTTTCACATACAGTTCGCCAGGATTGTTTCCGATAATAACTTTATCATACTGTTGATCAAAAGGCAGGTGATAGATCTTTTCTTTGGTGCTAGGATTAATATTGCATTTAATCATAGGATAATCTTTTTTTAATTTTTCTGTTTTAATTTGGATGTTTAATGCTTTGGATACCTTTTTTGCCATATCAGAAAAATCTATAGTGGCATAAAAAATAGGTTTAACTTTAACCTTTTTACTTATTTTTTCCTGAAGCTGATAATGTATGGTTGTTGCAAAATGTTGATAAAGATATTTTTCTCTTATGATTTTATACTTAGACCAATTTTTCGTTTGTACGATATGAATTTCATTTCCTTTTTTACAAACCAGATCTCGACCTAGATCATCAAATCCTTCAATAATACCAAAAAACTTTACTATCCAGTCTTCCTGCTCATAAAGATAACCAATATATCTTTCGTAAAATCTTCCTATTTCCAACTTTGTGTGAGTCTTGTTCAAATACCTATCAAGAGCTAACTGATTTTTTCTGTCTATGGGTAGCTTTTTGAATTCCTCAGGTTTAAGAAATTTTTGAACAGGGTCGTAATCTTCATCTTGGGAAACAGATCCGTCCGACTTAATTAAAAACGTATCATCCTCCAAAATATAGTCTTTAAAATCTTCTATAATTGGAAAATACTGCTCATAAGTTTTTAATTGATATTCTATAATTTTTAATTTTTTATTTAATTCTCTTTTTTCCTTTTTTACCTCTCTAACTTGTTCAGCCCCCTTCAGCGATGGTCTTTTTTTATATCTTAGCAGATTGGATCTATAGTCATCTAATAAGCTTTGCGTTTCTGCATACAATGCACCGAACCAGGCTCTTGCTTTTTTATTTCCTTTGTTCTTTGCTTCATTCTGTATGCTTTTATCTGCTTTTTTAACTAGGTTATTAATTAGGGCAGTTTTTTCGTACAGTTCCTCCTTTTTGTTGTGAAGTTCTAAATTTTTATTTTCTTGTTTTACTTTTTTTGCAGTCGCAGCATCAGCTATGGCTCTTTTTTCGTAATTAACCTTATCACCAATAATGCTATAGGCAACTACGCCTGCAATTATCATTCCAAAAAATATCCAAACTTCCATTGTTAGTTTACAAACACCTCATCTATTTCATTTAATAATTGATTTCTTTTTTTAGGATTTTCGTAGCGTAATAATTGGATTAATTTTTTGTAGTTTTTATTATCTAGCATCATGCGATTTTTGGTTCGATTTCTTTTTGATTTTCAGCTTCTTCATCCTCAGCAAATAAACTAATTTTATCCGCAGGATTTAGATGAACTGCATCCACGGGTGTTTTAACCCTTTTACCTTCTATACCCCTCTCAAGATCCCAAAAATAGATTTCCAAATTGGCATTCATCAGATATGCATTATTAAAAGACGCATGTTTCATTTTGTCAGCTAACTGTCTAGTCATAAAATTCCATCTTTTACTTTTTGGTGAAAAATTAGGAGAATAGCTAACATCTATTCCAGCAAGTATATTATTGCTCAAGGGATCTTTGATAATATATTTAAAATTTTTAAGTCCATCTTCAACGACCTGTTGTTTTTTTTTGAAAAAGGTAACAATCCTTTTGTGGAAACTTTTATCACGGTGATATTGTGCGGCATGGATTGAGCTGCAATATTTTTTACTTAAACGGCTTTCACCTGACCTGATAATAAAAGGTCTGTGGCAGTAGGAACATTTTTTAATCACCTCTTTGTTTTCAATGTGTTTTGCAACTTGGTGCCATAGAGCTCCAATTAACCCAATAGGCTGAACTTCGGTGCTCACCCATTTATCATTTGTGGAATCAATAAAAGCCCTAATTCTATTCCTATAAAAAACTTCCAATACTTTGAGCAGGTATTGTTGAAAATATAAATGAACATCTGTTTCTTTAATTTTTATTTCGGTTTTATCACTAAAAAAAAGACTATGGCCGTTGCTATGAAAACCGACGATAAAATTACCGTAATCGTTTTTAAAACTGGCATCATCATCTTTAAATTCCCAGGTTTTTATTTCGTCAATCTCATAAAGTTTGAACTTCTTTAATAAGAGGTCATATTTTTTTTCCTGGTAGAGAATCAAATTATTGATAAGAGATTTCATATTAATGATTTCCCAATACCAGCAATTGATTAATTCCACTATATTTTGGGACTTATCAATTTCTAAATCGTTCGCAATTCCGTGAACAATAGTGTTCTTCAAATTTTCAAATACACTAAGGGGATTATTTTGAACAATAGCTGATCCCAGCAAACCGTATTTTTCTACAAATTTTAATATTGCCTCATCATTTAATTCAAGGTTTGCAAATTCAAAAAACAGATTTTTGTGTTTAGAGTCCAGCGGGTTATATTCTGTTTTTGAAAGATTAATTTTTTCTCCTGTTTCCTCGACATATTCTTCTGCAAGAATAGGGCTTTGAAGCTGAGCTAGCCTGGCATCCAAAACTTCCTTGGGTTGCTCGATTTTTGAATGCTTTCTTAGATATTGTTTCCACAAACCCTTGAAATGCTGATATTCTCCAGGATTTACTGAATTTATCTCGTAATGCTCTAGAACTACCTGATTATAATACATAATTCATAATATTAATTGTTATAGTATTGACATATATTATCTATAACATTATAAGTCAATATCTAATATTTAGTTAGATGAGGAGAGCTTTCAGGATATTTCGTATCTTTTCTTTCTTTCTGCCTGGAAGCCCTCCCTCGAAAGGATGGACAATGTTAGACCGAATAGAAGAGATAAGGGTTGAAGAAGTTTTTGATGAAGAAAACGATCAACATTATTATTTTGTCTATTACTTCAAAAATCAGAAAATCCATTTGATAGGAAAATCATCAGTTAAACCCGTCTGCTACAGACAAATAGTGAGGTATTGTAAATGATATATTTAAGTAGGCATTGGAAAACCAAAGAATTTATTCCTGAGACAGGAATGAAATCTCAATCATGGAGGATTTATTCTCCAGGTCAAGATGAGGAGTTTAGAATAAGCAGAAGTGGAGTATCAGATTTTATTAATTGTCCAAGATGTTTTTATTTAAACAAAGTTCAAGGCTTAAAGGACATAGATACAATCCCATTTACTTTAAACAATACTGTTGATGAGCTTGTAAAAAGGGAATTCGATCAATGTAGGGAAAAACAAATAGCACATGAGGTTATGGTTGAAAACAAATTAGATGCAGTCCCTTTTCAACATGATGATCTAAATAAATGGAGAAATTCTAGAACACAGGGTGTTGAATATTATCACAAAAAGTTAAATCTTTTATTAGCTGGCGGAATTGATGATGTATGGATGATTAAAAACAGTAAGCCAGTTGAGCTAATTATGGTTGATTATAAGGCTCAGGCTAAAAAAGACAAAGTTAATGATAAAGATTATTTAGAAGATAAATTTCATCAAGGTTATAAGTTCCAGCTAGAATTTTACAGATACCTTTTTACAAATATTGGTTTTGAAGTTTATCCTAACGGATATTTTTTAGTTTATAATGCAGTTCAAGACAGAAAAGAATTTGGTACTGTCATGAAATTTGAAAGATCATTGGTTAAATATAAATTTGAAAGATCAGTAGATGAAATTGAAAAAATTGTACAAGAAATGAAAAAAGTGATGGATGGAAACAAAATCCCGAAGTCAAATACAAGTTGTCAAAATTGTGCTTTTATAAGAGCAGGATCAAAACTTTTAAACGGTAAATAATAAATCAACATGAACTACTCTTTTAAAAAATACTTAAAAGAACGACTAGAAAATCGAAAAGCTTGGTCTGATTATTTTCTATTTTGCCTAAAGCACTGGGAGATCAACGATAAAGTTTCAGGCGAATATTTTAAGGACAAGCCACTTCTCTCAATCACTTTAAAATTATATTGCCTTCCTACAAATATAATTAAGTTTTTTTATAAAATCAGAACCTGGCATTACTACTTTAAGACTGAAACCGAGCTTGAAGTGTTAAGAAAAGAAATAGAAGAGAATGATAAGATAGAACCAGAACTTCTTGCTGAATTTCCTTTCGAAGACAAGGAGCACAAATAATGAGTACACTTGAACGAACACAAAAAACAAAAGATATAGAATATCATAAAAAAATTCTGAAACTTGGAGTCCTTAAGCTAGAAGAAAGCAAGGTACACAGGGAGGCTATTGTCAAATTAATGGCTCCTTTGAACCTTTCGGAGAGAAAGGAAATTCAAAGAGAAATGGATAAATTTTTTTTAGAAGACATAATGGAGGATGGTAGTTCATATTGTCCAGTTTGGAAAAAATATAGAAATTGTGCTGAAAAAAAACTTCCACCCCGAAGAAACGGCATAATCGCTCATTATGATTGGTTCTATTTATCAATTTACCGAGGGTATTTAGAAGAAGCAATTAAAGATAGACAGGAAGAAAGAATGAAGCGGTTAAATGAAAGACGAAAAAGGATAATTAAATTAGTACGAATAAATTAAAATCGATTAGGATAATTGGGTGATGAAGGAAACAATTAATACACTCTATATCGACTACAGCCTAGCTGAAAAAAGACATAGTGATAATGATGATGTTGGGAGATTTGAGTATGGAAATAAAAAAACCAAAGCTTACAAAATACATTGGTATAAACATCTCTCGACATATACGGATACTTATAAAAAAAAAGTTAAACCTATATTAAAGCAAAACATAAAAGACATAATTGTAGGACCAACCTACGATTTTATAAAGCCACATGTTATCGAACATGCTGATACAGTAGATTTTTTTAAAAAGACATTTCTAAAATTAAAAAAACTAAAAACAATTACATTTGAATTTAATGAAAATGGTTATTCTTTTAAAAAAGATTATTATTCTGGCAATACGATTGATGAAGATACAGCATTTTATAGCACGCCCCAACCTCTAGACTCTGATTATTTTAAACCACTGGAGGGAAAGTGGGAAGATGATTTAGAATGGAACAATGACTTTTTTGTTAATCTAATTTGGGAAATTATAAGAAAAAAAGTTAAAGTAATTTTTAAGCACGAAAAACTTAAATCTTCTTCTGATTTAAACAATAATTTTGAAAAATATATTCAGATATTTAATTTGTATTTAAATATTACAAAATTAAATAAATATAAAGACTCTCTCAATATAGAAAATATAAACTATTCCGAAGTAAAATCTTTTGTGGAGGAAGTCATAACTAAAAAGGCTCAAGCAATTGTAGTCTTAGACGATCAATCTAAATCCAAATTAATTAAGAAATTTAATGATGTGGAACTTATGGCTAATCCTGATTCGGAAAGATTCATTTATGGGATTTCAATTAATGGTGGAGTTGACTGCATTGATTGGGCAAAAACAAAAATTACTGATAATGAAAGGGTATTTGATAATGTTATTGGTTTTCGAATTTACGAGTCATATTTTTCACATTCTTTTGATAATTTCAGTAAAAATCCCGCCAGGTTAATAATTATTGTTAAAAAAGCTTTTTTGAATAAATTGCCAATTAATAAATTTGCCAATTTAAAAGAAGTTTATTTCAACTATCTGGGAAAGAAACCTTATTATGAAGAAGATGAACAGACATTTAGAAAAGATGAAAAATTTTCATTTCCGAAATCTATTAATTATAAAAATATTGAAGTTCTTTCTATAATTGATGGTCCCCCTGTTAATTTATCAGAGATAAAAAATGCTAGTTCTTTCGATAAATTAAAAGTTTTAATTCTAAAAAATTGCGTAACAGGTGATTATAAAAATAGCCGTTTTCTACCAAGTTTTCAAAATTTAAAACATTTAGAGATTGATAACAAATATTCGTATAAAAATATTAAAGAAAATGTATTCAGAAATTTTGAAAAGTCTAATAATTTAGAAAAAATTGTTATTACAAATCTTACCACAGACACAAAAGATGAAAAATATTTTCAAAACATAGGTATAGATTTAACAAATATAGCCCACCTTAAAAAATTAAAGTTCTTAAATGCGAATCCTTTAAACATAAATCAATTAAATGATTTGAAAAACTTAACTAATCTCAAAGTGCTAAACTTTCATATAAACAATGATCCAGATGAGAACGAAAATCTATCCAGCATAAATGAACAGGATTTTTCATTTTTAAAGGGGCTTAAAAATTTGGAAATTTTGAATATTGATTTAGATTTGTGGAGATTAAATAAAAATACGATAAATTTTGATGAAGTATTTTCATATTTCAGCAAAGAGATTAGAGAGTTAAATTTAACTATTAACCCAGGTTTTTCTCAACTTTCAAATACGAGGAATTTTCTTAACTTATTATCAGTAAAATTAACAAAAATAGAAAAATTGAATATTCAAGTAAGATTATCTGAGTATGCCAAAAGAGAGAAAGATTATTTTGTTATCACTGGTACTGACTATTTTTCAAAAACAAGTGGTAAAAAATGGAAAATAAATAAGCCACCTTTCCCTTTCTTTATTGATTTTAAATATTTGAAAGGAATCATAAATTTGAAGAATTTTAAATTTGAAATATATAATAATATAGATTTTGACTTATTAAATTTTAAAGAAATTATAAACTTAAATAAACTGGAAGATATAAAGATTTCGTATATGAATGAATTTGGTTACTTAGAAGACGAACTAAGAGATGAACATAGAAAAAAAGCTGGATTAGATATCAGAAAAAAAATTAATCTAAATGATTTAAAATATATTTATAACAAAATTGCTACTAGAAAAGAAAAGTTTTTATTAAAACATAATGCACACGGTAAAACAAAAAATAACGAAAACACCAAAGGTCTAGAGGGAAAATATTGGAAAGCTTATGAAAATTTAAAAGGGGAAGAAGAAAGTATTTGTAGCAAGCTACATATAAATACTTTTACGATTCATGACATTTTGGTTGGTAAATAACCATGCAGCTTACCTTGCAGAAATCGATTAGGATTGGGTGATGGGGAAGAATATTTTTATTTCTTATTTAGAAAAATTCAGGAAAAAGGATTTTCTTTATGAACTAAAGTCGAAAGCATTCACAAATACTGATCAGCTTGCAAAATCACAGTTTAGGATGAATGAGGTATTAACCTTTAAAATTCAAGACTATTGGAAAACTGCATATGAATTAGCATGTGAAAGATATGAAACCTATAATGAGAAATCAAGGTATCATGCATATAAACACGAACTCAAATGGTATAAAACTCAATTAAATAAATTTAGGACTAAAAATTTCAATAAACTGTTGTATGAACTTTTATTGAAATCAAAAAAACAAACACCACAGTTCGTAAGTGTTTCAAAAAGTAAAGATTTATACGATACATTATATTCCTCAAATCACACAGAGAACTTTGGTCACTATCCATATAAGTACTGTAAAAAGACTAGAGTTAACTATTTTAAGTGGAAATTAGAGGAAGCAAAGAAAATACAGGCTTTAGGTTATAAAGATTTATATAGTTATGCATTTGTCTATGGCTACATATTTTTTGCTTTAGATTTACTATTTAGAGTTGATGTAAAAAAAAATAAGATAATTTCAACACTCAAAGAGGAGAAAATTTACAATAATTTATTCAAGCAATTATTCAAATTAAATGAATATAAATCAAAGTCTATTTTAGAAGATCTTAACGCAAGTATTTATAAAAGTAATTTGACTAAATTTTTACTTTACAAAAAAGAAAAATATTTTTTTGGTGGAAGAAGACCCCTCATTTTATATCCTAAAAATAATCTTAAGGAAGGATTCAGTAATGAAATCCGATATATTATCCACTTTTTATTTAAAAGTTCTGTGACAAAAAAAAGGAAAATTTTCGAATTTAAAACTAAGGAAGATAGATTAAATTTAGCTAAACTAAGAAAAATATATAATAAAAGGCGTTGGTCTTTATTTGAAACATTTTATGATCAATACATCATTTTTGATTTTAGTGTGATTAAATTTTTTACTTTATTATGTCCAATGTCGACACCTTTTACTGCAGAAGAATTGGAAATTAATGATAGAGATATTTTTATAAGATATGCAGCTAATATGGGTTTTTATGAAGCCAGTTTTTATTTTATTGACAATTTAATGCTAATGAACAGGTCTAAATATAATCGTTAGATCTGGAGTTTATATATTTTGGAGAGAACAATTTAGTAATTACAGCAATGAATAAAACTAGTATGCAACCCCTTGCAGAAATCGATTAGGATTGGGTTGATGACAAAGAATATTAAGAAGAAATTAAAGTACGATAGAAATAAAGCTTTTTACAGAGGTGGTTTTATAAGAAACAAACCGCACGGTTATGGAATATTAATAATCTATGATGATAATAAATATGCAAAAAGTCTCTTGCCAGAACAAATTAGAAAAATTTATTTAGGTAATTGGAAAAATGGTAAATTTAGTGGAAAGGGAAGATTAGTTTCTTATGCAGGCTTAGAATATGAATCAGACAAATTTGGAATGCCAACACCCTTGGAAGAATATAAAGGTAATTTTAAAAATGGAGAGCCCAGTTCAAGAATAAAACCTAATTTACAAAATCCTGGTGAGATTAAGTTTTCTGAAATCATTGAGTTACTGGGAGAGGGTGGCTATAAAATTATGAATCCTGAAGACTTAAAAAATGCATTAAAAGACAATGCAAGATTAGTTGATAGAAAAAAGTTTAAGTATAATGGCAATATTAATTCTAATATAAACCTATCTCTTTTGGAGACTATAATTAGATCATTTTAAAAGAAGAAAAAATAACCATGAACCCCTTGCAAAAAATTGATTAGGATAATTGGGTGATGAAGAAAAGAGAAATTGAAAATGCAACTTCAATTGTAATTTTAGATGATAATTGCGGATATAATTCATCTAAAATAATTAATGACATACAAATATTCAAGGCAGGAGATTTTGAAGATGGCCAACTACCAATGTTAAACAATGGCAAACTTGTTTTCCCAATTAAAAAATTAGGAAAAAATATTTATAATCCTCTTGAAAATTTTTTTGATATGGAAAACCTTTTCAGTAAATCAATTTGGGCAAACACTTTAAGAAAAAAAAATAATTATAATCATTTTATAGATGATGGTGATTATGAAAAAAGTTTAATTTTCGTTAAAAAAAGTTTTTTAGATAAAAGCAAAAAAGTTATTTTTAATAATATTAAATATCTCTATTACTATTGTATTAGAAAAATGGTTGGAGAAGAGTCGCTTATTTTTTGGAATAAAAATGAGAGGTTTAAAATTCCTGATAGTATTAAAATTAATAATTTAGAAACATTACATTTGTCATGCGGTAGAAAAACTAGTTTTAAAGATTTAGAAAAAATTTGTGGCTCAAATTTAAAAATTCTAGTTGTTGAAGATATGTTGGTAGGTGATTTTTCTATGCCAAGAATGCCTAAACTTGAAAAAATGTTAATTAATTATGGAAATGTTACATGGGAGTTAATTAGAGAAAACAATAAAAAATTAACTAATTTTAGAAACTTTGAAAATGTTCCAAATCTCAGTGAGCTAGATATTGACATTGAATATGATCAAAAATATGGAATTGAATTAAATACTTCTTTGGAAAATAGTAAAATTAAAAAATTAAAAATTCATCATTTAAATCCCAAATATGTTAATGAAATTATTAAAATTAAATCACTATCTGAATTAGATATTTCTCTTTGGAATACGAAAAGCAAAGTTACAGAAAAGGACTTTGAATTTTTAAAAAATTTAAAAAATCTTAAAAGAGTAAAATTATCTGGTGGTGCTTATGGTTCTATATCAATTGATTATAAAAAAGTAATGACATTTATTAACAAAAACATCGAAGAAATTGAAATTGATATAGTCTACAAAGAAGATAATCACAAAATTGCTTATAATTGTATAGCTGAAATTAATAATAGATTTAGAAAGTTAAAAAAACTCATAATAGACTGCACTTCATGTATGATTGATACTTATCAAAGATTTGATTTTAAAGTTGATATTAATTCATTTAAATTTAAAGAAGATGAGGAGGTTTTACAATATTCTAATAAAAAAACTAAACTTAAATCAACACATAACAAGTATAAATTTCAATTAGATTTTAAATATTTTAACAAATTAAAGAATTTAGAATTATTAGGTTTTAGTGAAACCTCTAATTTTAAAATTATAGTTATTAATGAAAACGAATTATTCAAGCTTCCAAATTTAACAAGAATTGTAGCTGGCCCTGAATTATTTTCTATCAATTTTTTTAAAAAAATCAAAAAACGAAAGTTAGGAATTTTAACTGGTCGTGGACATTATGGTGAAGAGGCAGTTGAAATTTTAGCAGATAAATTATATTAAAAATAACCATGAACCCCTTGCAAACATCGATTAGGATAATTGGGTGATGAATTTTGTTTAGAGTGATAACGAATAAAAAAATATTCAAAGAACAATGAGATTAATAATACTTAATAAGAAACTTGATTCTTTAATTAAGAAAAAAATCAAGTCGGCTAAAACTAGCAAAATTAAAAAGGGTAACTCCTTTAAATTATACGAGGGAGAAGTTAAGAATAATAAACCAAATGGCTGGGGAAGAATGGTATTAACAGACAACACAGAGATATTTGGAAATTTTGAAAACGGGAAAATGAATGGTTTTGGTATCGCAGAAAATAAAGGATTTATAAAAGAAATTGGGTTTTTCAAGGATAATAGATTGATAGGTGAAACTCTTAAAATTTATATGAATAAAAAAAATCAAAAACTTAACTATGAACCATATATCGGTGAACTAAACAGTAAAGGATATGCTCTAAAAGGTACTAGTATTTTTATGAAATATTTTGTTTGTACTGGAAATTGGAATTATGGATTTGCTCATGGAGAATGTATTATAAATTTACTTGGTGAAGGCGTTATCAGAGGAATTTGGAAATATGGTAGATTAATTAAAAAACTTAATGAGTTTGGTAACACATCTCGAATTGATATATATCGTATTCTCAGTGAAAATATGTCTTGGAATGAGGAAATAGATAGCCAAAAAAAAGTTATATCGCTTATAAAAGATATATCCAAATAATCTGATCGTAAACGAAATGAATAAAATAAATGAGGATTAGGATTGGGTGATGGCGTTAAAATCGGTCTTGTCGCACTGTTATCGCAAATAAAATGAAAAAAATTATAATATATAAAATAATTTATGGCTTTTTCGCTTAAAAAGAAAAAAAATTTTGATGAAACACATTGGGTTTCCGAATATGAAGAGAGAAAGTTTTTTGTTGTTCATGATTATTCTCACTATTCTGATTATAAAGTTTATAAAAATAAAGTTTCTCTATCCTGTGCTACATCTATAAATGACAAGTTGCAATTTGCTTTTCAAGAGGATGTATTTCGCAAAGTTAAAAAAGAAGATAATACCTTAGAAGATAAATTATTTGAAAAATTTTGTTCAGATTCACAATACAATTCTTGTTTTATTGTTATGAAGGGTCTTGCGATTTTGCATTCAACAGGAAAAACATTTGGTACGGACATAATTTTAGGTGGAGACTTAGATGGAGAATATTGTAATTTGAAAGAAGGTGATGAGATTAGAATTGTAAGAAGAAATGAAAAAACTAACCAATAAACAAATTGAAGAAATGTTCAATGATCCTGTAATGTTGCAATGGGAAAGATCAAATCAGTGGTTTGGAAAAGATGATTTCTTAAGCGAAGAAGCTATGAAAATCCATAAAGTGCTTAGGGATAAAGAAAAAATCGATGCAGATTCACAAGAATATTACAATCAAATTGATATTAGAATTTATAACAAGCATAAAAAGAGATTATTAAAATACTTCTCGCATGGGAATTAAATGAAAAAACTATCTCTATACATCTTTCTGGTTTTGATGTGGTGCAATATTTCGATGGCGGATGAAAAAGTATTTGGTGGAGAAAGTGCCGAATTAATTTATTCATGTTATTCTAAAGATTTGAAGCAAAAAAATATGCCGAAACAAAGATTAGAGAAAAAGTGAACAAGGGATACATAGAAAAATGAACCAAAAAATTACATGCCCTCATTGTCAAAAAGAATTTCCTATGGAGGATGGATTATCATCACATTTAAAAACGATAGAAAATCAAAGACGAGAAAAAGCTGAGAAAGAGGTAAATGATAAATTCAAAAAAGATCTAGAAACATTAAAATTATTAAAAAATGAAAATAAAGAAAAAGATAAAAAAATTGAAAATATTAATAAACAAAAAGAAACTGAGATAAAAAATGCAGTTAAAGCAGCTGTTGATACAGTTAAAAAAGACCTAGACAAAGAAAATAAAGAACATTACCAAAGTCTTTACGAAACAAAATTTAAAGAGCAGAAAAAAAATTTGAATGAAGTGAATAGTGAAAAACAAAAACTTTGGGAATTGAAAGAAAAAAGATTAATTACAACAATAGAAGATCTTCAAAAAAAAGCAACTCAAGGAACTACAGTAGACCAAGGTTCTTCTGCAGAGATGCAATTAGGAGAATTTTTAAATAAAATTTTTAATAATAAAAAAGATAAAATAAGCGAATATGCAAAAGGTGTGGCGGGAGGCGACTGGCTTCAGGAGATAATAGAAAATGATTTTTCTATTTGCAAAATATTATATGAAAGAAAAAGCACAAAAAATTGGAGTAATGATTGGATAAAAAAATTACAAGATGATATGAAAGATTCTAAATCAGATGTAGGCATCATCTTTACAAGAGCGACTCCTAAAGATTTTCCAGAAGATGCATCGTGGGATCACAAAGGAAATATTTTTATATGCAAATATGATTTTACTGCCCTTAGGGCTTTAGCCACTACTCAGAGATGGTATTTAACTCAAATAAATAAAGAAAGAGATGGTGGAAAGGAAAATGTTTTGTCAGCAATAAAATTTATGGAAAATCCAGTTATTAAAAACATATTAATGCAACAAATAAATATTTCAGATAAAAAAAGAAAGAAACTGGAATTAACAAGAAAAAATCTAGATGATGCAATTGATTTAAATGATTCTATGGACACAAGTTTAGAAGAGTTCTTTTCTGAAATAGATAAGATCGGAATTTCAGCTTTTTTAGCAAAGTGGAAAAAAAACTCCCACTGATCCATGCACCTGACTCAATTGTATTTCTTTGTTAAGATTGGGTGATGACAACGCCAAAAAACTTCAAAGTTAAGAACCATTCAGGTATTTGGAAACTCATTTATCCAACGGGTACAGTTAAATATAGGGTTATGATACAAAGAGGTAATGGTGAAAGATATGATAATAGATTTGAAAAGTTAAAAGATGCAATAAAAAATAAAGATGATTTTATCATAAAAAATCCACCAGCAAAACAAATGCCACCAGAAGGTTCTGAAAAATTATTAAAAGAATATTTAAAAGATAGGAAACTTAAAGAATGGGATGATTTAGAAAAAGGTGAGAAAAGTAATTTTATAAGAACAGTTTGGCCAAAATATTCGGATCAGCAAAAATTAATTGGTGATAAAATACCTGCAAGTGAATTGGCCGAATTAATAAGTGTAGATGAAGATAAATTAACTTATTTTAGGAAAGGGGCGAGAACTCGAAATAATACGGTAGGTAAAAAAATAAACCAGTTATTAGGAGAGCCTCTACAATTAACTTACGGTGCTGGTGGTCAAAATATAGAGGGTGGTGCTGCTCATAGAATTTATTACAAAAAACCAACAACCAGGCAAATAAAAAATATAAAAGATTATATTCAACAATCTATGGAATAAAAAAATAACCATGCACACTCCCTTGCAAACATCGATTAGGATAATTGGGTGTGCACCCAGAAAAAATGAGTAGGATTAATTTATGACAAAATCTGCTTTATATTGCTTTTCATCTATTCCTCAAGCAGCGGCATCGGTTTATTTTT
>PVBE012903574.1_pt1 | contig 15539 bp, 8 predicted proteins | sample 1631181 | NCBI WGS metagenome assembly PVBE01 (sample SAMN08397723, study PRJNA350692) | Marine metagenome, whole genome shotgun sequencing project. | isolation source: water | place: Pacific Ocean | collected 2012-04 | reverse complement strand
GTCCAGCCCTCCCGAACCTGGTCGGGGTCCCGGTGCATGTTCGGCGAGCAGATGTCGACCTGGCACTCGCCCTGGCCGTCGTCCTCGTCGACCGTGCCGTCGCAGTCGTTGTCGAGCCGATCGCACTCCTCGTCCGTCGCCTCGACCTGCTGCTCACAGATCTGCACGCCGTTGATGCACAGGTCCTGACCGGCCGCACACACGCCCTCCAGCCCGGTGTCACAAGCGGCCACAACGTGGTCCTCGTCGACGACGCCGTCGCAGTCGTCGTCCACGCCGTTGCAGACGTCGGCCTCGTCCGGATCGGGGCGCGCGGCGTCGTCCGGCGCGCAGTCGTCGTCATCGGCCAGCCCGTCGCCGTCGTTGTCGGGGTCGCAAGCGCTGCCAAGACCATCCAGGTCGGGGTCGGCCTGCTCGGCGTTGGGCGTGAAGACGCAGTTGTCATCTGCGTTGACGACGCCGTCGCCGTCCACGTCGCCATCCGGACCCAGACCGGATCCAGGCTCACCGTCCCCGCCCTGCCCCGGCGGGCCGGGCTCTCCCTGCTCGCCCTGCTCCCCCTGCTCCCCTTGCTCGCCCTGCTCACCTTGCGCACCGTCAGCCCCGTCCGCGCCGTCGGCACCATCCACGCCGTCCTGCCCAGCCTCGCCGGCAGAGCCCGCCGCGCCCTCCGCGCCCGGTCCCCCGTCTGCGCCGCGCAGCAGCTCGCGGCAGTCGTCGAGATCGACGTCATCGTCGCCGTCTACATCCTCCATCTCCGCCGCCGGCCCAGGGCAGGTCGCCGCCCAGACGCAGTCCCAGCTGTCATCGATCTCGTCGCCGTTGGGGTCGCCCAGGCCCGTCCAGCAGTGCTCGCCCTGCTCGCCCGCCACCCCGTCAGCGCCGGGCTGACCGTCCTGGCCATCCTGCCCGGCCTGACCCGCGCCGCCCTCACCCTGCGCCCCGGCGTCGCCCCCAGCCTCGGCGCCGCCGTCGTTGGCTGCCCCGCCGGCGCCGCCGCCCGGGTTGCGCCCCGACTGGTTCGGTTGGACCGCGCAGCCCACGAGCAGCGCGAGGCCTGCCAGAAGAGCGAGGACGGACAAATGGGTGACTCGGTTCACGGCTGTTCTCCTACTGCGTGGAGACGATCTCGGCGCTCCCGCCTGCGCCAACGTTCGCCCCGTCCATGGCAGCAGCCTACCCGATCGCTCCGATCAACAAATCCGCGAAGAAAACCGGCGGTCGGGTGTACTGAAGATTGAGCAGCATGAAACAGACCCCCACCACCCAGACACGGCCCGACGACGAGCGGCGGCTCATGGCGGCCGCCCGAGGCGGGGATCGGGGCGCGTTCGGTGCGCTTGTGGAGCAGCACATGCGGCCTGCCTACTACACCGCCCTCGGGCTGGTGGGCGCCCACGACGCGGCCCTGGACCTGTCTCAGGAGGCGTTCGCCCGGGCGTTCCGGGCGCGGGAGTCGCTGGATCCGAACCGGCCCTTCCGGCCCTGGCTTCACCAGATCCTGCGGCGGCTCTGCTTCAACTGGACGCGGGACCGTCGTCGGCGACCCGTCGCCGACATCGACACGCAGTGGCTGGCGGACACCTCGTCGGCGACCCCCGAGCAGGCCGCCGAGCGCACCCAGATGCGGGAGCGGGTGATGGCGGCGCTCGAGGAGCTGTCCGACCGGGAGCGTGAGGTGTTCGTCCTCAAGGAGCTCGAAGGCCTGAAGTACCGGGAGATCGCCGAGCTCCTCGGGGTGCCTATCGGGACCGTGACGTCCCGCCTGTACGCCGCCCGGAGGCACCTGGCGAGCCGGCTGGAGGAGGTGCGCCCATGACATCGCACGCGACCGACCCCGCGGGTCCGGACCGGACCGCGCACCTGATGATGCTGGCGCTCGACGACGAGGCGTCGCCCGACGAGCGCGCCGAGCTCGACGCCACCCTCGCCGCCGCCACCGCGGCTGGCGACCCCGAGCCCGCCGCCGAGTGGGCCCGTTTGAAGAAGCTCAAGGAGGTGACGCAGATGACCACGTGGACCCACCCGCAAGACGCCGTCTGGTCCGAGTACCGGACCGGCGTCTACAACCGACTGGAGCGAGGGATCGCCTGGATCCTCGTCTCGGTGGGCGCCATCACGCTCATGGCCTGGGGGGCCTACAACGCCGCCCGCCAGCTCATCGAGGACCCCACCGTCCCCGGCCCCATCAAGCTGGCCCTCGGGGCCCTGGCGCTCGGCGGGATCATCCTGTTCGTGAGCGTCGCCCGTGAGCGCCTCTTCGTGCGCAGGCACGACCCGTACAAGGAGATCGAACGATGAGCTCTTCCGTCCCCGCTCCCGGTGCCTCGCGCGCCCTCCCGGACCACATCGTCATCGTCACGTCCGACCTCCCGCCGCAGGGGTACGAGGTGGTCGAGACGCTTGGCCTGGTCCGAGGCAACACCATCCGCGCCCGCCACCTGGGCAGCGACATCCTGGCCGGCCTCCGCACGCTCGTCGGTGGCGAGATCACCGAGTACACCAAGCTCATGGGCGAGTCGCGGGAGCAGGCCATCGACCGCATGCGCGCCGAGGCCGCCGCGCTGGGCGCCGACGCAATCCTCGCCACGCGCATCACCACCAGCACGGTGATGGGCGGCGCTGCGGAGATCCTGGCCTACGGCACGGCGGTCCGAACCAGCCGTCTGCCGTAGGCCGCCCGAGGCCGCAAGGGCGGCCTGCGGTCTAGCAACCCTCGACCACGACCGACAACGCGTAGTCGTTGGACGCCGCCTGCCACCCGAACACCCGGATGTAGGCGGTGGTGGCGACGTTCGCCGTGGCCGTGACCTCTTCGGTGTCGCCCACGCCGTCGCTGAAGTCCACGACGCTGCCCTCGATGTCGACAAGCGCCAGGTCGAGGTCGCCGTCGGCGTCGATGAAGGTGATCGTGGCGGTGATGACGCCGTCCTCGCAGAGCTCGACTGCGAACCAGTCGTCGTCGGCCTCGGTGATGATCAGGTCGTCGATCTCACCGGGCGGGATGGCTGCGGCGGTCTCCCGGGTGTCGTTGTCCTCGAAGGCGTCGTCGTCACCCTGGTTGACGTCCGGGCAGCCGGCGTCGTCCAGATCGAGGGTCAGGCTGTAGGGGTTGGAGGCCCCCTGCCAGCCGTAGATCCGAATGAACAGCGTCGCGGCCTCGTCCGGCGTGGCGTCCACGGACTCCTCGTCGGCCACGCCGGTCGATGCGTCGAGGATGATGCCGTCGGCGTCGTGGATGGCCATGTCGAGGTCGCCGTCGGCGTCCACGAAGTTGATGGCGGCGGACAGCGTGCCCCCGGCGCAGACCTGCACGGCGTACCAGTCGTCGTCGCCTTCGAGGATCACCAGGTCGGCGAGGCTGTCGGCGTCTTCCACCGGCACAGCGATCTCGCTGGCGGTCTCGCGGGTGTCGTTGTCCTCGAACGCGTCGTCCTCGGGGTCTCCGTCAGGCGGCGCGCAGTCCTCTTCGTCGATGTCGACGACCAGGCGGTACGGCGTGTCCCGCCCGTCCGCGTCCACCGACCAGACCCGCAGCGTGTAGCCCGCGGCCAGGTTCACGACGTAGCTGACGCCCTCGTCGTCGGTCTCGCTGACCGAGGAGGCCAGGACCACGCCCTCGCCGTTGAGCATGGACAGCTGCAGGTCGCCGTCGGCATGGGCGAAGTGGATGCGCGCCGTGACGATGGCCCCCGCACACGCCTGCAGCGAGTAGTAGTCCTCGTCGTCGCCCGCGGCCACCAGGTTGTCGTGCTCCACCTCGCCGCCGCCCGCCTGCAGGTCGAGGACCGTGGCCGTGTCGGGCGTGTCGTTGTCCTCCAGAAGATCGTCGGGGGGCTGCTGCTCGCAGCCAGCCTCGTCGACGGCCAGGGTCAGCGTGTACGTGTTCTGGGCGCCACGGAAGCCGTAGACCCGCAGCAGGTAGCCGCCCGCCTCGGCCGCAGCCGCCTCGATGCTCTCGTCGTCGGTCGCCGAGACGGCGCTGCCGAGCACCACCTCGTCGGGCGAGTGCAGGGTCATGTCGACGTCGCCGTCGGCGTGGCTGAACGTCAGCGACGCCGTGATGACCGCGCCGGCGCAGGCGTCGATGCTGTACCAGTCGTCGTCGCCGGACAGGACCACCAGGCCCTCCAGCTCGCCCGGCTCGATCGGCGAGGCGGCGCCGGCGTCGTCATTGTCCTCGAGGGGGTCGTCGCGCAGCTCGACCTCGCACCCGGCCTCGTCCACGGCGACGGTCAGGGAGTAGTCGTTGGCGGCGCCCTGCCAGCCGTAGACGTGGATCCGGTACGAACCGGCCATCTCGGCGTCCGCCGAGGCCTCCTCGTTGTCGGTGATCGACAGCGCGCTCGCCAGCACCCGGTCCTCCGGGGCAGGCGCCACCAGGGTCATGTCCAGATCGCCGTCGGCGTGGGCGAACGTCAGCGTCGCCGTGAGCACGCCACCGGCGCACACGTCCACGGCGTACCAGTCGTCGTCGCCCTCGGTCACCACCAGGCCGTCATGCTCGCCGACCAGCAGGTTCGCAGCGGTCTCGGGGGTGTCGTTGTCCTCGAAGCCGTCGTCCCGCGGCCCCTCGGCACAGTCGCCGACCTCGACGTCGATGGCGTAACCGACCGAGTCGCCCTCGGTGGCCCGGACCCGGACCTGCAGGTTGCCAGCGCCCTCGGCGCCCGCCTGCACGCTCGCGGTCCCGGCGTTGCCGGCGTCCGTCGCCAGCACCTCGCCGCCGGCGCCGACGAGCTGCAGCTCCACGTTGCCGACGGCGTCGTCGTACACGAGGTCCACGGACAGCGTCCCACCGGCGCACACGGGCACCGAGTACCAGTCGTCGTCGCCGGCCACGGCGATGAGCTCCTCGTGGAGCCCCTCGACGATGGGCGCAGCCTCGTCCGCCGAGTCGTTGTCCTCGAACGCGTCGTCCCGGACCTCCTCGTCGCAGCCGGCCACGCCGACCTCCAGGGCGTACGCGTTGGCGGCGTCCAGGAAGCCGAACACCTCCAGGGCGTACACGCCCGCCTGCTCGGCCAGGGCCTCGACCGTCTCGTTGTCGTCGATGCTCTCCGACAGCGCGAGCACGTCGCCGCCCGGGCCATGCAGCCGCAGGTCGAGGTCCCCGTCACCGTGGGCGAACGAGATCGTCGCGGTCAGGGTGCCGCCGGCGCACACCTCGACGGCGAACCAGTCCGCGTCGCCGGTGCAGGCGAACAGGTCGCCGAACTGACCGGGGGCCACCGGCGTGGCGGAGGCCAGCTCGTCGTTGTCCTCCAGGCCGTCCTCGGCGTCGCATGCACCTGGGCCATCCGGGTCGTCGGCGGCCGGGATCACCTCGAGCTCAAGGTTGTAGGCGCCCTCGGCCCCCTGGAACCCGCTCACCTGGATGAGCTGCAGCCCGCTGTCGAGCACCACGGCCTGCACGACCTCGAAGTCGAGGATGCCGGCGGACCGCCCCAGCTGCGCCGCCCCGCCCGGCCCGTACACGAACAGGTCGAGATCGCCGTCGGCGTGGGCGAAGTTGATGGTGGCGATGAGCGTGTCGCCGGCTTCGGCGCGCACGGCGTACCAGTCGTCGTCGCCCGAGCACATGAACAGGTCTGCGAACGCGCCGGGCGCCAGCTCGGCCGCCAGCTCGCCGGCGTCGTTGTCCTCCAACCCGTCCTCCTGATCACAGGCGACCGGGTCCTCGGGATCCTCGGGGTCCTCGGGGTCCTCTGGGTCCGCCTCGATCACGGACACGAACAGCCGGTAGTCGATGTCGACGTTGAGAGCCGACGTCACGGCCAGCCGGACCAGGTCGCTGGCGTCGGCGATGATCTCAACCGACGCCACGCCGTCTTCGCGGTCCGCGAAGCCCAACGGCAGGTTGTCCGAGGACAGGACGACCAGGTCGAGCTCGCCGAGCTCGGGGTCGTACTCGACGTGGGCCTGCAGCGTCTCGCCGACCTGCAGGTCGACGGCGTACCAGTCCTCCTCGCCCGTGCAGAGGCGGAGGTCGCCGAACTCGCCGGGCCCAACGACCTGGGCGCCCGCCAGCCCATCGTTGGGCTCCAGGCCGTCCGGGGCGCAGTCGCCCACGGGGGCCTCGCACTCGTGCTCGGGCAAGGCGCAGGTTCCGCCGTTGTCGCAGTCGGCGTCTTCGAAGCAGTCCGCCGGGTAGCAGCCGCCGTCCCGCCGGTCGCAGAACTCCTGGTCGCCGCAGTCGCCGTCCTCGACGCACGGCGCCGGGGCGCACACGTGGTCGACGCAGATCTCGCCGGCATCGCAGCTGTCGTCGTCGCGGCAACCCTCTTCGCACTTGCCGGTGTCCAGGTTGCAGAACTCGGCGGCGAAGCAGTCGGTGTCCGCCTCGCAGAGCTCCTCGCCGCCTTCGTCCCCCTCGTCGCCTTCGTCGCCCTCATCTCCCTCGTCGCCCTCGTCGCCTCCGCCGGCGTTGGGATCGACGCACTTGTTTTCGACGCAGATGGTGCCGTCGTCGCACTCGAGATCGACCTGGCACTCCGGGGCGTCGATGTCCTCGCCGCCTTCGCCGTCGCCGGGATCCACGGCGCCGTCGCCGCCCCCATCCCCGATGCCATGCTCGCCCTCGCCCTCGTTGGCGTCGCCGAGCCCATCCCGGTCGCCACCGAGGCCGTCCGGGGGATCACCCTCCTGCCCGCCACCCTCTCCGGCGCCGGCGCCGATGAGGTTGCCGTCGGCGTCGACCCGGGGGTCCACGCCGTTGTCGCCGCAGCCGACTGCGGCCGCCATGGTCAGGATCAGGAAACAACGGATCGGACGCATGGTCACCTCTTCTACGGCTGTGTCGCTGCGGTCTGGATCTTGAACTCGACCCGCCGGTTCTTGGCTCGGCCGGACGCCGTGGCGTTGTCATCCACCGGCACGTCCGGGCCGAAGCCCTTGGCGGTCAGCCGATCGGCGGTCACGCCCTTTCCGATGAGGTAGAGCCTCACCGACTCCGCCCGCCGCTGGGACAGGTCGACGTTGTACTGGTGGTCGCCCTGGCTGTCGGTGTGCCCCTCGATCTCCAGGCGGATGTCGTTGAACTCCCTGAGCACGCCGGAGGCGGCGTCGAGCACCCGGTAGGACGACCGACGGATGGTGTCCTTGTTGGTGTCGAACGTGATGCCCTCGATGGCGCCCGAGAACTTCTTCACGGCTTCGGGCAGCTCGTCCGGGCAGCCGTCGAAGTCCTGGTAGCCGTTGACCGTCTCGGGCTGCTGCGGGCACTTGTCCTTGGCGTTGGGCAGGCCGTCGCCGTCGTCGTCCAGGGCGTCGAGGGCGTCGACGATGCCGTCGTTGTCGGTGTCCGGGGTGGCCGTGCCGTTGTTGGTCTCGGCCAGGTTGTGCATCTGGTCACCGTCCGGGTCCTCCTCGCCATCGGGGAGGCCATCGGCGTCGGTGTCGCGCTTCCTCGGATCCGTGCCGATGACCAGCTCGACGGAGTTGATGAGGCCGTCGCCGTCGGCGTCCCACGCCGGGCCATCGGTGTCGTCGGGGTCGAGGTAGTTCAGCCGGCCGTCGCCGTCCTGGTCGTCTCGCAGCTCGATGGAGTCGGGGCGGCTGTCACCGTCGGAGTCCCGGTCCAGCCACGCGGGGTTGCCGTCGCGATCGATGTCGTGATTGCCGCCCTGGGTGTCCTCGCGCTCAGTCTTGGTCAGGATGGTGTCGTCGTCGTCGTCGGGGTCGTTGGCGTCCGGCGTGCCGTCCTTGTCCGTGTCGACCAGGCGGATGCCACCGGCGGTCTCGTCCAAGGTGCGCAGGGTGTCCGGCTCGCTGTCCTCGTCGCCATCGGGGATGCCGTCGCCGTCGGTGTCCCTGTCCCGGGGATCCGTGCCCAGCGTCTCCTCGACCGCGTTGTACAGCCCGTCGCCGTCGATGTCGGGGCCGGGCGGCACCGAGCCGAGGGTGAAGATCGGGCCCACGTTGATCTCGAAGTCGCCGGTCACGCCCTTGCTGGTCGTGGTCGGAGGCAGCAGGAGCACGGCGTCCAGGCGGATGCCGAACCACTCGTTGATGTCGAACTTCGCGCCGGCGCCGAAGTGCCAGTAGGCGTCGGTGTCGTCGTGCAGGACCTCCTGGTCGTTGGACTTGGCGCTGGCGATGCCGGCGCCGCCCAGCACGAACGGGCGGATGTCGTCGGTCATCAGGTGGAACAGGCCCTGGATCCGGGCCTGGAACACGTTGACGTCTGCGATGGGCAGCAGATCCGTCTGGATGGTCGTCGCCGGAGCGAACGACGCTTCGAGCTCGGTCGAGATCCGGTCGGTCAGCGCCTGGCCGACCCGAAGACCGAACACGGGGCCGTTCTCGGGCACGGTGTGCAACGGGGTGTCCTCGTACACGCCCAGCTCGTTGTCGCCGGACCAGATGTGGAACCCGCCGTAGACGCCGAGCTCGGTTGAGCCTTGGCCGCCGCCGGCGAAGGCCGCCGAAGGGCTCAGGAGGAAGGCGGAGACAACTGCGAGGGCGGAGTAGGTGTAGGTGCGTCGCATATCGGCGCGGCACCTACAGATCTCACATGCGCTCCGTCAAGTTCCGAGGAACTTTCTCAGATCCCGCGTTGGGCCGCACCACTGTTGCCCGAGACTGCGAACGTCGGATCCTCGCCCCCGCCGGATCACCACAATGTCACGCGTACGCGCCCGGGCAGGGTTGACATCGCAGATCCCGGGACGCGGTGTGTTTGAAGACGTTCTTGGAGGTCCATTCGATGGGCATGGTCAAGCTTCACAGCAAGTGGTCTGCGGTGGGCATCGCGTGATGCGACAGCTCACCAGCTACCTGACCTAGCTCGCTCGAAAGGACAATCGCCGAGAGGCCGGTCCCCGGGCGGGGCCGGCCTTTGGTGTCTCAGGGACGTCTGATCCCCGTCACGTCGTAAGTCCGACCCCCTCCGCGGTCCGGTGACCTCGGACTGGAGGGAGAAGTGATACGCGCCGGAGGAAGGGAGGAGGTGGCACGCATGGCGTGGCCACTGGCGGTGGGGATGCTGTCGTTCACGTTGATGGGGGTGACCGACACCCTGCTGATGGGACGCGTCGGCACGGCCGAGCAAGCAGGCGTAGGCCTAGGCGCCACCTTGGCGTTCGCGGCCATGGCCTTCTTCAGAGGGCTGCTCACGGGACCGCAGAGCGTGGTCGCCGCGGCGGACGGCGCCGGGGACCGGGATCGCTCCCTCGTGGCGGGCGCCTCGGGGCTCGCGCTGGGCGTGACTTCGGGGCTCATCGCGGGGCTGATCCTGTGGTTCGGCCACGAGGCGCTGCTTCAGGCGACCGTGGCCGGGCACAGCGCCGACAGCGACGCCGTGGCAACGGCCGCGGGGAACTACCTGGCGATCCGTGCGTTCGGGCTGCCCTTCGCGCTGACCGCCTTCGGGTTGCTGGGAGGGCTGCAGGGCCTCGGCGACACCAAGAGCCGCATGTGGGTCAGCCTGGCGGGAAACGCCGTGAACATCGGCTTGGACCTGCTCCTCATCTTCGGGTGGGGGCCCGTGCCGGCGATGGGTGAGCAGGGCGCCGCCCTGGCGACCGTCGCGGGTGCGGCCACCATGGCTGGGCTGTACGGCGTGCGCTACCTGCAGGTGCTGGGTCTGCCCCGGCGGCCGACGTGGAGCGTGGTGAAGGCGTGCCTGAACGTGGGCCTGCCCAGCGGCGTTCAATGGCTGCTCGACGTGGCGGCGTTCACCGTGATCAACCTGCTGCTGGCACGGGCCGGCGCGCAGGAGCTCGCCGCGAGCGAGATCGTGCTGAACATCGTGAGCGTGTCGTTCCTGCCCGGGCACGGCGTGGGCGAGGCCGGGGGGATCCTGGTGGGCCGCTACTACGGCGCCAGGCGGACGGGCTCGGCGATCCGGGCGCTTCGCAGCGCGCGGTTCATCGCCGTGGTGCTGATGGCCGGGTTCGCCGTGTTGTTCCTGGCCGGTGGCGAGGTGCTGGGTGGGCTGTTCACCACGGATCCCGCGGTGGCGGCCTTGGCCGGACGGCTGCTGCTATACGCCGCGGCGTTCCAGGTGTTCGACGCCCTGACGATGGTGAACCTGAACGCCCTGCGGGGCATCGGGGACACCCGGTTCAGCCTGATCCTGACGACGTCGGGCGCGTGGTTCATCACGCTCCCGACGACCGTGGGCATGGGGTTGGCCTTGGGCTGGGGCGCCGAAGGCATGTGGCTCGGGCTGACGATCGAGATCGCCATGCTGGCGGTGGTCAGCGGGTGGCGCCTGACGGGGCTGCGCACCGGAAAGGTGGGCCGCCGCGAGGTGCTGCTGGGGACGGGCTAGGCGCCTGTTCAACTGGCGTCGGGCGGGGTCATTGTCGCCCGGCGTCAGTTGTTCTCTCGGCACTCGTCCCTCGGAGGGACGGCCTGCACGCCCTCGTCGAGCTCCTCGACCCGCCGGTCCGGCCAGTGGATCCGAGCGGGGATCCACCACGCATCGGTGGCCGGCATGCGGGTGGGCGGGGACTCCCACTCGAGCTCGCCGCGAATGAAGATGCGGACGGTCGCCGTCGACGGGCCGTACCCATGGTCGTTGAAGTAGTGGACCCCGACGTCGTAGGCCGTGCCGGCCTCGGGGCCGGACAGGCTGATCTGCTCGGGCCCCAGGCCGTCGGTGTCGTCGATGTCGAGGTTGGGGTTGTCGTCGTCGTTGAAGGGCTCGCCCCAGTCCGGGTTGGGGTTGGCGTAGAAGTAGTCGTCGGGGTTGCAGGACCACTGGCCGCCTTCGCGCAGCAGGTGGATGTCCATGTCCGCGCCAGCGCCGAAGCCCTCGTCCTCCTGATCCGGATCGGCCGGCGTGTCCCAGACGACCTGCAGGACGATGTCGCGTTCGGGGATCGCCTGCACCGAGCCGCTGCACGTGCTCTCCTCGCCGTCCTCCACCCGGGTCAGCTCCCCGCGAACGTCGTACTCGCCCAGGACGTCGGGGATGAAGTGGACCTCCCGCAGATCGTCCTCCGGCAGGATCCGCGACCGGCTCCCCTCCGGCCGCTCCGACAGGAACCACGCGTACTGCAGCTCGGCCTCACCCTCCTGGGCCCTCAGGTGCACCGTCTCGCCGATGCCCGCGTGGAGCAGCCCGCCGTCCAGCTCGCGCCACTGGCCTCGGCCCACGCGGAACTCGGCTTGGCAGAGGAACACCCCCTCCCGCACGCCGCGGCCGGCCAGCTCGACGGACAGCTCCCCGGCGTCGGTGCTGAACCCGAGCACGCCGTCGTGCTCGCCTGACTCGGTGGGTCGAAACACGACGCTGGACTGCTGGGCGCCCCCCACCTGGAGCACCAAGGGGAACTCGGCTTGGGGCTGGAAGCTGAAGTCCTCCGAGGTGTCGGGCGTCAGCCCGGCCGACCTCACGTTCACCGGCTCGTCACCGCAGTTGGAGATCGTCACCGCGCGCGCCTCCGACTGCAGGAGCCGCAGCTGACCCCAGTTCAGGTTCTCCGGGTCGACTCGGACGCAGGCGCCGGCGGGTGCGTCCTCCGCGCCCACCCCCTGCAGGTCGACGACGAACGCCGGCATCACTGGGTCGTTGGACCCGATCAGCAGCTCGGCCTGGGCGTCCCCAGCCCGCCGGGGCTCGAACGTGACGTCCAGCTCGAGCACGTCGTCGGGCGCCAACGTCGCCGGCAGCTCGTCGAAGTCGCCACCGCGGGCCAGCCCCACGTCGAAACCCCCGCCCTCGGCCACCTCGAGCTCGAGCTCCTCGACCACCAGCTCACCCAGCCCCACGTTCGTGACCACCACCGATCGCCGAGCTGTGTCACCGATCTCCACGTCCCTGAAGTTCACGAACTGAGGCAGCACCTGGATCTGGCCGCTGTCCTCAACCCCCTCCCCCTCGCCGACGCCGCCCTCCTCGCCTTCACCACCTTCCTCGCCGTCACCGCCTTCCTCGCCCTCACCACCTTCGTCGCCCTCACCACCTTCCTCACCCTCGCCTCCGTCGCCTTCGCCTTCTCCTTCGTCGCCGTCGTCACCGCCGGCGCCGGGATCCCCGCCTGCGTCGCCGTCGCCGGCGCCCTGACCGTCCCCTTGGCCCTGGTCGCCGCCTGCGCCCTGACCGCCCTGACCACCGTCGCCGCCGCCCGCGCCGCTACGGCCCGTCCTGGGCGAGGAGCACGCAGCCGCGCAGATGAGGAGCAGTGCATTGGAGCTGATTCGCATGGAGGACCCCCAGGAGTGGCGGAGCCAAGATAGAGATCCGACAGGACCGCGCAAACGCGCCGGTCTTACACCGCAAGCTCCGGTGGGCCGGCGGTCACTTCTCCGCGTAGTGCGCCGGGTCGGCGTCGAACTCGCCGGAGCAGCGGGGTCTTCATTGGGCGGACTGTACCGTAGCTGAGCAAGGCGGAGGCTGCAGAAGCAGGGGGCCGACCGGGTCCTGAGCGGCGACCGCGTCGAGGTCCACCCGGGGGACCTGCACCCCCGTCGCCTCCTCGATGGCGTCGAGGAAGGCGTTGGCCATAAGCGCGTACCCGCTGTCGCTGAAGTGGGTGTGGTCCAGCGACAGCAGACCGCCCAGGAAGTCGCCTGTGAGGCGGGTTCCGTCGGCGAGCTCCACGCCGGCCACGAGCACCTCGCGGGCCATGACGTTGATCCCCACGATATGCACGTTGTCGTACTCAGCGGCGACCTGGCGCAGCATCGCGTTGATCTCGTCGATGGCCGAGTCGATGTGCGACAGGTCCGTCTTGCCGATGCGCTGGGCCCTGCGCCGCACCTCGGGCAGGAACGACACCGGCGGCACGTCCCCGATGAACACCTGGCCCGCGGCTGCGGCCGCGCGACGGACCAGCTCCTCGGTGTCCGGGCGGAGCTCCTCGGCGGTCGGAACCTGCGCGTTCGCGGGGTCGTCCGTGCGCGTCACCGGGTCCATCAGCTCGTTGTCGAGCATGTCGAGCGACACCACGAGGGTCGGCTGGATCTGCTCGATCATCTCGATCTGCGACCGCTCCGGCGATGCGCTCACGGCGTCGAACAGGTTGCTGGTCTCCGGGTCCCAGGCCAGGTGCTCCATGAACGCCAGGGCGGGCTCGCTGCCCTGTCCCGCCCCGTTGAGGATGTCCGGCAGGTTGCTCCCGCCGACGCCGACGTTGCGCACCTCGGAGGCGGGCGCCACGCGCACCTCGCGCAGGTCGAGCACGCCGGTCTCGTCGTCCACCAGCAGGCCCATGGCCTCGGCGAAGCGGCTGGGGATGTCGCGGCCCTCCTGGATCTCGCAGTCCGGGGTCAGATCGCCCGGCTCGACCAGGGGGAGCAGGTCGGGCTTGACCAGGGGGACCCCGGCGTACGCCCCGGCCTGGCGGGCGATGAGCACGGCCGCGGTGGCGAGCTGGCCGTGGGGGCCCAGCGAGCCGCTCTGGATCCCCTGGGTCAGGCTCGCGCCGAACGAGGCATACCGATCGAACAGCGGATCGATGGGGCCTGCGAACTGCAGCGCCTCGGGATAGCTGAGCTCGCCGCCTTCCCAGGAGATGACGATGTCCGCCGGGCCCGGCGCGGCCTGCCCCATCGGGGTCGCCACCAGCCTGCCGCGTGCGCGGGGGTCCGGGCCGACGTTGTAGGCGGGCTGCCCCCCGATGCTCACGGTGGCGTCGACGGGGGCGCCTGGGGCGCGGATGGACAGCGGCAGGTGACCGAAGGCGGTCAGCGGCGTCTCCGGGGCGGATGGGTCGCCGCCGCCCGCAGACCGGGTGATCTTGATGGGGTCGCCCGGGCCGTCGCAGCCGGCCACGGCCAGCGCCAGATTCGCGCTCAGGGCAAGTGCAAGTGCGCCTTTTCTGGACATGAACCTACACTGTGCGCAAATGTAGGCAAGAGCCTGACCCATACGGGGAGACTAGTTTATGCGGAAGACCACTGTCGCACTCGCGCTCACGGCGCTCATCGCAGGTTGCGGGGAAGGACAACCTGACGAGGCCCCGCCTGGCGGATTCTTGAACACTCGCGGCGCGCAGAGCGCCACGGCCACGCCTGACGGCGACGACGATCGCGCGGGCGGCGGCCAGGCCGGCCAAGATCCCTCGGGAGACGATGGCGGGGAAGCGGCGGGCGCCGCGGGCCAGGACGGCCCGGTTGACGCCGATGGGTCCGACGACCCCGATCCCGCGGACGGCGGCGACGACGCCGGCGACCCGGGCGACCTCGTGGACGGCGACGACCCAGAAGGGGCCGGCGACGTGGGCGATGGTGACGATGGCGGCCCCGAGGCGGAGGGCGGGCCCGCGATCGAGACCGACCTGCCAGGCCTGATCCTGAGCGGCCCCATCAACGGCCCGATCATCGGCGACGCCGTGCTCGTCAGCGAGCTGTCCCCGTACGACGTCCAAGGCGTGATCACGGTGGGCAACGGCGCCCGCCTGTCCATCGAGCCCGGCACGGTCATCCGCATGGCCCGCGGCGCGGCGATCATCGTCGGCGACGACGACCACGGCGGCGCGCTCTCGGCCGTCGGCACCGCTGACGCCCCGATCATCTTCACCTCGGCCAGCGCCAACCCGCAGCCGGGCGATTGGGGCCTCATCGCCTTCATGGACAAGACCCAGGACGCCGTCACCGCGCTGCGCCACGTGACCCTCGAGTACGCAGGCCAGCCCGACGTGTACAACGTGGCCGGCCGTCGCTCCGCCTCCATCGCCATCGTGGACTCGCGTCCCGCCATCGCCGACTGCACCGTGCGGCGGCACCAGGGTTACGGCGTCGAGTTCATTCGCGACGGCGGCGCCAACGTCTTCCAGAGCAACACCTTCGCCGACGGCGAGCTGGCGCCCATCGCCGTGCCCGCGGGGCAGTGGTCGGACATCGGCCCCCAGGAGTCGTTCGACCGCAGCTCGTACGTCGAGGTGACCGGCGGAACGGTCACCCGCACCTTCGAGATCGCCAATCTGTCCGTCCCCTGGCGCATCACCGGCGACATCGCGGTCAAGGGCCCGGACAGCCCGGTGCTGCACATCCCCGCAGGCGCCGAGCTGCAGATGGGTCCGGAGACCAGCTTCGACATCGGCGACGATGAAGAGGCTGGCGGCTTCGTGGCCCGCGGCACCGAGGACGATCCCATCGTGTTCACCTCGGCGAGCGCGCCGGCGGACCCGGGCGACTGGGGCGGCATTGCGTTCCGGTCCCGAGCGCTGGACGAGGCCAGCACCCTCGAGCACGTGACCATCGAATACGCCGGCGGCGAGGGCGACGTGTACGCCGGTGGCTACCTGACCGCCGCCGTCGGCATCCACTCGGCCCGCCCGAGCATCACCCACACGCAGATCACCGACAGCGGCGGCGCGGGCGTGGAGTTCATCGGCGAGGACTCGGGCGCGTCCGCGTTCCGGGACAACCGATTCGCCGGCAACGCCCAGGCGTCCATCCGCATCCCCGCCTCGCGCTCAGGCGAGATCACCGCGCCGCTGACGTTCGAGGACGCCGGCGACCGCATCGAGATCACCTACGGCCAGATCGGCGAAGACGTCACCTGGCAAGCCCACCAGGCGCCTTGGCGCATCGTCAGCCAGATGCCCATCGAGGTCGGGTCTGCCGAGGGCGTCACCTTCACG
>PVBE011247152.1_pt1 | contig 15540 bp, 7 predicted proteins | sample 1631181 | NCBI WGS metagenome assembly PVBE01 (sample SAMN08397723, study PRJNA350692) | Marine metagenome, whole genome shotgun sequencing project. | isolation source: water | place: Pacific Ocean | collected 2012-04 | reverse complement strand
TGCGTATATGGCCGGCGTCGTCGGATCATCCAACAACCCGATAAGCGGTGTTACGATTGCGACTGTGTCGGTCTCGGCGCTGCTGCTCTATTTGCTTATGGGGCCCGGAGCGGTCAATGGACCGGCGGCCGCGATTATCATCGGCAGCGTAGTGTGCTGCGCCGCGGCGATCGCGGGCGACAACATGCAGGATCTCAAGGCCGGATATATCGTCGGCGCCACACCGTGGAAACAGCAGGTGATGCAGATCGTCGGCACAGTGTCGGCTGCCCTGGTCATCGCACCGGTGCTTATGCTGCTTATGAACGCCTACGGTTTCAAGGGGCACGCATCGGCCAAGGGCGCCGACGCGCTGGGGGCGCCGCAGGCTAATCTGATGGCCTCGGTCGCCAAGGGCGTGTTTGACGGGGGGCTTCCCTGGCATTTCGTATTCATCGGAATGGGCGCCTCTGTGGCGGTTATCATTGGCGACCTGGTGCTTGAGGCTCGCAAGGTCGCGTTTCGCATGCCGGTGCTGGCGGTGGCGATCGGTATCTACTTGCCGGTCGAGCTGGCGGTTCCGATCCTTATCGGCGGGGCGATCAAAGCCGCGATATCGGTCCGCCAACGCAGGCGAGCCGTACCGCTTGAGGGCGTGAAGGTGTCCGAGCGACGCGGGATTCTGTTCGCTTCGGGGCTGATCACAGGCGAAGCGTTGATGGGCATCGCGATGGCGATACCGATTGCAATTACCAGCAACCAGAGAATTCTGGCGGTGGCGGATAATCCGTGGGGCGCCTGGCCCGGCCTGGTGCTGCTCGTTGGAATCGCAGCGTGGCTGGCGGTTGTCGCCTCTGGCACTAAGGACGGCGCCTGATCAGCCCTTCAAGGCAGCGATGATCTCGTTTACCGTATGCTTGGCGTCGCCGAAGATCATGGCGGTGTTGGGCAGATAGAACAGTTCGTTGCCTATGCCCGCAAAGCCGGGGTTCAGCGTGCGTTTGCAGACCATTACCGTCCCGGCTTTGTCGACGTCGAGAATCGGCATGCCGTAGATCGGGCTGGTCTCGTCGCTGCGGGCCGCGGGGTTCACCACGTCGTTGGCTCCGATCACCAGCACCGCGTCGGTATGGTCGAATTCTGCGTTTACTCCCTGCCTGTCGAGCAGTTGCTCGTACGGCACGTCGGCCTCGGCCAGCAGCACGTTCATGTGCCCGGGCATCCTTCCGGCGACTTCATGGATACCGTACTTTACGTCGATTCCCGATTCAGCCAGCAGGTCCGCCAGCTCGCGCAGGGCGTGCTGGGCCTGTGCGACCGCCATTCCGTAACCCGGCACGATCACCACGCGCGAGGAGTTTTCCAGACAGATCGCCGCATCCTGGGGAGTCCAACTGGTCACCGGCTTGCGTTCGGCAGCGTCGCCTTCCGCCTCGGCGACCACCGCGCCGACCCCGGCCAGCAGAACGTTGGCCAGCGAGCGGTTCATAGCCGAACACATTATCCGCGTCAGGATAATCCCCGAAGCCCCGACCAGGGCGCCGGCGATAATAAGCCCCGAATTGCCCAGCACAAATCCCGTCGCGCACGCCGCCAGCCCCGAATAGCTGTTCAGCAGTGAGATCACCACGGGCATGTCGCCGCCGCCGATCGGGATCGTAAAGCCGATCCCCAACCCGCACGCCAGCACCAGCAGTGGAATCACAAGCCACCACCAGCCCGGAAAGCAAGTCCACAATACGATCAGCCCCACGCAACCCAGCAGCAGGCCTAGATTGGCCAGCTTCTGCCAGGGAAACAGCAAGGGCTTTCCGCTAAGCACGAACCCCTGCAGCTTCGCGAACGCCACCAGAGATCCGGTCAGGGTCACCCATCCTATAAGCGTGCTGACGCCGACGGTGAAAGCCGTGTACGTAGCCAGCGGTCCGCTGAAGGCAACCACCAGCACCACCAGCCCCGACGCCAGGCCGCCCATTCCATTGAACATGGCGACCATCTGCGGCATGCCGGTCATCTTGACAGTCATGGCCAGATACGCCCCGATCCCAGAGCCCATAATCAGCCCGGCGATGATCCAATGCCAACTCACTATCCCGCGATTCAGGAGCGTAGCGACGATCGCGATCAGCATTCCGATCGCGCCGATCATGTTCCCTCGCCGCGCGGTCTTAGGCGACGACATCGCCTTCAACGCGAAGATGAACAGCACAGCGGATACTACGTAGGCGAGTTCTATCCATTCTTTACTTGTCATTGTCGGCCCCCTTCTTCTTTCGGCTGAACATGCCGAGCATGCGGTCGGTGACCATGTATCCGCCGACGACATTGACCATCGCGGCGGCGACTGCGATCATTCCGAAAAACCCGGCTACCCATCCGCTGGCTCCGGCGGCGAGAATGGCCCCGATTATCGTAATCCCGCTTATAGCGTTCGACCCGCTCATGAGCGGGGTATGAAGCTGCGTCGGCACCTTGCCGATGACCTCGACCCCCACGAACAGCGCCAACACGAAAATTGTTATCGCGATTGTTCCCGTTATCATAGTGATTGGCCCTCGTGTGTTTTCAGGGTGCCCTTGATGATCTCGTTTTCAAGGTCGATGTTCAGTTGGTTCTCATCGTCCAGCAGCTCGCCGATGAACGCAAAGGCGTTCGATGAGAACATTGAAGAGGCGTCGACCGGTATGTCGCTGGGAAGATTCAGCGGGGCGTGGATCGTTACGCAGTGGTGTTCGACGATTTCGCCCGGTCGGCTCAGCGTGCAGTTGCCGCCGGTGGGGGCCGCCAGATCGATTATCACGGCGCCGGGCTTCATGTTTTCGACCATCTGCTCGGTGATCAGCACCGGCGCGGGACGGCCCGGGATCATCGCAGTGGTTATCAGCATGTCGGACTTCTTGCAGAACGGTGCGATTATCTCCTGCTCGGATCGGTAGAATTCGGCGCCCAGATCGGCGGCGTATCCGCCGGAGTCTTCTGCATCATGCTCGACCTCCATCGGGATAAACTTGGCGCCGAGGCTCTCGACCTGTTCCCGAGCGGCCGGTCGTACGTCGATCGCGGTGACAACCGCCCCGAGTCGTTTCGCCGTGGCGATGGCCTGCAACCCCGCAACGCCGGCTCCGATCACCAGGGCGCCGGCCGGTCTGATCGTACCGGCCGCCGTCATCATCATCGGCGCCATGACGCCAAGGCAGCCGGCCGCCAGCAGCACCGCCCGGTAGCCGGCGACAGTGCTCTGGCTTGAAAGCACGTCCATGGCCTGGGCTCGCGTTATCCGCGGCACGGTGTCCAGCGCGAAAGCCGAAACCCCCAGCTCGGCCAATCGCTTGAGAAGTTCCTCGTTTCCCGCCGGCGCCAGCATGCAGACCAGGGCCTGGCCCTTGCTGAAAAGGTCCAGCTCGCTGATGTCAGGCGGGGCGATTTTGACGACGATATCGGCGCCTGCTGCGGCGCCGGCCGCATCGGAGCCGATCGTCGCCCCGACGCTGGTATAGTCCGCATCAGAGAAGAACGCTTCGGCCCCGGCGCCGCTCTGGACGCAAACTTCCAGGCCTTGGCGAACCATAGCCGCGACAGTAACAGGAACAACCGCCACACGCCTGTCTGCACCACGAGTTTCACTCAATACCGCTATTTTCATATGAATACTCCCAAGGCATTGTAGGCACATAACATCCATCGACAACAAACTTATTGTGATATGACATTTTCGCCAGTTCCATATGGGTTGCTAGAGGTTATTATAGTTTTGTCTTTGGCGCTCCGGCCCGCTTCGGTTTGGGAGCGGCAGGGCTGTTTGACACATCGAGGCAAGGGCGTCTCGCTCACTCGCACCACCTCACAGGCCGCATAGGCCAAGTTCCCAAGGGATGCTGGACGACTATTACCGTCTGACATAGAAAAGAAAGGGAAGAACGATGGCCGAATCAAGCAAGAGCAATGCGCCAAGGATCAAAACCGCATTTATGATAATCCTAACCGTGGGCCTGGCGTTTCCGGCAGTGGGCCTGGCGCAGATCAACATTCTCCACGAGTTCGCAGGCGGCGTCGGCGACGGAGCCAATCCGGACAACGGCGCCCTGGTGGTGGACGGAGGGGCGATCTACGGCACGGCCGCAAACGATGGGGCCCACGGTTGGGGGACCATCTATACGCTCGGGACCGACGGTAGCGGCTACACGCTGCTTCACGAGTTCGCCAGCGGGGCCGGCGACGGAAGGAATGCGAGTAATCCGATGATTCTCGATGGCACTACTCTTTACGGCACGACAGTGAGCGGTGGGCTTTCAAATGTCGGGGTGGTGTTCGCGATGCAGACCAATGGAAGCGGGTACACCAATCTCCACGAGTTCAGCAGCGGGGGTACGAACCCGGGCGGTTCTCTGGCGCTCAGCGCGGGGTGGCTCTACGGCATCACGAAGTACGGGGGGGGCAGTAATCTCGGTGTGGCCTATAAGATAGAGACTGGAGGCTCCGGATTTGCCGTGAGTCACACGTTCGTCGGCGGGGTGGCCGACGGAGCAGGGCCGCGTGATGGGATGGTTGTAGACGGATCAATGCTCTACGGGGTGGCTAAAGACGGCGGGGACAGCGACGAGGGCGTGATTTACTCGATGGGCATAGACGGCAGCGGGTACACCCATCTTCATGAGTTCGCTGGCGGAACCGCCGATGGCGCCAGTCCGCAGGGCGGGGCGATTCTGGACAGCGGCGTGCTCTACGGTATGACGTACTACGGCGGAGACAGTGACAAGGGCGTGATTTACAAGATCGGCGTCGACGGCAGCGGGTTCTCCGTTCTCCACGAGTTTAGCGGCGCCGATGGATCCTCCGCTCCCGGTTCGCTCTTGCTTGAGGGCGGAATGCTGTATGGGATGGCAAAGTTCGGCGGAGCGAACAACAAGGGAGTGATTTTCGAGATTGCCACCGATGGGAGCGGTTACGAACTCCTCCATGAGTTTGCCGGCGGGATCGACGACGGATCTCAGCCGTTTGGCTCGCTGACGATGGAGAACGAGATGCTCTACGGTATGACTGCCTACGGTGGGGATAGCGACAAGGGTGTGGTTTTCTCGCTGCCTGTGGCGTTTGCCTGGTGGACCAGCGGCGTCAGCGGATCGTGGGATACGGGCGCCAACTGGAATACCGCCGAGGTTCCCAGCACGGGCACTGGCGTGACAATCGATCCTGACAACGGGCTGGTTGTGACTGGTCCGGCCGCGGCGACTACGATACGCCGAATGACCATCGGAGCCACAGTCAGCGGTGTGGCCGAACTGCGCACCCAACCCAGCGGAGCGATGACTATAACCGACGATCTGATCATCACCGCGCTGGGCAAAGTCGAAGTTGACAGCGCTCTGTCAGCTGGTACTGAGATTGTCAACGCCGGCGAGATCGAGATGGTCAGCGGAAGTTCGCTTTCGGGCGGACTGATTACGAATACCGGACTGCTGCACGGCAGCGGGGCGATTGCAAATGTGCTGGATAACAATGCCGGCGGCCAGGTCCGGGCGATGACTGGCGATCTGCTTATCTTCACTGGCGCGGGAAACACCAACAGCGGGGCGATCAATCTGCTGGGCGGGGCCGTTACGTTCGATCAGGACCTGACGAACGAGGCTGGCGGAACCATCAGCGGTCGGGGAGTGCTGACCTGCACTGGCGGTTTGATCAACGAGGGCGACATCCAGTTCTCCGGCGGGTCCGGCGAGATACACGGCGAGGTCACCAATACCGGTAAGATCATCGTAACCGGCGGTACTGTGGCCGATATCCACGATAATCTCCTGCACAACGCCGGCGAGGTCCGCGTAAGCGAGGCCGGACACCTGACAACCCACGCCGGTGTTACGATAGCAGCGGCCGCCGAGGCCAACGTTACCGGCGTGCTTACCGCGCCGAACGGAATTACCAACGCTGGTGACATAGAACTGATCGGCGGCGGGCAGGTAAACGGGGCGACGCTTGCGAACACCGGTCTGGTCCATGGAGACGGGATCATCGGCAATCCGCTGGATAACCAGGACGGCGGCGAGGTCCGCGTCGGCGCCGCACAACGGATAAGGATGACCGGGACAGTAGGTTCAAATCTCGGTCTGCTGCGTAATAACGGCGGGACGATGGAGTTCGACGCCGCGTTGGTCAACGATATCGCCGACACCGATGAAGACGAGATTATCGACGTTACCGGTACGATCTCCGGCAGCGGGGTATTCGAGTTCGGCGGCGGGCTGAATAACAAAGGCGCGATGAACTTTGAGTCCGGGTTTACGGATGTTTTCGGAACGGTGAATCTGTCGGATGCGGATAATTCGGTGGTGACAGTGGCCTCAGGCGGGCATGCGACGTTCTACGACGATGTGGACCACGACGGCAGCGCGATAGACACTGCGGCTTCGGCGCGAGTGGTCTTCTACGGCGACGTGACCGGTCCGGGCTCCTTCATCGGAGCCGGAGAAGTGATCTTCGAGGGAACATATTCGCCCGGCAGCAGCCCGGCCTCGGTCAGTCTCGAAGGCGACGTCACGTTCGGCGCCAACGCGACGCTGATTATTGAACTTGGCGGGCTGATTCCCGGCGACGAGCACGATCAACTGAGCATTGGCGGTGAGCTTACTCCCGGCGGAACGCTGCAGGTATCGCTGATTGACGATCTGGTGCTCGCTAAAGGCGACACGTTCGACATACTCGACTTCGCCGGCGCACCGGCCGGTGCTTTCGATGCTATCGAACTGCCCGAACTGTCCGGGCGAAAAGTGTGGAATACGTCCAGTCTGTATGTCACAGGCGAAATCAGCGTGATTGGAATGCTGGACGGCGACACCGACGTCGATTGGGATGTCGATGATGCGGACCTGGAGGCTTTTGTGGATGTGTTCGGCGCGGCCGGTGATTGGCGAACGGACTTCAACGAAGACGGACGCATAGACCTGGCGGATTTCATCATGCTGCGCGAGAACTTCGGGACGGTTGTCGAATCGGCCCCGGGCAATCAGCTTGCTGTAAGCACATCGGAACCGGCGACACTCATGATGCTTGCCCTTGGCGGCCTGGCGTCTGAGGCGGCGCAGAGGCAGTTGCTGAGGCTCCAGTACCAGGCGGGCTCACGATTTTCGCCGTCTCAGGACGGCCAGGCCGCCGAACATCAATAGGGCCATCGTTGCGGGTTCCGGAGTGAGAGTTACATCCCAGGCAATCGTCTGCTCCAGTTCCGAGGCGTTCATGCGCACCCAGCCGTCGACCGGATCGAACGCCGTAGGGTCGTACGCCCTGGCCTCGACGTCATAGAGCCCCGCTCCGTAGCCGAAGTCTAGAAGGTCGAACGTTTCTCCGGCGGCTCCGGCGACTGGGGCCCCGTTGACGAACCACTCCACGTCGATCACGCTGTCGTCGATGCGCTCGACAAACAGATCGCCCGGGTCGGTCAGCGGCAGCGAGTTGTCGCGCCATGCGTCGAGCGGATCGACAAGTGCGTAGATGTCGAGAATGATCTTCTCGCGGCTTATGGCGTCGAACGGCTGATTGAGGCTCCGCATCTTCGAGTTGTTCGAGGGTCGGTACAACCCCGTGTTGTAATATCGGGCTCCCTCGTAGGCTCCGATGACCCCGATGCCCGGTTGGTTGTAGCCCAGCCATTGGGACCACTTGGCGCCGGTTGAGTTCTTGGTGACGTTGACCTCTGACGGCTCGCCGCCGGCGTAGGGCCCGGCCGAGCCGCCGTACTCGTCGGCGAGATTGTCGAAGGAGTGGCCCATTTCGTGCATCGCCACTTCGTACGCCGAACCGTTTCCGCCGGCGTAGACAGCGTAGCTTCCGCCTCCGCCGCCGTACTTGGCGTCATTGACTGTCACGAACTGCATCTCGGCGCTGAAGCTCGCGCCGGCCAGGCTGGCGTTTCGCGCGGCGTTGGCCTTCGAGCCGTTGACGTACAGCAGCCGCTCAACTCCGCCGCCCCAGGAGTAGCTGGCGTCCAGTGCGGTGTCGACATAGATGCTGTCCAGCGGCTTGTCCGCTCCCGATTCGTTCGATGTCACGTCGATGCGGTGTACGTTGAAGTAGTTGCGATACCGGTAGAACGGATCGGAGTTCGTCGTGTTGGCGAACATGTAGTTGAGATAGGAGTTAATGTGCGTGGTGTACGTGCCTGCGGCGTGGTCGGCGGCGGTGTAACCGTCGCCCAGGAAAACAACGTCGACCCGATTGGCCGACGGCCCGTTGTTGATCACGGTAACAACGCCTTGTGCATACGTCGCGGCAAGCAAGAGACAGGCCGCGGAAATGACGCTGAGAGTGCTTCTTGTGACGTGTTTCATCTGCGTTTCCTCAATTCTTTCATCGAAGACCGTTCAACTCTGCGCCGCCGGGCCCGCGGCCGGGCGCGCTCTGCTCATCTGGCCTGTGTTCGCTCGGTTTCCGTCGACGAATCGTCGGGAACTGCGAGACACACGCCATAGGCATGCGAGTCCAGGTTGTCTGACGCTGGAACTTGGCCAAGGACCTAATGCAGGAATGCAAAAGCGCGAACGGAAAACCGTTCCTGCCTCATTTTAGATTCGATCGGCTCAGGTCGAATGCGGCCCGCCGCTCCATTACGTAACGGGCCAATCAATATCCAATAGTATAACTCGGAATTCGAACTCAACAAGAGAAAAACAGAAATGTTCAGCCTTAGCCCGCGGCGGACATACCGACGCCTGGGCCTTTGAGTCCCCCACCAGATGTACACGCCAACTTCCGTGTGCGTTCGACGGCTTTGCGGGTACTTGTTTTCAATACGCGGGTTATCGGCGGCGGGAAATCCTCACCCGTGCGCCAAATGACGCAAATTAATCAGAATTACCTTGTAACGCCGAGGTGTATCTATAGTAGTATGCGTAATTGCGAAAGAGTCGTCACCTTCCTTCCAGGAGATCTGTGATGAGGACCGAATCACACCGGCCGTGCTTGTATGAACGATTGGCGTTGGCAGTGCTCGCCCTGGCGTGTCTTGCTGTTTCGAGTTTCGCTCCGCCGACAGAGCGAGCAGAGGCCGGATCACTCGTGATTCCCGCCTGGTCATTCGCTCGCGGAAACGCGAAGATCCATGTCGATCCGAACGAATTCGCCGACGCCGGACCGGTTGTCGGCGGCGCAGAGGCCAAGCCCTGGGGTTGGACCGTCGAATACGATATCGACATCCCGGTCACCGCTGCGTACACGCTTCAGATCTGCTATGCCGCCGGCGAGGCCAGACCTGTCGAACTCTTCTTTGACGGTAAGCGTCTGGGCAACTGGTGTACGTCGGTGACTTTTGGTCCCGAACGGGCCGGCCGGACCGACAAGCCCACGTGGAAGAGCAGTGGCGCCAGGTGGGAGGCGACAGACAGGTCGGGCAAGTTCGTCCCGGTTTCTCGCAGGTCGCCCGTGACCAGGGGCAAGCACACACTGAGATTCGTCAGCCGCACCGGACTGCCTCATCTCGTGGCGATTCGCCTGGACACGCCGACTGAATTCCCGGCCGACTGGAAGCAGCCTGGCTACACAGTGCGGGACCTTGACAGCATTCCGGCGAAGTATCGCAAGGTCTTCGATTTCCGCGGCGCTGTTGACATCGCCGCACAGCCCGTGACGGAACTGCCGACATCCGGTAAGAAGGCCGGGATGTTGGAGATTCCCGCCTGGACGTTCGATCGCGGAAATGCGGATATCTACGCCAGTCCCGACAAATACGCCGATACCGCTCCGCTGGCCGGAGGCGGACCGGATGCGCCCGCCGAAGCGTCAGTCGAATACGACATCAACTTCCCAGTCACTGGCGAGTACACGCTCCAGATTTGTTACGCCTCGGACAAGGCCCGACCGGTCGACGTCCTTCTCGATGGCAGCGTTCTGGGCAAATGCTGCAACGGGGTGACGATCGGCACGTCGGTGCTTGTACAACCGACCAGACTCACGTCGATCAGCAGATTCGCCAAATGGAAAGGTTTCTACGATCACCAGAAGGGAAAGCTCCTCAAGTTTTCGGTCACCAGCGGCAAGCACACGCTCAAGTTGGCCCGTCGCGGCCGGCTGCCTAACCTGTCGGCCGTTCGGTTTGACACTACGGCGGCGTTTCCGAAGGGCTGGAATCCGCCCAAACGCAAGGTGCGGTTTATGGACCGTGTTCCGACTCCGCAGCGAGCGGCGTTTCTGCCGGCCAACGCGGTTAACTTCCCGGCGTTGCGGCTGGCGATCGGAGAGACCATACGCCAGTTCGGCCCGCGATATCCCGATGGCCCGGAGTACCTGAAACAACTCTCGTCGCTGGAGGCCAAACAGAGCGTACTCGATAAGAAAGGCTCGCCGGAAGACCTGCAGCAGGCCGACGATGCGTCCCAGGCGCTTCGACGCAGGGCGATGCTGGCCCATCCGATGCTGAAGTTCGACTGCAAAAAACTCCTGTTCATCAAGAGGCCGGTGCAGGGGTACAATCACACCTACGCCGTCCAGCGCACCATGACCATGGGCAGCAGTCTCTGCGTCCTGTCGCCGGTTTCGGCAGACGGAAAGGTCACCTCGCTCGTTCCGGAACTCGACGGCGGACTGTTCGATCGGTTTGATCTGTCGTACGACGCGAAGAAAGTTGTTTTCGGATACAGGACTGCCCCGAAGAAGCCGTTCCGCATATACGAAATCGATATTGACCCTGTCGCCGGGAAGATGGTCCAGGGGTCTCTGCGCCAGCTTACGTTCGGCGGCGCCGAGGAGGCCGAGGTCATGAGCCGCCAGATCTGCGGTTCAAAACGCGGTTTTGACGACTTGCACCCGTGCTATCTGCCCAGCGGGAAGATCATGTTCGCCAGTTCGCGCGCCCAGAGGATCGTTTTCTGTTCGCCGGACACCGCCACCACGCTGTACATAATGGACGCCGACGGCAAGAATGTTCGTCGCCTTTCCGAGAGCCCGATCAGCGAAACCTCTCCTTCGGTGATGAACGACGGGCGCGTGCTCTACACGCGATGGGAGTACGTGGACAAGGGCCTGGGCAACGTCGAGACCCTCTGGGCGATGCATCCCGACGGCACCGTTTCGGACCACGTGTACAAGCTCAACACTGTCTGGCCGGCCGGTATGAGCAGCGCTCGCAGTATTCCCGGCAGCCGGCGAATAGTGGCGGTCGCGGGCAACCACTATTACCCGGGCACCGGGGCGGTCGTGCTCGTCGACAATCGCCGCAGCCGCCGCGGTACGGAGGCCATGCACTGCCTCACGCCTGAAATCGGATATCCGCCGACATATTCAATGCCGAGCAAGTTCGGCGTCTTCACCGACCCTTACCCGTTCTCGGAGAAATTCTTCCTGGCTTCCTACGCGCCGCCGGGTCAGAAACGCAGTCTGGCGCCGTACGGTCTGTACGTGCTGGACGCATGGGGCAACCGGGCCGAGATTTATCGGGACGCCGAGATGTCCTGTTTCGAGCCGATCCCGCTTCGCTCGCGACCCAAGCCGATGGAGATCGCGGCCGTCGAGAAGCATCCCGACAAGAAGATGGGGCAAACCGGTACGCTGTTCATCCAGGACGTGTACTCCGGGATGACGGGCATCAAGCGCGGGCGGGTCAAGTATGTGCGCGTGATGGGGGCCCTGGAGTGGCCTTGGGACCAGCACGGGATATCGTGGAGTCTGGGCACCGATCCGCATCGCAAGAAGATCTACGGTCTGGCCAAAGTCCACGAAGACGGATCGGCGTTCTTCACCGCGCCGGCCGACCAGAACCTCCTCTTCCAGGCGCTTGACAAGGATTTCATGGCGCTGCAGCAGATGTCGACTTTCATCAACCTCATGCCCGGCGAAAACAGGTCATGCGTAGGCTGCCACGAGCGACGGAAGAAGGCGCCGAGCCTCGCCGGAACCCGGCCGACGGCGTTGAAGCATCCTCCCCAGAAACTTACCTTCCAGCCCGGCGACACCGGCGTGCGAGTGGTCGACTTTGTTGTCGACGTTCAGCGGACCATCGACAAGCATTGCCTTGGATGTCACAGCGGTAAGAACGCCAAAGGCAATCTGGACCTTGACGGCGTACCGTTCGGGAAATTCAGCCGCTCATACAACAACCTCACCAGCAACGGTTTGATCAACTACAGGGCATGCCAGTCCGGCAGCGCCCACGTAGAGGCCGTGCCGCCGCTGACCCACGGCGCGATCCTGAGCAAGCTGATAGAGCAGATTGGCAAGCACCCCTGCAAATCCAAGATCACCCGCACCGAGATCATCAAGATCGCCACCTGGATCGACGCCAACGTCCCGTACTACGGTTCGTACAGGGGCAGGAGAGGACTCCAGGACAAAGACCACCCCGAGTTCCGAGCACTTCCCGTAGTTTCGGCTGCAAAAAAGCCGTAATCTGGAGTGCGGCGGCTCGGCGCGCATTCCAAATTACGGCTACTACAGCCTTGGCGGCGTGACTTTGCGTTTGCACTGAGTTTGTCCGCCGGCCGGTAAGGGGACGTGTCTGTTTTGGCTGCCCGAAGAATATACAAAAAATGGCGGGGCCGGAACTGATCCAGCCCCGCCGCATGGTGTGTGTCTGCTGCTACTGTTTGCGGCGCTTGCGTAGGACAGCAAGTACGCCGAGGGCCAGCAGGCTCAGGATCGCCGGTTCGGGGGTCGTAACCAGGACCAGTTCTTGAACCCCGCTGGTGTTGGAAAGACCAAACAGGTAGTTCTCATTGTGGGACTGCGGATCGCCGCCGGTGCGAGTTACGCCAATGGCGATCAGGCCCCCTGCACCGGATGTGATGTCAGCCAGGGCCGAGCTGTTCAAACTGAATTCGAGCACGTCGGTGCTTGCCCCAGTCCAGGACACGCTGGACTGGCCGTAAGAGGTTCCCGCCCCCAGGTCCTGGAAAATGGACTGGCCTCCGGCATCGCCCGCGTTATGGCCGGAAACGAGCGTACTCACGGCCGAGCCGACGTCATAGAATTCGATGTCGATCGAGCCGACTTGCCCGTATCTCTGTAACCTCAGAGTGGCCGAGACGAGGGGGTTGTCCAACACGGGCAGATCGAAAACGAAGAAGCCGTTGTGTGCGAACAAGACCGGTCCGGGGAAATGTAGGACGTTCCCGACCAGGTGGATGGTATTGCTCTCGATGTGCCATCCGTCGGACCTGTACCAGCCGAGATCATCTTCACTGAGGGTGGTGGTGGCTTGGTCGTCTGCCGCCGCACGGCGGGGTCCTTTCTAACCCAGCAGCAGCCGCAAACACAAGCCCCGTCGCGCCCGCAGGCGCCGTCAATGTCGCGGTATTTCGGCGGGCTGATCGAACCCTCGACCAGCTTGCGCATCTCTTGCCAGCCTGGGTCGATCTTGCCGGAGAACGCACCTTTGGCGATCTGGCCCCAACCGCCGGCCGCCGCAGGCAGCGGAGCCATCAGCACGCGGCTTTCGGAAGGATTGGCCACGTTCACCAATGCCGTGTACGGCTGGGAGGCCAGTTTCTTCCCGAACCGCTTGGCGATCGCCTCGCGCAGCCTCTTTACGCCCTCGAACCGGGACCGCTGCTTCTCAATGCGATTGTGCGAGTAGTCGCCGTAGATCTGGGCGTTCACGTCCAGCCAGTCCACGATCCGCTGAAAACTCTCGCGGTCCAGTTCGAGGCGTTTCTTGCCCTTTTTGTCCGGGTGGCCGTCCAGGAGCATCTTCGCCAGCGTTCCGCCATGGGCGAAGAAATCCTTGGGCCGGCTGGGTTTGATCGCCTCGCCGACGAACTTCACGCGGCCCGAGGCGATCAGCGATCTGTAGCTGGGCTTCCGGCTGCTTCGCTTGCCCCACTCAGGGCCCAGCAGGTTGACGTTCTTCTGCTCCTTGTCCAGTCCGTGGCACGAGATGCAGTACCGGTCGAGCACCGGCTGTACGGTCCGCATGAAGCTGAATCCGCCTTCGTAGCGCGGGCCGGCGGGCGGAGTGATCTGATCGACCTTGACCTTGGACAGCCCCATGGGAGGCGAGGCGGTGTTGGGAGGTTCGTGGCAGCCGACGCAAGATGCACGTTCGCCCGGCTGAAGGTACACCAGGCTCCGCATGGTCATCACGGCCATTCCTTTCTCGTCCAGCAACTGAAATTGAAACGCGGTGCGCGCCGGCGCTTCAAAGGCCACCGAACCGTCGGCTCGCACCGGGACCGTGCCCAGGATCCGCTTGACAATCTCAACTGGATAGTTCAGGGCGTCCGGTTTGGCGGTTGGTTGGCTGATGAGCTCGTTGATTCGCATGCGTTTGATCGAGCCGGGCTCCAACGGTTGCGAGCACTTGTACACATTCTGTATGTAGAACACGCCCGTTTTGTCCGACTTTCCTCGGGCGATGTACGGCGGCAGGGCCGGCGGCATCGGTCGGGGCCGGAGCGGAATAGGGTCAAAGCAAGATATATTCGCATCGCTGTAGATCAACTCGCGCCCGCCCAGAATGTCGATCAGGTATATCGCGTATCGGCGGCCATGTTTATAGGTGCAAAGGAACAGTTCCTCGCTGACAGGCCACGGCGTGCCGGCTCGGCGGTCAGATCGTCTCCTGAAATGAAGGTCGTCGGACAGCGGCATGGTTGTGCGCGCAGCGCCCCGCGGCACGTTCACCTCCCGGCCGGACAACTCCGGAGTGATCGAGGTCAGCGGCGCGCCGTGATCCCGCCCTTTGCGCGGGTCGATGACGATTAGCGTGCCCAGTGTCTGCCCGTGGTGCGGACCGGCCGTGGCCACTGTTTTGTGCGTGCCGGGAATCGGCTGCGCCTCGCCGATCAGGTACGGACGCGGCGAGTTGTTGCCGTAGTAGTGCGCCGTCTGCGTGCCGTCGGGGCGCATGCTTCCCAGACCGTGAAAGATACCCAAGTTGCGGTTTATATAGTCCCATCGCGCGTAGACCAGCGAGCCGTCTGAGAGCACCGCCGGGCCCCATTCGTTCGCCTCGTTGAACGACAACGGTCGGATCCGCGTGCCGTCCAATTCGCCGCGGTGCAGCGTATAGGAAGGAGCATAGCGCAGGCCGTGGCACCGGCCGAACTGCTGGCATCGCGTTGAAATAAAAGCCATTCCGCCGTCGGGCAGATAGCACGGGTCGGTGTCCTCGATGAGCACGGTCCGACGCCCCTTGGCGCAGACCATAGGGTCCGCGGCAGTGCCCGTGACCTGTCGGACCTTGCCGGTCTCGAAGGAGTATTCGTAAATAAAATACGCGCGACGTCGCGCACCGGAATACTCGGAACTGGTGCGCCAGTAGTCCCGCTTCGTCATAGGCCGATCGTCATCGTGCTGGATGGAATGGTCGGCGAAAGCGAACAGCACGCGCTTTGCGTCGTAGGACAGATCCGGATGGATCGTACCGCCCGGCGGCAACTTGCCCGCCAGCAGGACCGTCTCTCGCGGATTCTGCTTCCAGTCCTCCAGCACGACCAGGCCCGGGGCCTTGCGACTATGCCGGCCAAGGTACTGATCGCACATGTGCTCGGGCAGGAAGCCCGAACGCTTGTTGATCAGCAGCTTGGGGAAGTTCAGCGCCGGATGGGCCAGGACAATCTTGCGCCGCAGATTGCAGAGGCGAAC
>PVBE012348552.1_pt1 | contig 15541 bp, 16 predicted proteins | sample 1631181 | NCBI WGS metagenome assembly PVBE01 (sample SAMN08397723, study PRJNA350692) | Marine metagenome, whole genome shotgun sequencing project. | isolation source: water | place: Pacific Ocean | collected 2012-04 | reverse complement strand
GCGCCATCGGGTGGCTGGAGGTCGAGCGACTGATGCGGCCGCGCCGCGTTGTAGAAGTCGATGTACTCCCGGAGCAAGCGGCGGCAATGCCGTTCGTTCAAGACGATGGCGTGGTCCAGGCATTCCCGACGGATCGTCCCGATCACACGCTCGGCAATCGCATTCGCCTGGGGTGAGCGGACGGGGGTGAGGATCGTGCGGATGCCGAGCCCCGCGGCCTTGGCGACGAAGTCGCGGCCATAGGCGGCATCGCGGTCTCGGACGAGGAAGCGCGGGTGCTGATTCCACGGGGTCGCGGCGATGATCTGGCGCCACACCCAATCCTTCGTGGGATGCGCGGTCACGTTCCCGTGCACGATCCGCCGGCGATCATGGCGGATCACGCAGAACACGTAGAGCGTGCCGAACGTGAGCGTCGGGACCGTGAAGAAGTCCGCGGCCCAGATGTCGGGGGCGTGCGTGCGGAGAAAGGCGCGCCACGTGGGCGACGGTGGTCGGCGCAGCGCTTGCTGTCGGTAGCGGCGCACAGACGGCGCACTGACCTCGATGTCGAGGGCGCGGAGCTCCCCGACGATGCGCTGGGCGCCCCAGGTCGGGTTTTCCCGGGCCAAGCGTCGAATCAAGTCCCGCGTCTCCTCGGGCAATCGTGGACGGCCCGGGCCCGGACGACTCTTCCGCCGCCAGTGCCAGCGCCACGCCGTGCGATGCCAGCGGACGACCGTCGCCGGCTGCACCAGGACCAGCGGCTCGCGCCATCGCGGCCAGCCCGGGCGAGCACCGACCAGAAGCGCCGGTCGGCCGCCCGCAGTCGGGTCGGAGGCTTGCCCCGTTGATACACCGCCAGCTGCTGGCGGAGCACCAGGACTTCCAAGACCAAGTCCTGCCGGTGCCGCCCGAGCAACCCGAGTGCGGAGATGAAGAGCCGAACGTAGAGCCACATGCCGCGTCCCTCCGGACCGGAGCGTGGCGGTTACTGGGCTAGGCGCAAGCAGGCTCAACGGATCGAATTTTGACGCCGCACAAGGCGCGGACGGAGTGTTGAGACACCACACCCGGGCGCGCACGCCGACTCCTCCAGCGCATAGTGGCGCCAGGCCCGACGAGACCGGAACTCAGGGCTCCGCCTCCTCGTCCTCCATCATGCGACGCACGGCCCGTCCGAATTCCCCCTGCCGTCTCTCAGCGAACAGTCCACCCCAGTATCCTCCGTGGAACAAGTACGACCAGGTGGCTGTTCGTACAACGTGCCCCCAAAGCTCGAAGAATACGCCAATTCGGTGATTTCGGCCGGTTCAATGACGGTCCGGGTGGGCCACTCCCGAAGAGCGATCCCGAATATCGATCATTGGCCCCGAGTGAATATAAGTCGATGTGTCGTGACGAGCATCTCCCCCTGGGCCGCCGCGGTCCCCATCAAGCGCAAGCCAGACATCTCCTGGCCAGCGGGCCACCGTTGAGCTCTCATCGCCATCTTTAGGTGAATCGTTTCACCCGAGAGCCACTCTGGTGCCGCGGGACCCGGAAGCGGTCGGAGAGCGAGGAGTGCGACCTTGGATCGCCTTCCGACGGCGGTGAGGGCTGAGAGGAGCACTCCCCCGATAATTCCGGGGAGACGCGACAGGCTCCGAGACCGTGACTGGGAAGACGACATGACTAGCATCGATCCGGACAGGCGATCTCGGTGAGACGTGTATGGGCGGACAATACTCGCTTAGGGCACCGTCATGGGTCGTCAAGATGGCATTGCTTCCGGTATGGGCGGACGCCCGGGTCTTGGGAATGGGTTCACGCCCGATGGTCGTCTAGACGATGCGGATTAGCGAATCGTCGAACAGGCTCGAAACGGTCCCTCTCACGCGGAGACCGCAGTTCCCAACCGTCTCCACCGTTGTTCCTACCGCCGCGGTTGCTGTGGTCAGGCTTTGATCGCGGAGGGGCACGCTCCGCTACAAGGGCGCAGGATCTGAACGTTGCCCCTGTCGTGCCCTCCATGCGCCTCCCTCGGCGCCGGCCCTCACGGCGCGGGTCAGCAAGGGCGAGTCGATGCCAGACGGAACCGCAGGCATCGAGGGTGCCGTCCTTCTGATTGCGAGCGAGGATGGTCTTGGCGACACGGTGCGTCCCCGGATCGACGCAAGCGGTGGAGACCCAAGCAAGGTTCACGTCATTCGCGTCGAGGGCGGCTCCCCTCTCACGATTGCTGAGGACCTGGCGGAAATCGAGCGGGCGGCAGTCGCAGACGGCGCGAAGCTCCTCATCATCGACCCAATCACCGCCTACTTGGGCGACGCGAACTCGTACAAGGACGCAGACGTCCGGCGGGTGCTGACCCCTCTCGCTGAAGTAGCTGAGCGACTGGGAGCCGCAGTGATAATCATCCGTCACCTCAACAAGCAAGGAAGCGGACCAGCCCTCTATCGGGGTGGGGGCAGCATCGCCTTCGCTGCCGCGGCACGCGTCGTCCTCCTGGTCGCCAAGGACCCCGAGCACGGGAACGCGTCGATCGTCGTCCCGGTGAAGATGAACAATGGGCGCAAGCCGAAGGGTCGACGTTTCGAGATCGTCGAGACTCCGAAAGGCGCTCCGAAGCTGTCGTGGGGGGAGGCGGTGGAGTACACGGCAGACCAACTCCTCGGGGCCGAACTGGAACCGAGGCGATCGGCGCTGGCGAGTGCCGTGGAATTCCTGAACGGCGCCCTCGCCGACGGGCCCCTCCCCGCCCAGGGTCTACAAGACGATGCGAACGCGGCCGGCATCTCGTCGGCCACTTTGAGACGCGCGAAGGCCCAGGTTGGTGTCCGTTCCATTTGCAGGGGCGTCAAGGGGAAGGTTGGTATTCGACAGGTTCTCTGGTCCTTACGTGACGGATTGTCGGATGGGGTCGAGGCAGAAGAGGAAAGGAATTTGGCATGAGCGATGCTGACGAGACTACCCCAGCCACTTTGGTGCACCCGCCGACGCGATGCGCCAGCTCCCACGGGCGAAGGTGACTCGCTTGCGTGGCCGCGCAGCAAACCCCGGCAACGGGGCAGCAGACACTCTGGCTAAGGCTGCCGTACCGACCGAACGAGGCAACAGGCTGACGAACCCTGAGAGGGTCTCGAAGCGGACTCGTCGGACGGCAGCGGGCGTGTCAAGGACCCCGTTGAGGAGCGGGAGGCGTGCACTACATCCGACTAGCGCTGCGAGACGAACGGAAGAGATTGGTGGCAGACGCCCAACCAAGTAGGAAACAGCGCTCGGCTGCCAACGGTGCCGAGGACGAGCCTTTCCGACTGCCAGTCGCGACACTCGATGGACTCGCACGACCGAGCGCTTATTTGAGCCCTGAGGTCGAGGCATTGTGTAGTCTGCTTGCGACGGTGAACAAGCGCCGCTGCCGCGAACGGAGTGACCGCCGTCGGCGACTCAGAGTGGTGAAATGATCGAACCACAGCCCATCCAACGCGTCGCTATCTACGCCCGCGTCTCCACGCAGGAGCAGGCCAAGGGATATTCCATCGACGATCAGGGGGATCGCCTGACGGATTGGGCGCATGTGGAGGGCTGGGAGGTCGTCGCGCGGTTCGCGGACCCTGGTGCCTCCGCCACCTCCGTCAAGCACCGGCCGCAGTTCCGCCGGATGATCGACGAAGCCGAGGCCGGCACGTTCGACGCCGTGATGGTTCGTGAGCTAAGTCGTTTCGCTCGAAATCGGGGTGACGCCGCGATCTACCGATCTCGATTGGAGCGCGCCGGAGTGCGTCTCCTCTCTTACCAGGAACGGACCGAAGGTCTGTCCCGCCCCGCGGCGCTGATGACCAACGGCCTGCACGAGCTGATGGCTGAGCACTATTCCGTGGAGCTGTCGGAGAAGACGGCGCGGGGTTGGGAGACGCGGGCCAAGAAAGGGCTGACGCTGGGCGATGTGCCCTTCGGCTACACACGCGATCATGCCCACGAGCCAATTCGCCCCTTGGAGCCCGAAGCGACGGCCGTTCGGTACCTCTATGAGAGCTATCAAACCGGCCGGCACTCCATGGCCGAACTGGCCGACGAACTGAACACCCAGGGGTTCCAGCCGCGATCGAAGCAGGGCAAGACCCGGTTCTCCAAGGCGAGTGTTGAGCGGACCTTCAAGAACTCGACGTACGCCGGCTGGGTCACGCGGCATGGCGAGCGACTCCGCCGCGGTTTCCACGAATCGCTCGTCAGCGATGACATGTTTGATCGCGTGCAGGGGTCATCAAGCAGAGGGCACGGAAGCCGCGGGCCAACGGGAAACGGCCAAGCTTCCCGTACATGCTTAGCGGAATCGGCCTCTGCGCGACCTGTCTCGGCCCGCTTTGGGGCAACACGTCCAACAAGCGAGTCGACCACTACTACCGGTGCGCCGCACGGCGGCGCGGGCAGGAGTGCGAGGATCACAGTGTCGGCATTCGCGCCGAGCCGATCGAGGCGGCGATCAGCTCCATGTTCGAGCGCATCCATCTCCCCGAGGATTGGCAAGAGCGAGTGATTGAACTGACCACGACGGACTCGGAGGTGCCATCCCGGGAGGCAGAGCTGCAGCACTGGCACGATCAGGTCCGGCGCGCCGTCTCCGGTTTCAAGCGCGGACTGCCCACGGAGGATGAGGCGGCTGCGATGAAGGAGGAGGCCGAGGCGAGGCTCGGCGAACTGGCGCCCGCCTCCCAAGACGCCACGCTTGCCGCTGGCGATGTTCTGACGGACATGTGCGAAGCGTGGGGGGCGATGACGGCGCTAGAGCGCCGAGAGGCCGCACAGATCACTTTGGAGCGCGTAGCCGTGGACACGCGGAAGGGCGCGGTGGCGGGGTTCGAGCCCAAGCCAGACTTCGCGCCCCTTTTCGAGACCATCGCCCGGCAGGGCGGACCAGTCGAATATTGTGCATGGCGACCCCGAGCGGATTCGAACCGCCGATCTCCACCTTGACAGGGTGGCGTGTTTGACCGCTACACCACGGGGCCGTGCAATTTAGTGTATGGACGGGCTAGGTCCGAGGCAACTTGCGCGGTTACGTGGGGCGATGCCCGTTTCGGGGGCTTCTCTCCGTATACTGGGTGCAAGGAGACACGACCATGGCCAAGGGACGACGCGGCGAACGGCGACAGCTTCTGCAGAAGGCCGGACAACAGGCGGGGGCGAGTCGTGTGTCGAGGAAGCGAGCGCGCCAGGGTGGAAACGCAGCCGCCCCAGGACAGGAACTGCCCACGGCGGCGCCGGGATCGGCGGGCACTCCGGGAGGGGGCGCGTCTTCGATCGTGGGCGGCGGGGCGGTGCAGGTCCAGGCCGGGGCGGGCGCGAGCCGTGGGGTACTGCGCCGCCGCAATCGCGGCGGCCCGCGCAGCGTGCAGGAACGGGAGCGGGCCAATCCGGGGCTGCGGGCACGCGCCCTGAACTACGATTTCCGCTACGTGCGATCGGATCTGCGCTGGATTGCGGGAACGACGGGGGCGGCGGTTGCTGCGGTCGTGGCGCTATGGGCGCTGATCCGGTTGTAAATCGGCCGGCCGCGCTCGCGGCAGTCAGTCCATCGTCTCTGGTTTGTCGACGAGCGCGAAGGTGAGTTCGCCTTCGGCGGCGATCTCACCGTTGACGGAGGCGGTCGCTTTGGCTTTGCCCACCGGACCGCGGAGCCGGGTCATCTCCACTTCAAGGCGGAGTTGGTCGCCAGGAACGACCTGACGGCGGAAGCGTACTTTGTCGATTCCGGCGAAAAGGCCGAGCTTGCCGCGGTGCTGATCAGAGCTGAGGGCGGCGACGGCGCCGACCTGCGCGAGGGCTTCGATCTGGAGGACGCCGGGCATGATCGGGTTGCCGGGGAAGTGCCCTTCGAAGAACCACTCGTTGCCGGAGACATTCTTGAGACCCACGGCCCGCTGACCGGGATCGAGCTCGATGATGCGATCAACGAGCAGGAAGGGGTAGCGGTGCGGAATGGTCTCCATGATCTTGCGGATATCGAAGTCATCGAGTTCAGGCATCAGGTCACTCCGGCGGTGTCTGCGGACCACTTCTGCTCAAGGAAATCCAGGAAGGCGTCGACGGCGTCAGGTGGGAGGGGAAGATCGCCCGGGAGATGCTCGTCGGCCTTGGTGCCGTGGAAATCGGAGCCTCCGGTGGCGATGAGGCCATGCTGCTGGGCGAGGCGATCAAACCGGGCGATATCGTGCGGATCGTGATTCTTGTAGTAGACCTCAATACCTTCGAGACCGAGGTCAGACAGCATCGCGATCGTGGATTCGGGGTCGGGGAGGTAGCGGGGATGGGCGAGCACGGCGACGCCGCCCGCATCACGGATGAGTTGGAGTGCCTCTCGGGGCGGCAGCTTCTCGCGCGGTGCGTCGCCTGGTCCGCCGGTATAGAGGTACTGGTCAAACGCCTGAGGGACGGACTCAACGTAGCCGGCTTCGACCATGGCGGCGGCGACATGTGGTCGCCCCACAGCGGCCTCCCCGGCGATGGCGAGCACACGGTCCCAGGAGAGCGGGAGGCCCATCGCCTCCAGCTTGGCGAGAATCGTGAGCCCGCGCGCCTGACGGCCCTCCCGGTAGCGTCGCAGTTGGATCTGGAACGACTCGCCGCCGACGGTCGCCCCGATCGCCGAAGGGAAATAGCCCAGGATGTGAGCGTCCCCACCATCGGCAAGATCCGTACTGATCTCGATGCCGGCAATGACGCGGACGCCCGCGTCCACTCCGGCCTGCTGAGCGGCATCGATGCCGGCGGTCGTGTCGTGGTCGGTGAGGGCCATGACCTCCACGCCGCGGGAGGCGGCAAGCGCGATGACGTCAGCCGGGCAACTCGTGCCGTCCGACGCGGTGCTATGGAGATGGAAGTCGCCGCGGGCCATCAGTCAGGCTGCCAGGGGCGGTCGATCCGCTCGATGGATTGGGCCTGCCCGTCATCGTCGAGGGTGATCAGGACACCGTTGACGACCGCTGGTCCCTTCTCCTCAGGTGGCAGCCGTGTGGGCATCCCCGTGCGGAAGAGGGAGACGACGGATTCCGCCTCGCTGCCGATCACGGAGTCGCGGGCGCCGCACATGCCGAGGTCGGTGACGAACGCGGTGCCCTTGGGGAGGATCCGAGCGTCGGCCGTGGGGACATGGGTGTGCGTGCCGACGACGCCGGCGACGCGGCCATCGAGGTGCCAGCCGAAGGCCTGCTTTTCTGAAGTGGCCTCGGCGTGGAAGTCGACGAGGATGGGCTGCCCAGCGGGGATCTCAGCGATGAGCGTATCGACGAGGGCGAAGGGGTCGTCGAGCGGGTGCATGAAGGTGCGCCCGATGAGGTTCATCACCGTGAGGCGATCGTCAGACCAGACTCCAGTGCCCGGCGCACCCGTGGGGTAGTTTGCCGGGCGTAGCAGCGGAAGGTCCCCGGCGAGGGTCTCGGCGAAGTCGCGCACGGCCCAGGTGTGATTGCCGCCGGTGAGGACATCAATGCCGGAACTGAGCAGGTCGCGGGCGATCTTCTCAGTGGTTCCGCGTCCGGCGGCGGCGTTTTCGGCGTTGGCGATGACGTAGTCGGTCGCCAGTTCCGACTTGAGGTCCGGGACGAGCGCCTGCACAGCGCGGCGCCCGGCCTTGCCGACGATGTCACCGAGGAGCAGGACTCGCATGGGTGCCTCGCGTCCGTGCGTGGGAGGGGCGCCCTAGCGTGCGATCTCGGAGGCCCGGGTCTCACGGAGGACGGTAATGCGGATTTGGCCGGGGTATTGGAGGTTCTCTTCGATGGTCTTGCTGATGTCGCGGGCGAGACGCATGGAGTCCAGGTCATTGATGGTCTTGGGATTGACGAGGACGCGGACTTCGCGCCCGGCCTGGATCGCGAACGACTGCTCGACGCCTTCGAAGGAGTTGGCGATCTCTTCGAGCGAGCGCAGGCGTTCGATGTAACGCTCCACAGACTCCCGCCGCGCGCCGGGCCGCCCCCCGGAGATCGCGTCCGCCATCTGGACGATCATGGCTTCGACGCTGTGCATCTCCACCTCGTCATGATGAGCCTCAATGCAGTGGGCGATGCCTTCCGAGAGCTTGAAGCGCCGCGCCATGTCGCCGCCGATGAGTGCGTGGGTACCTTCGACCTCGTGGTCCACCGCCTTGCCGATGTCGTGCAGGAGGCCGCCGCGGCGCACGATCTCTACATCAGCGCCGAGTTCCTCGGCGATCATCGTGGAGAGGTGGCAGCTTTCGACGGCATGGCGAAGCTGGTTCTGACCGTAAGAAGTGCGGTAGCGCAGGCGGCCAAAGGTGGCCAGCAGATCCTTCGGGAGTCCCGGCGTCTTGGCTTCGATCGTGGCCTCTTCCGCGGCTTGGCGGATATTGGTCTGGATTTCCTTGGTGGCCTTGTTGACCTGCTCTTCGATGCGGGCTGGGTGGATGCGCCCGTCGGCGACGAGACGGCTCAGGGTGAGCCGCCCGATCTCGCGGCGGACCGGGTCGAAGGAGGACATCGTGACGACATCGGGCGTGTCGTCGATGATCAGGTCGCAACCGGTCGCGGACTCCAGAGCCCGGATATTGCGTCCTTCGCGACCGATGATGCGCCCCTTCATCTCCTCGTTGGGAATCTGAATCATGGAGACCGTGGATTCCGTGGTAACGTCCGACGTGATCCGCTGAATCGCGGTGGCGACGATGGATCGGGCGCGGTCGTCGCCCTCTTCCTTGGCTTTGGCCTCGTACATGCGGACGATGCGGTCGGCCTCTTCGCTGACCTCGCCCTCGATCCGGCCCAGGAGGCCTTCGCGCGCTTCTTCCGCTGTGAGCCCCGCCATCTTCTCCAGCATGCCGCGCTGTTCGGCGACGGCGGTGTCGAGATCTTCGAGACGTGTGTCGAGGTTCTGCTGCTTCTGGCGCAGCCGGTCCTCTTGCTTGTCGAGATCCTGATTCTTGCGGTCGATGTTATCGTCGCGCTTGGCGAGGCGGTCCTCGTGCTTCTGCACGTCAAGCCGCATTTCGCGGATCTCAGATTCCATCTCGCCGCGAAGTTCGAGGGTCTGCTCCTGGGCCTCGATGGTCTTGCTGCGCGCGGTCTGCTCCGCGTCGCGGACGATCCGTTCAGCTTCTACCCGAGCCTGTTCGCGTGGATCCGGGCCGCCGCCTCCGAAGAGTCGGCTGAGAAATCCCAACATAATGTGTATGGCCTATCTGGCGGTGCGTCATTCAACGCGGCAATCGATTGGTGTACGACGGGGAGGTCCTGGACGGACGCGCCCGGGTGCAACGAGGTGCACTGTTTTCATATTACGGCCCGAGCGAAGGAAGTGCCAACGAGCTGTGCCTCGTGGCGAGCGTCTCTGACGCGCCGCTGAAGGCACGTTCGCACTGCGAGGCGTTGGCTCGACCGGCGAGAGATGACCAGGAGGGTGCCTCACCAATGGGGTAGTGACTGAACTACCGACAGCGCCGCCCCAGCAGGTCTCTAACGAGGGTTGCTGGCGCTCTCGTCACGATCGGTGGACTCGAAGTCCGGGCGGGTTTCCCAGGCGGTGCGAATGGCTTTCTTGGCGATGTCGTACGAATAGCCGCGCCGCGTGAGCGCGGCGCCAACGCGGCGCTGAAAGGTGGGCCAGTCGCCGCGATGGCGTCTCGCGCGTTTCATGGCCAGCGCGAGGGCGCCGCCGTCGTCATCGATTTCGGAGGTGGCCTCGGCGGCGACGGCGGCGTCAATGCCTTGCGCTTCGAGTTCGTTCTGGATGAGGGAGGCGGAGCGGGATTGGCGACGGACCCGATCGTCCGTGAACGCGGCCGCGTAGGCGCGGTCATTGAGGTGACCATGCTTTTCGAGGGCGTCCAGCGTAGTGTCGACGATCGGTTGGGAGATGCCCCGGGCGCGGAGCCGCCGACCGATCTCGGCCCGGCTGCGGGGCCGGGCTTTGAGCCAACGCAAGGATGCCGCTTCGGCGTAGTGGAGGGCCGCTTGATCGCGCACCCGATCCAGGATCAGGGCATCGATGTCCTGGTCAACCGCGAACGTCTGCGCGAGTTGGAAGGCGCGATCGCAGCGCAGCGAGGTCTCGTCATCGAAGCTGACTTCGACATTGCGGCCTTTGCGGTGGATCTCAGTGACGCGCGGCACGCGGCGGCTCTCAGCGGCCTAGGACGCGGCCATCCGTTTTCTCGCCTTGGCGGAGATTGGTTTGGGCATGGGAGTGTGGTCGCCACCCGCTTCCTCGGCCAACGGGGCGGCTTCGATCGCGGGGAGGCCGACCGCTTCGCGGATGGTGCTTTCGATCTCGTTGGCGATCTCCTGGTTTTCGTGGAGGAAGAGTTTGGAGTTCTCGCGACCCTGCCCCAGACGGGTTTCGCCGTAGGTGTAGAAGGCCCCGGACTTCTTGACCACCTCGTGCTCGACGCCAAGGTCGAGCAGGTCCGCCTCGCGGCTGATCCCGCGGGTGGCGCCGACGAACATCATGTCGAATTCAGCGACACGGAACGGGGGAGCCACTTTGTTCTTCACGATCTTGGCGCGGGCACGGCCACCCACGACCCCGTCGCCGCTCTTGAGTTGTTCAGTGCGCCGGAGTTCGATGCGGACGGAGGAGTAGAACTTGAGGGCACGACCGCCCGGCGTCACCTCCGGGTTGCCAAAGACGACGCCGACCTTCTCACGGAGTTGGTTGATGAAGATGAGGCAGGTGCGGGAGCGGGCGGTGACGGCGGTGAGCTTGCGCAGCGCCTGTGACATAAGCCGGGCCTGGAGTCCGACGTGCGTGTCGCCCATATCGCCTTCGATCTCGGCGCGGGGGACAAGAGCAGCGACGCTGTCGATGACAATGATGTCGAGGGCGTTACTGCGGATCAAGGCTTCGGCGATTTCGAGAGCTTGTTCGCCGCTGTCCGGCTGGGAGATCAGCAGGTCGTCGATGTTGATGCCGATGGCGCCGGCGAATTCGGGGTCGAGGGCATGTTCAACATCGATGTAGGCGGCTTGGCCGCCGATGCGCTGGGCGGAGGCGACGATGTGCTGTGCCAGCGTTGATTTCCCGGTGCTCTCGGGGCCGTAGATTTCCACGATGCGACCGCGGGGGACGCCGCCGATGCCGAGCGCAATGTCGATCGCAAGGGAGCCCGTGGGGATGGATTCAACCTTGAGGGCGTCACCGGCATCGCCGAGGCGCATGATTGCACCGTCGCCGAACTGCTTTTGGATATCGGCCAAGGCTGAATCCAGTGCTTGGGTTCGTGTGTTCGCTGCCATCTCCGCACCTTTCGTCCGACCAAGGGTGCATCCGGTATCGTATCGCGCGGACCGCCCAGATGAACCGTCTCTTGGGAACTGTGACGAACGACGTAATTCGTTAGAACAAGTGTTCGCAGAGAGAACTTTCGCACATGCGTTCCAATCGTGCAAGCACCGAAAGGGGCGAGGGGGCGGGATTGTGAAGACCCGGCTCCGAGTCCGCGTGACGCCTCGGGCGCGGCGGGATGAGGTGGTGGGCTGGCAGGGCGGAGTCTTGCGGGTGCGGGTTTCGGCGCCACCGCTGGAGGGCAAGGCGAACGCGGCGGTCGCGAAGCTGCTGGCGAAGACGCTGGGAGTGCCAAGCCGGGACATCGCGATTGCGAGAGGTGAGAGATCGCGGGAAAAGCAGGTGGTCGTGGACGGGCTATCGGAGGCAGAGGTGCGGGCTCTTCTCGCCGGCTAGCGGATGGCTAGGAACTTTCGACCAACGCGCCGGCGATGACGTTCAACGTGATCAGCACGACGATCGGGGAGAGGTCCATCATTCCGATCATCAGGTAACGGCGAAGGGGGGCGAGGACTGGCTCGGTGACGTCCATTAGGACCTTCACGAGGGGGTTGGAGTAATCGAGGGGGCGCTGGGTGAACATCGGAACCCACGACATGAGGACGCGGCCCAGGATGATGAAGGAGTAGATCCGCAAGACATTGCCGATGATCTCCGCAGGTCCCACGTTATTGTCCTAGTTCCGTTGCGCGTCGGTAGGCCTGGATGATGGCATCCATGGTGCCCATGCGCACGCCGTGGTTCTCCATGGCGAGGAGTCCGGCGGCGGTCGTGCCGCCGGGCGAGGTCACCATGTTGCGCAGTGCGGCGACGTGCTCGTCCGACTCTTGGGCGAAAGCGGCGGAACCGCGGACGGTCTGCAAGACGAGCTCCTCGGCCAGTTCGCGGGGCAGACCAATTTGGACGCCGCCTTCGATCATGGCTTCGATGAGCAGAAAGACAAAGCCGGGTCCGGAGCCGGAGACGGCGGTGGCCATATCGATCTGGCGCTCGCTGGGGACATAGATTTCGCGGCCCATGGTCGCGAGCATGCGCTGAAGCTCAGCGCGTTGTTCGTCGCTGACTTCGCTGGAGGCAGTCCAGACGAGCATCCCCTGCGCGATCTGCGCGGGGGTGTTGGGCATGACGCGCACGACGCTGCGGTGGCCCAGCCCGGCGCGGAGCGCCTCGACGGTGATGCCAGCCATGATCGAGACGATGAGTTGCTCGGGGCGGATCAGTCCTTGCAGCTTGGCTGCCACAGTAGGGAAATCCTGCGGTTTGACGGCGATGAAGACGACTGGAGCCTCCGAGGCGGCGAGTGCGGGGTCGTCCGTGACGGCGACGCCGAACTCCTGCTCAAGATGGCTGCGGCGGGCGGCGACCGCCTCACAGATGACCACGCCGGCGGGCGTGGCGATCTCGTTGGCAAGCAGGGCAGCCACGATAGTGCTTCCCATCGTGCCGCCACCGACGACGCTGAACTGCTTCATCTGTCTACTCTAGCGGTCGCCGAAGATGGCGCGACCTATGCGCACGATCGTCGCGCCCTCCTCGATAGCGACGCGGAAGTCGTTGGTCATGCCCATGCTGAGTTCGAGGAGGCCGAGCTCATCCCGCAATGTGCGGAGATGACGGAAGTGGGGGCGAACCTCCTCTGGGTCAGCGGCCAGCGGCGCCACGGTCATGAGGCCCCGCACGTCGAGGTTTGGCAGCGTGCCGATCTCCGCGTAAGCGCCGGTCAGATCGTCGGGCGTGAAGCCGTGTTTGCTGACTTCGCCGGAGACGTTGACCTCAAGGAGAATGGGAAGTGGGTGGTCGAGCCGTCGGTCGATGGCTTGAGCGAGTTTGATCGAGTCGACACTTTCGACCATGCCGAACGCTCCGGCGTGGCGCGCCTTGTTGCTTTGCAGGTGACCGATGAGGTGAAACGATGCAGCGGAACGCGTCAGCTTCTCGATCTTGGGCAACGCCTCTTGCACGCGGTTCTCGCCGAAGAGCGTCTGACCGGCGTCGAGGGCCGCTTGGATCGCTTCGAGAGGGAACGTCTTGCTGACGGTGACAAGGCGGACGGATTCGGGATCACGTCCGGCTCCCTCCGCCGCGGCGGAGATAGCCTTTTGGATGCTCCGGAGGTTGCGCGGGACATGGTCCCAGGATTCGGTTGAAGCGGTCGTCATAGGGCTAGCAGACGCCGCAGAGCTTGCAGCCGACTTCCGGGGGCGGGCAAGCGATGGTGGGCTTGCTGCGGAGATGTTTGTCCCATTCCCGTTCGAAGAAGCGGGCCGTGATCCCCGTGTCGATGGCGGTCCAAGGCATGGGAGTTGCGGCGCCAGACTCGCCGCCCGCCCAGGGGAGCGGGCCGTCCAGGCCCCACTCACGTGCGACGCGAAGCCACTCACCCGCCGAGTTGTCGTGCATGTCGAGGATGGCGTGGGCGAGGCGCTGATCGGAGCGGGAGCAGATGTCGTCGATTCGGGCCCAGGTGGGGCTGTCGCCGCGCAGCTTAATGCCGCTGGTCTTGAAGGCCTCTCGGAGGATGCCGATGCGCTGGCGGACGAATTGGCCATCGGTCTGCGGCAGATGTTGGTAGGCGGTCGCGGGCTTCGGGACGAGCGGGCCGACGCTCATCACGAGCTCGGTGCCGTGGCCGTGACTATCGAGGCAGCGCTTGATCTCCAGGCCGAGCCGGGCCATCTCTTCCAGGTCGGCGTCTTCCTCTTCCGGGAGGCCGGCCAGGAAGTAGAGCTTGAGACGATGCATGCCGGCGGCCCCGACATGGTTGGCGGCGCGGAGGATGTCGGCCTGGGTGACGGCCTTGTTGATCTTGGCGCGCATGCGCTCACTGCCCGCCTCCGGGGCGAGGGTCACCGTGCGCGTGCCCCCGCGCGCGAGGACGTCAAGCAAGGTGGGCTGGAGATTGTCGACGCGGAGGGAGCTGACGGAGACCTGTGCGCCTTTTTCGTCGGCAGCGACGGCCAGCTCCACGAGATTGGGATGGTCGGCGACGGCGGCGCCGAGGAGCCCGACCCGGTTCGATTGCGTGAGCGCACGGTCGACCTGATCCAGGAGACTCTCCAGGGGCCGGTAGCGAGGCGGGCGGAAGACGTAGCCGGCGATGCAGAAGCGGCAGCCTCGCCCACAGCCGCGCGCCGCTTCGACGAGGGTCATGTTGGACAGTTCAGTATCGGGCGTCAGGACGGAGGACATCGCCTCTGTCTCGCCAATGTCGCGTACCCATTGCCGTTCGACACCGCTGGGCGCTCCTAGGGCCGGGACGAAGACGCCCGGAATCTTCGAGAGCGCGTGGAGCAGGTCCGATCGAGACCCGACGATGTGCTCGCGGACGGTCTCCACGAGTTCGTCCAAGATCGGTTCAGCTTCACCGATGACGAAGGCGTCGAAGCAATCAGCGAGCGGCATGGGGTTGGTGATCACCGAGGCGCCACCGCCGATGACGAGCGGTGATCGTTCGTCGCGGTGAGATGCGAGCGCCGGGATCTTCGCCGCACGCAGCGATTGAACGACGTGGTAGTAGTCGATCTCGTAGGTCAGGGTGTACGCCACGACGGGGAAGTCAGTGAGGGGACGCTGGGATTCGATCGTGACCGGTCCGGGGTGCTGCGCGCCCTCGGGAGGTGAGTCGTAGAAGGCGCGCTCGCAGACAACATCGGGAGAGGCGTTGAGAAGCCGATAGATGGCCTGCATCCCAAGGTTGGACATGCCGAGGTGATAGGAGTTGGGGTAGACCAAGGCGAAGGGAAGGCGGCCGCCCCAATCCTTAAGAGTGGTGCCGGATTCAGTAGCGAGGCGCTGGCGCGCGATCTCTGCCGGGGCGGACTTGCCTGGTGAGGGGACGCCGCGTGATCCGCCGCGCGAGTTTGAGCGTCGCGGTCCAGGGGACCGCGCGGGCCTGCGGCCTGCGCTAGACCTACGTGATGCCATTGGTCTCCCATGCCTGGACGATCTCGAGTCTGCATGGCCGCACCCTGCACGTTCTTGGCCGCGCGAGTGCATGCAGCATCGGGCTTCAGTATAGAAAGCCGCGGACGGGGCCCGCGCGCCAGGGACAACAGATCGCCTAGCGCGCCTCTGCTCGGAATGGGCCGCTCGCGAGAACTGCCCATCGGTGTTCGAGAGGGGCTACTTGCGCCGGCCGCCCTTCTTGGCGGTCTTCTTCGCGGCTTTGCGGACGGTCTTCTTGGCGGTCTTCTTCGCGGCCTTGCGGACGGTCTTCTTCGCGGCCTTGCGGACGGTCTTCTTGGCGGTCTTCTTCGCGGCCTTGCGGACGGTCTTCTTCGCG
>PVBE011949503.1_pt1 | contig 15542 bp, 16 predicted proteins | sample 1631181 | NCBI WGS metagenome assembly PVBE01 (sample SAMN08397723, study PRJNA350692) | Marine metagenome, whole genome shotgun sequencing project. | isolation source: water | place: Pacific Ocean | collected 2012-04 | reverse complement strand
CGGGAAGATTGGTGGGTAGATCTTTGAGGGAATGAACAGCGATATCGGCACGGCCGATCAGCATCTGAGCTTCAAGCTCTTTGGTGAACAGGCCCTTGTCGCCGATCTTGGCAAGGGCGACATCGAGAATTTTGTCTCCCTTGGTTGCCATCGCTTCTACCGAGATGGAAAGGCCAGGGTGTGCTTGCTCCAGTTCCGCTTGCACCCAATTGGTTTGCACCATGGCCAGCTGGCTTCGGCGGGAGGCGATGCGCAGTTGGGTGAGGACCATGTGTTCAGAACTCCAGCCCTCCAGATTAAGCAGTCGACCCCACGATCTTCGCGATGGGCTGATAATCCGTTAATGCTCTGAGGGAAGGGAGGTTTTTCGGTCGTCTGCTCAATCAATAGGACTTGTTCATTTCCTTTCCGAAGACCAGCAAGAGATGTAAGAGCTTCCGTTTGGAAAGCAAATATCACTTCCAAGCTATTGAAAAAGTGATCAGAAATACCTTTAGCTTGTCTTCGGTTTGCATGCTGAAAAATAAAGCCGTTCCTAGTGAGTGGCTTGATTAAATTTAACGCGGAGGCGCTATATTGATGGCCGGATTTTGACTTTTATCAGAAAGATGGAGGTATTTTATGTCTAATATGAATGGTCATAGTGGTTAAAGTATTTGTAGTGCCTTTGATCAGATTGAGACTTGTTGCTTTTTTCGTGGCCCTAACCTAAATATCTTTGCTGCTCTATTGGTATTAGGAATGAGAGATATAAGTGGCTGAAAGGTCTTGATCGCTTGCATCAAAAAAGGGGGCTTAAGCCCCCTTGAAATCCACTTTTAAATTGATTACTTGATGTATTCCTTTAAAACACCATTGCGATTGGGGTGGCGAAGTTTGCGCAGGGCTTTTGCTTCAATCTGACGAATGCGCTCTCGTGTGACCTCAAAGATCTGTCCAATTTCCTCGAGGGTTTTCATGCGGCCATCGTCAAGGCCATAGCGCAGACGTAGAACATCACGTTCGCGGGGGCTGAGGGTTGCGAGAACACCTTCTAGATCCTCTCGCAAGAGATTTTTGGCGACATCTTGTTCTGGATTTTCAGTATCAGATTCGATGAAATCACCAAGTCTGGAGTCTTCCTCTTTGCCAATCGGTGTCTCGAGGGAGATGGGTAGTTGAGCACTTTTTGCGATAAATCGAAGTTTTTCGATTGTCATCTCCATGCTTTCGGCAATTTCCTCTTCTGTAGGTTTACGGCCAAATTCCTGGCTAAGCACTTTGGTTGTTTTTTTGATGCGTGAGATTGTTTCGTAGAGGTGAACAGGAAGACGGATTGTGCGGCTCTGATCCGCAATTGCTCGGGTGATGGCTTGACGGATCCACCAGGTGGCATAGGTGGAGAATTTGTACCCTTTCTCGTGGTCGAATTTTTCGGCAGCACGAATTAATCCCAGGCTGCCTTCCTGAATTAGATCCTGGAAGGACAGACCTCGATTCATGTATTTTTTGGCGATCGAAACCACCAGCCGCAGGTTGGACTGCACCATCTTTTCCTTGGCTCGGCGTCCCAGCATCAGGCGACGGCGGAATTTGATGTTGGGCATTTCAACAAGGGCAGCCCATTCCTTGTTGTTGGGGTAATGACCGTGATCACTATTGAACTGGTCTGCCAGTTCCTCTAGATGCAGGAGGTCAGCAATTTTGCGGGCTAGTTCAATCTCCTCGTCCGGACGGAGCAGGCGGATACGGCCGATCTCCTGGAGATAAACCCTGATGGAATCTTCGGTGTAGACGCCTTTAGGACCGATCTTGATATTTGCTAGAGCTCTGGCCTTAGCGTCTGCTTCGCTGGTTGCTTTAGCAGCAGCTTGGTTGCTTTCAGTTTCAGCGGTGGCCTTAGGGGCGCTTGTCGCTGCCGCAGCAAGAAGTTTGTCAGCAGTTAAATCAAGGTTTTTGCCGACAGTAGGGGTAGCTTTTGCTTTTTTTGCTTTGGAGCTGGACGCTTTGGCAGCAGAGCTGACCGGCTTAGCAGCAGTCTTTGCCTTAGTAGGTGTTGCCTTGACTTTCTTGGCTTTGGCTTTAACCGTGCCTTTGGCCACTTGGGGTTTGGCAGTCTTTGCAGAGGCCTTTGGCTTGGCCTTTGCAGCTGCTGCTTGGGTGGCTGCAGGACTCATGGCAGGTGAGGGGAATGAAAGAGGAAAGTGGGAATTAGGGAGCAGAACCCAGGCTTATGCAAAACCATGCAAAAGTGGCCACTGCAGCACCGACGGCTCACAGCATCAGATCAGAACCTCATAAACAAGTGATCATCTGAGCTAGAAGTAGCCTGACGATCCTGTTATCCAGGTTGAGACTTGGGATGCTCTGATTTGGAGCGAAAGGAACAGGAAATGTTTTTGTGGACCAAAGCAAGGCTGTCAGGGGCTTTCTCAGACCGATCGAACTTTTATAGAGGGTTCCCTATAGAGGCTCAAATTTCGTGTCTTCCCGCTGGACGGAACTCTGCTTGGTTCCGACGACAGCCTTTGGACTGTCCAACATTGACATTCTAAAAAAAACTTGTGACGCCTGCAAGTCCTGATCCGGCTGAACCGGCCCCCTGCCCTTCCGAACGCGGCGCAGAGGTGGACGTCTGGTTGGAGGCAGGTCGTGAAGGGCGGTGTTTCACCTATCTGGACAGCAGACAGTTAGGGGTGGATTTAGGGGATCTTGTCGTCGTTCGCCTGCGGGGACGAAGGATGCACGGCCTCGTGATGGATCGGCGGATCTCGTCTCCTGTTGATCGTGGGCAGGTCTCTGGGAGGGAAGCGCCGCGGCGTCACTTAGAGGCCATCGAGGCTCTTGTGCAGCCTGCGGCGGTAGATCCTCTCTGGTTTGGCTGGGTTGAAGCGATGGCTGTTCATTGCCATATGAGTTCATTTCGCATGCTTAAAGCAGCTTTGCCGCCTGGCTGGCTCGGTCAGCGGCAGTCTCATCAGGCGGAGCCACGTCGGCTCTGGTGGATTCAACTCGAATCTTCTGCGATCAATCCCCAGAATCTTCCTCAGCGTCAGGCTGATTTGCAGGCGGCCTTGGCTGCAGGGGGCGGTGGTGCATGGCAGAGGGATCTTCAGGCTGCTGGCTTCGGGTCTGGTCTTGTCAATGGTCTCATCAAGCGCGGTCTCATTCGTAGGGAAAAGCGTCAACCTATTGATGCATCCAAAGGGCTTTCCTGCTCAGATGCTTGTGATCAGGATTTGGAGGTGCCTCAGTCTCTGACTGTTGAACAGCAGGAGGTTGTGGAGGCTTTCCAATCTCAGCCCCTTGGAACTGGGATGCTGCTTTGGGGGGTGACAGGCTCGGGAAAAACAGAGGTTTATTTGCAGCTTGCGGAAAGAGAACTGCAAGCCGGTCGTCATTGCTTGATTCTCACGCCGGAGATTGGTTTGATCCCTCAGTTGGTCGATCGCTTCCGTCGCCGTTTCGGAACCAAGGTTCTGGAATATCACAGTGGCTGTTCCGATCGTGAACGGGTGAGCACCTGGCGGCAGGGGCTTACTGCGGCAAAGCCATTGGTGGTGGTTGGTACTCGTTCAGCAGTCTTTTTGCCATTGGCACCATTGGGTTTGATCGTGCTTGATGAGGAACACGACAGTTCTTACAAGCAGGAGTCACCCATGCCTTGCTACCACGCTCGTGACATGGCCATGGACCGGGCCAGGCGAACTGGTGCCAGGGTGGTGCTGGGAAGCGCTACGCCTTCGCTTGTCAGCTGGAAGAACCTCGCTCCTCAAGGCCAGCTTGCCTTGGCTCGACTGACCCGTCGCATTTCGGATCAGCCCTTACCGCCGGTGCATGTGGTTGATATGCGACAGGAATTGGCCGATGGCCATCGTCGCTTGATCAGCCGTCCATTGATGGAACGTCTTTCGGCATTGCCTGAGGCCGGTGAACAGGCGGTGGTGTTGGTGCCACGACGTGGCTACAGCAGTTTTTTGAGTTGTCGTAGCTGTGGAGAGGTTGTGCAGTGTCCTAACTGTGATGTGGCGCTTACGGTGCATCGCAGTCGTCAAGGTCACCAGTGGTTGCGTTGCCATTGGTGTGACCATCGCGCTGAGGTTGAGTCCAGTTGCCATCAGTGTGGATCGAAGGCTTTCAAACCCTTCGGTGCAGGCACGCAGCGCGTGATGGAGCATCTCGTTGAGGAGCTCCAGGGTCTGAGGTTGTTGCGTTTCGATCGTGACAGCACCGGTGGGCGTGATGGGCATCGCCGTTTACTGGAGCAATTTGCAGCAGGGGAGGCAGATGTGCTGGTTGGCACCCAGATGTTGGCCAAGGGTATGGATTTGCCTCGGGTCACTCTTGCGGCTGTGTTGGCTGCAGATGGTTTGCTTCATCGCCCTGATTTACAAGCTGGAGAGCAGAGCCTGCAGCTATTGATGCAATTGGCTGGTCGTGCAGGACGTGGCGAGCGGCCAGGTCATGTGCTTGTTCAGACCTATTGCCCTGATCATCCTGTGATTCACCATTTGGTGGATGGTCGCTATGGGGAGTTTTTGAAAGAAGAGGCCTGTCTTCGTCATGAGGCTGGTTTGGTGCCTTATAGCCGGGCCTGTTTGTTGCGCTTGTCCGGTGATTCAGCTGCAGTGACAGCCACAGCTGCTGCGGTCCTCGCTGAACAGATCAAACCCCTTTGTGATGCTCAGGGTTGGTGTCTTGTAGGACCAGCGCCAGCTCCGATTGCGCGGGTCGCGGGTCGAAGTCGTTGGCAACTGCTATTGCATGGTCCGGAGGAGAGTCCTTTGCCGCTGCCTTCAGGATCGACTCTTTGGAATGGATTGCCCCGTGGTGTTTCCTTAGCGGTGGACCCAGATCCAATTCAGCTTTGATTAGGCCACCATCTTCAATGGTTGATGTTGTTGGAGGTCAGTTCGAGGGGCATTTTGAGCACGCCGAAGCCGAGTCTGAGCTGAACGGTTTGCCGTATCAGGCTGGTCTCCAACAGCGCCATGACCCAAGGGTTGCCAACCTCGAGTCGGCTGGAGCGTTTGCGATCAAGTTCTAGCTGCTGAGATTCTCCTTGCTGTAGAGGCCAACTCAGATCCCCGTCAGGGTTGTTGGTGAGTCTTTGGCTGGTTACTAGGTTCACTCGTTCGGCCTTGAGAGGCTCATCTCGGTGGTATGGCCAAGCCACTGAGAAGCATGGTTAACCCGATTAGAACGAGCAATACCAAGATTGAGAAGCCGAGATTGGGGGCTTTTGTTGGTCCGGTGGCTGGCGGTGGCGGCGGCGCTGGCCGCAGTGAAGGTCGACGGGCTGAGGCAGGGCGTGCAGACGTTGTGGCTGTCATGTTTAAGTTCGGCAAGCGTATCGACCAGTTGGCAGGCCGTTGCAAGCTTGGTGCTTCCAGCACGATCAGTAGCTGTTTCGCGTTTTGGCGAAGTTCGAGGTCTTTGCAGCGGGTGAGAAGACGACAGGTTGCGAGAGCCTTCCGCTCGTCACCTTGCCCCATCCAAGCAGTAACCATCAGCATTCTGATCCTGGCCCCTTCCGCATGGGGCAGTGGATAGCTTGCGGCCATAGGCTCTAGTAGAGCAAGGCTTTGGCCATAGTCTCCGCGGGAGAGGGCGGCTTCAGCCTCTGCCAGATTCGCGTGCATCGCTCAGCTGCGACCGACCACCATGGTGCCGATGCCGGCGTCGGTGAAGACCTCGAGAAGCAGGGCATGGGGAACACGTCCATCGATGATATGGGCAGCGCCGACCCCTTGAGCTAGAGCTCTGATGCAGCATTCGGTCTTTGGGGTCATGCCGCCAGCCACTACCCCTTCAGCGATGAGCTGGCGTGCTTCAGAGAGACGCAACTGACGAACAAGGGAACTTGGATCATCCCGATCTTGCAAGATGCCTGGCGTGTCGGTCAGCAGGATTAGTTTTTCCGCCTCCAGAGCAGCGGCGATCTCACCGGCGACCGTGTCTGCATTGATGTTGTGGGAGCACCCCTCAACAGTGGCAGCCACGCTTGAGATCACGGGCACATAACCCTTTGCGAGAATTGGTTCCAGTACATCGGTGTTAACTCGGGCTACATCTCCGACGAGGCCATGGCTGCCGTCGCCCCAGGGTCGGGCTTCAACCAGACTCCCGTCACTGCCACTAAGGCCAACAGCCTTGGCTCCCAGTTGGTTGAGGCCATTAACGATTTGCTTGTTAACGCGTCCAACTAAGACCATTTCCACCACGTCCATGGTGTCTGCATCGGTAACGCGAAGTCCGTCGCGGAATTTTGCTGGAATCTCAAGCCTTTCCAGCCATTGGTTGATCTCTGGTCCGCCGCCATGAACCACAACGGGCTCTACTCCCACACTGACGAGTAGGGCAAGGTCGCGAAAAACCGCTTCCTGCAAATTGGCGTGGGCCATGGCGGCACCGCCGTATTTGATGACAATGCGCCGTCCGCTAAAACGTTGGATGTAAGGGAGGGCTTCGCTAAGCACCGAAACCCTCAGGGAGTCATCCTCTGTAAGCCTTCTCACGGAGTTGGTTTGGCAGGGCTCAACCAGCGCTTCAGCAGATTTAGCTGACTCCATCTTGACCTGCCAGTTCATCATCCTTGTTGACTGGCAGCAGGATGAGATCCAGGACCCCCGCGCTTGGAGATTTCAGTTCGGCGTGAAGGCCTTTAGCAAAGAAGCGGCCCAATCGTTCCTGGCGTTCCTGCCAGAGATTGAGTGGCACACCACCCAGATTGAATCTCAAACGCACGCCGTAACCCGCTGCCGTTTCTAGTTCTTCAATCTCTTGGAGCTGAGGGGGGTTGTCTTTATCCCAGAGCTTGAGCGCTTCTAAGGACGTCTCAAGATGGGCTTTTTGTCCATAACGCCAGCGGGTTACATCCCAGACGAGTTTGCCTAGTTCTGGTGCTCCCTTCTCCCTGGCCTGACGCAGAACTCCGGCTGGTGTGACGCGTTTGGCGGGGGAAAGTTCAGAGGATTTCAGTGCTAGTCCTCCTATGAGGATGGGCACTCCGTAGAAGATGGTTGGCAGGCTGAGGTTGGCATTGCCATTTGTGTAGGCCACCGCACCAACAACTGCAAGTACACCACCTGCCACGGTGACGAGGCTGCCTGGAGAGAACAGATCATTCATGGCGTTTATTCTGACGCTTTAGCCTCCAGGCTGAGGGTAAGGATCCGTTGCAAATGGCTTCAGCTCATCCCTCTGATAGCGACTTGTCTGAGTTGATCACTCAGTTGGATGCTGATCGGGCTTGGTTGCTGGAGCAGATTGATCGTGGTCGTTGGGTTGAGTTACGCCTTGATTTAGCTGCTCTTGAGAGGGAATTGGGCCAGCTGTTGACTCGAGCTGCGCAGGGCCTTGAGGACGAGAACAGCTTCGGGTCATGAGTTCAGAAGGGAATGTCATCGGTGTCTGGCACCAGTGGGGCACTATTCCAGCTGGCGGCTTCTGGTTCTGCAGTTGTTACCGGTTTAGCTTGTGGCGTCTCGGCTCTAGGTATAGGTCGCGAGGTCTGGTTGGTTGTATTGCTAGTAGGTCGTTCTGGGCTACTAGCAGTTTGAACAGCTTGGCCGGAGAGGGAATGAAGACGCGCGAGAGTGAATTCAGCGCGCTTTTCCTTGGTGCCATCTTGGCGAGGAACTGTGTTCATTCGTAGCCGACCTTCAATCACAAGCCTTTGCCCAACTTGGACGCGGTTTTGTAGATCCTGGGCAAGGTTGCCCCATCCCACCACCTTGAGCTGACCAGGGGCAGTGTCGACACGAAGTGCATCGAAGCGCACCTCCATCTCGGCGATTGGTGTTTGGTTGTCTTGGGTATAACGAATGGTTGGAGCCTGGATCACTTCCACTTCAAGTACGCAGTGGTTCATGTCCTTCCCTTGGAGTGAGAGTCATTTTGATGCAAGGTTGCAGGAATGACCAGCGGCATGTCTGGTTGCTATCTGGGACTGGTGAAGGGCCTGTTTTGGTGGCCGCTTTGGTCGCTCAGGGATGGCGAGTCAGCGTCAGTGTCGTCAGTGCTAGCGCCGCAGGGGCCTACGCAGATCTGTCATTGGAAGACCTTTGGACGGGCCCTCTCGACGGAGTGGAAGGGATACTCGGGGTGCTTGATCAGGCTCGCCTTCGCCATCAAGGCTTTGATTGGGTGGTGGATGCGACCCATCCCTTTGCGGTGAAGATCAGTGCGGATCTGCAGCGGGCCTGTCAGGAATTCGCTCAGCCTTTGTTGCGCTTTGAGCGTCCCATGGAGGTTTGTGGAGAAGCATCCTTGATCGCGAGCTCGGCTGATTTGGCAAGGCAAACATTGCAAGGAAGTCGATTGTTGATGGCTCTTGGGGCAAGGCATCTTGGCCAGGCTGTCTCGGCAGCTCGTCAGGCTGGAGCTCAAGTGTTTGCCCGTGTGCTTCCTTCGCCGGAAAGTCTCCGACATGCTTTAGCGAGTGGCTTGCCAGAGCAACATCTTGCTGTGGTGCGTCCGCTGCAGGGGCTATCTCATGGCGACCTGGAGTCAGCCTTGTGCCGGCGCTGGTCGATTACAGCAGTGGTTTGCAGGCAGTCGGGGGGTGTGACGGAGCAGCTCTGGCACAAGATCTGTCGGCAGCAGGGCCTTGGCCTTTGGTTGATCTCCCGGCCACAGCCCTGCGTTGCAGTAGAAGCCATCGGTAGCGTTGAGAGCCTGCTCAATCGGCTCTCAACCAATCCAGTCGCTCCACTTTGCTGACGTTCTTCGCAAAGGTCTTCATGGTTGATCGAGGATCCTCATCGACACTGGTTTTGGTGTTGACCACAGAGGCAGACGCAAACCTGGCCGAGGGATTGGCCAATGAGCTCTTGGCTCGCAGGTTGGTGGCCTGCGTGAGTTTGCAGCAGATTCAATCCCACTACTGTTGGCATGGGAAGCTGGAACGATCGCAGGAAGTGCAATTGCTGATCAAGACCAGTCAGGATCAGCTGGAGGCACTTCATCAGGCGATTAGAGAGTTACACAGCTATGAGACCCCAGAGTGGATTTACTGGTCAGCCACTGCAAGTGATCCTTACGCTGCTTGGGTAGCAGCAGCTGTGGCAACTGTTTAAGGGGTGAAAGGAGCCCTTTAATTAGTTCAGATGCTTCGCTACTAATTCCGGAAGGGACACCTGTGAGCGCGGACCGAGTTGGGTGATCACCTGGCCGGCGCAGATGGATCCAATTTGTCCACAGGTTTCCAAAGGGGTTCCCTGGGTGTAACCGTGCAGGAAGCCACCGGCGTAGAGATCACCGGCACCTGTGGTATCAACCAAGTTGCCAAGTTTGTAGGCAGGAATGTCCCAGCGTTGATCACCAGCTAGCACGACAGATCCATGCTCGCTGCGGGTGAGGGCTGCCACCTTGCAGCGACCTTTCACTTCATCCAATGCAGCCTCGAAGCTGACACTCTTGTAAAGAGAAGTGATTTCGCTTTCGTTAGCAAACAGCAGATCAACGTGGCTATCCACCAGCTTGAGGAAGCTGTCGCGATGCCGATCAACGCAGAAGCCATCGGAAAGGGAGAGGGCTACTTGGCCTCCTGAATCACGACAGACTTTTGCGGCAGCGATGAAGGCTTTTTTTGCTGCCGGACTGTCCCATAGATACCCCTCGAGGTAGAGCACCTTGGCTTGGCGAACCATTGACAGGTCTAAATCTTCAGGGTCCAGCTGCACCGAAGCTCCTAGATAGGTACACATGGTGCGTTGCGCATCAGGGGTGACCAGGATCAGACAGCGAGCCGTAGAAGGACCATCGCTTGCTGGTGGAGTCTCGAATCGAGCGCCTACTGAGCGGATGTCGTGGCTAAAAATGCTGCCTAGTTGATCATTTTTGACACGACCGATGAAGCCTGCCTTCCCGCCGAGCTGCGCCAGACCTACCAGGGTGTTGGCGGCGGATCCACCTGAAGTCTCTAGACCTGGTCCACTGATGGAGTAAAGCGCTTCTGCTTGGGCTTCATCCACCAAGGCCATATTGCCTTTACTCAGGCTATGCGCATCAAGGAAGGCATCGTCCGCCTGCACCAGCACGTCCACGATGGCATTGCCAATTCCAACCACATCGAGAGGACGATCACTGAACCTGGGGATAGCCATGGAGGGATGCATGGGAAACTTCAGAAGTATCGATCCCCGTCCACCATCTGTTTTGAGAAAGGGCTTAGGCGCTTAGGAGAGCCCGTTTGGGACCGTGGATCGGATCTTCTACAACGATTGTTTGATCACGGTTGGCACCTAGGGAGACGATGGCAATCGGCACTTCCATGAGGTCGGCGAGGAAGCGAAGGTACTCCATAGCTGTGGTTGGTAGGTCTTCAAGACGGCGGCAGTTTGCAGTGGAGCATTGCCAGCCTGGCAGGGTCTCGAAGATTGGCTGACAGCGGGCAAAGTCTTCTGCGCTGCTAGGGAAGTGCTCAATTCGTTCACCATTGAGTTCGTAGGCGACGCATACTCGGATTTCGTCGAGCTCATCAAGCACATCGAGTTTGGTAATAGCCAGGCAATCCAGGCCATTGACTGCTACTGCGTAACGACCAATGACCCCATCGAACCAGCCGCAGCGTCTGCGTCTGCCTGTGGTGGTACCGAATTCACCTCCCCGGTCACAGAGCTGTTCATTGATGCTTCCTTCCAGTTCTGTTGGAAAAGGACCTTCTCCCACACGGGTGGTGTAAGCCTTGGCAACACCGATTACTCGATCGATCAGCGTGGGTCCGACTCCAGCTCCGATGCAAGCACCGCCTGAGATTGGATTGGAGGAGGTGACGTAGGGATAGGTGCCGTGATCAAGGTCTAAAAGGGTCCCTTGAGCTCCTTCAAAAAGAATGTTTTTGCGGCTGCGGGCAGCTTGATGAATGGTTTGAATACAGTCGACAACGTGTGGAGCAAGCCTTTTGCCATAGCCGAGGTATTCCTCGATGACCTGCTCTGAGTCGAGTGGTGCCACACCATAAATTTGTTCGAGTAGGCGATTCTTTTCTTCCAGAGGGCCACGCAGTCGCTCTCGTAGTCGTTGGCTATCTAAAAGATCAAGTACGCGAATGCCGTTGCGTTGGGATTTATCGGCATAGGTGGGACCGATGCCCCGTCCAGTAGTGCCGATACGTTGATCGCCACGTTGTTGCTCCATCGCCTCATCCAAGAGGCGGTGATACGGCATCGTTACGTGGGCAGTGGACGCCAGTTGAAGACCTGAGATATCAATGCTGTTCTCAAGGAGCATGTCTAGCTCCTTGAGCATCACTTTGGGATCGATGACTGTGCCAGAGCCGATCAGGCAGATTGTTTCTGGGTAAAGGATTCCTGAAGGAATGAGGTGCAGCTTGAGCACCTGATCATCCACAACGATTGTGTGGCCGGCATTGACGCCACCTTGATAGCGGACGACAACATCAGCTGAACGGCTAAGGAGGTCGGTGATCTTGCCTTTCCCTTCGTCACCCCACTGAGCACCTATGACGACAACATTGGCCAAGGAAACTGCGGCCCGAAGCCGCCATTATTCACAAACGGCGATCTTCCCAGATATCCCTGCCTTAAGTCAAACAGCCATTGCTTAGCAGTTGATTTAGCTGCCTCTTAATACAGTTTGTTCTGCCTTGGCAAGTTCTTTAGTGATCCGATTCTGAAGTGCTTCCGGTAGGGGGCGGTTGGCGAAGTTGTTGTAATGACCAGCTAGGGAATTGAGGGCTGTCTGCATGGTGGTGAAGGACTGGAGGTTATTCACCTTGGAGCGAGGGCGATATCGGGCGATGTAGTTGTAGCTAAGGTCATGAGCCTCCTCTTGCGCTGCTGAATAGCCTTCGTCGTCCAAGGGCAGGGCGATCGCGTCTTGCAGGCTTTGAGCCACGTTGACTGTGTCGTCTACATAGTTTCCGGACAGTTGGATCTCGGCGGCATTGGCGCTTCCGTTGGCTGTGAGCATCAGGCAAAGGACAAGGCAGATTGCCAATCCTGCCCGCATCAACTGCTTGGCCATGTGATGCAAGGCAGTAGTCATCCGGTTCATTCCAGTTCCAAGAATTTTAAATGGCTGGTCAGACCCTTTTGTTTTGGTTCGCTGCAATCTCTTTGACCAGTGCGGTAAGTGCCTGTTTTGCAGAAAGTATTTGAGCCTTGCGGCTGGATCTTTGAATCAGTTCCACCTGGCCCTTGGGGGCATCTCTGCCGACCACGATCCGCCAAGGGATACCGATGAGGTCAGCATCTTTGAATTTCACGCCGGCGCGTTCAGTCCTGTCATCAAGTAGCGCTTCGATATCAGCTGCTTGTAGTTCGCTGTAAAGCTGTTCTGCCAGCTTTTGCTGAACCTCATCCTGGATGTTGGCTACCACGACGATGACCTCAAATGGGGCTATAGCAAGAGGCCAATTCATGCCAGCTTCGTCATGGTGTTGTTCCACAGCGGCCTGGGCAAGTCTGGAAATCCCGATGCCGTAACACCCCATCCAGAAAGGCTCCTGAGTGCCCTTGTCATTGGTGAAACAGGCCTCTAGGGCTTCTGAGTACTTGCGACCTAATTGGAAAATGTGTCCTACCTCAATGCCTCTTCTCTCCTCCAGAATCTGGCTGGAGTCATGGATACAGCGATCGCCAGCCTGCGATTTGCGTAGCTCGACGCTTTTGGGCACTTCTCCGAGTTTTGACCAGGTCATGCCAATTCGATGCTGATTGTTCTGATTGGCACCGCAGACAAAACAATTCAGCTCAGTAGCTGTTGGGTCAGCTAGGCGTAGGAAATGTCTTGTCCAGCTTTTGGCTCCGCTTAATAGGGCATCGTCTAGGTCAGGCCCCATCGCCCCAAAGGGCCAGGCTTCAAGCTTTTGCGCAGTGATTTGATCGGCGCTGATGGGTGCCACATCGAGCACCCCCTTGTTTAGTTCCCTGCTTATGGCGTTGATCAGCTTTACCTCATTGAGTTGCTGGTCTCCTCGGATGCTTACAAGGACTGGTTGAAGTTCTCCATCTTCGAGGCGGGCCAACATCACCAGCACCTTCACCACTTGAGACGGAACAAGCCCCTGGGCGGTACACAGTGTCTCGATCGTTCCCTGTTCGGGTGTATCAAGTAAGGCAGCTTTTGAAGGAGGCAGTGGGATGGCCTTTGGTGGATGAGAGACCGCCTTTTCTTGGTTGGCGGCGTAGAGGCCATCACCACTGATCAGGATCAGGTCTTCGCCAGCATCCGCTGTGACCATAAATTCTTGAGACGAGGCTCCGCCGATGGCTCCGCTGTCGGCTTCCACGGCGACGGTTTCGAGTCCACAACGGGAGAAGATTCGTTGATAGGCCTCATCCATGGCTCTGTAGGTCATGGCGAGGTCTGCCTCGCAGGCATGGAAGGAATAGGCGTCCTTCATGATGAATTCTCGGCCGCGCATCAGGCCAAAACGTGGGCGGATTTCATCGCGGAATTTGCTTTGGATCTGATAGAGCGTTACTGGAAGCTGTCGATATGAGCGCAGCAGGTCTCCGGCAAGACTTGTGATCACCTCTTCATGGGTGGGGCCGAGGCCGAGTTCTCGTCCTTGGCGGTCTTCAAGGTGGAACATCAGGCCTTCACCGGCCGTGTACCCCTGCCATCGACCACTACGCCGCCAGAGCTCTGCAGGCTGCAATTGAGGTAACAGGGTCTCCAGAGCACCAGTGGCATCCATCTCCTCCTGCACAATCGCTGTGATTTTGCGCAGGACCCGCCACATCAGGGGTAGGTAGGCATAAATGCCTGAAGTCACACGACGGATATATCCCCCTCTGAGTAGCAATTGATGGGAGGCGATTTCTGCGTCTGCTGGTACGTCGCGCAACGTCACCAGCATCAGGCGGGAGACGCGCATGAATCGGACCTCAGTGGATGGGGGAAACTACCATCCGCGGTCCAAAAAAGCCGATTACGAAACTGTCTTAAGGCGCCGAATCGACCTCTGCGAGATGAGTCTCACCTGCTAATGTCGCCCAACATCAAGAAGCGGTTAGTCGATCTCATGTCTGATGGCTCGGTCAATTCTGATTCTCTTCTGCCCAGCCCTTCTTCCGATTTAAGCAAAGATATCAATGCTGTGATGGCTCAATCTGATGCCCTTGTTGGTATCGATGACGTTCAGAAGTCTTTGAATCGTTCAAGGGCTTCGGTGTATCGCTACACCAATACAGATCCCCGCAACCTCAACCCTTCGTTTAATCCTCGCAAGCTCAATCCTGAGTATCGAAGCGATCAGAAAGATCCACTTCTTTTTCATCCAAATGAAGTCGCCCGTTTCGCAAAGGATGTGTTAAGGATCAAAGAGGTCACTGTTGAGGTTCTTAATTCCCCCTCAACAGCAACGCAACAGGTTCTTGGATCAATCCTGGAGGAGCTGCGTGCGATTAGGTCACAGCTTGATGGATTGAATGATGCACCGTCAGATTTGGCCGCCCATAGAGACCGGCAGGATCGTCCTGCTGCATAACGTCTCTTTCGGTGACAGAATATTTTGTAGCGGTTTCCGGCAATGGCTTGTCCAGACCCTGAAATCGCCCCGATGAAGGTGGCTGATGCTATCCACTACACCGGGTCGTTCTAAACCATCTCTGCATGGATCCTGACCCAGCCTCAGTTTCAAGCCCCTCTTCTAAGAGTGAGGGGCCGTCCAGATCACGTCATGATTCTGGTCTCATTGGACCAGATCCTGAAGATCCTTTCAGTTTGAGTGCGCCTTCGATTGCCTTGCTGGGTTTGACTATTGCCATCGCAACCGTTGGAGTGCCCCTCGCGGCAGTTTTGACAGATCGGTCTGCGGGGAGGGAAAGCATGGTTCCCACAGCCTTGGAGAAAGATGGATCTAAGCTCACTACTCCCATCTCCTTCACCCGGGTTGGTCAACCTGTTGGTGGAGATTCCGGCGGGAAGCCGCAACAAGTACGAATATTTCGATGAGGCCGGTGTGATGGCCCTCGATAGGGTTCTTCATTCCTCGGTTCGCTACCCCTTTGATTACGGCTTCATCCCCAACACCCTTGCGGAGGATGGTGCACCTCTTGATGCAATGGTGATCATGGAGGAACCCACATTTGCTGGCTGTCTGATTAGGGCACGACCAATCGGGGTGCTTGATATGCATGATTCCGGGGCTTATGACGGCAAGTTGCTGTGTGTTCCCGTTGCTGATCCCCGTCAACGGTCGATCAGCAGCATTCGCCAGATTTCAGCCAGTCAACTGGAGGATGTGGCTGAATTCTTCCGCACTTACAAAAATCTTGAGGGGCGAGTTGTTGATATCGGTGGCTGGAGAGATTCAGAAGCTGTTGAGCCTCTGTTGGAGACCTGCACCAAAGCTGCGCAGGTTAAGCTTAAAAAGTGACTATGAACCCTAATGGCTTGAATGAACGAGTTCATTCTTTGCTGGTCAGTTAAATCATGCTCAACTCAATAAGGATTTATAGCTATTCGCGCTGTGCTACTTGTCGGAAGGCCTTGGCTTGGCTGCAGGAGCATCAGATTGCTCATGATCTTTTCGACATCGTTGAGACACCTCCTAGTAGAGAGATGCTTAGTGGGGCTAGCAAGCAGTT
>PVBE010692885.1_pt1 | contig 15543 bp, 9 predicted proteins | sample 1631181 | NCBI WGS metagenome assembly PVBE01 (sample SAMN08397723, study PRJNA350692) | Marine metagenome, whole genome shotgun sequencing project. | isolation source: water | place: Pacific Ocean | collected 2012-04 | reverse complement strand
CATTCTTGCTTTAATGCCCTGACTCCGAAGCATCAATGTCAACGCACTGGAAAAATATTCGCAATGTCCTTGGCGATTTTCTGTGAGGAAATCGACGATTGGATCGACCTCCGGATCGCGATTTGCGATCGTGAGACTGTATTGAAAATCGGGAGCGATCTTCAAGAAACGCTCAAGCGCCCGCGCCCGGCCAGTGGTATCCTCCTCGGGAAGATCCGCTTCGCGCAAAATGTCTGCAGCCATCTCACGGAGCGGCTCGAGCCGCATTTGGCCCTCGGTTTGATTTTCGAGATCACCAAAAGGCTGTAAAAGTTCGCGATCGACGCGATCGAAGCGTCCTACCGGTTCGATTTGGATTTGCCGATGGAATCGGATTCCGTTGGTTCCCAGTTCCATTGTGAGTCGCGCCTGGGGGTTGCTCGTCCGCACCAATTGTTGTTTTTTCGGATTGAAGGCGATCGGTGTCGAAAGGTCTACCGCGTAGGGGGCATACACGGCGAACAGCGTCGGTTCTCGCAGCGGCTCGATGACAATCCGCTGTCTGGTCATGCCCGATCTGGCCAGATCCAATCGGTAGTTCTCATTGCGCGATTCCCGACTGCCGGCGAGAGACCAGGTGCCATTTTCATAGCGGTCGACCATGCTGCCACGAAACAGCGGCTCGCCGAAGAGACGGAAAGGTTGCCCGTCCAAAGGGTCCAGCAGCCATACCCGCATCACCGGCTGCAGGTTTTCAATCGCCGTCCCCAGATCGCCCAGTCGTACCGTTTCGGTAAAGCCGACCATGCGGGGGCCCACTTCCCGCAAAGGCGCCTTGCTGTCGCCGGCCCTCGGCAGCAACAAAAACGCCAGAAAAGTCAGCACGAGTGTAGCGCTCCCCTGACGCAAAACCCCTTTGACCAGGCCAAGGCGAAACCCCGCCTCCTCCGGTGAGCCCGCCTGTAGTTCGTGAGACAATCCGCTCGCCGGGGCGAGGTCTTTTTTTCCCCCGCCGCGCTCCTGCCGGTGGGGCAACGTGGTGCGACTGAGGATGTGCCGGGTCTGTTCCCGGAAAATAAAAAATAGAAACATCGCAAAAAGAGCGATGAACATGTAGAGAGAAAGTAGCATGCCGAACCTGAGCCCAAAATTCAGAGCAGAGGCGACCACGACCTGCAACAAACTCAGCATCAGCAGTTGCCAGTAGATACGGATCGTCTTGCGTTGGAAGAGGAGTACGATTTGCAGATAGATCAGAAGATAGGCAATCGCCAGAAGTTGGCGCTCGCGTTGGAGTTGGAAAAAGTCATGAACCGAAACGAGCACAGCGGCAACCGCTGCGAGGTTGGCAATGTGCCGGTTTAAATAGATCCAGCCATAACGGTCGGTAACGTAGAGGCTGCTCGCGGCGGCGAAAATCGCGACCAGCGGCAACACCAGGTTTCCGGAACTCATGCCGAGCAGCAATGTTGCCATCGCTGCTAAAAGAGCAATTGTATATTGTAAGGTACGTTCAGTATTCACATCGGTACTTCGAAAAAGTTTTGCAGTTCTGCACCTGCGGTGTGGATGCAGGTGACTGCTCCCGGGACGGCGCCGCATGCATGATCGGCCTCGTACTGCGAGAGAAGCGTGTGTGGATCGAGCTGGCGGGGGCTGAGAATCAATGTCGGTGTCCCTGCCGGTAACGGTTCGTTATCATCTTGCAGCAAGTCACGGAGACAATCCTCGGAAGGAGCACTCGCGGTAGCCAGCGCGGTCAATAGCTGCGGCAGTTGCCGCAGATGGACCGGGCCGGCATGATGGGCGGCATCGTTTCCGTGGACTGCGAGTCGCAGATAACAGTTGCCGCGGTGGCAGAGGTGGGTCACGATGGTCGCGGCAAAACTGATGGTCGCTTCGATCACTTCCTCGTCCCCTTCGCCCGGTGGGCTATCGGAGAGAAGGTCTACGAGCAGATTGAGATCGAGCTGCTGCTGCTGCTCGAACTGCCGGACCACAGGCGAACCGCGACGCGCTGTACTCCGCCAGTGGATCAGGCGCCGGCCATCGCCTGTCCGCCAGTCTCGCAGGCCGTGAAAATCACCGGCCGGTTGGTGCGACGACCGGAGCTGTGCGGTCTTGCTCGAGCCGACCTCGTGGAACAGTCGCATCCAGTTCGGAGTCAGGTTTCCACAGCGGGGAAAGACAACGACCCGTTCGACCCCTCGCCACAATCGATAGTGGCGGATCAGTCCCAGGGGAAATCCGGTTGAAAGCCGAGACGGGCCAATTTTGTACATGCCCCGTTGGTAGAGGCGGGCACTGTAGGAGAGGCATGCGCTACCGGCTACCGGGATTCGCCAGAATAGGAGGCTGAGTGTTTTTGGAGGGATGGTTGCCGGCATCGATTCGTTGATGATTGTTTCCTCGAGTTTTACAGCCCAACTGGGCTTTTTGCCGAACAGGTTTCTCGAAGACCGTTTTTTGACTTCGACATTGACGACGAGCAGCTCACCGGCGGTGATCGAATGCGTGAGTTGCCGCTTGACACTCAGCCTGCGGAGGCTCACCACCGCTGCACGCCAGTTAAAGAAAAAAGGGAAAAGCATCATCCCCGCAATCACCATCAGCAGGTTGACTTCCCGCAGGATCGAGCCAAACATGACGAAGCCGATTACCAGCAGGTAATAGAGGCCCTCGCGGCAAATGACGGTTTTGAATCGCAAGATAGTAGCTCACAGCGGATTCTCTTTCGAGAAGCTGCTGCTTCCTTTCCCCTTCGGTTACGGGTTGTCGCTAAGCGGGGACCGGAATCTGATCGACGAGTCTCTCGAGGAGCGATTCGGTTGCTTTACGGTGCCCGCTGTGCATATAGCCCTTGGTAATCACGCGATGTGCAAGAACCGGGACCGCAAGATGCTTGATGTCATCGGGGATGACGTAATCGCGACCATTGACCGTGGCGAGGGCCTGGGCTGCCCGGTACAAACACAAAGCCCCCCGGGTACTTGCTCCCACATACAATGCATCACTCTCCCGCGTGAGTTGCACCAGATCCAAAAGGTAGTGGCGAATAGGTTCTGTGATCCGAACTTGGCGGGTGTGCTTTTGCATCGCGAGAATTTGCTCGCAGCCGAGTACCGGCTGGAGGCGTTCCACCGGTTCGCCCGCGCGGTGGTCGTCGAGAACCTGAAGCTCTTCGTCGCGGTTTGGATAACCGAGCGAAATACGAAGGAGAAAACGGTCCAACTGACTTTCGGGGAGGGGGTAGGTCCCTTCGAATTCAAAAGGGTTCTGGGTTGCGATCACCATGAACGGTTGCGGCAGATTGTGGGTTTCAGCGTCGCTGGAAACCTGCCCGTCACTCATTGCCTCAAGCAAGGCACTCTGTGTGCGCGGTGTGGTTCGATTGATCTCGTCGGCGAGGACAATATTGGCAAACACGGGACCTTTGATAAATTCGAACTCGCCACTCGCCTGCCGGTAGACATTGGTGCCGGTAATGTCGCCGGGCAGCAGGTCGGGGGTAAACTGAATCCTGCAAAATTGTCCATTGACGCTCTTTGCAATCGCCTTGCCGAAGAGTGTCTTGCCGACCCCGGGCACATCTTCCAGGAGAACGTGCTCGCCCGCCAAGAGCGCGACGATACAGAGACGGATCGCATCGGTCCTTCCGAGGACCACCTGTGAAATATTCGCCTCCAGCTGGGCTGTCAGTGCATATACCTCGGTGTCCGTTGCTAGCTGTTCGCTCATCTAGGCAGATTTCCTGGTATCCCGTTCTCTCTTGCCGTGCGACAATCGCTTTGCCCCCATGCGCATGCATTATATCGTATCGTTTTGGCGGTCGTTCGGCCACCGGCCATAAAGGACGAATGTCCCATGGATCGAGATATCGCAGCGGAAAACGAAATTGTTTTTCCGGTTTGCGGAGACAAACAAGAGAGACAAACAAAAGAGAGAAACAAGAGAGACAAACAAGAGCAGGACGCGCGGAGACGCTCTCTCCCGCTCTGCGGTAGAATGGTTCTGCTGACGGCCACTTTCGAAAGGGTGTCAGTGGATCTCTTTGGCCGCGATGATCTCGGAACTCGGAACTTTGATGTCCCAGGCAAGTCCCAGTTTTTTCATGGCACAAATTGCCAGCCAACTGGTATCGAGCTGCCACCAATGCAATCCATGCCTCGCCGAAGAAGGAAATGCATGGTGGTTGTTATGCCAACCCTCTCCAAAGCTCACCGTCGCGCAGATGAAATTGTTGGTCGAGAGGTCGCCCGTGTTGTAGGGATGTTTGCCAAACAAGTGGCAAATCGAGTTGACCGACCAGGTAATATGGTGGCCGATGAAAACCCGGACCAAGCCGCCCCAGAGAAAACCGAGCAAGGCACCCATTCCAAGCGTATAGTCCCCACTGACTGCTGCAATCGCGACACCGATACCGGTGGGAATTCCCAAACTGAGCAGGACCCAGAGGTAGTAAAAACGATCGCCCATAATCAGGACTTTGTCCTGCAAAAGATCAGGGACGTAGCGAGGCAATTCCGGTTTGGACCAGTGGGTGGTCAGTAGCCATCCACAGTGGCCATAGATAAATCCCCGGATTCCGTTCCAGATTCCTTTGCCGTGGAGATTTGGTGAATGGGGATCTCCCAGATGGTCCGAAAACTGGTGATGTTTCCGATGGACCGCACACCAGACCAGTGGCGAACCTTCAATGCTCGCCGCCCCCATGATCATCCAGAGTACACGGAGCGGACGGTATGTCGCAAACGCACTGTGCGTCAGCAAGCGGTGGAAACCAATGCTCACTCCGGTTCCCGAAATGCACCAGCCGGCAATCAACAGTGCCAGAAAAGGCCAGCCCATCCAGCCGATGGTCCAACAGTAGGCAATGCCCGCCAGAAAGCCAAGAAATGGGACAATAATTGCGGTGAGCATGATCGAACGATTCCAGAAATCGGCCGGCTCGCTGATCGGTGGTTTGTCCTGACGCGCTAGGTCATCTACAGGATCTACAGAGAGGGTTGTGATTTCGCTGTCGGTAGCATCATCAGCCCACCAGTGGGCGTCAGGCTTATCCGGGGGTGTTGACCTGTTGGTTGGCACGATGGACAAAATTCCAATCCTTTACGTGGAGTGCCGGAAGGTCATTTCCACGACCGGGTTGATCGACCATGTAGTTGATCGACATAGCATGTAATAGCGTAATTAATATTGCCTCTTTGCGAACAGCTACGACTCTCGTTAAATCCACCAATGACTGTTCGGGTGGGAGCAACCGCGATTTGATATAAATCGCTAAGCTCCTTTTTTGATGGAGAAGAAACGGAGTGGGGGCGTTTTAAAACGCCATGTTATTGATCTCTCCCCCCACCCCCCATTAAAGGATGCAGCCGCCTCGGATGACCGTTGTGGTGAGAACAACAGGCATCCGGCCAAACAGGCAATGTAACAGCGACGTTGGGGCATTCATAGTGGCACTAGGTCAGCTAGCTAAAATGGGCATCTTTTGGCGGGTATCAAAAACATTATGAACATCATGTTTTAGAACGATATCCAATGCCTAGAACTCCTTAAGCGTGAAATGCAAAATTCCGGATGCGAAAAAAACGCCCTTTGTAGAATTGCTTTTTAAAGAGTGTGGCTAAAGATGTCGGGCAAAAAACCGATCAAAAAAGTTCCGTAATCGGCTTTCCCTCTTCCACGATTTTGATCGACCGGCCGATACTGCTCATGTATTCATGATTGCCGTCGATCTGCAGGCTGCGGCAATACGTTTGAAAGAGGTCGGGAACACTCACGGGTCGATCGGCGACTTCGGTGCCTTTTTCGTTCACTTTGCCGATCACCTGCCCACCACGGATGCCCCCACCGGCGAGCGCCGCGGAGAATGCGCGGGGAAAGTGATCCCGCCCACCGCGAGGATTGACTCGTGGCGTGCGTCCGAACTCGCCCATCCAGACAATGAGTGTCGAATCGAGCATTCCCCGCTGCTTCAAATCGGTGATCAACTGTGCGATCGGCTGATCAATTTGCGAGGCAAGTTCGGGTGTTTTGGTGAAATTGTCCTGGTGGGTATCCCAGCCCTGGCAATGGACCTCAACGAAGGTCACGCCCGCTTCGATGAGGCGTCGGGCTAAGAGACACCCGGATGCAAAGTTGGATTCCCCGTACGCTGCGTGGATGTTTTCCGGTTCTTGCGTGAGGTCGAACGCACCCATCTGAGGGCTGAGAATCATCTGCGAAGCGGTGTCATAGAGCTTGCGATGTGTTTCTACCTGGCTCTCTCCACCGGTCTGAGCGAATGGCTCCTGCAGACGGGACAAGAGGCTCAATCGCTTTCGGTAGCGGTTTGTGCCGGTCGTCGGTTGGGTGTTGGCGGGCGGTTGCTTCGGGTCGCCATGGAGAAACGGATTGTATTCCGTGCCGAGTATGCCACCACCGGGGCCGCTCTTGCGGCCCGCGCCAATGCGGACGAAAGAGGGTAGTGCATCTTCGCGTTGAGCGAGTTCTTTGGCGGCTACCGCACCGAATGTCGGATATTTGAGGACTGCCGTCGGCAGGTACCCGGTACGGAGTAGAGACGAGGCCCGGCTGTGGCTCCCTTCTTTGCTGCTCATCGATCGGATGATTGCAATGTCATCCATTTTTTCTGCAATGCGAGGAAGGTGTTCGGAAATATGGATGCCCGGCACGGCGGTCCGGATTGCCTTGGTCCCGCCCCCATTTTCGTGACCTGCCAACGGGCTGAAGGTTTCGAACTGGCTCGGCCCTCCCGCCATCCAGAGTAGGATGCAGTTCCGCTTGTCCTGTTTTAATTCACTTGCCTGCAGGGCCATCTGCTCGGGCCAGGAGAGGCTTCCTGCGGCGAGGGCAGCGGCCGGGACACAGCGGAGAAAATCGCGCCTGCGAACAGTGCGATCGGACCGGACGGTTGCGTCGAGTTGGTGATACTGCATGGTCTTTGTCTCCCGGTCCTGTTGTTGATTTGCAGCAGTTGCGTTCACGATTTCTGGCATCCTGTGCCACTGTTCTCTTTTACTTGCGATGCCGGAATTCGGCGGAGTTGATCAATGCCCAGAGGATGTCCTCGCATGCCTCCGCGCGGTCGCCGGTTTGCTCTATGTGTGCAAGGCAGATTTCCAGTTCCTCTTGGCACGGCTCACGAGAGAGGCAACGGAGGTGGAGTTGTTTGACCAGGTCTTGGTTATCCGCATCGTCGGCCAGCATCTCTCGGAGCATGCCGCCGCTCCGATCGCTGCTGATGAATCGATGCAGTTGTGGACTGTTCATCATCATCAGCGCCTGCGGGATCGTGGAGTTGATCTCATCGCGCGGCAGACTCGGATCGTAGAAAAAGGCCAGATTGAAAAGAACCGCGCCACGATTTTGTTTTGCAGGTCCTTTGCCTTTGTCGTCACCCTTGCCCTTGCCGCCCTTGCCCTTGCCGCCTTTGCCCTTACCCTTGCCGCCTTTGCCCTTACCCTTGCCTTTGCCGCCCTTACCTTTACCCTTGCCTTTGCCGCCCTTACCTTTACCCTTGTTAAGGAAATTGTCGATCTGGAGTGTGGAGCAGAGCGAGCTAAAGAGCTGGTCCCCCCGCAGCGGTTGCGGGGCACGCGTTGCGATCGAATCGGTCTTTCCACTGGCTTGCGAGCCAGCCTGCTGCTGGTAGATGTCGGTTGCCATGATCGTGCGAAAGAGCCACTTGGTGTCAAAGCCTTCCTCAACGAAACGATCGGAGAGGTAGGTCAGAACATCTGTGTGTATTCCCTCTTTTTCTTCCCCCAGGTCATCGACCGGTTCATAAAATCCTTTGCCGACAAGTTCCGACCAGATGCGGTTGACGTACGCCCGGGTAAACCAGGGATTGGCATCGGGGTCGGTCATCCACTCGGCCAGCGTTTCACGTCGGTCGGCATCGGGTGTGCCGAGTTTTAAGGATTGACCGGTCTGGAAAAAAACCGGTTGCATGATGGTGCCCCGGGCCTTTGGATTTTTCGGATCGGGCATGAAGTGTTCTAGTTTTGTCTTGCGTTTTTTCTTCCGTTTTTGCCCGTCAGCCCTTTGCCCGTCAGCCCTTTGCCCGTCAGCAGAGTACACTTCGAAACTGCGCATCACTGCATTGGGGACTCTTCGCACACCAAGACGTGGAAAGAAGGCGGCCATTTGATGGAACTGCTCTCGCGTCCAATCCTCGCTCGGATGATCGTGACACTGGGCACACTGGATTTGCACGCCCATAAAGATCCGCGTAATTTCAGAAGTAATTTCCGCGGCCTCACCCTTTTGTGCGAGGAACAAGCCGGTTTCACCATTCTTCCGGATGTCGCCACTGGCGGTAATAAAAGAACGCGCGATCTGTCTCCACGAGACGTCCTCGTTGAGTCTGTTTCCCATCGCGGTGGTAAGGCCGTTGGCGACAATCCCCAGAGCGCGGTCATCGGAGCGTCGCGCGAGAATCACATCGCGCCAGTAACGCCCCCAGTTGTTCCCGAATTCAGGGTTTTCGAGAAGCTTCGCCGCCATTTGCGAGCGTTTATTTTTTGAACCATTTTGGACGAAGGCATCAATCTGCCCTGGTGTCGGGGCCTTGCCGACGGTGTCCAGAAAGGCGCGCCTCAAATAGGTGTAGTCGTCGACCTTTGTCCCACCTTTCACACCGGCTTTTTGAAAAAGCGTATTGATCTCTTCAGCGGTCATTGCAGCGGAGTCCGTAGTATTCGGCTCACCAAAGAACAGATCGCTTTGCGGTTTTTCCGCCAAAACGGAAGCGGCAGATCCAAAACAGCCGATCCAGAGGGCCGTAATCCGAACAAATGTTGAGAATTTATTTTTCATGGGTGCTTCAGTCCGTTTTTTGCTGTTTTGAGCCGATTCGTATCGATCATCGGGTGGTACTGTTCCTCGCCGGGCGGGCCACCGCTATGAGATGAAACACCAGCCACGACTGCAGGGTTTCGGCTAAAAAACGAGCTTCTCGCCCAACGTTCCCCGCAGCGGTTATAGCAACTCGGTTGCTTCCGGGGGTCCAAAAGTTCGATAGTGGGCCTTCCAGTGACCATATTTTCGCTATAATGCCCATCATCCCACCCCCGCGGCGCAAGGTATTCTGGTTGCTTTTGAGATGAACGGCAATCGGGAATCTTTCCAAACCGCCATCGGATTCCGAGCTACAATTTGTTACCACTTACTCTTTGGTTGACCGAATTTCTGTCTTTTTCGGCTCAGGAGCGAACGGATGCGATCTCAATTACATCTGCCGGGCATCATGGCCCGTTTGGTTATCGGCTTGGCGGTTGCCGGTACGTTTTTTCTTTTCGGCGCATCTCTGCGTGCCGATCAGGCCCCTCTCCAACTCCGCGAGTCGTTTGCGGAACTGGAACAGTGGCTATCGGCGAGCGACTACGGCGCTGCCTGGAACGAATACCTCAAGACCGACCAGCTCCGCACGCAATTGGCCAAGGGGAGTGGTGCGGATAGAGAAGCGGTTCAGAAAATACTTTCGCGCTACGAGAGCAACGTAGATGGTATCGGTAAGCGCCGCTTTGTTGCAGTCGGTTCCGCACTCAAGCTCTGGTTGGCGGAACTTTCGGTTCTCACCCCGGAGCAGTTGCCTGGAGCTGCCGGAGAGGCGCACAAAGAATTTGTCCCTCCCACGACTGCCGAGGTTACAGCACTAGGAGAGAATGTCCGTAGCCGCGCCCGAGGGCTGAGCCAATTTCTTTCTCAGAATCCCGCCTGGTCGAAGGCCTGGAAAAAATATCTTCTCTGGAGTGACCTGCAGGAACAGCTCGGAGCAAAGACACCCGATACAGCGCAGCTGGCCAAAGTCGCGCAGCGGCTTTCGGCCAATTATACCGGCCTGGAGAATTCGCATTTTGTCCAGTTGCGACATAGCCTTCGTCGCTGGATTGATGGGAGTCTTGCTTTGGGCAAAACCGAAGTGGTGCAGAAAAGGATCCATGGCTACTCGAAGGATCTGAAGAAAGGATTGGCCAGTTACGGTCCCGATTCGTCGCATTGGGATGCGATGGACATTGGTAAGAAGATCCACTTCCTGGAACGCTTTCATGTAGCGCCAAACGTCACCGGAGCCGTACGGGCTCGCTACTCAAAACCAAATCTGGCCGCATACGTTTCAGCAGGACTGATTGCCGCCGCCATGGACCGGGAAATCGATGAACCGACGAGCATCCGAGAGATGATTCTCGGGGCTTCTGTCGTTGGGGAGGGACATACTAAGGGGAAACTTGCGGTCAGCCTGGTTCCGAGCGAGGAGCAAGCGGTTCTTGGTCTCAAGATGACCGGGATGACCAAATCGGAGACGATTGCCCGCAAACGTTCGGTCCAGGTTTTTGCAAATTCCACAACCGAACTGGAAGCGAACAAGCATGTTCACTTTTCTTCGGAGGGATTTTCTTCGCTCCCCGCGAGTGCAATTGCGACTACAGAAACCGACGTCACCGGTTTATCGCACGAACGTGGCAGCCGGTTGATTGAACGGATAGCATGGAAAAAAGTCGGTAAAAGCAGAGGGCAGGCCCAGCAGGAAAGTTCCATGAGGGCCTCCCGCCGGGTTGAGCAGCGGATGGATGCGCAGGCAAAAGAGATGCTTGCCGATGCAAACGATAAGTATCGGGCTAAGTTCCGCGGGCCGCTGCTGCGGAAAGATGCATTTCCCGGCTTGTTCCAGGTCCACTCCAGCGATGCATCGGTTCGCCTTAAGATACAGAAAGCGGCTCCCGACCAATTGGCGGCACCGGCAGCGGTGGCAGAACCACCTTCCGACCACGATCTGGCCGTTCGCCTGCATGAATCGTTTGTCAATAACATGGCGGCGAGCCTCATTGGCGGCAAGAAAGTCAGCAGTGACGATGCAGAAAAAGAGGGTGGCGATGGGAATTTTCTCGAGAAGCTCAAAAAGCAACGCGTAAAAAAAATAGAGCAGCGGCGCAAAGCCGAAGGGCAGCCTGAAAAAGCTGCCACGCCCGCAGAGGGCGAACAAGCTCCGTGGCAAATGCGGTTTGCTTCCCGGAATCCTCTCAGTGTCGAATTCCGTAAGGGGACGGTGAAGTTCACCCTTCGTGGAGTCGAATTTTCCGGTTTGGATGATCAGGAATACAAACGTGCGATGAGCATGTGGGCGGTCTACAATGTCGAGATCGACAAGTACGGTGGGGTGCGGCTCACGCTTGTGGAGCAGGGAGTCGATCCTACGGCCGTTGAAAAGGGCCAGCGATTCGTTGCTGCCGATGCTCCCGTTCGCTCCAAGTTGCGGGCCCGCTGGAAAGCGACACTCGAAGGAGAAAATGGCGAGAATAAAGTCGTGGAGGTTTTCCCGCTCGAATTTCCCGATCCGCAACTCAAGAATATTGGCCAGCTTGCCTTCACCGCTTTGAGCGTCGAAGATGGTTGGTTGACGATTGCCCTGGACCGGGTTCTCACAAAGGAAGCCAAACAGTCCGCCTCGCGATGAACGCTTTTTCGGGCTGGCCAGCGGAGTTGTTCATCCATGAAGGATCAGAGTGTCGAGATCGCCTTTGATTGCTTGCCACTTCGCAGCGTCGGTCGACTCGACATTCCGCTCGATGCATCACCCGACTTCCGCAGTCGCTGCGAGCGGATCAAGGCCGCGATGGAAAAGCATGGAACCCACAACAGTTACTACCTCTACAATGCCCACTGCATCTTCCAGCTTACCAACGATCCCAACTGTGGCATGTTGCACTTTGGATTCGAAGGCACATTGCTCACCAATGCAGAAGATCTTTGCAGCCTTGCGTGTGATTTAGATTGCTGTCTTGAGCAGGATACCTGCGACTGGCTGAGTGAACCGGTGGTCAGTTGGTTTTGCGAAACCGTCTCCACCGCGGTATTGATCGAATTTAATCGTTACATCTCTTCCGGTGACCTGACCCGGAGCAAGGAGCGGGCCGAACAGATTGCAGCGGGTTGCGATGAGGCGGGCGGCTTTCTGGGAATGTATCTGTAGCAACAGGCTCTCTCCATACGTTAAATGTCTCTACGGATCGAATTGTTTTTCTTTCCTGTGCGCGGATGACGATGATCTTGCTCCCGATGGGGCGTTAGAACTGGTGGTGCCTGCAATTATGAAAGCGCATATAATGGCCGGCGCTGATGCCCTTTTTGTCTTTTGTAAAACGTCCCGCCGATGATCGATCCAGCCAAAGTCGATGTGATTGCCCCGAACTTTAAGCGGCGGCTCTCCGGTGTGACAGCGACGATCGTGCGGCTCGTTCCCCTGCAGGCAAAGAGTATCGGGATTGTGGCACTCGGGCCGGGCCTGCCCGAACATGTCCCGCAGCTTTCGTGGTGGCAGGTCCTGACCATGTCGCGGTCCGGTCCCAACGGGCCACGGGTGTGGCATGCCCGTCGGAATACCGAGATGATCGCAGGTCTCTTGCTGCGAACATTGCTCCGCAAACGACTGAAATTGATCTTCACCTCGGCATCGCAGCGCAAGCACACCTGGATCACCAAAGCCCTCATCCGGAAAATGGATGCCGTTGTGGCGACCTCGAAAAAAACTGCGGCCTATCTAAAGTGCGTCCCGACGGTGATCATGCACGGCATCGACACCGAATCGTTCTGTCCGCCGGATAACAAAGCGGAGGTCAAACGCAAACTCGGACTTCCCGATGGTGTGCTCATCGGCTGCTACGGCCGCATCCGGCACCAAAAGGGTACAGACGTTTTCGTGGACGCTATGATCGAAGTGTGCCAGCGCGGCGCGGATGTGTATGGAGTGGTGATGGGCCGGGCAACGGAAAAGCACGCGCTCTTTGAGCGGGGCCTGCGTCAGAAAATTGAGGCCGCCGGCCTGGCCGAGCGCATTCTGTTTTGTCCCGAGGTGCAGGTGCACGAGATGCCCGAATGGTATCAGGCACTCGATTTGTTTGTCGCTCCGCAGCGGTGGGAGGGATTCGGGCTTACGCCACTCGAAGCGATGGCCTGCGCGGTGCCGGTGGTAGCGACACGGGTAGGAGCGTTTGAGGAGTTGATTGTGGAGGGAAAGACGGGGAGACTGGTAGATACAGGATCCCCGGAACAGATAGCCAATGCGGTCTTTGACTTGTTGGCAGCCGGAGAGGCCGAGCAGTTCGGACAGGCTGGCCTCGAGCGAGCGTTGGCGCAGTTCCGGCTCTCCGACGAAGCAGACAACCTTGTGGAGATCTATCGGAATTGCCCGCCGGTAAACACCGGCGTACAACGCCGCGCATCTTGATCCAAGATCGCGCACCAGTTCGCGGATACTTTTGGTGGCCTCTCCTTCGATCGATCTGGTGCGATTGCCTCCCGGTCGCAGGCGGTGAGGCAGAAAAAAATGCGGAGCGGACCTATAAGCCGGGTTCTGTCGCAAACCTTACGGTTTGCGAGGTAGCCATTTCTCTACGACGGTGATTGCTCACCGCCTCCAGCAGCCTACCCGAAAGTCGATAACGGACCGGACCGGCCCGTGGCCCGCGGTTGCGGGACTGCTCTCTGTTTGGCTTTGCTCCGGGTGGGGTTTACCTAGCCAGACCGGTCACCCGGCCTGCTGGTGCGCTCTTACCGCACCGTTTCACCCTTACCCCTCACGCATGCGCAAGGGGCGGTTTCCTTTCTGTTGCACTTGCCCGGACCTTGCGGTCGGTGGGTGTTACCCACCACCCTGTCCTCTGGAGCCCGGACTTTCCTCCCGCCTGGCGGCAGTTGCCACCAGACCGGCGACTACCCGGTCCGCTCCGCAGCGTTCATTCTATCTTACTGCAGGGATGCAATTCAATGCACTCAGATGCCCTCGCCCCGCCCCGGTACAGGCGGCCCTGCCATGTGTCGCGGCGTTCTATTTCCGCGTCGATTGCCTTTTGGACCGCCGCCTTCTCAAGACACCAGTTCGGCGCGACAAAATAGTCGGGCGGGGCATCGCCCGAAAGTCGCTCCACGACACAATCCGCAGGGAGTCGCTCGAGAACATCGACCACCATCCGGACGTACTGCTCCCGGTCGATCAGCGTAAGGGCACCGGAGGCGAGTTGATCGGCCAGGGGCGTGTTTTTGACGGCGTACAAGTTGTGGAGTTTGATTGCATCCACCCCGAGCCGGGCCACCTCGTCGGCCGTGGCGTGCATCTCTTCTTCCGACTCTCCCGGGAGGCCGAGTATGATGTGGGCGGAGATTTCAAAGCCGCGGCCCCGGCTCCGCGCGACTGCATCGATCATTGCCGCGTGCGTGCAGCCCCGGTTCATCCAGGCGAGTGAGCGATCGTGCATCGTTTGCATTCCGTATTCGACAGAGACATACGTTTGCTCGGCCAGTTCTGTCAGCAATTCGAGCACATCGTCCTCGACGCAGTCGGGCCGGGTGCCGACTGCCAGCCCGACAACCCGGTCATGACGGAGCGCTTCTTCGAAAAGCGTTCTGAGCCGTTCGGCGGGGGCGTAGGTGTTTGTTGCGGGTTGGAAATAGGCAATGAACCGTTCGACCCGGTACCGCCGCTGGAGATTTTGGATTCCTTCGTCGATCTGTGCCGTCACATTCGTCCGCGGCACGCGGCGGGATGGGCTGTAACTACGATTGTCGCAAAAGACGCAGCCGCCGATCGCGACAGTACCGTCCACATTTGGGCAGGTAAAACCGGCATCGATGCTTACTTTTTGGACCCGCTGGCCGAATCGCCTCCGCATGGCGAAACCGTAGGCGTGGTAGCGGAGGCCTGCCTCTCGCCATGGCATGTCATTAATTTTCAGCATAAAATTTCGCTTGGATGGCACCGTATTTAGCGTTGTCTGCACTAAAGAGCGCCTTTAATAGATCAAGCTTCAACTCGCTCGGCAGAGACCGCACACTTCCATCGAAATTTGCGGCATTGAAAAGTCCAACCCCGCCCGCCAACCCTTTCGGGAGATTTTTTACATCGTAGTCATCGGGTTTCGTCCAGGGAACGGCATGCGCATCGTCGACTTCCACCACGGCGATAGTCAGACTCGAAGCATTCGGAAGGCGCTCTGCTTTGAAGTCAGGAAAGGTTGTGTCTTTGCCAACAGCCAATACATAATTGGTTTTTGTGGGATCTTTGCTGGTACTAAGAGGGCTTTTGAATATGTCGGGCATTTGATCGAGCAATTTAATGTTATGGGGACTGTCCCACGGTTCGTCGAGGTGAAATTGGTCGGTCAGATAGCCCGCTTCCAGATAGGGAAGCATTTGGACCCGCCAGCTAAGGAGCGGTTTACCCTCCTCGCTCAGAATCGCCCGTCCGGGTAGTTTTCGATGTTGTTCTACGTAGACGAGCAAGCTGAGCATGATGTTTTTCATATTGGCTTTGCTCTGAGAGCTACGGGCCGCTTGACGAACTTGACCGAGCGCGGGCAGGAGGAGTGCCACGAGGATGCCGACGATGGCGATATTGACCTGCGGGTTGGCCAGTCCGGCCTTACTTTCGAGAGCGAGCACTTTGCCTTTACGAGTCGGCATCATCGCACTGAGCATCGTATTGCTCACGCGCTGAGAATACGCTTGCATCGCCTTCTGCATTGCAGGACTCTGCCCCTGCAAGTTTTGATCCTTTGCCATCTG
>PVBE010365857.1_pt1 | contig 15543 bp, 12 predicted proteins | sample 1631181 | NCBI WGS metagenome assembly PVBE01 (sample SAMN08397723, study PRJNA350692) | Marine metagenome, whole genome shotgun sequencing project. | isolation source: water | place: Pacific Ocean | collected 2012-04 | reverse complement strand
CCGATGCTCCCCGGGCGGTACGATGACACAGCGTACGATGCCGTAAGCTTTCAAAATCGGCACCGCCTCGCCGTCGATAGTGCATACCCAGTCGGGATCCCAGCGGTCGGAGACCACCAGGATCTGGCGGTCCCTGCCACGAACCGTTACCGTGGCGGCTGACGGGGCGTCCTCAAGCACCTCCAGCGTGCCCTTCTCCACGGCCAGCTCCGCTTGGTTGCCTGGCAGCAGCACGACGTCGGCGAAATCGATACCCGCAAACCCCGCTTTCGGTGATTCTCCGAGTGCCGCAGTGCGTCGCACCAGCCGGAATCGAGGCACGACGTTCGTCACCGACCAGGTGGTGCCCTGCATCTTCACCTGTTGCACGCCCAGCAGCGCCATCGTGCTGTTGTCCATGGCGTCGTACGTGCGGCTCGGCTCGATTGCCGCGTACGCCGTCATGTTGTACTCGCCCCGCAGCACACCATCGTTAAAACGCTTGATCACCCGATACCGGCGGTCGACGCCGGCGCGGTTGGCCACATCCTCGTTGATCGCCGCAATATCCCGACGTGGCATGGAATGCAGCAGTTGGTAATAACCGTTGGCCCCGACGTCGATCAGGCAGCAGGCAGCGAAGGCCGTTATGCGCCAGGACCGGCCCAGGCAGGACCACCAGCCAATCAAGACGATTGCCACACTGACCGCTGCCGAGCGCCACAGCGCGCCCCCGGTATGCAGCTCGCCCAACCACGCCGCTCCCCATGCCGGCGCCGCCAGCGCCATCATATGCACCAATACCACGACCAGCATCAGCGCCAGCCATGCGCCGTCAACGATTTTGCGATTCGGCCGCCGTCGCATCCAGTCAAGGCCGGCGAGGGCCAGTCCCAGCCACAACAACTGCCATATCGCGACGTAGCGCGACGGGCATCGAAAGCCCTGGATCAGGGGCACATGCGCCGTCAGGCTGTTAATCCCGCCGTAGCGCCCGCACATGAACAGGCCGACGACGACGATTAAAAGCACTGCCACACGAATCAGCCGTCGCTGCGAGGCCGGCAGCTTATCCGTCCGGAGCACACCCAACAACGCCAGACCGACGACACCCAGCCCCGGGTAGATCGGGAACTCGATCCGACTCGCGCCGCTGATCGTGTCCGGTACCGTGCCGCCCCGGAAGAGGTAGGGACCCGGCAGCTGCAGGAAATTTGCCGGGTGCAGGGAAAAATCGTTGACGTACGCCGCCGTCAGGTCAGCTCGTTCCGTCAACGGCAGGTATAGCAGGGTCGGCAGCCATTGGGCGGCGCTGAGCAGAAACATCAATCCCACTGCAACCACCAGCATCCCAAAGGCTTGTGGGCACCGCCGGGACCAGGCGAGATACAGTGCCACACTGCCCCATACCAACGCCGCGGCGAACATCGCCGGCGGATGTCCCGTCAGCATCTGCGACGCGAGCAGTACGGCGATCCACGTACCCAGGAAGAGACGGGTGCGGTTTGTCCCGGCATCGAACAATTTCAGAATAAGCCACAGCAGCCAGGGCAGATGTGCGAACACCGCAACCATGTTGGCGTGCGGGAAATGGGTGATCGTGTAAATGGAGAATGCGAACCCGGCGGCTCCGAACCAGGCCGGCACAGCCTCGAATCTCAGGTATCGCAGCAGCAGAAGAGCGCCGGCAAATGCACCCAAATAAGAAATAAACAGCTCGAATTGCAGTCCCAGCCACAGTGGCAGGAACTTGTACAAAAGGAAGTGCACCGGGTGACAGGCACCGAACTGTCCTTCCGCCAGCGCCGGGAATCCACAGGCTATCCGGGGTTCCCACAATGGCGCTTCACCCGCTTTCAGGGCGTCCATGTAGAAGGCACGCAGCGGCAGATGCAGCGCGCCGAGGTCAGAACCCGTGTAGATCTGACCGTTTGCCAGCGGCCAGAAAAACAGGCACAGAAGCAGTGCCGTCACCAGTGCCAGCAGCCACGGAGTCGTTTGCCGGAAGTTGTCCGGGAGGCAGGAAGTTGACATCAGTCGTTCATGTGGTATAATAAGAATGTCATCTTAAACTCAACGCCACCATAGTCTTCAAATCCTCAGGCGCCACTCCTTTGTGGCAATCCGTGTCAGCCGCATCAGGCTGCGGGCCGATGGAAGACCACGGTAATGCGCGCCGGCATGGCGCGGGTGTTAGCCACACTGAACGGCCGCCTTAAGAACAGCCACGAAGGAGGCGATCGATGGGAAAGCTGAGCATAGAAGACGTTCAGGCCATACGCGATGGCATTCGGGATGGTGAGACCTATCAGGCCCTTGCCGATCGATTCGGTGTCTCGCGCAATGCGATCTGGAACATCAAGCATAATAAGACGCATAAAGGTATCGGACCCGATGTCCAGCGTAAGCGCGTGACCCGGAAGCTGTCGCGGCAGAAGAAGATGGCGATCTGCATCAGCCTCCGAATGGGAGAGTCGCGTGAGAGTATTGCCCGGCGCCTGGACGTGTCGCTCAGTACGATCTCCGCTGTCAAGAAGGAAAGCGGTGATGCCACGTACGGCGTTGATGTCAGTGATATTACCAATCGCAAGCTCAGCGAACAGGACGCCATCAACATCCGTTACCGCCTGCAGAACGGCGAAAAAGCCGTTGAACTCGCCAATGAGTATGATGTGTCGAAGGCTCACATCAGCGACATCAAACATTACAAATGCTGGCCGAATGCCGGCCAACCTGGTGCCGTTACCGACTTGGATCTGCCGGGCTTTGAAATACCCGAGAGCGAACTGCACCAGAACGTCGCCGCAGAAAGATTAGAATTTTGGGAGCGTCTTCGCACCGGCCCCTGACTGTTGCCAAGGTACAGTCTGCCGCGCCGCGAAATCACCATTGCCGGGATAAAGCGGTGACGGATGGATGTAACTAACCGCGATAACAAACCCGCGCCGCACGTTCGCGCTCGCCTTATCGTCGGGTACCTGGCCTTTGTCCTGGTCGCAGGCGCCTTGTTGGCGCCGCCGCTCTACTGGCTTCTTCCGCATATCGCTCACGGGCCGTTCGCGTCTCTGCTGGGTGATGTGCCGTTCAGGAGGGTCGCCGATCGCAGCTTCATGTTGTGCGCCCTTGTCGGCTTGTACCCGTTGTGTCGCCGCTTGGCGTTTGACCGGCGCGACTGGGGGTGGGGGGTCCGGCGATCGCGTTTTCTGCCGTGCTTTGCAATTGGCCTTGCCTGCGGCTTGGCCAGCCTGCTCATGCTCGTTGCCATCGAACTGTATCTGGGCGTCCTGGTTTGGGACAACCGGCGCACTGCGGTGCAACTGGTACAGGCGTTGTTTTCCGGACTCGCCTCGGGTGTCATCATTGCGGTCATTGAGGAGAGCGTATTTCGCGGTGCTTTTTTTGCAGCGCTCCGGACGACTCATGGGAAGGCTGTGGCGATTGGCGCGACCTCACTGGTTTATGCCTCCGTTCATTTCCTTCGGAGCACCGGGGAGTACCAGGAAATTCATTGGGCCAGTGGATTTAATGTGCTCGGCGGGGCTTTTTCCAACTATACTGACCCGGCGACCGTCGGTCCGTTCCTGGCTTTGGTTGCGGCGGGTGTCTTGTTGGCGACGATCCGCGAACGGTCCGGGCACATTGCTTTGACCGTCGGCGTACACTGTGGCTGGGTGGCGGTCATCAAGCTCACCCGCAAGGCCACCAACCTCACGCCCGACCCCGCCCTGGCCTGGCTTGCCGACGGATATGACAGTGTAACTGGCTACCTGGCATGCATTTATCTCCTCATCATACTCCTCGCAATCAAGCCCCTCCTATCAGCCCCAAAACCCTAAGCCCATCACCTTGCATCCAACAAAAAGACATGTAGCTTGGCTACCCATCAACTCACCTCAATAACGGCAAGAAGGAAAAAATCATGAGTACTGTTCCTGGCGCTGACAAGAAGGTCTTAGTTGGAGTCCTTGGCATCCTCTTGGGGGGCCTTGGCATCCACCGTTTTGTTCTGGGTGACACGGGCGGAGGGATCCTGCGCATCGTCATCACCATCGTCACCTGCGGTTTTGGCGCCCTGATCGGCCTGATCGAGGGGATCATCTACCTCACCAAGAGTGACGAAGAGTTCGTCGCGACCTACATCGACGGCGACAAGAACTGGTTCTAAGACCTCCGGTCCTCGAGCCATGTCCCATCTCCAAGCTGACCGCCCTGGCGCGGTGGGCAGCAAGTATAAAGACAGGTAATTTTGCAGTAAAGGATTGGGAAGGGCACGACCGCTACCTGGTGGTGAGGCTGGCGATGAGACAGGCGATGTAGGTGAGCAACAGGACAACACCAAATGGGCGCTTGAGATGGGTGCCTGAGCTCATGACGCCGATGCGGAAAACAATCAGGACCACCAGCATGGCAGGGAAAAGGATCGTGAAAAAGTAGTGGGGTGCCTGCAGACCACCAGAGGTAACGGCTGCGGCAGCACCGGCGACGAACAGGACGTTGAGGATGTCGGCGCCGATAATATTGCCGATGGCAAGGTCTCCATGCCCCTTGCGGGCGGCACTGACGGCAGTGACGAGCTCGGGCAGGGAGGTGCCGAAGGCGACGAGGGTGGCAGCGATGATACTCTGGGGAATACCGGCCCGCACAGCGACCACTTTGACCGCGGGGATAAGCACCCAGGAAGAGCCGACGACAACGACGATCGCGACGAGAAGCTTGATGAACGCTCCGGCGTTCGAAGCCTTGCCTTCGATGTGTACCTTGGGAAGCGCATCAGAGTCGCCACGAGACCAGGCAATTGTCTTCCAAATGTAAAGAGCCAGCAGGCCGAGGAAGATAAACCCGCCAACCCGTGGCAATCGCCCGCCGTTCGTAAATACAGTGCCGGCTTCGGCAAATGGAAATGCGGCTGCAACGAGCAGCAGCCCGGCGAACAGTTGAAACCACCCTTGTCGATTGACAATCTTGCGATCCAGTTGCAACGGCGAAATCAGGCAGGCGATGCCGAGGATCATCCCGGTATCGCAAATGATCGAGCCGACGGCATTTCCGAGGGCGATATCGGGTGAGCCCTGGATTGCCGCGAGCACGGAGACGACGGCTTCGGGCAAGGTGGTGCCGAGGCTGACGACGGTGGCTCCGATGACGACCTTTGGAATGCCGGATCGTTCCGAGAGTGTTACGGCCTCTTCCACGAGCCGGTCGGCAGCCTTGGCCAGGGCGAAAAGGCAGACGGCGATGACGATCAGCAGGACTAAGGTATTCTGGTCCTGCAGGAATGCCTCGAGGCCCGCTTCGATGCCGTGGTGCCCGTCACTTACGACGCTGTCGGTTGTCGCTTCGGCGGTCATGGTGTCGGGGAACTCTGTTTTGCAGCGAGAAGCTGCGTGTATTCCGTTTCGATGGCATCAACCATGGCTCGCCAGTCCCATTGCCGGGCGCGTTTCTGTCCGGCAGCACCGAGGCGCTGCCGGAGGTCGCCATCCTTAAGGAGTCGGACGACGCCGTCGGCAACGGCATCGACGTTCTCGGCCGGGCACAAGAACCCTGTTTCCCCATCCTGAATGATTTCCGGTGTACCGTCAAGATCGAAACCGACAACGGGTTTCCCGGCTGCCTGCGCCTGAACGACGGATCGGGGCAGGCCCTCCCGGAGTGACAGGTGCACGAGCAGATCCATGAGTGCAGTATATTGCGGGATCTCGGCCGGCGGCACAAGCCCGGCGAAGACAAAATGTTCACTCATGCCGAGCCGTCGGACTTCGGCTTCGAGCGCCGGCCTCAGGTCACCATCGCCAACGATCAGAAACTGCGTGTCCGGTGCGGCCTCGACAATTTTCGGTGCGGCCTGGAGCAGGAAGTCATAGCCCTTCAGCTCGAACAGCCGGGCGATCTTGCCGACAACTACGCTGCCGGGACGCAGCCCCAGGCGCCGGGCCAGTTCCGGGTCGGGCGCGGTGTCGGCAAACGGTTCGAGTTCCATGCCGCTATAGATTGTCCGGTACTTTTCGCAACCGTCGACTTTGCGGTCGACGCATTGGCTGATCATCGCTGCCGCGACTGCGAAGATTCGGTCACACCGGCGCGCGGCAAATCGTTCGGCGGCGAGATATATCCGGTTGCGCCACCAGGATTCGTAGGGGTGGAAGGCCTGTCCGTGAATGGTATGGACGACGACCGGAACACCGGCACTGGTGGCGGCGAGGCGGCCGATGATCCCGGCCTTGGAGCTGTGGGTGTGCACGATGTCGTACTGTTCCTTGGCAAACAGCCGTCGCAGCGACCGGTAGGCGGCGATGTCGCGGATCGGATGCAGGGGGCGCACGAGGTTCGGCTCGGTGATGATTTTCAGGTCGGGTACCCGGCACTGTTGCAGTAATTTACCTTCGGGGCCGGGCGAGGGGCCGGTGACCAGGGTTGCATCGTGGCCGTGCTCGCGATGGCCGAGGAGGGTGTACAGGGTGTTCTCCTGGGCGCCGCCGACGATCATCCGGGTGATGACGTGGCAAATTCTCATGAGAGTCCACCAACGGTGGGCGGACGGAGAACGCGGGCGGCGGGCCGCGAAAAGCGCGAAGGTGTTTGGTACCGGAGGTGGGAGTCGAACCCACACTCTCTAACGAGAACTGGATTTTGAATCCAGCGCGTCTGCCAATTCCGCCACTCCGGCACAAGCGAGAAACGGGCGGGAAAGATCGAACCGGCAGCAGGGGACGAGTCAGCGGCGGGGACGTCGTTTGGCGGCGCGCCGTTTGGCTTCACTGGGCTTTTCGTAATAGCGGCGATTACGAATCTCCTTGAGTGTCCCTTCCTTGTCCATCTTTTTCTTCAGGCGGCGCAATGCTTTGTCGACAGGCTCGCCCTTCTTGAGTTTGACTTCGGTCATAGTACAGCAGAGGCCTCCTGCTTGTCTTGATAAGTATGAGACAATACTATACTCGCCCGCCCCGTGCTTGCCAACTGCTGTTCAACACTCAACACGAAAATAGCCTCACTCGACAAATGACGGAATGGCGGAAACGAATTCGCGAAGGTTTGCTGGGCACTGTTGCCGCCAGCGGCACGGTGTCGGTGGATGTTGAGCTGTACTATGCCGCGATCGTGGCGTGCCTGCCGTCCCCGTCGAAACCAGCCGTCGTTGTCACCGCGACGATGCCGCAGGCCGAGGCGCTGGCGGCCGACCTGATGGCGATCTGCGATGTGGTCGGCGAGACCCGGCAGGTTTTTCAATTGCCGGAGGTCGAGATGGACCGGCGCCACATGGTGCTGGAGCATGAATCCGAGCGCAGCCGCGTGTTGCACTTTGCGCTGGGCGACATGGGGGTGTTCGTGGGGTCCGTGATGGCGGTGATCGCGCCCGCCACGGATCCGCAGACTTTCCGCGACGGCGAACTGATCTTGAAGCCGGGGGGCACCGACTGGCCGCCGGAGCGGCTGGCCGAGCACCTGGTTTCCCTCGATTACGACAACGAGGCGGAGGTCCATGTGCCGGGCGAATTTTCGTGGCGTGGCGGCATTCTGGATTTTTTCTCACCGGTCCACGAGTATCCGGTCCGGGTGGATTATTTCGGGGACGAGATCGAGTCACTGCAATATTTCGATCCGGGAACCCAACGCTCGCTTGAACCTGTTGCCAGCGCCCGCATCATTCCGCGCGGCGAAGCGACATTCGACGTCGAGTCGGAGACCTGTTTTCTTGACTATTTCGATGACTGCCGTTTGCTGATTTGTGATGACACCGAGATCGGCCGGCACCTCGAGGAGTTCGGCGACGGCCGCGACCTCAACGTCTGGAAGCAACAGCGAATACGCCGGCAAGACGTTCTGCAACTGCGCGACCGCGGTGTCGACGACGCTTCCGGCGATTGTCCATTTTTCGCCTTGTCCCCCCAGTTTCGCGGGGCCCTGCCGGATGCCGACAACCTTTTCGACAATCTGTTTCGCCAGTTCCTGAGCGGTGAACTGACACGCTGGGCGGCGGACGGCTATGCCATCGCCGTGTGTTGCGACAGTGAGGTCAAGCTCGAGCGCTTCAAGGAACTGGCAGCGGACGACGAGGCGTTGCGCCGTTTGGACATCGGCTACCGGGCAGTCGACTTGTCATGCGGCATTATCATTCCTGCCGCCAAGGTCGTGATGCTTTCCGGCGCTGAACTGTTCCGCGAAGCACGGCGCAAGTTGCGCGGTCGGCGCCAGCACCATTTCCATACCGATCAGATGATTCGCGGCGAGGCGGATCTGCACGAAGGCGATTTTGCGGTGCACGCATTGCATGGAATCTGTCGCTATCTCGGTTTGCAAAAGCAGAAATTCCACAACCAGGTCGAGGAGGTCCTGGTGCTGGAATTCCGGGATGAACTCAAGGTATACGTGCCGCTCGATCAGGCGTACCTGGTGGGGCGTTACATCGGTGGCGGCCAAAAGAAACTGCCGACCCTGAGCCGGGTGCGCGGCACCCAGTGGCAGAAGGCTCGGGCCGCGGCGGAGGAAGCGGTCACCGACCTGGCGGCCGAGCTGATCCGGCTGCAGGCGGTGCGCGAGACGATTTCCGGTTTCCCGCACCGCGGCGAAGAAGCGCAGTGCGAGGCTTTCGCCGACGCCTTCAGCTACGAGGAGACCGACGACCAGGTCACCGCCATCAGGGATGTGGAAGCGGATATGTCGCAGCCGAAGCCGATGGATCGCCTGTTGTGCGGTGACGTTGGCTACGGCAAGACCGAAGTGGCGATGCGCGGTGCTTTCCAGGCCGTGCAGGCCGGCAAACAGGTGGCGGTGCTGGTGCCGACGACGATCCTGGTGCAGCAGCACTACCTGACCTTCCACGACCGCTTCAGTGACTTTCCGATCACCATCGAATCGATTTCGCGTTTCCGCACGATCAAGGAGCAGCATCAGATTCTCAAACACGTCGAGCAGGGGGGGGTGGACATCATAATCGGCACCCACCGCCTGCTCGGCCGCGACGTCAAGTTCAAGGATCTCGGCTTGCTGGTGGTCGACGAGGAACAGCGGTTCGGGGTCACGCACAAGGAGCGACTCAAGCAGATGCGCGCCGACGTCGACGTGTTGACGATGACGGCGACGCCGATTCCGCGCACGCTGTACCTGGCAATGGCCGGGTTGCGCGACATGAGCACGATCATGACGGCACCGCTCGAGCGCCGGCCGGTGAAGACGATCGTGGCGGAATACGACGACAACCAGGTGCAGGAGGCGATTCTGCGTGAGATCCAGCGTGGCGGCCAGGTCTACTATCTGCATAACCGCGTGAAATCGATCGAGAAAGTGTGCGACCGCCTGATGGGCCTGGTGCCGGAGGCGAGCTTCGACGTCGGGCACGGGCAGATGGACGAGGGTCTGTTGGAGCAGACGATGCTGCGTTTTTTCAAGGGCGAGACGGATGTGCTGGTGTGCACGACGATCATCGAATCAGGGCTCGACGTGCCGAACGCCAACACGATCATCATCGACGATGCACAACGTTTCGGCCTGGCGGATTTGTACCAGTTGCGCGGCCGGGTCGGACGTTATCATCGGCAGGCGTACGCGTACCTGATGCTGCCGAAGCGGGCGGTTTTGCTGCAAGCGGCTCGTGAGCGCCTGACGGCGATCCGCAAATACACGCAACTGGGTGTCGGTTTCAAACTGGCGATGCGTGACCTGGAGATCCGCGGGGCGGGCAATCTGCTGGGGGCCGAGCAGAGCGGGCATATTGCGGCGATAGGTTTCGACCTGTATTGCCAGTTGATGAAGGAGGCCGTCGGCAGGTTGCGTGATCAGCAGGTTTTTCACCGGCGCGAAGTCAGCCTGAACCTGGACTTCCTGGTGTTTGGCTTCGAAGATGTCGAGGAGGCGGTGGCGGCAGCCATCCCGCCGGGCTACGTGAGCGAAGAGGACCTGCGCATCGAATTGTATCGCCGGCTGAGCGGCTTCCGGCAGCAGGCGGAGATCGATGATTTCGCCGATGAGCTGCGCGACCGGTTCGGGCCGGTGCCGCCGGTCGTGACGCACATGCTGGAGGTGGCGCGGCTGAAGTTGCTGGCGTTGTCGGCGGGGATTCATGGGATCGCGGTGCGCGACCGCAAGGTGCTGCTGGAGACCGAGACGGGATTGTTGAAGATGCCAAACGGCAAGCTGCCGCGGCTGCGCGAGGAGAATTCGGAACAGTTTATGGAAGAGCTGACGGGAATCGTGCAGTACCACGCGGGGAAGCCGAAGCCTGCCGCGCCGCGAAGCTAGGAATTGGCACCGGGCAGGAAAATCAGCACTGCAGGTTTCGACCTCTGTGCCGGATTGCCGGAGCTCGACATTTCCACACCCTCGACGGCATCAATTTCCCACGGTATTGTATCGCCGCTATGGTGCGGCATATCGAAACCCTTGTGCGACCATTGGCAGTGAGCAACTGCCGGGGGAATTGACCGAGCCGCCGGCCGACCAAACCACGGTGCCACGCATGCCGTCTGTATTCCGCAATGTCAGAGTCGTCACCCCCGACGACATGTGCGAGCGTGACCTGCTCATCGACGACGCCGGCACGATCACCAGCTTCATCGATCCGGCGTCGCCTGTTGCGGACGGCACCACGGCCATTGACGGCGGCGGCTGTTACGCGTTTCCCGGCATGATCGACGCGTTGACGCACGGTTATGGCCCGTACCTGTACAGTGACGGGGAGTCTGCAGCGATTGCTGACAACAGCGGGGCGCTGCCGAAGCATGGCGTGACTGCGTTCGTACCCTCGATTCTTGCAAAGACCGAGGTGGACCTTCTGCCGCTGCTGCAGAAACTGGCTGATTGCGATAAAGGCAGCGGCGCCCGATGCCTCGGCATCCACAGCGAGGGTCCATGCTTTGCAGCGCCGGGGGCGCACAAGCCGGAGAACCTGACGATGCCGTCCGCGGCGTTGGCGGAACAGATGCTGGAGGCGGCGTCGGGTCAACTGAAGTTCGTGACGGTGGCGCCGGAGCTCAACGGTGCTGCGGAGTTCATGCAGGTTCTCCGTGATGCCGGCATCGGCCTGCACCTGGGACATTCACGGGCGCAGCCGGAAGATGTCCGCGGTTACGCCGACCGCGGCATCACCGGCGTGACGCACATTTTCGACGTGATGATTCCGGGTGAGTCGACTGAGGCCGGCCTCTTCCCGCTGTCACTGCCGGACGCCTTGATGGCGGAGCCGCGGATCTGCCTGGGGCTGATCTGTGACGGGGTCCACGCCGATCCGATCCAGGTGCAGCTGCTGGCACAACTGCCGGCCGACCGGTTGTTTCTGGAGACCGATTCCATGAAGTTCACGGGTTTGCCGCCCGGCCGATTCCTGTTGGATGAAGACATCTGGGCGACAACGACTGAAGGCCGCGGCGCCCGCCTGGACGACGGCGGGCTGGCCGGTTCGACGTTGACTTCCGACCAGGCGCTGCGAAATCTGATCACCTTCACTGGCATGAGCCTGTCGCGGGCTTCCATCGCGACCAGCCTGAACCCGGCGAGGTTGGCGGGCATGGATGACTGGCTCGGCAGCCTGGCGCCGGGGAAGCAGGCGGACATCGTCTTGTTGGACGACGATCTGAACGTGCAGGCGACGTACGTTTGCGGGCAGTGCGCAACTGCATAAACTGCCGCGGGAACCCCGGCAACGCCGATGAGTTCGGCGGTGCGCCCGGCTGGATTATGCCGGAGAAATCCGGCCGATCCGCATCTGCAGACGGCTCATCCCCCTGGCACCTGACCGCAGGCAATGCTACAGCGCACCTGCCTGTAAAAGTCGCCAGCGCATGCATGGTTGGGCGTTTGCTTTCCAGTCCCGGTATCCCGGAAGGCCATCGACCATCGAGAAATTGGCAATGGACTTGGGCCATTCCTGCCAGTGGAGATCCGGGTCCTGCTGCAGGCGAACCGCCCGGACCAGCACCTCGGCGCTGTGCGCATTCAGGTTGAGGCGGGCTTGTTCGGTGCTCAGGCCGGCGATGTGCGGGCTGAACAGCAGGTTGCGATGTGTCCGGGCATATTCGAACAGGCGCGAGTCGGGGAGCGGCGGTTCCTGGCCGTAAACGTCCATGGCCGCACCACCGAGATGCCCGGACTCCAGCGCCTCCAAGAGCGCCTTTTCGTCCAGCAGCCCGCCGCGTGCGCAGTTGATGACGTAGGCGCCCTGCGGCAGCCGTTCGAAGGCCGACTTATTGAACATCTTGGTCGTAATCGACGTCTGGGCGCAGTGGATGAAGACGACGTTCGCCACCTCCAGCAGCGATTCGAGATCGTCCATCAGTTCGACGAATCCGGCTTTCACCACGGCTGCCGACTTGTCCGCGTACAGGTCATAACCAACGACTCGTTTGAACTCGCCCTGTAACTGCGGCACGAGTGTCTGTCCGATGGTGCCGAGTCCGACGACGCCAGCAGTCAGCGTGCTGACCGGTTTCGAAATGATCGGGTAATCGTCGTGCCAGTCGCCGTCCAGCACGGTCTGGTGCCAGGTGTGAATCTCCCCACGCACGGTGTGGAAAAGTGATTTTGCCCAGCTCGAGACGGCGTCCGGTCCGTAGGTATGATTGCTGACCACCAAGATGCCCAGATCGGTTGCCGCCTCGAGGTCGACGGTTTCGAGGCCGGCACCGTACCGCGCCACCGCGATGCAGTCGGGTAGTTTCAACAGCGTTTCACGGCTGACTGTGAAACGACGGAAGAGCGCGGCGGTGACGCCGCGATAGCGGTCGGCAGCAGCGTCGACATCATTGAACACCGGCAGCAGTTCGAACTCGCCGCCGGCTTTTTTGACAACGTCGGCGTCCCCTTGGCCGACCTTGCAGCCACCCCCGAAAGATACGATTTTCATGTTGAGTTGACTCCGTGTGAAGCTGGAATGTACCGCACCGATAAAAATTTACGCCGTGCCGCGAACAGGGCTTCAAGGCGGGGCATGAACTGGCGTGGCATTGTGACTACTCGAAGACCACAATGACCGGCGAGCACAGGTGACGCCGAAGGAACCTGCCGAGGGCGCCCATGTCGACCGGGTATACAGTCGGCATTTGGAGAAGAGTGAACCCGGAGATCCCGCCGCTGGCGCCGCGAATTTCCCGGACGCATCGTCCCGCCGATGCCGCACCACTGCTGCCGGCCTGGTCGCCGGTGTTTCGCGCGGCGGTATCGGCGCATTTCACGTTTCCGGCGGCCATCCGGAGGTTTTCGGGGCGGTCGTAATCTGCCCTGCCGGCATCTATTTCGGGACTACGCATGGCCGTGGCTGGTCAGCCTGGTTACGGCGTCGAATTACATGTGGCGGCAGTTCACAATTCGATCATTGCGTTTGGGCGCGTACATTGAGGCGTTGGAGTCCATGCCTGTGCACACCGGCTGTGGCGGGAACACCAACTTCTGTCTCCACCTGGGCCGTCGGGCCCTGCACCAGCGCCCCAGGAAGAGGCGGGGGCGCCATGCCAGAGTTCAAGGGCGACCAGGCCGACAACTGTCACCAACGCCGCCGGCGTCTGCTCGGCTGGTTCACCGGCGTGCTGCCGAAGAATAAGTGAGTGCTGCCATGAACGACGAAATCGAACGCTTGTCGGCAACTGACTTCGAGGAACTGATCGAGTTTCTCGATGGTGCTTTCGGATATTCTGCGGTCAACTCCTTCCGACAGCTTCTACCGCTGATTTACCAACCGACCGATGCGTTGATGTCCTGCAATCTGGCGATCCGCAGAGCCGGACGCATTGCTGCGATTGTGGGAGTTTTCCCGATCACCTGGCACTTCGGCGACACCGTGTTGCGTGTTGCCGGGGTCGGCGGTGTGGCGACCGGCCACGAGCTGCGCGGTCAGGGGCTCATGGGCAGGCTGATGGAGCATGCGTCCGAGTGCATCCGCGAGGGCGGCTATCATCTTTCACTCCTGGGCGGGCAGCGACAGCGCTACAACTACTACGGCTGGGAGACCGCCGGCGTCCGTGCGGGTTTGACGGTGAGCCGTGTAAATCTGCGCCACACCGGCGCCGGCCGTACGGTCACGGTGCAGCTCGAACGGTTGGATGCCGACGACCTGGAGACAGTGCGGGTGCTCAAGGGTCTGCACGATTCGCAGATCTCGTGGTGTGAGTATGCGGATGAGGCATTCCCGCGCTACCTCGTCAACTGGAACGCGACAGCGCACGTAGCGCGGGATGACGGCGGTAAAATCATCGGATACGCCATGGTCGACGAGGCGGGGACAACGGTCGTTGAGCTCGTCGTCGACAACTCCGATGTCGCCTGCGCTGTCGTTCGGGCCTTGATCGAGCGCGAGGGTGGGCCGGACGAGGTTGCGGTGATTACGGACCGGTTGCCGGCGTGTTTCGTGCGCGCCTTGGCTGCGGTCGCCGAAAACTCAACGGGGGGGCGCAGTGGCAACTGGCAGATCCATGATTGGCCGGCGGTCACCGGTGCGGCATTGGCGTTCGGGTGCGCGGCGCAGGCCTTGCCGGCCGGGGAACTGGTCCTGGCAATCGAAGGCCTGGACCAGGCCATTCGGTTGCAGGTAGGCGACCACGGCACGGTCAGTGAATATACTGATGCCGAACCCGATCTCCGGCTGCCGCCGATGACGGCAACGCGGCTGCTCTTCGGTCCCCTCGCACCCGCCGCTGTGGTGCCGCTGGAAGGCAAGGCAAAGACCCTTCAAGCCTGGTGTCCGCTGCCACTGTCACTGTCGGGGCAGGACCAGGTGTGAGGGAGGCGGGAACGGGAATTTCCCAACTGCCAGCGACCGTCGCGGCAGGAATTTTTCGGCCCGGAAATCCTTTGCCAATAATTCTTGCCGTTGATTGCTTCAGATGCCGATACGGATCCAGCGGATGTTCCAGATCGTGTCTTCGCAGCACCAGAAGGCGACGAGCACCTGGTCGGGCGCGACGCGCAACAGTGACGGGAACCCGAACTTGAGGCCGCTCAGTTCGTTGGTCTTGTCGGCGCCGGTCATGCCGGAGGCGGCGCCCTGCCAGAGGGGGATCTCGGCATGGTTGGTCCAGTTGTTGCCGTTGAGTTCGGCGCGGGTTGCCCACAGCCCGGGCTGGTCGTCGCGGCGATAGACGCAGAGGATGTGGTCGCCGTCGAGCGGCAGTAGCTTGGCGGTCTGCGCCAGGAATCCGGTGGGCTTCGGCGGCGTGAAGGTCGTGCTGTCGGCGGAGACACGGTACGGTGTCGGTACGGCTGTGCCGGACTCGTCCTCGAGAGCCCAGGTGATCGTCACCATCCGGCCGTCTTCCATCTGGCGCAGGGAGGTTTCCCAGTGCACCGTACCCGCATCTTTACCGTCGAACAGGTCGAGATAGTCCGGCCATGTCCGACCTCTGTCGTGCGAGACGAAGGCGACCGACTTCAGGCCGTTCGGCAGTTCGCCGTTCCAGCCCATAAGTGTTGCCGTGGGCCAGAGCCAACGGCCGTCGGCGAGCTCGACGATGCTGTGGCAGACCTCGAAGCCCGGTCCTTCCAGAGGCGGTTCGACGACGCGCGGCGCCGACCACGTGCGGCCGTGGTCATCGCTGGTCAGCAGAATCACGTCGAGTGGCACGAAACCATGATTGGCGCGGT
>PVBE012381392.1_pt1 | contig 15544 bp, 12 predicted proteins | sample 1631181 | NCBI WGS metagenome assembly PVBE01 (sample SAMN08397723, study PRJNA350692) | Marine metagenome, whole genome shotgun sequencing project. | isolation source: water | place: Pacific Ocean | collected 2012-04 | reverse complement strand
TTGAAAGGACGTTTTTCAGATGGCAAGCAGTTCAAACGGTAATGCAAAACGATATAGTCATCAGTTTCGCCTGCAAGCGGCTAAATTGGTCGTCGAAGGCGGATAACGGGACAATTACGTCGCGATTATCGATGCGTCCGAGCCGGGAGAACTCATGAAGACGTTGCTTGCCGTTATGATTGGCCTGGCTGTTCTGGCCGGGTGCGCCGAGACAAACGAACAGGCCTCGCCGGATCGAAAGGAAGCGGCCTCAAAGCCCGCCCAGGCCGCCAAGCCGGAAGACGCGGTCAATAAATCTGTTCGCGTCAAGGGCGCCAGAACAATGACCGCTCGTATCCCGTGGAACAAGCGATACGGAGTCGTCGTCCAGGTCCGTGACGACATTATTCTGGCCGCCAGGATTGTCGAGTATTCGAAAAATGGCGAGATCATCGAAGTGCCGCAATCCGGGAGTGTCAGGGTTGCTGACGGGCAAACCCGCATTGTGTTCGACGAGCACAAAGGCGACGTGATCGGCGTGGCCAGCTACGAAATAGCCGGGGCGCCGATCGTTCGCGGAGATGCTGTTTATGTGTCGGTGTCGGGAACGGAGATCGAGGTTCGCGATATGCCCTCGGTCTCCTTCGAGGAAGTTGACGGCGTGCTGCAGCGGCTTTCGGGCGCCTACGCGGGCAAGAAGAACATCCCTCCCGACGATTACCGCAAGAATCCGGATATGAAGAGGCTGCTGGCCCTGGCCGATCAGGACGTCAATGCCGTTCTCGCCGCCGTGCAATACGGGTGGGATATCGTCGTAATCAATCCCATGTCGTTTAAGCAATGGAAGCTGAGTCATGACGGCGTTGCGTTTGTAAAGGCCCACGGCCCCGGCCGCAGCAGGCAGGGATACGATGCGTATCTTGACGAGTGTCGCAGGAGTGACCGACGACGCGTGAGCTTGCCACACAAGGCGAGTGTTGTCTTGATGATGCTGAAGAAGAAGATGTCCGACGCCCCGGACTACCTGGAAGAACTCCTTCGACACAGTAACATCAGCGTGCGGCGATATGCTGCAGAGCATCTGGCGGTAGTCGCGTCCGGAGGCGGGGATGTCGTCGCCTCAACCACCCGGCCCGACTCTCAACCGGTCGTGGAGTATTGGGACGGGGGCATTCACATGCTGGGCAAGCCGCCGTCAGTGATTTTCGCCGCCTGGTCCGACGGAACAGTCGTCAAGAAAGTGGACCGGAAAACGATGCTGGGCTCCGTGTCGCCAGAGGCGATCTCGAAATTGGTGCTGGCGGTTAAGGTCGCCGGTTTCTTCACCCCTTCGGACGATTCGCTTCTCGATCGCTACGGTATGGTCTTCCCTGACGGTCCGGTGCGTTGTTTGTCGGCTTTTGACGGAGGCAAGCGGCGGACCCTGTACTATCACGAGATGGAGGATCGCAACCGTCATTCAAGTATCGGTCCCGGCGCTAGTCCGTCGCGCCGGCAGCGAGCGCAATTCACGGCAATGTGGCGACGGGTGGTGGGGGAGCTCAAACAGATCACGCCTGACAAGCTGGAAACGTTCACCGGCGACAGACCGTTGACCTATCCCAAATATACTGGGAAGTTCTGACCATTTCGCCGTCAGGGCCTTCGGGCTTCAGTCCGCGGCGGTCTACTTGCCGGTAATGTTGAGTTTGCTGAAGGCCGTTGTCGTGCGCATGCCTGAGTAGCCTGCGTGGGTTACTGATTTCAGCTTCCCGGACAGTTTCAGCGTCAGCTTCTGTTCGCCGCAGATCATCGTCACTGTTTGTCTCTTCAGGTCGGCTGTTACTGTCAGGGAAAACTCACCGAGCGGATCGCCAGTCATCGGTTTGATTACCTGGCGGGCGCCGAGGGCGCCTTCGGCGATTACGTACTTTCGCTGGCCGCCGAGATACAATCCGCATTTGATCAGCGATGCATCATCAACTCCGTCGCCGAACGCCAGAAAACCGTTGCGGTAGATCCCCAGCGACGAACCTTTCATAAGCGATTTGAGCTTCACCTTGAACACCGCCTGGGCGCCCAGCGGCTTGTCGAGTTTCTTCAGTGCGACACCCATATCGCCGGTGCGCACGGCGTAACCGAGTTCGGACTTGTCCACTCCGGCAGAGGTCAGCACGTCGAAGTCGCCGTCTTCGGAGCCTTTTTTAACTTTTGTTGCGGGCTGCTCTTTGGCCGCGCGTTTTTTTTTACCAGTTCTCTGCTTGTAGTTCGGGTTGGGCTTTGGGAATTTGGCTTTCACTTCTTTGAGCCATGCATCCAGCATCTTCTTCATTTCGGCGGTGCGTTTGGGTTCTTTCTCCACCAGGTCGGTCTTCTCGGAGATGTCGTCCTTCAGGTTGTACAGTTCGATCTTGTCGCCTTCATAGAGTTTGATCAGTTTGTAGGCGCCGCATCGGATCGCCGAGGCGGGCCGGCCGCCCTGGGGGCTGTAGTGCGGATGGTGCCAGTAGATCGCCTTGCGACCCAGCGTTTTCTTCTGGCCTTTCAGAAGCGAAGCGAAGCTTAAACCGTCGATCTTGTGCGAGAGCTTGACCCCGGCGATGTCCATGATCGTCGGGAGGAAATCAACGCTCGACACCGGCTCGGCGCAGGTCGCCCCCGCTTTGATCGCCTTGGGGTATCTCACGATCATCGGCTCGCGGATTCCGCCTTCGTATATGTGACCCTTGCCGGCACGAAGCGGGAGGACCGCAGTCACTGAATTCAGACCGCCGTTGTCGCTCATGAAGAACACCAGCGTATTTCGCGTGAGCTTCAGTTTGTCGAGCTGGTCGAGAATCCGCCCGACGCCTTCGTCGAGGCTCTGGATCATGCCGGCGTAAGTCGGGTGGTACCTGCCGCCGTCGGGCGATTTCTTGCCTTTGTACTTCTCGACGTACGCTTTCTTGGCCTGGATCGGCGTGTGGACCGAGTGATACGACTGGTACAGGAAGAACGGGCGGTCCTTGTTGGCCTCTATGAACTTGGCGCCCTCGATGCTCAGGCGATCGGTAAGGTAGTCTCCCTTCTTCATGTTCTTCAGCGTCATGCGATTCGGCAGGAAGTACCCGCCGGCCGGCGTGCCGGTGTGATTGCCGCCGATATTCACGTCGAACCCCTGATTCTCCGGCCAGAATCCTTTCGGACCCAAATGCCACTTGCCCACGGCGCCGGTAACGTAACCGGCCGCCTTGAGCATCTCGGCGATAGTGATCTCCTCAAGCGGGAGGCGCTTGATGAAGTCTGGCATCAGCAGCTTGAATCGAGCCGAGTTCCGCAAGCCCGGTATCCAGTCGGTCAGCCCGAGAGTGGCCGGGTACTTGCCGGTCATTATGCTCGCACGCGTCGGGGAGCACACCGAACAGGCCGCATAAGCGTCGGTGAACCGCATTCCGCCGGCCGCCAGGCGATCGATGTTCGGCGTCTCGTGGAAGGGATGACCGTAGCAGCCGACATCCGACCAGCCAAGATCGTCAGCGAGAATGAACACGATATTCGGCTTGTCGCCGGCGGGCGCATCGGCGGCCCGCAGGCAGTTGGGAATCGCCAGCGCTGCGGCGCCCAGACCGATCCGTTTAACGAAACCTCGCCGATCAATCGTCTGTTTCATGTCAGACTCCTTTGTGCAGCGATTATATCCGAACAGGTATCCGGGACAAGCGGCGTTCGGGTTTCTCAAATCGTGGAGATTCGGATTCCTATGAGCTGGTCCATAAGCTAGACTACACGTTATGAGCCGAACACCATATCTGCTGGCGGCTATCCTGATCGCCGCGGCCGTGTTGTCGACATGTGCTGCTGTCGGCGCGAAGGAAATCGATAATCGAAAACCTGTCCGGGCCGGAGCATCCGCTGTCGACATCACGCCGGAGAAACTTCCCGTGATCGTCAGCGGCGGATTTCTCGAAGGCAAGGCCGGTAAAGTTCGCGATCGCCTGTTTGCCCGTTGCCTGGTGCTGGAAGTCGGCGGCGTTCGCACGGCGATTGTCGTCGTCGATAACCTAATGATGCCGCGCTGGCTCCTGGACGCAGCAAAGGCCCAGGCGGCGAAGACTACCGGGATCAAGCCCGAGCGAATGATGATCTCGGCGACGCACACCCATTCGGCTCCATCAGTTATGGTAGCCCTCGGAACCGGCGTTGACGCTGCGTACGCCGAATACCTGCCCGGTCGGATCGTAAAAGCCATCGAGCAGGCCGCGGCGAATCTCGCCGATGCTCGCGTGGGCTGGGGCTCAGTGCAAGCCGACAAGCACACACACTGTCGCCGCTGGATTCGCAGGTCCGATCGGATCGGGACCGATCCGTTCGGCAAGAAAACCATACGTGCGATGATGCATCCGGGATATCGCAATCCGGCTTATGTGGGTCCGGCCGGCCCTGTAGATACTGAACTTTCGCTGCTGTCGGTCCAGTCGCTAAAAGGGCGACCGATCGCGCTGCTGGCGAACTATTCGATGCACTATTTCGGATCTCCGGCGGTGTCGGCGGACTATTTCGGCCGGTTCGCCGCCGAGTTCGCCCGCCTGGCCGGAGCCGATGGGGCGGATTCGCAATTCGTCGCCATGATGTCCCAGGGCACCAGCGGCGATCTGCACTGGATGGACTATAGCAACCAGCGACGGAAGGTTGACATCGGAAGTTATAGCCGCCAATTGGCGAAAATCGCTTTCGATGCTTATGGGAAGATCGAGCACCGCAAGTCAGTGGTCATGTCGATGGCCGAGAAGAAGCTAAATCTACGCCGCCGCACGCCGGGCAAAGATCGCATGAAGTGGGCCGAGGCGATCGTTGCGAAGATGGGCGACCGGAAGCCCGCCAACCGGCCGGAGGTATACGCTGGCCAGCAGATATGGCTCCGCGATAATCCGACCGTAGAGATGAAACTGCAGGCCCTGCGGATCGGCGAGCTGGGGATCGTGGCGATTCCGTGCGAGGTGTACGGCATTACCGGTCTGCAGATCAAGGCCCGGAGTCCGCTGGCCGCCACGTTCAACCTGGAACTGGCCAACGGGGCCGAGGGCTACATTCCTCCGCCGGCCCAGCACGTCCTGGGCGGATACACCACCTGGCCGGCGAGTTCCGCCGGGTTGGAGATAGCTGCCGAGCCGAAGATTGTCGGCGCCGTGCTGGGGCTGCTGGAGGAAGTTTCCGGCAAGCCCAGGCTGAAATACGTCGAGGCCGCCGGTCTATACACAAAAACCGTGCTGGGTTCCAAGCCGCTGGCTTACTGGCGCATGGGCCAGTTCGGTGGTCCGAAGGTGCTGGATGCAAGCGGAAACGGCAACAACGGCGCCATAGTCGGTCCGGTCGCATTCTGGCTCAAAGGACCTGACTCGCCGAGTTTCTGCGGCCAGGGCAATACCAACCGTGCCGTCCAGTTCGCAGGCGGCAGGCTTTCGGCGGTAATAAAGGAACTTGCCGACAACTATTCGATCGAGATGTGGTTCTCCAACGGTATGCCTCCCGAGGTCAGACCCGTTGCGGGCTACCTGTTTTCTCGAGGCGTTGACGGCGTCGACGGAGCTCCGGGCGATCACCTGGGCATTGGCGGGACAAGCGATCCCAAAGCCACGGGTCGCCTGATATTCTTTAACGGCAACAAGTTGAACAATACCCTGGTCGGTAAGACAAAGCTTGCGGTCAACACGTTTAATCACGTAGTCCTCGTTCGGCGGGGGGCTCACGTCGCAGTCTATCTCAACGGCGGGGCCAGGCCCGAGATATCCGGACAAATAGCAGCGGGCTGCCCGCCAAGCGTACGACAGTTGTTCATCGGCGGGCGAAACGACAACTTCGCCAACTTCGAAGGCCGGATCGACGAAGTGAGTGTTTACAACCGCCTGCTGAAACCCGGTGAAGTCGCCGAGCACTACCGGGCGGCGGCTTTCCGTTCGGCCCGTCCGAGGGGAGATGATGGAAAAAAGTAGCGGGTGGCGGTATATTGGTTTTGACGCAGGGCCGGCGGGGCGTTGTAATGTGGTTTGACGTATTTTTTTGTGAGTTTGGCAGGGCAAAACGATGCTAGGACGAACTAGGCGGACATCTCGGTTGGACGTTGGTTTGGCGCTGGCTTTCACGGGCATTGCGTACCTTGTCTGGGCGCTGGTTTCGTTCACCGCTCGTAAACTTATCCAGGACATGATCCAGGCCACCGTGTCGATGGGCGAGAAAGTGCCCCCGATAACCAGTGGAGTTAAGGTGGTTTTCGTTGACGCCGGGGTTGCGATCGATCTGGTCGGTCTGGCGTGGCTGACGCTCAGTCTGCTGCTGATCGTGTTCGCCGGAAGGCAGAAGTTCAGCATATCGTGGGCCTGGGTGTCTGCGATATGTCAGAGTTTCGTCGCCGCCTGGGGGGCTGTGCTGGTTGCCTGGGCTGCGTTCCTGCCGTTCGGTCCTGCAGTCGATGCCGCCGTTCCGTCGGAAAACAGCGCCTGGGAGAAGGTCAGCGGTCTGTCTTTGCCAGTTGTTCTGGGGGTGGCGGTTATTGTCTGGAGCGCGTTGCTGTTTTGGTTACTGTTTGAACGGTCGCGGTTCTTCAATCGCGGACCGACAGTTCGCGACAGTCTGCGAACGAATGTTTGATCGGCTAATCGAAAAGAATCGAAAACTGGTTGTGGGGGCGATTTGCGGGGGCGAGTTAAAAGAATCTGCGAAATGGATGTGCAAAGCAAATGTTGGCCAAGAGAATAATACCGTGTTTGGACGTTGAAAACGGACGCGTCGTAAAAGGCGTTAACTTCCTGAACCTTCGCGACGCCGGTGATCCGGTCGCGGTGGCCAAGCGATACGAGGACGAGGGCGCCGACGAACTGGTTTTCCTCGACATAACCGCCAGCCACGAACAGCGCGATATTATCCTGGATATCGTCGGTAAGACCGCCGACCAGGTGTTCATGCCGCTGACCGTGGGCGGAGGCGTGCGGACGATCGACGACTTCCGCAACCTGCTGAACGCCGGGGCCGACAAGGTTTCGATCAACTCGTCAGCCGTCCGCGACCCCGATTTTATCACAGCGGCCTCCCGGCGATTCGGAGCCCAGTGTGTGGTGGTTGCGATAGATCCCAAACGCATACGCGACGAAAACGGCGAGCGGTGGGAAGTGCACGTAAACGGCGGGCGGATACCCGTGGGGCTCGAAGCTGTCGCCTGGGCCAAGGAAGTGCAGGCCCGGGGCGCCGGCGAAATCCTGCTTACGGTTATGGACGCTGACGGGACGCTTGACGGATACGATATAGAAATTACGCGGGCGGTGGCTGAGGCGGTTACTATTCCGGTTATCGCTTCGGGCGGGGCGGGCAGCCCCGAGCACATCTACCGCGTGTTGACCGATGGTTGCGCTGATGCGGCGCTGGCCGCGTCGATATTCCACTTCGGAACGTATTCTGTCGGACAGACCAAACAGTATCTCGCCGACCGGGATGTGCCGGTGCGGCTTACAGCGGAAGCGGGAGACAAATGAGCGAAGATATTCCCCATGCGCCGCGGCTGACGCGTTTGTTCGAGGCGATGGTCCGGGCCGGAGCCTCAGACCTGCACCTGAAACCATCGCGTCCGGCGTACGTGCGGATAGGCGGTGACGTGCGTTCGGGGCCGGGAAAACCGCTGAGCAGCGAAGAAATCTACTCGATGGTCGACGAGATGATGACCGACAAGCAGCGCGCCCTATACGCCGAACAGGGCAGCGTTGACCTGGCGTATGAACTGCCCGATTCGGATCGATTCCGGATAAACGTTTTTCTCCAGCGAGGCAAGACCGCCGTCGCCGTTCGCCGCGTTACTCGGGAGATTCCAGATTTCAAAGCCCTGCACCTGCCCGCGATCGTCGAGCAGATAGCCTCCGTGAAGCAGGGCCTGATTATGCTGTCGGGCCCAACCGGATGCGGAAAGAGCACCACGCTGGCGGCGATTCTGCAGTACATCAACAAGACCCGCCCGTGCCACATCGTTACGCTGGAAGACCCGATCGAGTATCTGTATGAAGGCGACAAGGCGCTGGTCTCCCAGCGTGAAATAGGCATAGACTCCCCCGATTTTCAGACCGCCCTGAAGTACGTGTTCAGGGAGGACCCCGACGTTGTGCTGATAGGCGAGCTTCGCGATATAGACACGTTCTCCACGGCGCTGCAGGTTGCAGAGACCGGGCACCTTGTTCTCGGCACGGTCCACGCGTCGAGGGCGCCGCAGACTATCGGGCGTTTGATGGATATGTTTCCGACTGAAGCTCGTGACCGAATGCGGCAGTTGATCGCGTTCAACCTGCGTGCGGTCATCTGCCAGAAGCTTTTGGCCAGCATATCCGAAAGCGTGGACAGAGTTCCGGCCTGCGAGATCATGCTTGTGGACTATCACGTTCGCAAGCTGGTGTCCGAAGGCAGGGACGCTGAACTGGAAGATGCGATGAGGTCGCACGAATTGGAAGGCATGCAGACCTTCGCCAAGAGCCTTTGCGGCCTGATAGATGCGGGTCTCATCGAGCAGAAGGCGGCTTATGACGCGGCCCCGGACACCGACGAGCTCCAGATGATGCTCACCGGCATATCCGCCAGCCGGACCGGGCTGCGAGGGTAGGCTGCGGGGCGATAGTCGCAAAAGATTCACTTTACCGCTCGCTGCTTGTTGAGTAGAGTTTACGGAGCTTACGCGACGCGATGTCGGCGTCCGATCGAAGTGTTTTGGTACTGGAGCATCAGATGACAGTCATTCTGGCAGATCTCCCGCCGTTGGGCGGGTATGTCTCGGTGGTCAAGGTTGTATTCATGCTGCTGTTGATCACTCCGTGGTTAATGGTCTTGCCGTGGATCCATCGCGACGTGGCCAGGGTTCGCGGATCTCAAACCCAGTGGATGCTGATAGTCGGACTCGCCGGCGTGTTCGGCCTTCTGATCTGGTTGATCTGGCCGATGTACGTTGTCGGCATGGTGATCTATATTGTACTGGTCAGTGCGGTGATAGCCGGATACGTTGTCTGGCGTGACGGTCGGGTCGGACCGGGGCAGAAACTTGTATCTGTTATCCGCGCCAGGGGCTTCATGCTGCGCGGCAAGGGCGTGAAGGTCGACGTAGTCGAGCGAGTCAAGATATACGACGACCGCAACGTTCTTATACCTCCTCCGGACCCGGCGACTGCATCTATACCCGAATGTGAAACGTACAACACGCTGCAGGATTTCCTGGCCAGCATGCTGATAAATCGCGCCAGCGAGGCCGATATTTCGCCCGGATCTCAGCAGAGCGCGATAGTGCGTTTCATAGTAGACGGAGTACTCAGCGTCCAGCCGTCAATGTCGCTTGTTGAGTCGGACATGCTGGTCCAGTCCCTCAAGCCTCTGGCCGGCCTGGACCCCGAAGAACGTCGACGCCCGCAGGAAGGGCTGCTGTCGCTGGACTTCGCCGGAAACCAGATCGAGATAGGCGTTACGACCACAGGCAGCACCGGCGGACAGCGAATGCAGTTCCGCGCGATGCACGAAGCCCTGCGGACAAAGCTCGACGAGTTGGGCATGACCGACGCGGTTCACAAGAGCGTTCGGAGGATGTGCAACCTCGACTCGGGCCTGATACTCGTTTCCGGTAGAATCGGAAGCGGCGTGACCAGCACCATGTACTCCCTGCTCCGCAGTATGGATGCGTACACCAAACGGCTAGTGACTCTCGAAGCCAGGACCGCCGCGGATCTGGAGAACGTGACCCAGACTGTTTACGGGGACCCCAAGAAGCTTCCCTCGGCGATGACCGCCGTTATACGACGCGATCCGGACGTGATAATGATTGACGCCTGTGCGGACGCGGAGACCGCTGGCCTTATCGCCGAAGCGGCGGCCAGCAAGCTTGTTGTTCTTGGTATTGGCGCCGTCGACATGTTTACTGCCCTTGCATTGTGGCTCAAGGTCTGCGGAGACGCCGAAAAGGCGATGGCGAACCTCAGGGGCGTGCTCTGTCAGGCGCTGATTAGAAACCTGTGCCCCGCCTGCCGGCAACCGTACCGGCCCGATCCGGACTTCCTGGCCAAGGCGAACATGGCCGCCAGTCAGATAGAACGATTCTATCGCGCTCCGGACGCTGGTCGCGTTGACGAAGACGGCGAGCCGATAGTCTGCCCGTCCTGCCAGGGGACCGGGTACATCGGAAGAACGGGTGTTTTCGAACTGCTGGAAGCGACCGACGAGATTCGCCAACTGATTATCGGAAAAGCACAGTTGGCCCAGATCAAAGCCGCCTGCCGCAAGAACAGCATGCAGTACCTGCAGGAAAACGCACTGATGAAGGTCATCGACGGCATGACCAGCATCCAGGAAGTTATTCGCGTGACCCAGCAGGGCAAGAAGAAGAAATAAGGGTTCAAGACCCCTGATCGAACTATGTTTCGTCCCTGTGAGTTGATGCGGCGAATGAACGCCGCACGGGAGATTTCAGAATGATTCTGATCGCAGTAGCATGGCTGCTGGTGCTGGCTATAGCTTTATACCAGTCGATGCACGGTATGTTCAGCGCGCTGGTGATGGCGGTGCTTACGACAATATGTGCGGTGTTTGCGTTGGGGACCTATGAATGGATGGGTCCGGCGTTTCTGTATTCGTCGCAACCGGCGTTCGCCGACGCGATTTCTCTGACGCTCCATTTCGTGATCCCGCTGCTCGTCCTTCGTCTGGTGTTCGACAAACTGATCGCCGACGGAGCCCCGCTTGGCGCCCGGACCGATCGCGCGGCGGCCGGTCTGATCGGCCTGTATATTGGTACGGTTATGGTTGGTGTGCTGGTGGTCGTATTGCAGATGCTACCCTGGGGCCCCGGTGTTCTTGGATACAAGCCTTACGACAACTCCCTGAAACGCGTAGAGAGGATCTACTGCGACGAATTCGCGCTGGGGTTGTTCAAGTCGGCCTCCGGTCTGGCCACCGACCGATCGTTCACGGGAGTTCACGATGATCTGTTGCTGGAGCTGTTCTGCGCCCGCAACACTTCCGGGCTTAACGGACGTGTCGACGCCGACACCGAGGCGTTGGCGATTATGGAGGTCTGCAAGCCCGACGCGGTGCAGTGGAAGCTGGTCATAGGCAACCAGAAGCTTAGCCCGTACCCCGGCCGGGAAGAAGAAAAATCCGATGTGCTGATTGTAAAGACCACCGTATCGAAGAACACCAGGAGCGATCGGGAAGAAGACGGTTGGTATCGCTTGCCAGGCACGCATTTCCGGTTGGTCACCGGAGCCGGGAAGAGCATTTACCCCCTGGGGTATCTCAAGGCTATCGGCAAGAAGTGGACGCTGGTTCCGGCGCCCGTAGTCGACGGCAAGGCCGATCTGGCCGGTCTGCACGTTCTCAGACAGTACAAGCTTGAGGAGTACCAGGAGATTCTCTGGGTATACCGCATGCCGAGGATGGAGACTGAGATACTGGGCTTCGACAGCACCGCAGATTTGGACCCGGACGAAGCCGAGCAGATAAAGGCTGACCGGGAGGCGCTGTATGCACCTGATTATATGGTCTTCAGGCGAACTTCCCGGAAAAAGATTCCCCTGAGCCTGCCCACTCTTTTGCCTCTGACTCCGCAGCAAATCAAAGAGGTGCAGGCGGCCGAAGCGGCCGAGAAGAAAGCCGAAGACGCGAAGAAAAAACTCGAAGACGCCAAGCGAAAAGCCGCCGCGGCCAGGGCCAAGGTTCTCCGCACCTGACGCGTCGGGACGCTACGGCATTTCGATGCGGTGTTTTTCCGGCAGGAACGGTCTCCAGAATATGTACGCCGCTTCTGGACGGCGAAGATGGCCTCCCTTGACCTTCTTCATCTCGGCGGTGGACACGCCGTTCTGCCTGAGCCATCTGAACGCCCGCCATCCGGCCTCTTTGGTGAACACATCGTCCTTGCCCCAGAAGATCATTATGCGAAGTTTCTTTGCAGCTTCCGTTAGCTCGATACTTTCGAATATCTTCAGGCTGCTGTTTCCGCCTCGTGAAACCAGCATGCTGAACCGCTCAGGATTGCGCAGGCCGACGTAATACATGGTGTATCCGCCGGCCGAGAAGCCCGAGAGCATTACGGCTTCGGGGTCCGCGTTGTGGGTTTCGATCACTTCATCGAGAATCGCCAGAATGTTCTTCTCGTCCTTCTGGAGCTTACTGTCCCACCACAGGACTGGGAGAATGCCCTCTGCGCTGCTGAGGCTGGGCGAGATCAGGATGAATCCGTATTTCTCGGCGTAGTACTGCCATTCCTTGGTCTGTCGCATCGGGCCGTCCCAACCAAATGAACCGTGCAGAGTAATCACCACAGGCCAGGTGCGTTTCTTGTTATGATAGCTTGGCTTGTAAATGTAGTACTTGGCGCCGGTGGCGAGATGGCGCGTCTTGACGGCTTTTACGGGCGTATCCGGCGTGGAGGGAACCGGGCATCCCGGAAGCATCCAGACCAGCAATAGCAGTATTACGTATCGTTTCATGAAGGCTCCGTACATTCGCAGGGCTAAGATGCGCGCATTGTAACGCCCTGCGGCGAATAGTTGCAAGAAAGAGACGCTCCCGTTTTGCCGATATAATGCCTACGAACGGTTACGCTTGTGGTTTTATTTGATTCAGGAAACGCCTAATGATAATGAAAAACAGGATATTAGCGACGGTTGTGCTGACGGCGGGCACAATCCTGGGCGGGGCGTCCCTCGGATCGGCAGCCCGGCCGGGAGGAGCCTTGAAGCCCGACCAGGTGTTGATCGTCGCAAATGCGGACTCCGGACCTTCGCGCGAATTGGCGACCTTCTACGCCTCGCAGAGAGAAATCCCCAAACGTAATATCGTTCTGGTCAAGACGCCCGAAACATATATGATCTCTCGCGCTAACTACCAGGAGGCGATCAGGCGTCCGATTATTCAGGCCATGCTCGAACGCAGGCTCGACCGCCACATCCGCAGCATTTGCGTGATCTGGGGCGTGCCCGTGCGGATCGCCGAGGCCCAGGCCGCGACATCAGCCCCGGCCAGCGACACCAGCGCATTTTGCAGGGCCCAGGCTAAAGAAGCCCTGTTGAAGATGGCGGTCTATTACAAGTTGTTGCCCCTGGTGGGAAAATCTCCGAGCAAGCTTCCGGCCGTACCGGTAAACCGAATCGAAAATGTTGCAGACCTGTTCGACGTGCCTTTGCCCGTCGCTCCGACCCAAGCGCCTGAGGCCAGAGCACTTTTCGAGCAGCTCAGGAAGAGCGTGGTTCGCAGGCAGATCAAAGTTCGCTTCATGCTTGATAAGGCCGCAAGGATATTGGGCGAGCGTCAGCTCATGGCGTTGCATCGAGAGATGTACGGTTTGAACGGGCTGATCAGCTACGTCAGAGACACGCGGATTACTAATCCGCCGGACCTGGCGGTTCTGCGTGCAATGCTGAAAAAGGCCGAGGAGGGTCTGGGACGCCTCAGACGCCCCGAGACGCCCAAGACTCTGGCCAACGCTCGGGCCAGAACAGAGCTGCTGAAGCAGTCCGGTGGGTTTCGGCTGGTTGCAGGTCTGGAAGCCGGGCGGAGTGAGACAATCAAGAAGATCTCGCCGCGTCGGGCCAGGGGCAGGAAGCATCTGACGAAGACCACCGCGTCTGTCGACAGCGAACTGGCGATGCTCTGGCGGGGCGACTACGAACTGAAGGGTTCTCTGTCCAACCCGCTTTACTGGAAATTCCGCGGCAAGGTCGAAGCCGCGGATTCAAGACCCGCGGTGCTCATGACCGCTCGGATAGACGCTCCGTCGGCCTCGCTGGCAAGACGCATTATCACGGATTCAATAGCTGTCGAAAAAACCGGGCTCAAGGGCGTGTTCTACGTCGATTCAGGCCTTCCGCGGCGTTTTGCCACCGCACCTAACAACTCCGGGTACAGATCCTACGACTATCGCCTCAGAACACTGCACGGTTTTGTCGCCAAACGCACCGGCGTCAAGACGGTCCTGGATACTTCCAGCCGGCTTTTTGCCCCGGGCAAGTGCCCAGGCGCGGCGTTGTACGCCGGGTGGTACAGCCTGCGGAAGTATGTCGGCGCGTTTATATGGAAGCGGGGTGCGGTGGGGTGGCATACTGCGAGTTTCGAGGCCGCCGATCTCAGGAATCCCAAGTCGACGCAATGGTGTCCGCAGATGCTGATCAACGGCGTGGCGGCTACAGTAGGGGCGGTCGATGAGCCGCTGCTGACGGCGTTTCCGGCCCCCGACGAGTTCTATCCTCTCCTTCTGACAGGAAAATACACCATCGCCGAGTGTTATTGGCGTACGATTCCCAATACCAGTTGGCAGATGACTCTGATAGCCGATCCGCTCTACAATCCCTTCAAGACCAATCCGCAAGCCTCGCTGCAGGTCCTTCCTGGCGGTCTGAAACCATGATTGTTATATTGCCCGGTCTGGTTGTGCTGTTTATTTGGACAATTCCGCCGACGACATAGGATAACTGGAATCCATAGTGGATAACTATGGTGTATTCCTGTTAAAATACGCGCCATTAATCGGCCGTTTGAATCTTCGCTGAAATCACGGGCGTTTCAGTATGGGCCGATTGGAAAAGGATATTGAAGCATGGCTACAGTTTCTCAGAAATGTCAATATGCGTTGCGAGCGGTGTTGGAGCTCTCCAGGCGGTACGGAAGCGGACCAACGTCGGTGGCGGCGATCGCAGAAGCCCAGGCTATACCGCAACGCTTCCTGGAACTGATCATAGGTGAACTTCGCCAGGCCGGCGTGGTGACTTCCAAGCGTGGCGCGCGAGGCGGTTACATTCTCCTGCATGAACCCGGGGAGTTGAGCGTGTCAGCAGTCATGAAGGCAGTCGACAGCGATTACGAACCGGTGGATTGCGAGCCGTGCGGTGGAAAAAGAGACTGCCCGCTGGCGGGGCATTGCAGCTTCGTTAATCTGTGGCGCAGGGCGGGAAGCGTTATCCATGAAGTCTACGACCAGACTTCGTTTCAAGATCTTCTGGAAGAGCAGTCCGGCCTCGAGGGCATGAGCGTGGCGGACTACTGTATCTGACGTGTGTCCCGTGCATATGAAGCTCGAGCGCTTAGATACGAATCCCCTGTTGACTCCTGACGACCTGGAGCCCACAAGCGAGGGTCTGGAGGTCCTATGTACCCTCAATCCCGGGGCGGTGAAGCTCAAGGACGAGATACTGCTGTTGGTGCGCGTCGGTCAGCGCCCCGTGCCGATCAAAGGGTGCGTAAGCTACCTCGAATACGACCACCAGGCCAACCGGCATGAAATACAGCGGATATCCCTTGACGATCCGGACCTTGAGATTCGTGATGGGCGGGGGTACTACTATCGCGACAAAATGATGCTTTCAAGCATGTCGCATCTGCATATTGCCCGAAGCTCCGACGGGAAAAACTTTAAATTCGATCCGGCTCCGGCGATCACCCCGACCACGCGATATGAAGCCTTCGGTTGCGAAGACGCCCGAATTACGCTTGTTGACGATACATATTGATTGATGATGGAGCGAGTTCTGTGTTTGATCGTCGATATGTTTCACGCTTCGCATATTCGTTAAGCAAATCAATGATTGGCCTATCGTCATACATG
>PVBE012705529.1_pt1 | contig 15545 bp, 10 predicted proteins | sample 1631181 | NCBI WGS metagenome assembly PVBE01 (sample SAMN08397723, study PRJNA350692) | Marine metagenome, whole genome shotgun sequencing project. | isolation source: water | place: Pacific Ocean | collected 2012-04 | reverse complement strand
CATTCGAAATTGAAGATATGCTCCCCGTTCCATGTCATCCTGATTCAATTGCCATGGCATACGCACTTCGAATGGGCGGTACAACCGTTCCCTTGACCCGCCATATCGATGATGAAACACTTCTAGCCGGTCCGCGTTCTACAATTCAGTTTGTACAAGATCAAGAATTGAAAGACAAGGTTTTGAGTTTACTTTCCACTGCCCATAGTCCTGATTCAGCTGGGCATTCACTTGCTCAGTTGTTATGCTGTTTACCCGAACTAGAAATGCCAACTGAGTTTTCATATGACAATGTGTTCAGAATCATCATCATGGATTTCATCGATGCCCATTCCTTTGATTTGCGAAGTATCAAGAAAACATGTGTACACATCGTCAGTCCCGACCTCCGTCTGATTCCCTTTGACACCTACAATATGTTCTATCGGGGTGAGTTGGAAGAAAATATCCTAGAACCAATTCGCCGTGAACTTGCACTGGCAGGCATGGCACTTTTAACAGCAGAAGAGAAGCGCGGTTTGCTAGGGAATCTACCAATGGCAGAAGGAGGGGTTGGCGATGAGTGATGAATACAAACCAGAATCGGTTGTTTTGTCGGATAATTCGGCCAATATGCCAACATCCACTCCAACTCTATCAGGTACAACAGCGACCTTGACAGGTGCTGAGTCAGTCTCAGCAACACAACCAGGGATGGAGAATTTCAATTTGGTCACAGGTGCTGATGGGCAAACGTACGCTGTCATGAATCAGGGGCCATTCGAATGGAATAAATTCTTCATTGGATTGGGCATCCCGGTTCTTTTCGTTCTTGCAGCATGGGGATTGATGATGATTGCTGAAAGTTCAGATCCATGGGATTATGTTTCAAGAACAACTGAATTAAATTCAAACCCTGGAACAGAATATACTGGTGCAATTTCACTGGATGGCCTTTACACAGAGGAGATTGAAGGTTGCTGGTTACCCGAATCATCTTCCGTTGATTTTTATATTTCATGCTATGAAGATTGGGAAAATGAGGGACATATAATCATCGAACGCAATGGCAATGGCAATGGTTGGGTTGAAGTTGGAAGTGTCAGTACCAATGGTACCGTGAATTATGATGACGGCACAGATCACGGAGAATCCTTCACAATTGAATTCGATTTCAGGGATTCTGCCTCTGAAGATACATACAATATACTGTGGGGCCTCTCAACAATACTCTGTTGGCTAGGTCCACTTTCGGGAATTGGGTTGGCAATCTACGGATTTGCATCCGGTACAAAGGCCATGGGAATCGGCTCACTATCTTCGATTGTCGTATTACCTGCAATATTCGTGGTTGGTTGTTTTGCCATGCTTTTCACCGGCGGATTCTGATTTGAATTTGCATTCTGTTGCTGTTCAGACCCGCATTGTTCATAGGCGAATTTCTCTGAGGTGCATCTGAATCATAGATTCAGAGTGATATCATGTGCAAAGAAACACAAGCCAAATTGTATGCTGAAGGAATCGCAACGTTCGCCTTGACGTTTGTCGGTGCGGGGGCTATTTGGGTCACAGGTGGTGACCTTCTGGCTGTGGCAGCCGCTCATGGTATCATCCTCGCAGTGATGGTCACTGCGACCATGAATATCTCTGGAGGTCATGTCAACCCCGCGGTCACAATCGGTATGATGGCAACCAAGCGCATCACACCGAAACTCGGTGGGATGTACATTGCAGCACAATTGGCTGGTGCATTACTGGCCGGTGGAATCCTCTATTCGATTGGCGCAGGAGGCGTCGGCATCCCTGCTCCAGGAGATGAAATCATTGAGGTTAGTACTCAGCAAGCCATCCTCATCGAGGCCGTCCTGACCTTCCTGCTCATGACTGTCATCATGGGTACAGCGGTAGATGACCGTGCACCGACTGGAATTGCCGGCTTCGGAATAGGTCTAGTTGTCATGGCGGACATCCTGATGGGTGGCCCTCTAACGGGTGCAGCAATGAATCCAGCCCGCTGGGCTGGTGTTTGGGTGTTTGGTGATATGGCAGAAAATATTGACCTCATCATCTACACTGTGGGTCCAATCATGGGTGCCTTACTCGGAGTTCTATTGTGGGATAAGATGACGCCGGGTGAAACCGATTCGGAATAATCTCACATATTTCGGCGGTATTGCCCACCGACTTCGAAGAGAGCCTCAGTGATTTGGCCTAGGCTTGCAACTTTCACGGTCTCCATCAATTCAGCGAAGACATTGCCACCTGTTCTAGCGACTTCTTGTAATCTAGCAAGGGCATCAGGAGTCTCCTTGGCATGGGTCTTATGGAATTGGGCAAGTCTAGAAAGGCATCCTTGCTTTTCTTCAGGTGTGGCTCTTGCCAACTCCATGTCGAAATCATCAGCACTTGTCTCATCGAAAACAACTGCATTCGGATTCTCAAAGAAGTTCACTCCGGTAATCGGTAACTCTCCAGAATGCTTCTGTTCTTCGTAGTAGAGAGATTCGTCTTGGATTTTGCCACGTTGGTACATAGTCTCCATGGCCCCTAGTACGCCACCACGTTCGGCGATTCGCTCAAACTCGATGAGAACAGCTTCCTCAACCAAATCGGTGAGTTCATCGACGAGGAATGAGCCTTGGAGTGGGTTCTCCGTTTTTGTCCATCCACTCTCCTTGTTGACAATGAGTTGAACAGCCAACGCTCTGCGAACGCTTTCCTCGGTAGGGGTTGTTATCGCTTCATCATAGGCGTTGGTGTGCAAACTGTTGGCTTGATCTTGGACTGCCAACAATGCCTGTAGTGTGGTGCGAATATCGTTGAAGTTGATTTCCTGAGCGTGAAGTGAACGGCCTGAGGTCTGGATGTGATACTTCAGTTTCTGAGAGCGCTCATTGCCACTGTAGAAGTCACGCATGGCCACAGCCCAAATGCGGCGTGCTACACGACCAATCACGGTGTATTCAGGATCCAATCCATTGGAGAAGAAGAAAGACAGGTTAGGGGCAAATTCGTCAATTTCCATGCCCCGACTGCGGTAGTATTCAACATAGGTGAATCCGTTTGCAAGCGTGAATGCAAGTTGACTAATCGGATTTGCACCTGCCTCAGCAATATGGTAACCTGAGATGCTGACTGAGTAGTGATTTCGCACCCCTTCGTCAATGTAGAATTGCTGTACATCTCCCATCAACTTGAGACTAAATTCAGTGGAGAATATGCAAGTATTCTGTGCTTGGTCTTCCTTGAGAATGTCCGCCTGGACTGTTCCTCGAACAGTCTGTAGGGTCTTCTGTGAAATGTCCACATGCTCTGCTTCGGTTGGCTCGCGTCCGTTCTCTTCACTGAACTTGGTGACTTGTTGTCGTATAGCTGCGTTGAAGAACATCGCCAAAACAATGGCTGCGGGGCCATTGATGGTCATCGATACGCTGGTGTTTGGGTCACACAAATCGAATCCATCGAACAGTGTACTCATTTCATCAATTGTGTAAATACTGACACCAGATTCACCCACCTTGCCGTATATGTCCGGTCGTGTGTGTGGGTCCCGGCCATAGAGTGTGACACTGTCAAAGGCAGTCGACAAACGTGCGTAGTCTTCGCCTTCTGAAAGATAGTGGAATCGTTTGTTCGTTCGGGCAGCCGGTCCTTCGCCTGCAAACATTCGTGTAGGCAATTCATCGGCTCGCTTGAATGGGAAAACACCTGCTGTGTAAGGGAAGGTGCCTGGTACGTTCTCTTGACGCAACCAACCTAGGAGGTCACCAGCATCAGCAAAGTTAGGCAATGCGACACGGGGAATTGAGGAATGTGCCAAGGATTCTGTGGTCGTATCGACTGAAAAATCTCGACCTCGAACTTGATAGGTGTAGGTACCACTACGATACTGTCCGGCTTTTTCTTCAAATTCTGTAATCATAGACCAGACCATCGGATGGATTGTCTTTCGAATTTCTTCTGCTTGAATTCGAATATCCGCTACAGCACCGGCTGCTCCAGTGGAAAGGGTCGTTCCAGTTCCATCCGCCAGTCCAGCCATATGTTTTGCAGACGCTTCTAATTGCTGAATGAGTCTTACTTTCTGACTCATTTCGCTTGTTCGTGAATGATAACCTCGAACTGTTCGAGAAATATCTGCAAGATAGTGAATACGTTCGGGAGGTATGATGTGTTGTGGTTCAGGCATTCCACTTTCGGGCAGTTCCGGTTCTCTAGCGGCTAGAATCATGCCGTGTCGATCAGATAAAATTCCTGCCAACCGTTCCCAAAGCAAATCGACCCCTGGGTCTGAAAATTGACTTGCAATGGTTGGGATGACTGGCAGTGCATCGTCTTCAATTTCGAACAGGTTGCGGTTACGCTTGACTTGCTTTCGGATTGCACGCAGAGCATCTTCTGCTCCCCGCTTTTCGAATTTGTTTAAGACAACCAAATCAGCAACGTCCAGCATTTCGATTTTTTCAAGTTGTGTATGTGCTCCAAATTCACTGGTCATCACATACAGGCTGATGTCACTGACATCGGTAATTGCATCACTACCCTGCCCGATTCCACTGGTTTCAACAAAGATGAGGTCGTATCCAACCGCTTGACAAACTTCGATTGCCTCCCGTGTTTTCTCAGAGATTTCCTTGCCACTGGTTCGACTGGCAAGGCTTCGCATGAACAATTTGTCATTGACCAGAGAATTCATTCGAATACGGTCTCCAAGTAAGGCACCACCTGTTCTCTTTCGAGTAGGGTCAGTACACAATAATGCCACATTCAGTTGGGGGTTCTGTGTGGTAATTCTTCGCATCAATTCATCGAGAAGACTCGATTTACCTGCACCCCCAGTCCCAGTAAATCCAATGACAGGTACCCTGGTATCCATCGGCCTACTGCGACATACTTTGAGTGATTGAGCGAAGGTAACTGGGTCTGCATTCTCTGCAATAGAAATGAGTCGCGCGACCTTTTCTCGATTATCAGGTGTTACTGGGCCATTGAGGCCACTATCATGGGTCAGAAGATTACATTCGCTAGCTTGTTTCACCAGGTCATCAATCATCCCGAGGAGGCCCATTTGGCGCCCATCATCGGGCGAATAAATTCGAGTAATTCCTGCGGCGTGTAAATCACGAATTTCAGGTGGGGTAATGGTGCCTCCACCACCGCCAAAGATTCGAATATCACTTCGACCTGCTGCGTTAAGGAGTTCGCGAATGTAGGTGAAATATTCCATGTGTCCCCCTTGATAGGAGGTCAATGCTACAGCATGGGCATCTTCTTCGATGGCAGCCTTGACCACATCGAGTGCACTTCGGTCGTGACCGAGGTGGATTACTTCACATCCTGCTGCCTGAATCAGGCGTCGCATGACATTGATTGCAGCATCGTGACCATCGAATAGTGATGCCGCGGTAACCACTCGCAATGGGATGCCAGATTGATCAAAGGCAGCACTAGTATCGTCTGCAGCAGGTGCAGATGCCCCACTCGCCATGCAAATGCGAGGTCTAGACGACGCTTGAGACCATCGGCGGCGGCCGTAGGCCGCCGTGCGCGTACGCGAGGGCTTCAAATTCAAGAGTACATATCTTCAATTTGTGTTGCCCAATTCTCACGAATCTGAATTCGTCGAATCTTCAGCGTAGGTGTCAATTCTCCATCATCTACAGTGAAATCTCTAGGCAAAATCGTGAACTTCTTGATCTGCTCAGGTGGCGCAAATTGCTTGTTAAACTCCATCACTTGTGCCTCGACCTCAGCATGAATCTCTGCACTGTCTGTATATTCTGATAATTCATGACCTTGCTCGTTCAGTAAAGCGATTTGCTTGGCAGGGTCCTTGGGTAGATGTGCACCATCCATTCCGAATTTGTCTCGGAGAATTGCTGAGACATCCAGTGTCAATAGTGCACTACAGAACTTGCGCGCGTCACCCACGAGGAAGCACTGTGATACCAGTGGAATTGCCTTCATCGTTTCTTCAATGACTAGTGGTGCGATGTTCTTTCCACCAGAACTGACGTAGAGTTCCTTCTTTCGACCTGTAATAGTGACGAATCCATCTGAATCAATCTTTCCAATGTCACCAGAACGAAGCCAATCGCCATCCATGACCTCAGCAGTCGCTTCTGGATTCTTGTAATACCCCTTCATGACGTGACGGCCACGGAACATGATTTCACCATCTGTATCTGTTTTGAGTTCTGAGCCACCGGGCATTGTTCGACCCACTGAACCAATTTTCACGTTCTTGTTGTAATTGATTGAAGCTCCAGCGGTTGTCTCTGTCATCCCGTACCCTTCGTAAAGAGGAACTCCGACCTTGTGGAATAATCGCAGAATATCTGGATTGATAGGTGCAGCGCCTGTAATCGCATACTTGCAGTTGACCATTCCAATCTTCTTCTTGACGGCCTTTTGCAGGACCTTCTTGAGAATCGGGATATTAAGTCCAATTCGAAGCACAGCCTTGGAGTCAATCGTACTCTTGAGATTGGAGTAAACCTTCTCGTAGATTCGGGGGACCCCGATGAACAATGCTGGCTGAACCTTCTTGGCAAAATCGACAGCGTGCAAGGCATTGTCGACCACATGCATATGCATTGCGTCACGTGCCCACAAGTGGTTGTCTGCAACTTGGCCAAATACGTGTGCTAGTGGAAGCCATGACACATAGCAGTCCCCTGGTGTGAATCTGATTACGTGTTCAATACAGTCCAGTTCGAAGGTGAAGTTATCATAAGACAATTCGACACCCTTTGGGTTTCCCGTTGTTCCAGATGTGTAGATAAGTGCACAGGTATCATGCGGGTCAACAGCATTCATGCGCTCTTTGATTGTGGCTTCATCAACACCCTCTCCGATGGCAAGGAAATCCGCCCATGAAATGGCGTTATCGTTCTGCATTGAACCTGAATCATCGAGTAGAATCGCCTTCTGAAGCAAGGGTAGATTTCCCATAATTTTGTCCATGCGTGTATTTGGCATCTTGCTGGCATCATCGCCACCCTGTGGATTTGTTCCCACAAAGACGAACTTGGATTCAGAGTTTCCAACTACCCATTCAACCTCTTCGGGTGAACAAGTGTGGTAAACACCAACTGCAACACCATTGAGCATCTGTGAAGCAGCATAGAGAAGATACCATTCTGGTCGGTTATATGAGTAAATACTGAGTTTGTCCTCTTTTTCATAACCGAGTGCATGCAGTGATTTGGCGATTGCCAAAGTTTTGGCAAGAATATCTGACCAAGTATCGGTATTCCATTCCCAAGGGACGCCTCTCTGTGCTTCGCCCTTTCGAGTCGACATTGCCGGCATATCACCGAATTTTTCTGCATTTTTGAACAGGTACTGCGGGGTAATCATCAATTTGAGTAGGGTTGGATACCTCACTTAATATTCTCCCCGGCGGAATGAGCGATTACAATCCGAGAACATCTGCAAAAGCAGACCTCCAATCCGCGCCGCCGTTGCGGTTCGCAAAGGGCGAGGCGGGGCTTGGATGTGGAACCCAATCAACCTCGATTTTATTGAACAGTGATGCTGCCTGACGCTGGGCGTATCTGCCCACGCCAATCACACGCGTGATGCCCATTTCAGAGACTACAGTTTCCAAATGGTGATCGCAGATTTTCTTCAGTTCTCTAGCCGCGCCTCCAGTCAACTTGTCTGGAGTAATATTCTGTCCTGCATCATTGAACATCCAAAGTGGACAATGATTGACAATGTAGATGTCCTCACTAACTGCCTCTGGTGAGTCATAATGTTCGGCAAGAAATGACCAAATTCTCCGTCCACTGACTTCAGGCTTTGGACATTCAAGTCCATGCACGGTTCGTTTTGGGTGAGATGGAGATGGTTGATGTACATCTCGGTCCGTAATTTCTAGGAAGTCACGAACCTGTTCTGGACAACCAAATGGCACACCTGTGTTGCCCATTCCATGGCCCGGGTTCATTCCGACCAACAAGGTGGTTGCACCATTGCCTGAGAACCGCTGAATCCATTCTTCATGAGGTTCCCAAGCATAATCGAGGGGATTGTAAATCCAATCTATTTGTTTGCAATCTTTTAGGAGGGATGGCATCAATGTATTCGCAGCATCACGGAGAGATTCTGCCGCATTTTTGATCGCCTGCATACATCTCACGCCTTTCCCTTGCGACGCAGATAGTCCGAATAATTACCGGGTGTTATACGAATTGTTCCATCTCCGGGCAATTCCCAAATTGTGTCACATACCTTGTCAAGGAACCAGCGGTCGTGACTCACTGTGAGGATACATCCATCATATTCGTTCAACGTTTCTTCCAATGCTTCTTTTGCATCCGTATCGAGGTGATTTGTGGGTTCATCCAAGAGGAGCATGTTGTTGTCCTCTAGAAGAAGTTTCAACATGGCAATTCTTGCTCTCTCACCACCGCTGAGCTTATTCAAGGGTGTAGAAACCATCTCTGGAGTAAATTGGAATTGCCCCAGCATGGCACGTATTTTCCCATATTCCATTCGTGGTTTCAGTTTTTGCACTTGTTCTACAGGTGTCAAATCAAAATCGAGTGTGCGATGATCTTGATGGAAGTACCCAATTTCCACCCCTGGTCTAACATCGATAATCCCGTCATCGAGTTTTATTTCTCCATTGATAATTCTCAGCAAGGTTGTTTTTCCTGCACCATTGGCACCGACAATTCCGATTTTCTGACCACGTCTTACACCGAGTTCTACCTTGTTTAGAATGGGTCGTTGCAGACCCTCAAATTTGAGTGAAGCCTGTCTGAAATCCAAGACATCTAGACTGGATTTTTCAGTCGATTTCAAATCGAATTGCAATTCTCTTCGATCACTTGGTTTGAGTGATTTCAACCATTTCAATTCTCTTTGTGAACGTGAAAGCATCTGATGCTTTTGAGAGATAGATTTGTCAAACTTGTTCGCCCTTTTCATTGATTGAAGGGCTCCAGTCAGTCGTTTAATCTCTTTTTCGCATTTGTCAATCCTGTCTGAAAGAGTTTGCAAAAAGAGTTCTTTTTGTTTTAAAAATGCTGAATAATTTCCGGCGTAACCACGGGTATGGCCATCGTGAATCTCAAGGATATGTGTGCATACCCTGTCCAAGAAAAATCGGTCGTGACTGACAATCAATTGTGAGCCCTTGAATTTTGCAAGGAACGTTTCCAACCATTGTAATGTTGGCAAATCAAGGTGGTTTGTTGGCTCGTCCAAAAAGAAAACATCGATTTCACCCAAACCGACCAATTGCCTAGCGAGTGCTACTTTCGCTCTTTCGCCACCTGAGAGTTTGGATAGTGGCATATCGAGGGGATGATGGCCAAGTTCGAGAGCATTGAGAATGTTCTTTGCATGACCTGCAACATCCGTCCCCCCTGAACGTGCTGAAAGTGCTTGCAACTCAGAATATCGATCAATAATCGGTTGCCAATCACTTTCGTAAAATGAGGGGTCAGCCATCTGTGTTTCAATGCTGGAAATTTCTTCTTCGAGTTCCTTGAATTGATGCCCACGTCGATTCAATTCTTCTTCGAGTGTTGCATTTTCATCAATATCTCGTACTTGCGTGAGATAGGCGATTCTAAGACCTGGGGCAAAGGTGATGTCACCTACATCTTGGTCTTGGTCAGAAATGGTTCGAAGAAGTGTTGTTTTGCCGGCACCATTGTGGCCGACCACTCCAATTCGGTCCCCTTCATCGATTCTAAGATTGATGCCATCGAGAACCGTGACGGCACCAAAGGCACGATGGACATCCTCAAGACGAATCAATTCTCTAACCAAATTCACTCCCCCAAAATCCGTGTTGCCAATGTTGGTAATTCAACACCTGCGGATTCAAACCAATCTTCTACACTGTTGTATCGTCGTTCATTTCTGGCTTCTTTCACCCGTGTAGAGATGAGATTCCATGCGGATTTTTCACCAATTCCTGGGATGGCAACCAATTGCTTTTGATTGACGGTATTCATGTCCAAATTAGATTCAATACCAGTGATTGATCGTGCTCCATGCCCCGTCACTAGGATGTCTCCTTGAGTTTCTAGTGGAATAAGGTAAGGCACACCAATCAAAATTGGATATGCACCAATTTGTCGTCCAAAGGTGACACCCCCCTTTCCATGAATGGATGGGTCTCGATGACTTTCATCTAGGTGTGCAGGAAGTCGAATTCGGCCGTCATGTGCTTCCCAAGTCACACTTTTCAACAACTGTCCCAATGGGAATAATTCCGTTAACAATGGTGAATCGATTTGGTCTCTTGTCCAGGTTTTAAAATCAGAAAAATGTTCGCTAGGAATTTCTTGGAACCCTTCTCCTTCAACTTGACGAATATTGATTCTACGCAGCCACAACCCATCGTTTCTAATCGATGCCAAGAGTTCTTTGTTCATTTGATACGATGCTGCAGTTTCACCATTCAATCCCGCTATGAAGTTGAGGCCAGGGAGAAGTTTCGGCAACCCCCTTTCCCCTCGTTCCCTACCGAATTGATTGATATGGCGAATTGCAGTTTTCAGTTGTTCAGCATCACAATTCAGCCAATTTGCCTCATGTACAGCAGGATCCGCAGACTCTAATCCAAAAGACAACACAGAACCATCTGAAAGCGTCTCAACGAGCGTCTTCGTAATTTCTGTTGCCTGTTCTAAATTTTCAGCAATGATGGAGGGATTGGCATTGTCAACATGTAACGTCTCAAGTCTTTCATCCTCACGCAATCCATGCAATAATTCAGCCAATGGTTCGGGGTTTGGTATCGGGTATTCTAAATCTACAACACCTTCAGCCATGTAGGTGTATACATCGGTCATTCCTCCTAGGCGAATATGCTTGACTCCTTTGTCAAGGGCCCTAGTGACTTCGGTAATGATGTCATGTGGGGTTCGCCAAATTGGAACACCTTTTTTGGGTTCAATACAAAATTTACATCCACGTTTGTATCGAACACACCCTTGGTACACCTCAACCTCATAAGTCAACGGTCCAATCAAATCTGGATGTTCAGTTATCGCTTTGGAAATCGCTCCGGCCTGTGCCCAAGCAGTCCATTCAACATCCGTTCGACGTTGATGGCGCATTTCTCCAGTGGATAGGTACCAAGAAAGGGTAGCATCAGTATCTTGGACACACAGGAACAGGTTCTTTCGAAGTGGTTGCCAACCCTGTTGCTTCCAACCACGAATGGCCCATCCTCCTGCAATAAATGGGATATTTTGTGGCAATGTTTTGACCAGTTCGTCAGTTTCTCTCAGACTAATGGGTGTCCCACGAAGATATTTCCCAGGGACTACTGCTCCTGCAATGAGAACAATTCCTTCTAATTCATCAATTTCTGGACGTAATCCCAATCGCCACTGGTCGATTGTAATGTAGTCATATTCAATACTTCGAGTTTCCAAAACGCCACAGATGTATCGGACGTGGAATCCAACATATGGGGGTACACCGAAAGCGGCAGGTTCGTCTTCGTATCCATCGATAACCAGCCAAGCCAGGAAATCACCTCAGCGGCGATCGCGACGCCCTCTTCCTCTGTCGTTTTGACTACGGCCACCACCACGACCACCACGGCCACCTCTGTCGCTACCGCCTCTTGGTTTGGATTCCTGAATGGTTAATTTTCTCCCTTCAAGTTTGGTTCCTTTGAGTGCTTCAATGGCCGCTTCCCCTTCTTTGTATGACTTGTAGGTCACGAAGGCGAATCCTTTGCTATTGCCTGTTTCCTTGTCTTTCGCAATGTGTACTTCTTTGAGTTCACCATGGGCAACAAAAATTTCTGTAAGCTGTTCTTCAGTTGTAGAGTAGGGCACTCCTCCGATGAAGAGTTTCATCCCCATGGTTTCCTTTGCGGATTCACGTGCCTTGTTGAGAACTTCACGTTCCGCTGCCAACTCTTCTTTCGAAGCATTGCCATTGTCCACCTTCTCTTTGCAAGGTGAGCAACGTGCAGGGATCCCTGGTGTTGGTTCAAAGGGAAGTTTGGTGTCAGTTCCGCACATTGTGCATTTTGCAGCGTGCATTTCACGACGAGGCCGTTGTCCACCACCACCACCACGACCGCCACCACGGCCGCCTTGCTGTAATCCGCCAAGGAATTTTACGACATCCTTTGGCGTAGAATGTACACTGCCTCGGCGGTGATCTGAGAGTGGTGAAAGGTAAGGTCTCTCTCCATCCTTTGAGATGAATGCCATCGATTCATTTGACCAACGTTCACCATCTCGATTAAGTTCTGATATTTTGCTGTCCTTGGGAATGTCATATCCGTGTCCATAGCCATTTGAAAGTGCACGAAATCCAACATAGTCACACCGTTCGCAAACGACGTTGACATCAGGAACCTGACTAGACGTGACAAGTTGTTCGCCACATGCCGGACAAATTGCTTTGATGATGCCAAGGTCTGAATGAGAGCGACATTCAGCACGAAGCATCGGACTCAGTTGTTCGATTTTTGCACGAATCAAGTCACGCTTTCGCATTGCGTCACCAGGACTAGGCATGAATTTGTCAACGATTTTAGCAACAAAAATATCTGCGAATAAATGACTGGCAGGAAGTGTCCGAACAGGCTTTCCTTCGACATGTAATATTTTGATTTCAGCGGTCTTTGGATTGATTCGATTAACTTCCCCGATAACGACGTCACCGATTTCAATTTCTCGAATGGGATCCGTTTTCTGTTCGACAAAGAGCACACCGTCTTCACGATTGAGAGTGCCCACAACAGTGGCCACAATTCCGTCTCCTGCTTCGGCCACTCCTCGGCCAAGGCTGTCGTCCTCGTTCTTCTGTACCGCCGTGCCTGGCACGACGAATGTTCCCACATTTGCGGGAGATGTCATTTCGCTTCACTCTCCTATCGCCTATTCGGTCCCCTACGGGGGACCGCTTCGCACAACCCGGCGACCTACGTCCCCCATTTGAAGCCGCCGCCTAGCATTGGCTGCGAATGAATCGCCAAACAGACACTTCTGTAGCTCCATCACGAGTGCGATGATGAGCATATTTTGCTGGGATTCTAAATGCTCCACTCAGGACCACTTCACCGGTCCAACCGAGGGATTTTGATAGGGTTGGCAAATGTGTTGCTCTGGCAGAATGTAGGATGTATACAATCTGTGCTTCGGATTTGAATGCCGCTTCTATGAATGGGCGGTCCGCCATCGATTTCTGAACACCCCATGGTGGATTCATAATAATCAAATCAACATCTGTCCCATCCCAATCATAGATGTCTCCAATCAACCATTCAACTCCATCGTAATCATGTTGACATTGTTCATCCTTTTCGAGAAGAAGTGTCGTTGCCGCTCCGGCCAAATGGCACCCGATACCCAAAATTCCATTCCCAGCACCCAAGTCAACAACTCTTGTCTCATCATTCAGATCACCGCGTTGAACAATTTCTGCAATCCAACGGGCAGCAAAATCTCCTTCAGTTGCATATTGTTCAAGTGAAACATCGTGTTGTGGATGGGGGGGTAGATTTGACAACGCCATGGCAAGGTGTCGCAGGCGCATGAAAACTCGGAGGTAGGCCTAGTCCATCAAGACTGACCGTTGAACCCCTGCTGTCTAGCGAGTTCAATAGCCTTCAGAGTGGCGAGATTGGCTTGCTGCGTCTGGGTAACTTCTCCCGTAACCTGTGCCTTGATATTGGCCGCTTCTTGTCGGAGTTGTTGGACCAATGCTGCCCCTGGTAGTCTCTCCCCACAAAATCTGCAAAACTTCTGATTATCATCCTGTTGCTGGGCGCAATCTGTACAGAAGACCATGGGGAACAAAGAGTCGGTTACATCGGACCCCTATGAAGGTGGCTCTTGACACAATCAGGATTCTTCGGATAGGCGGACAAACATCCCCCAAACATCGACTCCAGCAGCAGCTGCTCGTTCACTAACTTCGATAAATTGGGGATGTTCCATTATATCTCCCATTTCCTGTCCTCCAGCAACCAGTAAGGAAATGATTTGTCGCAATTCAGATTCAAGTGGTGATTCAGGTTTTGGTTCAGATACAGGCGGCAGGTCTTCCTCCATCATTGGTATTGGTTCAGGGGCCGGTTCAGGTTCATCAACGACTTCTTCCACAGGTTCAGGTTGCTCTTCCTCAGCAGGAACATCCTCTTCTTCCACAGATTGTGTAATCTGTCCCATCATTGAGGCTGCTAAATCTTCCATTACTGAATCAGAAGCATCTTCCAGAATCGGGCCAGGGTGGGTAACAAAGGCCTTCCTCTCCATCGATGCAGGAGATTCGGAAAGTGGAATTGTGTCTGGAAGTTCAATCGCAGGGTGGTGAAAACAAGTCCATGTTTCATCGTCAAATGAGGCGTCGCTTGCGGGGACAATTTGAACATCGCCTCTTGTCCATCCTTGTCCGATGAGGGGTTGCATCCATCGTCCAAGATCAGCCATTGCCACATCGACAAATTGGAAGGATGCAAGGGCATGATTCAGTCCAATAGCCTCAATGTCACTTCTTTCAGAACGTGGTCGGTGAAATACCGAGACGGCGGATTCTTCAATGGCAACGGTTCGACCATGATTTCGCAAAGTGTGCCTGTCCACTCGTGCACCGAGCATCATGATTCGCGTACGTGGCCCATATTCGTTCCAACCTGTGGTGAGTCCATCGAGGGAGCCAGATTCGACAATTTCGACTTCTCCCATACCATGCCGTCAGAACATCGAGCACTTGAGGATGGCCCTCATTCGCCCAGCATACCCTCAGCCACTGCCAATTCAGCCAGCAATACGGTTCCACCGGCAGCCCCTCTGATTGTATTGGCAGACCACGCGCGGAAAGACACGCTCTTTCCACTAACCGTGAAGTTGTTGATTCGTATGGCCATTCCAGCCTTCAGGTTCTCCGCAGGATTGCCCATTGCTTCGGGAATTAGTTCATCGACGAAGATGAATGGGGAAGTTGGAGCGGATGGCAATTCCAACGCCTGAGGCCGTGATTTGTAATTCACCATCCATTCACGAACTTCTTCGATGTCTTTCTCAAAGTGTAATTCCGCTTCGACATTCACGATGTGACCGTATTCTCGACTGACACGACGTACATGGACTTCGACGGGTAGATTGGCAGGCCTCACACCATTTTCTTGAGCCCGCCCGAGTAAACTCAGACATTCTTCGTGAACCTTTTCTGCCTCACCCGGGATTTCTTTGGGATGTTCACCAGTCTCTCGGAATTTTTTCAAAAGTTCGTACCCGCCACCAGATATTGATTGCTCAGTTGTAATCGAGACTCGATCTAAGCCGATAAAATCCCAAAGGGGTTTGAGGGGGAGGGCAGCGGGGACGACCGTACAGTTTGTGCTGCAGGCAAGAAATCCATTCGAGGTCTCGTGCGCGCGTAGAGGAAGTAGGTGATGTGGGTTGAGATCGGCTACGATTAGAGGCACATCATCATCCATGCGATGTGTGCTGGCATTACTGAATACGAACAGTCCCGCTTTTGCGAGTGGTTTCTCAATAGTGATGGCGACATCGGATGGAAGTGCACTGAATACGATTTCAAAATCCTGGACATCATCCATGAGT
>PVBE012770334.1_pt1 | contig 15547 bp, 13 predicted proteins | sample 1631181 | NCBI WGS metagenome assembly PVBE01 (sample SAMN08397723, study PRJNA350692) | Marine metagenome, whole genome shotgun sequencing project. | isolation source: water | place: Pacific Ocean | collected 2012-04 | reverse complement strand
CGTCCGGCTGCTCTACGCCCAGATCTCCATCGTCTACCTGTTCACCGCGGTCACCAAGATCGACCCGGACTGGTTCAACGGCTGGGCCCTGAAGCAGCAGATCAGCACCCCCGAGGTCCGGACCTTCGTCGAGGACTTCGGCGCCATGGTCGGCGTAGACGGCTACGCGCTCACCGCCCACAGCGTGATGATCTGGCAGGCCCTGGTCGCGGCGAGCTTCCTGGTGCCGAAGCTCCGGCCCTTTGCCTGCGTCACCGGCCCGCTCTTCCACGGCATGGTCGAGGTCATCGGTCTCGAGATCCGCTGGTTCAGCACCTACATGATCGGGCTCTACTACCTGTTGCTCTTCCCCGACAATTGGTACGCCGCGACGGCTCGCTGGCTCTCCCGACCGCTGGCGCCACTGCGGGCCGCGGTCGACCGGATGCGCCACGGGCCACTGGGCATGCGCATGGGCTCTCCGTGGGCCGTGAGGGTCGGAGCGCTCGGGGCCGGGGCCATGGTCTGGGCCCTGCCGCTGCCCGGCTCGGGGCTGGCTGCGGCGGCGATCGCGGCGTTCGTGGTCGCGAGCGCCCTGGAGGGCGAGCTGACCCGGTCGGCCCTGGGCGTGCAGCTCGTCGCTGCGTCGCTGGTCCTGGCCGTGCCGCTGGTCTCTGGCGCCGCGTACGACTTCTACCGGTACCAGGGCAGCGACCTGCTGCGTCAGGGCCGGGTCGAGGAGGCGACAGAGGCCTACCGCCAGGCGGTGCGGCTCAACGACGGGCCGGAGAGCCGTCACGCCAAGCTCGGCGAGCTGCTCCTGCGCCAGCAGCGGTGGGACGAGGCCAAGGACGTCTTCGCCCGGGGGCTGGTGCACGCCCCCGACGATCCACGGCTGAAGACCGGGCTGGATCAGGCGATCGGGAAGCGCTGACCGTCTCTACTCAGCGGTCCAGCGCCACGTGGTCGGCCGATGGTCTCGCGGGTGCCGTAGACGTGGAAGCCGTCCCGCACGGAGAGGGTCAGCAGGGCGCCGGTCTCGGTGCGGGCGGTGCTGAGGGTGGCCGGCCAGCGCACCAGATAGGCTGGCCTGGAGAGGTGGTTCATGGTCTGGACGCTGATGATGACCAGCTGTGCGTGGATCGGGCCCCAGGACCAGCAGGCCCTCTGTCAGGCCCGGGGCTGGTGCGACACCGGGCTCGGGACCACGGCGGTCGACACGGGAGACTCGGCGTCGACGACCACCGCGGATTCAGGAACCACCACCGGGACCGGGTCGACCCGAACCACCGGCGGCCTGGCGTGCCCCGACCCGGAGGTGCCCGACGGCTCCTGCCCTTCCGGCTACCTGCTCTACGAGGACGCCGAGCTGCTCATCGAGGGCAAGGCGGGCTTCCTTGAACAGGTCGGCCACTCCTATGGCTCGGGAGACTTCGATGGCGACTGCGTTCCAGAGCTTGTCATCTCCGCCGAGGCACACGTCCAGGGCGGCGGCGTCTGCCCGTCCTTCTTGCCGCGCTGGACACGTGACGACGGGATCATGGGGGTCGTGGAGGCGACGGCGCTGCCCACGGGGTGGGACTTCGGGGAAGTCGCTGCGGAGCCCGGAGAGACCTGCGGTCGCTCGATGAATCCCAGGGCGCTCACCGATCTCCTCGGTTCGGGGATCGATGCGCTGGCCGTCACCGCCCAGCTGGCCGGTGAGAGCGGCGTCACGACCACGGTCCTGTTGTTCGACGGCTGGAGCCCCGACATCGACACCGACGACGCGGTGGCGCGAATCACGGTCCAGGGTTCCCAGGCCTATGAGTACCGCTACGCCTCCGGGGACCTGGATGGCGACGGCGTCGAGGATCTGGTCGTGGGGGATCCCAGCCAGGGTGAGATCTTCTCCTCCCAAGGAATAGTCTTCCTGTTCCAGGGTGCGCCCAGCGGAGACGTGGACACCTCGCAGGACGCTGCGACCCTGGGTCCGGGCGACCTCACCGAGACCTACATGGAGCTCGGTGACCAGCTGGTGGTCTGCGACACGGATGGCGACGGCACCGACGAGCTCGTCGCGGCCCTGGAGGGCCGCAACAGCCCATGGGAAGCAGGGCCCCAGGTCGGGGTCTTCTCGCTGGTGGCTGGCTTGGAACCCGGGACCACCACGGACTTCGACCAGGCGAGCTTCCTCATCCAGCTCCAGCAGGGCATGGACTTTGTCGACGCGGTGGCTTGCGGGGATCTGGACGGCAGCGGCCACCCGACCCTGGCGATCGGTTCCAGGGATACGGAGAGGGACGAGGTCGGGGACCAGGCCCAGGACGGGGTCGTGTTCCTGTTCGATGGACCGGTGTCCGGGGACACCCCCTACCTGCGCCAGCGGACCGATGCCCGGACACGCATCAATGGGGAGCTCGGCGCACGGCTGGGGGCGAGCGTGGCGCTGCCCGGCGATGTCGACGGAGATGGCGCTGGCGATCTGCTGGTGGGAGCGGACCAGGCCGTCGAGACGAAGGGCTCCACGACCCTCCTGACAGGGCCCATCCCCGAGGGCGTCTCCTACATGGCCAACCTGGACGACGGCGCCGCGGTGTTCGTCGGCTGGAACCAGGCTGGGGTGGGTGTGGCGGTCGGAGGTCTCGGGGACCTGGACTGGGACGAGCGCGCAGATGTCGGCGATGCCCACCAGGGCTGGGGTGAGGCGGGCGGCGTCTTCCTGTTCTTCGGCGGTCCCGCCACGCAGCAGAGCCGAACCGGTCCAGTCGAAGCAGCCGCATCTGCAAGGCAGCTTTCCTGCGCGACGACGCCACTGGGCCGATCTGGTGGCCCGGGTCTTCGGCGTGGACGCCCTTGCCTGGTCGTGGGCGACCCCGGCCGCCCTGCGCAGGGAGGATGACGGTCCGGGGGGTCGTGCTGCCGGGCCCCGGGACCCTCGATGTCCCGGGCGGACTCGATGGCCACGTGAGGTGCTCTGATTGGCTCCTGCTCCGGGGACACTGGGGTGGAGGCCACCGGAGGGCATGCGTACCGCTCGCCTCGCCGTGGTGGTCCTCGCCCCAGCAGGTGAGGATGTCGGCGGCGTCCAAGGCACAGGAGTGGTACCAGCCCGAGGTCAGGGCGGCGGAGGGCGCAAGGAGCGAATCGACCAGGCCCCGGGCTCGTCAGAAGGAACTGAACAGCGGAACCGTGGTCGACCCGCCGGCCTCCCTGGAAGCGCTCACCAGCACGTCAGACCGGCCGTCTCCGTCGAGGTCGCCCGCGCGCGACTTCGACGTCCCGGCCTCTCCGGAGCCGGCTCTGGCTCAGAAACGGCGATCGGGCAACTCCGGCAGCGTGTCCGGCAACTCGGGGTCCCGCCTCCTGTCTCTCTTCTTCTTCTTTCCCTGGGTCCAGTCCGGTTCCAGGCGCTCACGCAGGTCCGTGAGGTTGGCCTGCCGAGCATCCGTCAGCCAGTCCCGGACGGTTCCCAGGTCCGCTCCGCTGGCGTTGGCCGCGAAGCGGTCGGGATCGGTGGCCAGGGCGGCTCCCAGCCGCCGCAGGGCTCCCCCGCTGGCCGCAGGAACACCGGTCAGGAACGCGGCCCGCATCATCAGCGGGTGACTGCTCTCCGGACCGGGAATGGCCGTGGCGATTCGAAGGGCAGCGACGAGTCCTGGAGACAACCCGAGTGGCGCGGCCGTGGTCACGGCCATCCGCGGCCCGAGCGCTGCGTCGATGCGGGCTTCGAGGCGGTCCGAACTCATCCAAGGAAAGTGCACGCTTGGAACCCTGCGAATCCCCTCGGAGTGAGGCGGAGTGAGGCTGGTATGCTCAGCGAAAGGGCTTTGATTTTCCTATGCTCTGGAGAAATTGCCAGCGGGGTGAGCGGCTCTGAACCGAGCGTGCCTCGCGCGTCGTGACTCAGCGGTCGTAGGCGCAGCGCACGCCCAGGTTCACGTCCCAGACCCCGGGCCTGACCGGGCTGCGGGTCGTGCCCCGGGTGTTGTCCTGGACCGCGTTGTAGGCCCCGCCGCGCATGACCTTGAACAGGCACTCCCCCCGGGGCTGGGTCTCGCTGGTGGCGCAGCTCTCGGGGCCGGGCGGATCGGTGTCCGGGGCGTCCCGATACCAGTTGTGGTCGAAGTTGTCGGCGGTCCACTCCCAGGCGTTTCCGACGGTGTCGAGCAGTCCGAACGCGCTCCGGGTGGTGTCCACCGCGAGGGGCCCGCTGTCGGGGTCGTAGGTGCCGACGTCGACCACGCCGTCGGCACAGAAGCCGCTGCTGTAGCGGAAGTTGGCCAGGGTGCAGGACGGCGGGTGCGGACCCCAGGCCCACAGGGCGCCCTCTTCGCCACGGGCGGCCTTCTCCCACTCGGCCTCGGTCGGTAGCCGGCCTCCGGCCCAGCCGCAGTAGGCCTCGGCCTGGGTGTGGGTGATGCAGACCACGGGGAGCTGGTCCGGGTCCACCACCCCCGGGGCCCGGGACTCGCAGAACGGCGGGGCCTCACAGCTCCCGGCGTCGACACACTGGGCGTAGCTGGCTCGGGTCACCTCGGTCTGGTCGATGGCAAAGGCCGAGAGCTGGACGGTCCGTGCCGGGCAGGTCCAGGGCCTGTACGGATCGGCGTCGCCCATGACGAAGGGGCCGGCCGGCACCTCGCAGACCCCGCGCGAGCAGCTCTCGGTGCCCACGGGCTCGCCGCTGCCGGGCACGCCGACGGCACAGGGGTCCTGGACCGTCACCACCGGCTCGGGGTCTTGGACCGGCTCGTCGCAGGCCATCAGCAGCGTCCACAGCAGTGTCACGGTGTGGTGACCTCGGCGGTGTCGATGGTGAAGACCTTGAGCGCGACCACCGCGGCCTCGGCCCCCAGGAGCTGGAGCACGTAGGGCGGCAGGTTGCGGTACTTGAGTGCCACGGTCGCGGTGTAGGGGCCCTGGCCCAGGGCTTCGAAGCGGTAGGGCACCATCCGGACCTCCCCGGGCAGCAGGCTCTGTCGGACCACGGTGGTGGCGTCGAAGGGGAACGCCACCTCGTGGGTGAAGGGGCCGTCCGGACCCTCGATGGCGCCCTGGTCGTTGAAGGCGCCGCCGTGGGCCTCGTTGGTCGACTGGAGGTTGAAGAGCCACGGGTCCTCGTCCTCCAGGCCCTCCTGGACCAGCAGGCTGTGGCTGTTGCGCAGGTTGGTGTGCTCGTCCAGGTCCCCCGAGACGAACACCACCTCGCCGTCCTCGTCGGAGACCTCGACCTCCAGCCAGAGCTGGCGCTCCGGCGTGAAGCCCGTGGGCACGCGGTGTCCGTTGGTCAGGCTCTGCACCGCCACTTCGAGCTCCAGCTCGCCACCCTGTTGGACCAGGCTGACCTCGCCCAGCCCGACGCCGGCCTCCAGGAGCCGCTGGGTCTGGGTGGCGTACTCCTGTTGGGCCTCGGCGCTGGCTTCCAGATCGTCGGGGTAGGGGAAGTCCGGCAGCACGGCATAGTCCGGACCGATGAAGCGGTGGTTGGAGAGCTCCCGGTCGGGGAAGGTCCGGCCCTCGACCACGGCGGCCGGCCCCCACTCCCGCTCGGACACCACCCCGGGCTCCGGGCCCATGTGGCAGTCCTGGCAGCGCTCCCCCTGCTCCCTCGACGGGCTCTCCAGGTACTCGGTGTAGGCCAGCTCGATGGGTGGGCCCGGGTAGATGTAGACGTCGTGGCAGGTCCCGCACAGCTCGGGAGAGGTGACGAAGTCGTCGGCTCCCCCGTCGTGGGCCTCGGCCTCGGAGTCGCTGAAGGATCCGCGCTTGTAGGGACCCAGTTCACGGGTCAGGCGGCCGTTGCCGATGGGGTCGCCGTGGCCGGTGGCGGTGTGGCAGACGTCACAGGTGACGCCCTCGCGGGACAGCTCGCTGCGCTCGGCCGCCGTGGTCGTGCCCGGCTCGCCCGCAGCCGTGCCCTGCTGGCTGTGGCACCCGGTGCAGAACGTGCCGATGGCCCCGCCGCTGTCCCGAAAGGCCTTGGCAATCAGCGCGTCGAAGAAGGGGCTCAGGGCGGCGTAGGCGTGCATGGACTGACGCCACTCGCCGTACTGGCGGGGGTGGCACATCGCGCAGTTCGCGGCGGACTCGAAGCCCGACTCCGACGCCCCGGTGTCCGTCGCCGGCGGCGGCGGCAGTGAGCTGGCGGTGCAACCCAGCCCCAGTGCCCAGATCACCAACGTCACGAGCCCTCCTCGATCACCACCCGCTGGTCCGCGGTCACCCCGCCGCGCTCCACCCGCTGCCCCGACGGGAAGTCGACGACCACGTCCACCACTTCGTCGGTGCCCAGGCCCACGGTCAGGAGCCGCTCACTCGATGAGCTGGTGCTGGCGTCGGCCCCCAGCACGTGCAGCCAGGAGCGGCTCTCGCCGGTGATCTGGACCCGGCTCCCCAGCCCGTCCCGGTTGCCGGTCGTGCCGACCAGGTCCAGCTGGAGCCAGTGGCCCTCCCGCGGCTGGCTGAGCCAGATCTGGGGGGTGCCGACCTCCTGGGCCAGGGGATCGGTCTGGGAGGTGTTGTAGGTCCGGTTGGCGACCACCACGTCGGCATAGCCGTCGTTGTTCAGGTCCCCGACGGCGAGGCCACGGCCGTCCTGGTAGCGGCCCTGAGCGTCCAGGTTGGGCACGCCCGCTGACCAGGTCACGTCCTCGAAGCCCTGGCCCTCGAGGTTCCGCAGCAGGGCGCCCGGTCCAGCGCCCCAGTCCTCGTCCCAGATCACCGTCATCGGGGCACCGCAGTTGTTGCCGGTGAACGCCACGTCCATCCAGCCGTCGGCGTCGTAGTCGAGCGCCGCGGTGCCCCACGCCCAGGGCAGGCGCGCCAAGTCCTGGGGCTCCATCCACTCCAGGTAGTGGCCCTCGAGCCCCTCGAAGAGGTCGCCGGCGAGCAGGTGGTCGGCGGTCAACGGCCAGTCGGCGGCCACCTGGAACGTCTCGCCGTCGTCCAGCAACAGGGTGTGGAATGGGTTCACCCAGTGGCCTTCGAGCTCCGGATCGGCTGCTGGATCGGTCGGGTCGGCCCAGGCCGCGGCTTCGTAGCCGTTGGCGAAGTCAGCGCCGTGGTCCAGGTTGTCGTAGCCCCACATGTACGCGCTCAGGCCCTCGTTGGTGGCGTAGACGTCCAGGTCCAGGTCGCCGTCGAAGTCGCTGATCGCCAGGCCCATCCAGAGCCCGTCGCCGCTCCGGGTGCGTTGCTCGTCCAGGGCGAAGGTGCCGCCGTCCTCCTGGATCAGGGCCCGCAGGGGGTGGCCCACCGAGCCCTGGAGGAGGTCGAGGCGGCCGTCGCCGTCGAGGTCCAGGGGCGCGGCCACGAAGCTGCTGCGGTCCCAGGCCGGGGGCGAGACCCGGTCGAAATTGCCGGCGCCGTCGTTGTAGAGCACCACCAGCTCGGTGTGCTGCTGCTCCTTGAAGAAGGCCCAGGACGGCGCCACGTCGGGGTCGTGGCTGTTGGCGATGACCAGGTCCAGGTAGCTGTCGCCGTCGAAGTCCCCGAGGGACAGGCTCACAGCGCAGCTCGCCAGGATCGACAGGTCCTCGTCCGGCAGCGCCAGGCTGTGTGCGGCGAAGGTGCCGTCGCCCTGGTTCAGGTAGAGCACCTTGTCGCCGTCCAGCTCATAGAACGAGCCCTCGGCGTGGGAGCCGGTGGAGCACTCGGTGCTGACGACCAGGTCCGGGTCGCCGTCGTTGTCCAGATCCCCAGAGACCACCGCCCCGCTCTCGCTGAGGTCGTCGACTCCTGCCTCGGCCGCCACGTCGACGAAGGTTCCGTCGCCCCGGTTGCGGTAGAGCGCGTCGGGCTGACCGCGACCGTTGGTGAGGAACACGTCCAGCCACCCGTCGTCGTCGTAGTCCAGCAGGGCCGTGCCAGCCCAGACCGCGTTGCTGTGGGCAAAAGGCGGGTCCAGCACGGCCTGATCGAACAGAGGCTCGTCCACCGCCACCGGGGGCGGGGCCGGTTCGGGCAGGCAGGCCATCCAGAGCAGGGATGCGAGCACGTCCCAAGGGTGCACCCGGGGGAGCATCTCCACGTCCGTCAATTGACGGAGTGGCAGGTGCCGCCGACCGGGTTCAACCAAGCGTCCACACACGGAGAACTCCATGCTTCCCGACCAGGTCGACGTCGTCATCATCGGAGCGGGTCCCTCGGGGACCGCCGCCGCCGCCGTGCTCAAGCAGCGCGGCGTGCAGCCCCTGGTCTTGGAGCGCGACACCTTCCCGCGCTTCGTCATCGGCGAGAGCCTGCTGCCCCGGTGCATGGAGCTGCTCCAGGAGTGCGGCCTGCTCGGCTGCTGCGAGGAGCGGAACTACCTGGTGAAGACCGGCGCCGAGTTCCTGCGGGGGGACGAGCGCTGCAGCTTCGCCTTTGCCCAGCAGCACACCGACGGCTTCGCCTACACGTGGCAGGTCCCGAGGGACGACTTCGACAAGACCCTCGCCGACGCGGTGGAGGCCATGGGCGTGCCGATCCACTATCGCCACGAGCTGGTCGACGCGTCCTTTGGCGTCGCGCCGGTGGTCACGGTGAAGACCCCCGAGGGTGCGCTCCAGCAGATCCGGACGAAGTTCGTGATCGACGCCAGCGGCTACGGCCGGGTGCTCCCCCGTCTGCTGGACCTGAACACCCCGTCGCACCTGCCCGTGCGGCACTCGCTGTTCACCTGGATCGACAACGACGACCGGGAGCCCGGGGAGCTGGCGGGCCGCACCTGGGTCGCCATGCACCCCGGCGGTGCCTGGATCTGGGCCATCCCCTTCGCCGACGGCAAGACGTCGGTGGGCATCGTGGCCGAGCCTGAGTTCTTCGAGGCCTGGCCGACCGACCCCACCGAGCGCTTCACCGCCATCGTCGCCAGCGAGCCCAACATCGCCCACCGCCTGCGCAACGCCACGGTGACCTTCAAGCCGGTGCTCATCGAGGGCTACTCGGTGGGCATCAAGCAGCTCTTCGGCCCCGGCTGGTGCCTGGTGGGCAACACCACCGAGTTCCTGGACCCGGTCTTCTCCAGCGGCATCACCCTGGCGCTGGAGTCCGCGATCGCCGCCGCCAAGGTGGTCGCAGACGAGGTCCAGGGCGAGCCCGTGGACTGGCAGAGGGACTACGCGGACTACCTGATGGGCGGCGTGGACTGCTTCCGGACCTACGTCGACGCCTGGTACAGCGGCGACCTGCCGACGGTGTTCTTCACCCCGGACCCGCCGGCCATCGTGCAGGAGCAGGTCTGCTCGGTGCTCGCCGGCCAGGCGTGGGACCAGAGCAACCCCTTCGTCTCCCGCCACGCCACCAAGCTGCCGCAGCTGGTGAGGCTGGTGACCGGGGAGATGTAGCGACCTGCTCCCGGCGTGCGAGGGGGTGCCCGAGGACGACCTGACGCTGGCCGGGTGGTGGCTCACCTGCGGGATCTGATCACTCGGCCAACAGAGCTGCGACCGTGGGGTGGAGCACGCCCAGGCGGCGTCTGACCTCGGGGTCCTGGGGTAGCGGGTGTCCGGTGCCCGGCTCCCGGAGTGCGTCCATGACCTGGAGCAGACCGGCGGCCTCGGCGTTGTCCGGGTCGGCGGCGAGGGCCTCGTGGGCGAAGCGGCGGGCCTGCAGGAAGCGGTAGGAGGGGTCGTGGCTGCGCACGCAGCCCCAGGTGAGCCAGGAGCGAGCCATGCGGAGGGATGCCTCCAGCCGCTCGGTCCCGGTCAGCCCGGGGTGACGGGCGTCCGACGGTGCCTCGGCCAGCAGCTCCGCGTCGACCAGTCCCTGGAGCAGGGCCCGCCCCAGTCGCTCGGCGGCGGCCGGGCGCGGGTGGACCCAGTCATAGAACGCCTGGTTGCCCGGGGGCTTGCCGCCCGCGGACGCGGCGAGCTCGGCATCGACCACCACCGCCCCGTGCGCGTCCCCGACGGCCCGGATGATGTCGTTGAGCGCGGTCGTGCCTCGAAAGGGCAGCCCGTCGTGGTCCCGGGCCCGGATCAGGGCCGACCGGCCGTCCGCGCCCGCTGACAGCAGCCGCCTGCCGTGGTGCCAGGCGATGTCTGCCGAGTCGGGAAAGCGAGCCGCCAGGCTGGCGAGCTCGCCCAGGGAGCTGTGCTGGAGCTTGCCCAGCGCGGCCTCGTCGCCCGAGGTGCTCCACGTCGGGTCGAAGTCCACCAGGTTGCTGGCCTGGGTGGACAGCACGACGGTCATGCCGTGGTGCTCGGCCAGCTCGACCATCTCGTCCAGGTTGTGCTCGAACAGCGCCAGGATCGCCTGGGTGTGGGCCTCGCTGCCGTTTGCAGGGGCTCCCACCCAACCGGGGGACCGGGTCGGTCTGGGCAGCCACAGGGTCAGCCGACGGTAGAGCGCCGAGCCCCAGGCCCAGGCGTGGAAGCGGGCCGGGGTGGCCATGAACTCGTTGTGGCCGTCGTAGATGACCACCGCCGACGCTCCCCAGTCGACGGCCTTGCGCAGCAGGCGCAGCGAGTCCTGGCTGGAGCCGCCGTTGACCCCCAGGTTCAGCAGCTCGAAGCGCCCGGGCACGGTCCGGTCGAGCCCGGCCTGCATCACCCCGACGAAGCCGTGACGCGGTCGCTCGAGCGGGGTGTCGCCGTTGGGGCGCTCGGGCGAGCCAAAGGTCGAGGACCCGCCGATGAGCAGGATCCGCGTGACGCCCTCGGCCGGCTGGGGGGTGAACGCCACCGGGCGGGCAAGCTGGCAGGTCAGGCGGACCTCGCCGTCGGCCTCCACCACGCTGTACCAGCGGGGGTCCACACCCCAGCTCCACCCGGCGTACCACTCCAGGCCCCAGGCGGCGGCCACGGCCAGCGCCAGGGTGAGGAGCGGTCCACGCCAGCGGACGAGTGCGTTCAGGGGTCAGAGCACCGGGTAGACGAAGGGGGCGATCGCCGGCACCAGGGCCAGCGCGGCCAGGATGCCAGACAGGACCAGCAGCACCAACACCAGCGGCAGGGCCCAGGGCGTCCGGTTCGAGAACAGGGCCTGGACCACACCCGCGGCGGAGCGCACGGCCATGGTCAGCCCCGCGCCTCTGGGGCGGGTTCCTGCGGGGCGGCTCACGACCACACCTTGCGGGCGAGGGTCTGGTTCGTCACGACGGTGTCCATCTCGGTCCTCATGAAGATGAGCAGGGCGTCGGCGGGCGACGCTGCGAGGGGCTGATCGGGCTCGTGCAGGCCGGCATTCAACAGCGCGGGCGTGCCGGTCTTCTCGCCGAAGGCACCCAGGAGCCCGTGCAGCTCGGGGTTGTCCCGGGCGCTGCAGAGCACGACCCGCGCCTGGTGGTTCGGGTCCAGCACGGCTGCGAGTCCCTTCCGGTGGGCCGGGCGGGCCGTGGCGATGGCCGGCAGCCACCGGGCGGTGGTCGGGGGCGCTTCTTCGAAGAGCACGTCGGCGTCCTCTTCTCGGATCAACAGCGTGGGCGGGGCCAGGGCGGGCTCGCCGGTCACCCGCTCGCGCAGGCGGGTCGCGCTGGTGATGTTTGAGGGGTCGACCAGGATCGAGCGGCGACCGAGCGGGTGGGGGCCGGTCTCTGCCCGACCCTGGGACCAGCCGACGATGCACCCGTCGGCCAGGTCGTCGGCCACGGGCCCCCAGAGCTCCGGGACCTCGTCGGCCCGGGTCACGTCGAGGGAGAGGCCGCGCACCGGGCGGCAGCCGCGGCGGCGGAACCGCTGCCAGTAGGTGGGATCGGTGTGCGCCAGGGAGGCACCGTCCCTCTGTTCGTCGAATGCGGGCCCCAGGAACGGCGTCATGCTGCCATTCTGGCGAAAAGGGCGGCCGGCCAGCGCGTCCACATACAACGCTGCACCGGCGGAGCAGCCGCCGTCCCCAGGGTCCACCGGAACGTGTACAGCGGCAAAGCCGCCTTCCTGGCGCACGCGCCGGCGCAAGACTGGATCCAGCGCAACTCCGCCGGTGAGGCAGAGCTGGTCGAGTCCGGTCTTGTCCCGCAGTCGTCGACAGAGCCCCACGGCGCACTCGCCCATGACCTCCTGGAGGCTGCGGGCGACGTCGGCATGGCGCTGGTCCTCCGGATCGGCGGCCTGGGTGCGGGCGCCAACCGGGGTCGAGAAGGGCAGGGGCCGCCGCGCGTCGCGGGCCGCCCCGAGCAGATCGGTGAGCCGGTGGGTCCACGGCCGGGAGCAGGGCGCGACCTCGAGCCGGTCGAAGCGGAAGTACGACGGGTCCACCCGGTAGGTGCCGTCTGGCTCGGGGGCCAGGATCTTGCGCAGCCGACCGACGTAGTGGGGCTCCCCGTGGGCGGCGAGGTCCTGGAGCAGGTGCTCCTCGTCGTGGACCCGGAAGCCGAGCAGGGCGGTGAAGGCCGCCTGGACGAGCCCCAGGGAGTGGGGGAAGGGGATCTGCTCCAGCGACTCCAGGTCCAGGCACCCGCCTTCGGTGGTCGCCGACATCAGGGTCGTGCTCGACCAGGCACCGGCCGAGTCGACCACGAGCACCGCGGCCCGGTCGAACGGACTGGTCAAGAAGCCCTGGGCGGCCTGGGAGAGGTGCCGGGGAACGAAGGCGATCTTGTCCGGGTGCACGTCGAGCCGGGCACTGATGGTGTTGCCCGTCCACAGGCGGGTGCCGAGCCAGTCCTTCATGGTGGCCACGAAGGTCGGCAGGGTGGCCGGGAAGCCGCCGAAGGCCTGGGTGAGGACGCGGGTGAAGCGGGCCTGGGGCTCCTCGAAGAAGGCGATGGCGTCGAGCTCGTGGGCGGCCACCCCGGCCAGGTCCAGGCAGTACTCGATGGCGAAGCGGGGGAAATTGGGGTCGCGCCGCTGGCGGGTGAAGCTCTCCTCGCGGGCGCTGGCGACCAGGCGGCCGTCCTGGACCAGGGACGCGCTGGCGTCCTGGGCGTGAGCCGAGATGCCGAGGACCCTCATGCGGCACCCCCTGCAGGCCCATGCCAGCGCAGCCGTGCCCGGGCGGGCCACACCATCAGGGGCCCGAACACCAGGTAGAGAGCGCTCAGGATCACCGCGAAGGACACGTCGCCGATGCCCTTGGAGAACCGGAGCCAGGCTTCGTACACCCGCATGGCGCGGACCTTGAAGACCTCCCACTTCGCCTGCTTCTCGTCCACGAGCGTGTTCAGCAGGTTCCAGGTCAGACCCACGTGGCCGTACTCGTCGAGCTTGGCCTCCAGGAAGACGTCGGCGACCTCTGGGGCGCCGACCCCCGCTGCATAGGAGGCGAATTGATCGAACACGTCGATCTCGCCGACGTGGGCGTAGGCCAGGAACCCCACGAGTCCCTGGACCCCGTCCTCCTTCTCGAACAGGGGGTCTCGCTCCGGCAGCGGGCGCGTGGGGAGCTCGGCCAGCCAGCCGCGGGAGACCCGGGTGAACTCGGCGGCGTGGTGGATCTCCTCCAGGGCGTGCTGCAGGACCATCGCCCGGGTCTTCGGGTCGTCCACCGCCTCCAGGGCGTGGAGGATCTGCCAGCCGCTGTCGGCCTCGGTGACCCCGAAGCGCTGCAGGCGCGTGGCGAGCACGTGGCGGGAGTTCCGCCAGGTCACCGGGAGCACGGTTCGAATGAGGAATTTGCGGAAGAAGGCCACTTTCTCACCAGGGCTGGCTGAGGCTACGAAGCCGTGTGAGACCGCACGTCGGTCAATCGACGGAGCCGCCGGGGCGCAGGGCCGCTGCAGTGGGATTCCGCGCACATGACCTGTGTGGGATGGCCCAGCCAGAAGTGGCCGAGTCGGTTGGTTGACCGATGGAGGCGCGGCACGCCCCTTGCACTGCCGGATATCGCGAGGTGTGCATGTGGACTTCCGTGATCCTCAAGGTCGACCGTGACGGCGCCATCCAGGACCTCAGCGATGGGGCCCACCGCATGTTCGGGTGCGTGCGGGGTCGCCCCTGCGCCCAGGTCATCGGGGCCAGGACCCTGGAGGGGGAGCGGGTCTGCTCGAGCCCGTGCGGCGGAGACCTGGCCAGCGGCCGCCGGCACGCCAGGGCGTGTCAGGCCGTGAACGTGGGCGGCCGGGTCGGTCGGCTGGTCTGCGACCGGCTCGGGGGCAGTACGGTGGTCAGCCTGCAGCTCAGCGATCAGAAGGCGGGGGAGGCCGAGCCGCTGACCCCCCGGGAACGGCAGATCATGGGGCTGGTGGCAGAGGGCCTCTCGGGTCGTCTGATCGGGCGGAGGCTCGGCATCCAGCCCTCGACCGTGCGCACTCACGTGGAACACGCGCGGGACAAGCTCGGCGCCACGACCCGGGCCCAAGCGGTGGCGAGTGCGCTGGTCCAGGGGTGGATCTGAGGGCCAGTGGCTGATCCCCAACAGGGGTCCGGATTGCGGAGTGCGACCCCACGCCTGGGGCGGCATCGCGGACCTGAACGGCTGGAGCACCGAACATGACCCCGATGTCCCACCAGGTCTCACTGCCCGCGAGACTGCCCGCGCGGATCGTCGTCTTCTTCCTGGTCCTGGTCCTGGTGACCGGAATCTTCTTCGCCCGGCAGGGGCGCGCCCGGACGTCCGCAGTCATCGTCGAGCAGTGGCCGGCCATCGACGCCACGCACTGGCTCAAGGCCGACCTGGCAGATGCGCTGGTCGTGGTGCCCGATCGCCCGCACGGGCGGGACGAGGTCCAGGACCACTGGTCGGGCTTCCACACGGACATCCGTCGGGCCCGCTCCTTCCGGGTGCGCACCAACGCCCAGCGGCTCCGAGGCGGACCCATCGGTCCCAAGACCCGGAAGCGTGTGATCGCTCTCGGGGACTCGGTGACCCACGGTTGGGGCGTCGGGGAAGCCCAGGCGTGGCCGGCCCGCCTCGAGGCACACCTCGCAGCCGCGGGGAGCGATGTCCAGGTGCTCAACGCCGGCGTGCCCGCCAGTCGTGTCGGCGGCATGGCCTCGTGGTGCGAGACCCAGGCCCCGGCTCTGGAGCCTGATCTGATCATCTGGGCCCGTCGCCCGGGCTTCGACGACCCGCGTCCGTACAACAAGTTCGTTGACGCAGTGCGCCGCTGCGGGCGCGCCACGGGGTCGCCAGTGCTGGTCGTGCTGCCCCCGATCTCGACTTTTGATCTGCACGGAGAGCGGGTCTGGCGCCAGGAGCACCAGGAGCTCCGGCAGCGCCTGCGCCGGCACCACATCGAGGTTGTGGAGCTGACCGAGCGCTTCCGGGAGGTCCAGACCGGTGAGGGCGAGGTGCTGCGTCGTCAGGACGGATTCCTGCGCGTGATCGACCAGGAGCAGGGGACGGTCTGGTTGGAGGTCGCCGACCGAGGCGACTTCCTCCCCCAGGCGGTGCTCGACCTGTTCGAGTCCGACGCCGACGTGCGAGAGGCGCTGTTCTTCGACGACGGACATCCCGACGAGAGAGGCTATGACCTCTTCGCTCGAGTCATCGCGGATCGGGTCGCACCGAGGTTCTGACAGTCCGTCTCGGTTTTGACATCAGCCGTTGGGGGGACGCCAGCCTGCCTCACCGGGTCCACGCTCGCCCTCTGCGCGAGGTTCCGCGATAGTGCTCCCCACCACCCCCGACGAGACCCGCACCAAGGACCGAAAATTAGCTTGGCCTCTGGGCAAGAAAGACTGCGGTCTGGACGACTGCACGGATGAGGGCGAGTCGCTCATCGCTG
>PVBE010351596.1_pt1 | contig 15548 bp, 8 predicted proteins | sample 1631181 | NCBI WGS metagenome assembly PVBE01 (sample SAMN08397723, study PRJNA350692) | Marine metagenome, whole genome shotgun sequencing project. | isolation source: water | place: Pacific Ocean | collected 2012-04 | reverse complement strand
TGTTGAAACCTACACTGGAAAGCCGTATGGCAGCTATATTAATCCAAAAGACAGCATTGTAATTTCAACTTTGACAGGCTGTATTCCGGGAATAATACATAACATTGACAAAATGAGGCAGATACAGTGCATGTACGCTGAATGTTTAGAAACAGGTGTTGGACAGCAAGGCCTTCCAGTATTTGCATGTGAAGACCAAAAAGATTATGCAACCTGCAAATATGTAGTTGGTGAAATATTCAAAGTAGTGTCTTTTACAGCAGTATTTGATCATTATTTAGAAATATTAAGAGGTACATTAAGAAATCCATTCAAGCTACTTGGTATTGCTCCGGGATATTTATGCATGACAACAGCTAAATCTCCAGACCCATTCAGCTACCCAGTATGCGCTGGAGCAAAAATAATAAATTTTATTGGTTCCACAGCATCAGAACTAGCTTCGATAGTTGACGCAGAGTTTTTCAAGATTCAAAACAATTACTGCGATGAATTTGATGACAGGGATGATGAAGATGATAAGGATGATGACGATAATAGAGAAGATAGCAACCTCTTAAGGAGAAACTAATTAAAATGAAATCCATAAGCAAAAAAGCACAGCAATTCGAAAGCATTCTCCTAGTAATAGCATTAATCACTTCAGTATTTGCAGTAGGATTGTATACGGGTGATGAGAGCAACAAGATTACTGGTGCAGTGGTTGCAATAAATGAAGGGGAGGAAAGTATAGTTTCACCAGAAATAATAGAACATTTGATTAACAATATGGAACTTGCAAATGATGTTCCTAATAGTATAATCGGTAGTGGTACTAGTGTTAGAGACAAAAAGAGAATTTATAAAACGAAATATATGGACCAAGAATATTATGTGCATGTTAAAAAAAATACAGGTACTGGTGATGTTCCTGTTGAGATAATAGGAAAAACTGACCTAGACGATTGGAGTAACTTATATGAAAAGGATGCTGGAATTTTTTCTGATCCAATGAAAACGGAGCAGAATATCTATACAGTTGATAGGGGGAAATGGGGGAAATTTGGAAAATCTCCAGGTATTGATACACCAATAAAGTCTTTTAGTTTACAATCAGAAAAACTTGACAAAATAGGTGGAGTATTATCCAGTTTAGGTATATCAACTAGTACTCCAAGTACTGAGGGATTGGATAAATTTTTAGTTCAGATTCCAGGAAAAGAAGTAAAGGTCTTTGATAAAAGTGATATTTCCAGAAGCGATTTAGACCTATATGCTGGGTCTGATGCTAAGGTGGTTGAGATAAATAGTGAATTAGCAGGTAAAATTACTGCTAATCCAGAAGATTATACTATTGATGATGATGAAATTTTACTAATAACAGATGTAGGATCGGATCAAGTAGAAGTAAAGAAATTAGATAATACAGGAAAAATAATCCGGGACCTGGGAATTCAGCCAAAGAGTGAAGATTATTCTTTAAGTGCATCTGGAACCAGTGTGGATAGTTATAAGATAGGCACAGAAGAATATTCTATTAAAGAAATTAATTTCATTTTAAAAGAAAGTAAGACATCTATAAGCGATTTGACTACCTCAAATAAAAAATCCCTGGCAAAATATAGCAGTGAAAATAAGATTAGTAGAGATGAAAATGGAATATTATCTACAACAGCCTATGGGGGAAATAGTTATTTAATCCCACAAGGCGAGTCTGTAAATATTTATGGCCAAACATTCAAAGCTCCCATTGATTCCGAATTAAAAATACAGCATACTGGAGGTAATACATTTAAGTATGGTTCCACAGATTATGTGTTGATCAATCATAAATTAATTTCTAAAGCTAAAGTGAGTGGCAAGTATGAATCTATTAATCCCAATGGATTTAATGAAATTAATGAGATTATATCCTTTGATCCATCAACCAGGATAGTTGGAGGTCCAGTTTCTTCATCAACTACTGGTATTCAAGGTGATTATTTAAAGCTGAATATTGGAGATAGCACAGTTGATTTTCCAATGAAGGGTATGAGTGAAGCACAAAAAAAGGCAATTGTGAAAATGATAAATGAAGGTGAAGTTGGAACTTTAGCAGCTTCTGATGGTGAGATATCATTAGAAACAACAGCTGGAGAAACAGTTACAATTACTCACGACAGTATTGTATATGAAAATACAGACGGCGATAAAACACGGGAAGTTACTTATGAAGGGAAAAAACGAATTAAATTAGAAAAAACATTTGATAAAGATGAAATAAAAACAGTAAAGATCCTGGGTTCAGAAATACCTATATCAACATTTAATGAATTGGAAGATGATATAATCTGGGATGACGTTAAAACTTCTGGAAGCAAAACTACAATCAAATTATCAGACAATAGGAAAGTTGAAATTAAGGGGGATGACTCCACATTTTATAAAAATGATATAAAAACAAAATTAATTGAAACTTATTCAATTGGGTATGATGAAACAAAATATGATTCCGATGGTGTAACAAAGGTTAGTTTTAAAGAAGTTGAAAGGAGCGATGATGGAACGAAAACTTCAACCAAGGAAAAGCATTATTCTGCAGGTACAGTAGATTATATAACGTATGAGGCAAAATTCAAAGATGGTGATGATGAAGTTAAGGTTAATGTAAAAAGTAATGAAGATGAATTTGATGATAATACAGAAATTAAGATTAATGGTAATTTGATTAAGCATGAAACTCTAAGATTATTGTCTAATGATGAAATAAACGAATTTGTAGATATTTTTGAATATGATGAAATGCCAGATATAAATAATATCATCTTAGAAGCAAAAGGCTATGGGATAGATATTAAACAAGCCAGTGCAAAATATAATCCAGGACGCAATAGAAGAGAACTAATATCAGAAAAAGGAGATAAATCTGCAGTAATATTAGAAGAAACATTGATATTAAAAGAATTTGCAAAAGATCCTGACAGTACTGGGTATTTAGTAAAAATAGCTAAAAGAACCACTAAAAAAGATGATTCTGTCGTTGAATTTAATTGTAAGGAAATAGGGGGTTGTGATGATTTACCTGGGAGTAGAATAACAGAAGAGCAATTTAGCAGTATCTACTATAATGAAAAAACAAACGTAATTTCAAAAACAGTTTCAAATATTAGAAAGATAGATGGTGAAGATCCTAAAAAAACAGTGATTGATTGGGGTACTCCAAGTGATCCATTAAAAGATTCTTATATCAAAAAATTAGAATATGATGGTAATCCGGTCCTTTCACTTGAAAAACCTGATGATGATGGGTATCAAAAGATATTTGGTGAAGATACATACTATAAAGATGGTAAAATCTTAAAAAAAGAAACTGTTAAAAATTTCCTAGGTAAGTCTAAAGTAGATTTTGTGGAAAGTACAGATCCTGATGATATTAAAAAAATGAAATTAATTCTAGATTCTGGTGCAGAAGGTGCTGACCATAAAGGAAAGATAAAAAACAAGGAAAGTTCATTTTATCAAAAACAAAGAACATTGGCCAGCCAGAAATATATAAGATCTCTCTTTTCGAGTTTCGAATCAATCCTTACAGATTATTCGGGGTTTGGAGCACTAAACTTATTATTCAGGGATGAGGAGTGGTACTTTAACTGGAGAGAAGGTGTTGACAGGGCATTTGCAGAGCTTTATCTTGGTGAAGAGTACTGGACAAGTGCTGTCTGCGCAAGCCATGTTGATAGGGATCAGGAAGGAGTTGCCTACCTTGACACAAGATTAGGTTTAGGAGGCGTTGCTGCGCATATTGAAGCTACAAGAAGTGAAGAGATTATAAAACCTGCAGCAGGAAGCAGCCCTGCAGGCAGTGAATTTTTGTACAAGATAACATTCCATGTTAAGAATGGTGATTGGGACAGGGATCCAAAATCTATGGAAGAATTAAAGTTTAATGTTTTCCTTTATGGTGAACGTTCAGCTCGGTTATTGGCTAAAAACATTGTCCTGGAAAGAGGAGATGACTTTGGATTTACAGGAGCAGAAGCTATAGTTCAGTTCAGCGACTTTCATTATAGTGAAATATGCCTTGAGTTTGATGAAGCGCCATGGTTCTGGACTTTAGATGATGATGAGCTGTGCAATGCAATAATCGGGCCGTCAGGGCCTTCAAGCATAGGATCAGGCTCAGCAAGTGCTGAAGATCAGCAGGCAGCTACAGAGCAGGAAAAAACAGGAGGAGATGTTTTAGACATATAAAAACAGTTTAGTGAGCAAAAAGGCTCTGTAGAAAATAAAGGTAGCATCAAATTGCGAGCCTATTGAAAAGCTCATTAAGCCTGACGGGGGTTGTCCCTCACGGGGTGGCAGGCCTGTAAAAACACATCCAGGCGAGCAGATGCTACCCGAGCGAAGCGAGATTTTCTGTAGAGCCTGAGCAAAAGAAACATTTATAAAAAACAATACTCAAGCAAATTCATGCCTCATAAAAAAGAGAATATTAGTTTCATAAAGCAAAATTACAGCAATTTCATCAATTCCTTAGGAAATATAAACCTAAAAATCTTCCTTATCCTGATTCTTGACATTCTTTTTTATTATACTTTAATGCAGACTGGAAGATTCCTTATTACTCAAATACAAAAAAAATCCACAAATATTGATTTATCCCAGAATCTGCTTGAGTTGAGCCAGCAAAATGCAGCGCAGCTTTTATCTTCATTAAGGGGATTTTTTTTCTTCATCATCATCTCATTGATTTTATTTGTCATAGCTGTTATAATAAACTGGAGCATCATTAAAGGAATAATTTGGAGCTTTACCAAGCACAATAAGCCAAGCCTGAAATTCATGAAAAAATTCCTGCTCTTAAACTTTATATGGCTTCCGATCTGGACTGTAATTTTTTTGCTGATTGCTTTTGGAATAAAGCAGGAAGCAGCGCCGATATTCATGATTATAGCATTTATACTGGCCATATATTTAACAAATATACTCTATCCGCTGTTTTTAGCAGACAATAAAATAACAAACATCAAGAAATCTCTCAGGCTTGGCTTTAAAAAAATCCATTATTTTATTTTCCCATACATAATAATCATAGTTTTTTTCCTTATCCTGTCAAAAATATACAGCATAGCCACTTTAGGCATAAATATAAATCCAAATGTCTCTTATGCCTTGATAATAATCTACATTGCATGGGTAAGGTACTATATGATTGAAGTGGTTGATAGTATTATATAATCTCTTTTTTAATTCTTCATCTTCTTGTTTAATTACTAATAGCGTTTGACAGAAAACTATATATACCAATAACTAATAAAAATCTAAAAAAGTGGGTTTTGCATTAAAAGGAGGGGTTATGTTGTTTTTGAAATCACATAAAGATAGTTCTAAGAATAAATTTACCTATAGATTTTCTAATAAATTATATTGGTATGAAATTGTGCTTGTGCGAGGCCTTAGAGGGCTTCTCAACTTCACAAATTTCATTTGTTCAGGTCGAATATCACAATCCTATGGAATTAAATCCATTGGCAATTTACGCACAAGCACTAAATCCCACATAAACACCAAAACATTTAAATACTTATATATGAATTATATATGAAAAAGAGTTAAAAATATATAAAAACTAGTTAAGATAGATATAAAACATATATAAAAATACCATGAAATTCACAAAAAAGGTCATAAAAACAAGCGGCGGCATTGTAGTCAGAGTTCCAGCCGATATTGTAAAGCTGCTCAACTTAACAGAGAAGGATTATGTAGAGATAGACCTGAGCAAAATCGACCTTAAGGCGTTAAATAAAAAATCAAAATAATAATTAATATTCAGAAAATGTCAAAAAAAAGAGGGCAAACAACTATTTTCATGCTTTTAGCTATAGTAGTTTTGCTGATAGGTGTATTATTCTTTTTTTCACAGGATGCAAGCCTGGAAAAAACAGAGTACATATCCCCGGAACTTGTCCCAATAAAGAATTTTGTGGATACCTGCATTAGCAATACAGCAGCAAGAGGCATCACAATCCTTGGACTTAACGGAGGATACATAAATTTCCCGCAGCAAATTAACTCAAATCCAAGAAGCTATCTGAAATTTACCCCGTTGGATGATTACAAAAACCCTTACTGGTGGTATGACGGCACAGAAAGCATTCCAACAGAGGAATTTATGGTAAAGCAGATAGAAGATTACATCATTTCAGAGATCGATACATGCATAAACAATTTCGAAGTATTTTCCAGCCAATTTGATGTAAAAAAATTAAGCGAGACAAAAGTTAATGTCATATTAAATGAAGATGATGTTAGTGTTGAGCTAAATTACCCTGCTGAACTTACAAATAAGCTGAACAGGACAAAAATGGAAATAGATAATTTCAGGAAAAAAATACCAATAAGGCTCAAAAAAGCATATGAAATGGCAAAAGACATAATGGATGCAGAAAACAGGGACTTTTTCCTGGAATTCAAGACAATCGACCTTATAACGATGGATGAAGACATTCCAACAACCGATGTAGTTGCAACATGCCAGGAAAAAACATGGCCTGTCAGCCAGGTTAAGGCCAAGCTGCAAAGGCTGTTAAATGCAAATCTTCCTTACATCAACGTTGTAGGCTCTGATTTTGACGATAATATTTTTGTCTCAAATCCTTTTGGAGAAGATACATACAAGGATTCCTATTACAACTACCATTACCTATGGAAGATAGCAGACAAGGATTACAATAACATGAGAGTATCTTTTGACTATGATGAAAGATGGCCGATGCAGTTTTATGCAAGGCCAAGCAAAGACGGTATATTAAAATCAAACTCCCAAAAAGGCCAGGACATGCTTAAATTTTTCTGCATACATATCTGGCACTTTACTTATGATGCCATTTATCCGGTAAAAGCCACCATAATGGACACATCAGGCATTAACCCATACCAATTCAGCTTTGCATTTAAAGTTCAAGTTGATCATAACCAGCCAAATAGGCAGAATTTTGCAGCAACAATATTTGAAGGAAGAGATGTTGGCAATGAGGAAGATTATTGCAATGACCTTTTCAATGAAATAACAGTTTACACTGTAAATGAGAATACCGGCAATGATATTGCTGATGTTAATTTAACCTTAACATGCGGCAGATTTACCTGCAACATTGGAAAAAGCGACTGGATAAGCTTTGGCGCAGCCGCAGCCCTTACAGCCCCAACTCCATATTGCGTAAACGGAATCTTAAGAGGCAAAAAACAGGGTTTTGAAGATACAGAAATGTTCATACAGGCAGATGAAGACAGAGAATACACATTATACATGGAACCGGTAAAAGAGCTGGATTATTATGTTGTCAAGCATGATTTTGACAATCCGTTTTTTGAAGACAGAATAAAAGATGAACAAGCTTCTATAACAATAAAATCAGCAACAGATGATTTTGAGGCTTTTGGAATCTATCCTGATAATGAAAATTTCCCCATAAAGCTGCCTTACAAAGATGACCAGTACGAAGTTACAATTTACCTGATGGACAATGAAGACATCATCGGAGGTTATCAAGGAACATGGAACGTCAACTTAGATCAATTACAAGCTAATACAATTAAATTCCATGTCTTGGAAAAGCAGGGAAATGAAAATGATAGGTTTTTATTTGTCTCAGGATTAAGCTCATATTCAGACAAGGTTTCAGCGCCGGAGTTGGTATGAAATGAAAAAACAGCTTTTACAGATATTGGCATTGATTTTCATAGAGCTAATAGTATTGTATCCTGTTAGCTTTGCCCATGCTTTCAGCATATCCAATGTCACTGTATCTGATATCAGCTCAGGCTCAGCAAAAATAAGCTGGTTTACTGATGATGTTGCTGACGGCAAGGTCAGGTACGGAAAAACAACCGGTTTGGGATTCACATCAAGGCACAGCACTTATGTATTCGACCATTCAAGAATCCTGCAGAGCCTGGAAAGCGAAACAAAATATTATTTTAAGATAGAATCCGAAGACATAAGCGGAACAAACTTAATTGACGATAATAACGGGCAATTATATACATTTACGACAAAAGACATTACTCCTCCATCTAAGATTACCAGCTTAGAATTAGCCAGCGTAACAGAAAGCTCAATATCCATTTCATGGGACCCTTCAAATGAGAATGACTTGAGCCATTATAATGTATACAGGGACAGGATCAAGATTAAAGGGACAACAGAAACTAATTTCAATGATACTGCTCTTAGCTTATCATCATCTTTTTCATATAAGGTTTCTGCTGTTGATATATCAGGAAATGAGGGGATTTTATCAAATACAGTTATTGGAGAGACAAAAATTCCTGATTTTTATATTCCAAAAATAAATAATATTGATATTGTTGATGTAAAGGACAACAGCGGAACAATTACATGGAATACAAATGAAAATTCAACATCAGTTGTATATTACTGGATAGATTCATCAGTATCGATATTTAAACTTGATCAATTGACAATGAACCATTCAGTTGTCCTTACAAATCTTGTCAAAGGCAAGACCTACAATTTTATTGCAAGCTCATGCGACAGCTCAAATAATTGCGTGAATTCATCCGTATCAAGCTTTGAAGCGGGCATTGATATAGTACCGCCAAAAATTAACGCATCAATACCGAAATTCTTTAACAAAAGGAGCATTGACATATTCGGCACAACAGAGCCGTTCTCCAGCGTGAAATTATTTGTGAATGACCTTAACTTTCCAGTAAGAGCCCTGGATAAAAATGAAGTTCCATTGGGCAAATTCAAATTTTCAGGTATATTTCTGCAAAAAGAGAACGTAATCAAGATTTCAGTAGTAGATAAAGCCGGAAACTTAAACGAAGCAATCTACAGGATTAGTGTTGATACAGAAGACCCAGTTGTTGTACTGGACAATATCCCTGGTATTGTTTCAAAAAGCAATGTATCTGTTGTTGGGGCTGTAAATGAGCCTGTCTTTATCAGCATATTTTTAAGGGCCGGAGAAGAAAGCGCTCCAAAAATAATAACAGGATTAAATGCCACAATAATAGAAAATTCTGTCAAGCTGGAATGGGAAGAAAGTGAAAGTAATGATTTCAGCCATTATGTTGTATACAGAAAAGACATCGGGCCTATTGCCCTTACACAGCCAATCTCCTACAACACTTACACTGATTTATTAGTCAATAAGGGCAGGGAATATACTTACTTCATAACTGCTGTAAATAAGTTCGGAAGGGAAAGTGAAAAATCAGATCCAATCACTGTAAAAATTTTAGATGGCAGAAATGATATCAAAAACCCAGCTCAGATAGACACTTTAATCTTAGAAAAGCCCTTAATAAAAATAAATGCCTCTGGCTCTTTTTCTGAATCAGTAAAGCTTGGCAAAGACGACACATACACTTTAACCATTGAAGTCATTGACAGGGCAAAAAACAGGGTTATATTTGAAAGAACTATCCGCAAGGATACTAAAGCACCGGATATAAAAATTACCAGCCCTCCAAACGGACAACTTATTTTTGAAAACTACGCGAATCAAGTTGATATTAAAGGAACTACAGAACCAAATGCCCGCGTCCATTTATTTGTTGAAAGAAGCCCGGTAGGCTTTTTAGACAAGTCTTTTGACATTTCAGGCCTGCCAAATAAGATAACCCATATCGATGAAACAGATTTAGATGCAGACTGCAGGCTTGAAATTGGCCTTACAAATTACTGCCCAACAGGAGCTGATTACTCAACAACTGCTGATTCAAATGGAAATTTTGAATTTGAGGATGTTGACTTGACCTCTTTTTTAAGCGGCGGGTTTAGATTACAGCAGCTTCCGGGAGCCGAGCTTGATGACTATAGAAGAGAAGTCACAGACTCAAGAAGGCTGCAAGAGGCAAGAGATGCGAGGATGGTTGTAATAGCAACAGACCAATCCGGCATTAGAAATGCAAAAGACCACAGGATAAGGATAGGAAACTGCTGGACCGGAGATCAGAGCTGGGACATAATACCCTTAGTGGAATTCCAAAGCCCTGCAACCATAAGCCCCCAAAGGCTGGCTGAAAACAGAGAGGCTATTTACTTTTTCTTTAATTACTCATACATTGGCAGGGGCAAAGACGGCAAGATAAATCCCAGCGGAATCTCTATGAAAAAAATTTGTGATGGAACAGAATTTTTAGATGATGACAGATTTGAGATAAGCTGTAAGCTAATGCCTCCAGGAGGTTTTTCAACTGCTGTAAATCCGGAAGGCACTATATCATACACAAGCATGAACCTTAACAGGATGGAAGGAATGGACGGGTTCTTACAGCATGACTGGGAAGACTTATTTGATTCTTTAAATAATGAATTAACATTCCCTGTAAAAGTAATTATGAGGTATACTCATACTGTTGATGGAAAAGAAATAACAGAAACACAGACAACATGCCAGGAAGTGACCTATGATTTAGACAACAGCCTGATAGACCCAAGAAACGTTTTGCCGGACTGGCTTTTGTATGATTTTGTTGATTTTCTTGGAGATTCAATAGATGCATTAAATGATGTTAATGAAAAACTAGGCAAGGTTCTTGACTTTGTTGTTGTTGGCTGTGTATCGAGCTTTATGTTAAGGCTGGGATTCCAGATTTATAGGAGGTTCATCAGCTTTGGGGAGGAAAAAATATTTCAGCTGAAAGACATATCCAGCAAACTGCTGAAAAACAATGGGGATGTTAAGTTTAATGTTGAAAATGACGAGGATCAAAAGTATTGCAATGAGTTGGCAAAAAAAATGAAGGAAGCAGAATTATTTGATGAATATAATCCATCAGATAAAGAGAAAAAATTATTAAAAATGCCAAATCCATTCTTCAATCTTAAGTTAAAATATTTTAGCGATAAAGACCTGGAAAAGTGCTTTCCAAAAGTTGCAGCTGCTTGGAAAACAGAAGCCTTTTGGTATGACAAGTACAGGCTTACTTGCGACCGCGTCTTTGGGCATAAAACACCTTCAAAATGGACAGAAAATCTTGATGATGAAAAGATATCCCAAAGACTGCAGCAGGGAAGTGCATGTTCAACTGATCAAAGTGTATTTGGCAAACCTTTAAGGCCTGTAAAATGCAAGGAGGTTGCAACTGAATTTGGAAAACTTGCCTCAGATTACCAAGTTGATGAGTTGTGCTTCAAAAGGCCTGTCAAAGGAGGCAATGAATTGTATAAGCTTGGAAGGCAGGTTTTAGGAGCCAGCAATATCTATGAACTGACTGCCATAAAGGATATAGGGTTCAAATCCCGTATAACATACGCAATAAAGCAGACAGAAACAAGCTATCTCACAAGCCAGGACAGAAGCTGTAAAGAAGTCTGTAAAGGAGATGTAGATAAAAAAACAACTGAGACATTTACATTTAATGGAACAAAAATTAATTTGATAGGTAAGCCAGGAGCAAAAGAAGACCAGCAAATAGGCTATGGCTGTGTTGAAGCAAGCACATGCACTGCATGGGGAGTAGAACAGAAAATGAGTTTTGGCGCAAATCCAATAAAAATTGATTCAACATTCAAAAAAGGATATACATCTGATTGCTTTCCTCCTGAAACAGATTTTTCCTCAGTAAGCGACGATCCCAATCAAAGAGTAGAGTGCTGCTGCATCAACACAGCAGGCGAAGAACCACCAACATTTTATTATGTTTATGATGATGTAAATAAGTATGAAAATCATGAAACAAAGAAAAAAGAACCAGCATTCCAGTCAAAAAAAGACTCAAAAGAAAAGCCAGGTTTTGATAGAAATTTAAATGGAGAAGATGCATATAATGATATGAAATGGAGCTATAGGTACTGGAAAGAAGGTTACAAAACCTTAGATAAAGATGAAAAGGAACACTCAATATACAATCCAGATAGGTACATTGAAGGAAGGGACTTCCCTGCATGCTTTGGCCAGAACAACTGGATCTTTGACTATAATGTTCCTGCAGGAGATACAGGAAAAGTTGTTACATTAGATTCAAGGCAGCAGCATACCAGCGCTTTCCAGTGCGCAAATATCGCAGGAATACAAAACAGGCTTACAATGATTAATAATATGCAAAGCGCGCTTGCAAGCTGCCTGATAGATGTAAGAAGGACAGGCACATCAGATGCTGCTGCCTGCAAGGAATTATTTACAAGGTACATCTGCTCTTCAATATGGCAGGTCATCAGCTTATTTACTGATAACTGCGCTCCGTTTTCTTTAGGAATTGGAATTGAGGATGAAGATGATTATTTAGGCACTGTAAAAGATGGCTTTAAGAGCATCTCACAAAGTACGTCTGATTCAATGTCAGAATTACAATCTGAATATGGCAATGCTGAACTCAATAACTTAATTGGAGCCGGCCAGGGTGAAATTGCAAGAAAAGTCTGCCTTGGTGCATTTGGCTATGACTGGGATTTCAATCTGGAGAATGTAATTGATGCAGCTTATTCACAATCTTTTGCAACCTTAGTGCAAAGAACAACTGCAACAAGGGAATACCTAACAATCCATCCAACAAAAGGCCAGGCAACTTATGATTACAGGGCTTCATGGATAATAAATCCCGGATGTGATATTGAAAATTACAAAGTAGATTTAGTCTGTGTCAACAGGGATGAGATGAACGAAAAGAATGGAATCAGGTGCGATAAAATAGGCTCTCCTGATGGCAGCAACTGCGATTGTCTGGATTCCGATCTAAGTGAAGGCGACAGATCAAAAAGGTTCTTTTCATCAAAAGGAAAATTAAACCAGAATGAGTTTGTGCAGGATGAGTGGAGCGATATTATTACATCGGATTACAGGTACGACCACCTCAAATTCACATTAAGGGCAGACAGGGATTTAAGAGGCGATTTAAGTAAAAGCTGCTTCCCTACAGGCCGTGAAGATGGTGTATTTTACTTTAACTTAAGGGATAAGAGTATGAGGGACATAACTGCATGCGTAGCAGACATAACATCCGGAATTTATCGATGCAGTGGTGGTTTAGATTTCTGGAGCCAAAAAGGCCTTGGAAGAATAGATGAAATCCTGATAAATGATGACAAGCCTGAAGATGGCGAAGTAACAGTATTTATTGGGGATCCATTGACAATAACTCCGACAATATTTAAGACTCCTGGAAGCTCCAATAAATGCTTAGTTGCAGAGCTTGAAAAGCGAGGTGTAGAAACACTGCCTCAAGCGATAGTCATAGACCGCGATGGTCCAATAAAATATCCTGAAACACAATTAGAAAGCGATATTCAGCCGTCAACTTATATCAAGACTCTTCCAGAGCCAAGAGTTGTTAGCTGCGACCCAGATGAGGATGTTTGCAATTCTATGAAGAAAAAAAAGCTCTCTATAGAAAAGATAAATAGAGATAATAAAAATAGCGATGTGGATATAACTTTGACTTTTACTGATAATCCAAATAATAAAAATAGTAGAATAGATTTAAGTGATAATAGCATGGATACCATGAGTATGAATGGCATTTCAAATGTATTAGGGAGAGGTGGATGGTGGGATGATAAATATAATGGTCCTGTAGTCGATATAAGTGGAATTAAATTTAAGATAACAGATGTTCCTTTTGATGATGATTTAACCTCAATAACTTACAAAGCTACAGTTCCAAAAGTTGAGGAAGATAAAGGGTCTCAAACATGGACTTTGAAATTAAGCCTCTTTGAAGCAGATGAAGATACTGGGGGATGCAGCAGATATAATGCTGGTGAATTAACAGAATATGAAGATTACAAGCAGCAAAAAACATACAGGATCAAAATCAAGTCTCCCGCAGAATTAGCAGATTATCCAAAAATTAAACTAAGTTTCGGCAAGGATAAAAAAGGAAATACAAAAAACTATCTTAATCCTGATGATGAAGAAGATATTGTTAAATTAAACATTGAAGTTACTGATTATATTGGGTCATATCATAATTTAGCAATATCTTATTTATACCATCCAGGACATCATGAAAGGAGTGAAATAGATTGTCCGTCAGTAAGCGTATCATCTACAGAAGGAAAAAAGAGGGAATGTTCATTAGAACTTAACATGGAAAAATTAGATGTTGAAACCTATTACAGGGGAACTTATGGGATAAAGATTATTGCAGAAGACACAGATACCTTCTCTCATACAAAAGAAGCAGAAACTGCAATAGAAGTGAGATGCGGTCCAAGTGGCACATCCTATGGGCAGTGTTTTGAAATTAATAAATGCTTGCGACAACAAATAATATTCGATGGAGAAATAGGCTGCCGGGATGGCTATGAATGCTGCAAAATAGGAGAAATACAAACTACATAATATTAATAGAAAATAAACAACTTCAAAATGCATTCTAAAAACATTATACTAAACTCACTAAAAGAATCCACCTTGTTAGTCAAAAAAAACAAAAAAATATTCTTATTAATCTTAATACTGCAGCTATTATTCTTCCTCTTTATCGGAATGTCAAATGCCTTTTACCAGCCAATAATTTTACAGCATGCTATAAATATAATTGAGTATATGGAATCATTAAACCTTAACGCTGATGCTGCAGGAATAGAGATGCTGAAGGAAAAAATACCTCTCGGTGATGACCCGTTATTGATAAGCAGGAATTACAATGCAATTCTAAAGAATGTTGCCTTTCTTTCGATTTCCATATTTGCGATATTTGCCTTATTGAATGGGCTTATATGGCATTTTTCCTCAAATATGGGCAATAAAAATATATTCTCGATAAAAAACATCTTAGCTTATTTGTCAAGATTTGTCATAGCATCTTTAATATTGTCATTTTTCTTTTATCTTCTTGCTTACAACGCATTAAAGGTTTTTTTCAGCAGTTTTTTATCAGTTGAGCCGATGAACTTCATACCATTGTTGATAATTGCAGTAATTGCCATTTATTTTGTTTATATTGCAATTCCGATTCTTGATAAAATTAAAATAAAAAATCTGATTAAAAAAACACTATTAATAGGAACAAAAAGGTTTTTTGCAGTTTTAGCTTCTTATTTGATAATTTTAATTAGTATAGTCCTGTTGTCATTGCTCCTGTTTTATTCAATAGAGAAAAATCTTTTTTTGGCTTTAGTTTCATTGATCTTGCTTATATTGGCTTTTGCTTGGAGCAAGGTTTTCATTTCGATTGTAATGACTAAATCATTACCTAAGGTCAAAAGCATAGAAGACGGTAAATAAACTAATTCTGATTATTTCATTAAAATATTAAAAAAATTAAAGTAAGGTTTAATTCTAAAAACATTGTTTAGCATTTCTTTCAATTAAATTCTATTGCTAAATATATCTCTCTAATTTTACTTTTTATTCCGAGCAATAAGATATTCCTAGATGATTTATTCATCGATAAAGGTATTGATAAATATATTAATGAAGATATTAATGAAGATATTAATGAAGATATTAGTGGATATATTGACAAATTTATCGATAGATTTATATACTAGTTAATCAAAGTATACTTTTATGGCATTTGGAAGATGCATTTTATACAAAGAAATCCTGGATCTGGTAAATTCTGCACAGGAACATTTCTATTTTACTTTTCATTTTTTAATAAAT
>PVBE010569826.1_pt1 | contig 15551 bp, 10 predicted proteins | sample 1631181 | NCBI WGS metagenome assembly PVBE01 (sample SAMN08397723, study PRJNA350692) | Marine metagenome, whole genome shotgun sequencing project. | isolation source: water | place: Pacific Ocean | collected 2012-04 | reverse complement strand
GGCCTCCTGCTGGAGAGACGCGCGCAGGTGCGCGGCAATGGCGCCGGCGGTCGAGTACTCGAATATGAGCGTCGGCGACACCTCGACACCCAGCTGCTGCTCGGCGTGGTGCTCTACGCGGTGATGGGGCCTTGGCTCTCAACGCTCCTTGCCGACCCTCAGGGGGCCATGGAGGTGGCGCAGGTTCGCTTCTTTACGGTCGAGCACATCTTCGGCATGATCGTGGCGATCACGATCCTTCACGTCAGCTCCGTCCGTTCGAAACGTGCCGACGACAGCCGCGTGGCCTGGCGGCGACTCGCCTTCGGTGGCGGGACCGCGCTAGTGCTGATCGTGGGGACGATCCCGTGGCCCATCCTGCCTTATGGGCGCCCGCTGCTTCGCTGGGGTTGATGAGCTGCCTCTGGGCGGCGGCGGCGAGTGGGCGTACTCTCTCGCGTGATGAGCGCCATGATTTCCGCACGCGAGCACGACAAAAAGAGAATCGATGTTCTGGGGAAGGGGATGGCCTACGTGGAGATGGGGTCGGGGGATCCGATCGTATTTCTTCATGGCAACCCGACGTCGTCCTACCTCTGGCGCAATGTGATGCCGCACCTGCAGGATCAGGGTCGCTGCATTGCTCCAGATCTGATTGGGATGGGAGATTCCGACAAGCTGCCCGGGTCGGAATACCGGTTCACTGACCACAGAGAGTATCTGGACGCCTTCTTGGATGCCCTGGATGTCCGGAAGAACGTCACGCTGGTTGTACACGACTGGGGCTCGGCGCTTGGATTCGATTGGACTCGCCGCCATCCGGATGCGGTGAGTGGTGTCGCGTACATGGAATCCATCGTCAGGCCATTGACCTGGGAGACGTGGCCGGAGATCGCGACAAGCATCTTCCAAGGCTTCCGTTCCGATGCGGGCGAGGAGATGATCCTAAACCAGAACATCTTCGTCGAAGGTGTTCTGCCGGGTTCAATCCTACGCACGCTCACCGACGAAGAGATGGCCGTGTATCGCAGGCCCTTTTCTGAGCCCGGCGAGGGTCGGCGTCCGACTTTGACGTGGCCGCGTGAGATTCCGATTTCTGGTGAACCGGAGAATGTCTGCAAAATTGCCGCGGACTACGCAGGATTTCTAGCGGAGAGCCCGATCCCAAAGCTCTTCATCAATGCCGATCCGGGGGTGATCTTGGTGGGGCCGCAACGTGAGTTCTGTCGAAGCTGGCCCAACCAGCAAGAGGTAACCGTTGCGGGCGCCCACTTCGTCCAGGAGGACTCGCCGCACGAGATCGGCGATGCCATCGCCGGTTGGCGGCGTAGCCAGAGTTGAGTCTGCTCGAGGCTGCTCGCATCGAGGCCCTGGGAAGCGCCACTTTTCGACACGCGGCTGTTGCCGCGCGAGCGATGCGGAGCGTAAAGTCTCGGCCGTAGCTTGCTCACAGGGGCGCGCGAAAAGGAGCTAGGGGCGCCCTAGTTGCCGGCCTGGCAGACGAGGCGCGTGAAGTAGACGTGCCAGGAGCCACTTCGCCGGTCGTCGAAGAGGACGCCCACGTCACCGTCGGGGCCGAAGGTTGTGGTGGGGGAGAGCGTGTCGCTCGCGTTGAAGGTGATGCGTTGGCGCGGCGATAGCTCTTGCAGATCGAGCCCCAGCATCTTCGAGTAGAGCTCGTAGTTCCCGTCCCGATCGTCGGCCCAGGTCAGGAGCGCGCGGTCGCCGAGCGAGAGCAGCGTTTGGGTGCGCGCGAAGGTGGCGCCGGATGTGATGGGCCGTTCAGATTGGAGGATGTTGCCCTCCTCGCTGATGGTTGTGCCCCAGATCGCATCGCCAGGCACCGTGTCCCTCCTGTTCCACGCGACGAGGAAACGATCCTCACTCCAGATCGCGGTCGGTCCCGCCCCAAACCATATGCTGAGAGTCGTGATTCTGCTGGGATCGGAGAGATCTGGCGCGAAGGTTCGGAAAGCTGGACGTGCTCGCGCCTGGTCATCGACGACGTTGAAAACGAGGCCGAGCCGGGAATCCCCTTCGACGAGAGCGGGCGATTCGGCGTTGACGTTTGCGGCGACGAGTTCGACTTTGCCGCCGACGAGTTCGCCGTCCACGCTCACCCGCTGGCCAACAATGCTGAACCCGCCCTGTTCGAGCTCCTGCCACGTAACAAAGAACTCGGTGCCGCTCCAGAATAGCGAGACATTGATCGAGAAGCTCGCCGAGTCGCTGATGCGAAGATCGGGACCCAGCTTGCTGCCGTCAGGCCCCAGGAGGTTGAAGAAGATCTCGTAATTATTGTTGCGGCGGTCTTGCCAGGCGGTCCCGAAGACAGCGCCGGTCCAGGTGATGCCTCCGGCGTAAGCGTCGCTATTGTGGTTGGTGACCGTCGTTTCCGGAAAGGCCGTGCTGCCGTCGGATTCGAGGCCCTTGGCGTAGCTTTGCCACTTCGCCGATTGTGCCGAGTACGAGACGGCGTAGATGTCGTCGTTCCAGGCGATACCGCCTCGCGATGCTTGGATGTGTGAGGAGTCCGATACGAGAATGGGCTCCTCCATCGCGGGCACGTAGACGGCGTTATCGTCCACGATGCCGTTGCAGTCATTGTCGACGCCGTCGCAGATCTCTTCGCCTCCAGGATGCGCGCGGCCGCTCGCGTCGTTGCAGTCGTCGCCGCAAGCGCCCGGTGCGCCCGCTTCGAAGCCCGGTCGGGGACCGAAGTAGCCGTCGCCATCCTGATCGAGCGAGAGAGCGCGGAAGTCGCACTCGCCGGTTAGGGGATCACAGGAGTCTTGTGTGCACTCGTCGTCGTCGTCGCAAGTGACTGGAGGTCCGACCACGCACGCACCGTCTTGGCAGACTTCCAGTCGGCAGGGCTCGTCGGATTCGCAGTCCGTGTCTATCGTGCAATCCGGTTCGTTGTCGGAACCCGCGCCGCCGCCTTGTCCATCGGGCGCGTTCTCATTGTTGGTCTGGGTGATCTGCAGCAGGTCGAGTCCGGAGCGCGCGCCGCAGCCCGCGACGAGGCTGGCCGCCGCCAATGCGAGGAGAGCGTCCGAGCGAGAGCGGAGATGCCTCAGAAGCATGCGCCGACTCCCTCGACGTCCACGGCGACGCATACCAAGCCGGGTGGGCAGCCGTCGTCGCCAACGAGTGGACAGACTTGAACGCATTGGGTTCCCTGACCGGTGATCACACAGACGTGACCGCCGGCGCAGGGCTCGCCGTAGCAAGGTTCGCCTTGCTCTCCCGTTCCCCCAACGTCGCAAAGGGTCCCGTAAAGTTCTTGCCCGCAGGGCTCGGTCGGGTACTGCACGAAGGGGTAGCAACTCAATCCGCTCGGGCATCCCGAGGGTTCGTTGAAGAGATCGCACTCCTCCTGTCGCGGTAGGGGGTCTTGAGGTGGGCATCCGGGATCCTCGTAGCCAGCCGATCCCCCCGTTCCGGCGATGCCTCCGCCGGGCGTTCCGGCCGAGCCGGTGCCGCCTCGGCCGCCGAGCACGTTTCCGTCGCCCGCGCGCCCGCCGCCGTTTTGGCCAGCTCCGGAAACGCCGCTGTCGGCGCCCGTTCCTTCGTCAAACTCGTCGTAGCCCGGCTCGATCTCGCCACCGCAAGCGGAGGCGGTCATCGCGACGACCAGCGCGCAGCGGGAGCGCCCCATCCATTGACCCAATCTCATTCGTACCTGTGGGCTCCATAGCCCCTCCACATCCATAAATCGACTCATCGAAGCATCACGTAAGAACACCGCTGGACGATAGATCCACCTTGGGTGCTCCGTCAACGCGGCGATCGGTGCGGCGTTTGGACCCGGGCGGACAGGGTCGAGTTCATGGGAGGGGCGTGGGAACCCACCCGCAATCAGCCTCAAATTCGGCCAACAATGTGTCCCTCTCGCTCAAGCAAGCGTCGAGTCCTGTCCAGGGCGAATCCGTAATGAGTCCCAGCGAGTTGGGGGTTAGTTCGTAGCCCATGCCGCCGACGGCTCGAATCGCGTACACATCTTCAAAATTGTCCAAGACGCAGGCGAGCGCCTCGCAGCTTTCGAGCGTGAGGCCTCGGTCGACCTCGTTTTCTGTGGCGCAATCGAGAGAGCGCTCGAATTGCAGGTCGGCCATATCCGCGTACGAGGCCCCGATCGCGACTGTGCCGTCGACGGGGAACGGCCAGTCACAGTCAATTTCGTCTGACGGCGTCTCGCCGCAGAACTCGAGGATGCACTCCATCGGCTCGACCGGATGCATGGCGCCCGCCTGACAACCCGCGAGCGAGAAGTAGCGATTTAAGAGAGGGCTGTCTCCGCAGGTTGGCGAACCACTTGGCGCACCCGACGTGCCCCCCTCGCCAGCCTGGCCGCCTGCTTCGGACGAGGCGGCGCCGCCGCTACTCGATGCGCCGCCGCTACTCGATGCGCCGCCGTTGTTGGCGGGGCTGAGCTCGGCTTCTTCGCCTCCGCAAGCCACGGCGAGGCTGGCAAGAGCGAAAGAGACCGCCAACAAGCGCAATCGAAGAGCCATAGCCCTTCGTACGCCGGCGGGGCCGAGAACGCCAGAGGAGGCGACGCTGCTGCGACGCAGCTCGCGGTGAGCTCGCCACGCCGTCGACAACGAAGTCAGCGAGTTCAATATTTGGTATCAAGAACGAATCGAGACCTTGCCGAGTTGCTTTGGCATTTGGCGGAAGTGGATGCGCGCGGACTGTACAGAGACGAAGCTTGCAGTTCGATGTTCACGTATTGTCGGGACCGCCTTGGCTTCTCTGAGCCTGTGGCGTTCAGGCGCATCACGGCCTTCGGGGAGTTTGTCCTACGGCGACTCGATGTTGTCGTGCGTCCGCGCCCACGGTTTCGGGGCTCGCGCTTCGGAGAATTCATAAATTGAACGGTGTTCAGATTATGAATTTCGTTCAAATTCCCGACTTCGGCGGGCGAAATCGGCCCGCGGTTCAGCAGGACGCCACCCCGTCCGCCTGTGGGTCCGGGATCGCACGATTCGGCGCCTCGCCGTGTTATCCGAAGGAATGGTAGGTCGCTCCGTTCCCTTCTCGATTGTGGCGCTACTCCTCGCCGGGCCTGCTGCCGCCCAGGGCGAGCCCGCTCAGCCTGCGCCCCCGCCGCTGCAGGGCCAGCCGCAGCCGCCCCCGGCGCAGCCGCCCCCGTCGCAACCGCAGCCGGTGCAACCGGGTCCCTACCGCGCGCCCGTGCAGCCCTACTATTACGGCCCGGGCCCCTACCAGGCGCCCGCACCGGGGCAGCCGGCGCCGCCGGCAAACGGTTATCGCGCACCGATCTACGCGCAGCCGCGCGCTCCTCAGATGTCGCAGCCGCCACCAGCCGAAGGTGCGAGAGAACACGACGGCTTCTATCTGCGACTCCAGCTCGGTCCGGGTTACTTTTTCGATAAAGAAAGCCGGGAGCGCGACGGGCAGGACCCCGTGGTGGTCTCCGAAGCGGGTGGGTTCGCTACCGGATTCGAGTTCCTTGCCGGGGGTACCGTCGCAGACGGCTTCGTCGTCGGGGGGACGCTCGCGATCACACGGGTGGCCAACTACGAAAAGACCATCGGCCCGGACACGGCCGAAACTGCCGATGTGATCGGCCTCACGCTGCTCGGCCCCTTCATCGATTGGTACCCGGACGTCTCGGGCGGCTTTCACGTGTACGGCCTGCTGGCGCTCGCAGGCGGTTCGTCGCGGGACACGGACTGGCAGCGCGGCGGTCTCGCGATCGGTGGCGGCGCCGGCTACGACTGGTGGATCTCCGACGAGTGGAGCATTGGCGTGCTCGGCAAGGTGGTGTTGGCCGCATTGGGCGAGGAGACGGAAACGTCCGACGGTCGCCTGGTCGACGGTGTCGTGGTGCCGAGCCTGATGTTCGGCGGGACTTACCACTAAGCTCATCGGTCCTCGCGAAACGCGCTTCAGTGCGCCTTGCCGGGCAACGCTTAGAACGTTGAGTTCGCCAAGCTGGTTACGATGATATCTGACAGCTAGGACTTGTCCTGCGCAAGCGCGGGTTTCCCTATTGAAAACTTCGTGCCGCCGCGTTACGAAGACCGCCTTATGGAACTTAAGCCGATCAGTCGCGCTCCTTCCCTTTCTACATTCAACAGCGTCGGGTTCGGCGTCTACGGGGCGCGGGATCGTGACGACGATGGAGCGTATTCGCTCACACGCTTTATCGTCATCCTCTTCATTCCCATCTTTCCCATCGATGCCTACCGCGTCTATGCGGAGGACGGAGGCGGCTGGCACTTCGTTGGCAAGACGGTGCTGCCCGCATGGCAGCGCCTTTGGCAGCGGGGGATGCTCGCGGCAATCGTGTTCGGAATCATCTCGGGGGGCCTGCTCGACTACCTGAACAATCCGGACCGGCTGCTCGACAAGGAGGTCGCCGTGTTGGAGGCGCGGGTCGCCGACGCGCAGACGGCGGAGCAACGCGCCGAGCTTGTGGCCGACTACGAGAAGCTGCTCGCCGCTACCGCAGACGCGTCGGCAGAAGACCAAGCCGGAGAGTTGCCGCAGCGAGCCTTGGGGCTCGCCTACCTGCGGGCCCTGATTGCCGAAGTCCCACAGCCCGTCGATATCGACCACATCGAGGCACCGTTGCAGGTCGTGGCGCGGATCCAGGCCCAACCCCGAACGATTCGCCGCGGCGACGTCTCGAATCTTCTGCACGAGACCGTGGGTACGTGGCTCCAGGACTTTGAGCAGAGCGAAGAGGCTGGGATCTACGCGGCGCTTCAGCTCGCCGACGACGCCCGCGCCTCATTGGTGGGAGATACGCCGCTAGAGTGGCAGCAAGAAGACGCATTGCGGGCACGGCTCGCGGCGCAGCTCGAGGCGGAATGGCCGCAGGATGCCCTTCGACTCTACGTTGAGAGTGCGGGTCGGGGGGATGCGGGCGCGCAGTCCGCCGCGTTGCTCAACGGGCTCGAACTCGCTCCGTCGGTTTGGCTCGAACTCGAGCCTACGCTGAGAGCCTGGCTCGATATCAAGGTGCCTGGCGACGCAGCGTCCGCGGCGCGCACGAAAGTCGATGAGCACTTCGCCGAGGCGGCGAAATCGACGTCCCCAGATATCGACGAAGTGCTTGAAGAGCCGAATCCGACTCGCCTTCAGAGCGAGTTCAAGAAGTTCCCCGGTGATCACCGCATTGCCGTGGCTCTCGCTGATCTGCAGCGCGACAAGGGAGAGGGCGAGGCGGCCCTAGAGGCTCTGGCCAAGCTCGGCACGCCCGGGCAGCTTTCCCGAAGGGGTCAATTGCTGGTCGCCGATATCTATACGGATCTCGGACGGCTCGAAGAAGCGGACGCCCTGCTGCAACGGATCTTTTCCATCGACATGCCGGCCTACGCGCGAGCCCGTCAGGTGTATTACGCGGCTTACGAGGTTCGCGAAGACGAGCTCTACGCCCAGGCGAACAACGGCGGTCTGGGGACGCTTTTTCAGGCTGAACTCAACGCGATGAGCCAGAAGGACGCGCAGATTCGTTTCCGCGAGTGGGTTGACGAGAAGCTCCGGGACGATAACAAACTCATCGCACTACGCTCGGAGATGCAGCGCCAGTCGCACATTGTTCCCGTGTCGCTCAGCCTTGGGATGGTCAAGCTGAACCGCGCCAGCGCGGTCGAAGGTGTCGAACGCAAGCGTCTCCTGGCGAGCGCAGAGCGAGCGTTTCTGGCGATTCAGTCGGAGGCCGGTGGTGCTCCGAGCTATCACCTTGGGCTCGGTCAGGTTTACTACCGCCTCGGGAAGTCCGAGAAGGGGGACGAGGAGATCGACCAGGTCGTCGCGCTTGACGATGTGCAATGGACTCTCTCCGCGGCTCGCGTTTACCGCGCGCTCGGCGTCGATACGAAGGCCAACGCACTTGCCACGAAGGTCTACGAGGCCTCTTCGAACCCCGTAAAGAGCTCCGCAGCGGTCCTCTTGGCGCTGACGGCCGATAGTGTCGAGGACCGCGAGATGTGGCTGCGTCGGGCGGATCCCAAGGACGAATACGTTCGAATGAGCTTGCTCGAACTCGAGGCGCATCGCCTTCGAGACGAGGGCAAGTATGCCGAAGCGGACGCCAAGTTCGAGGTCGTCTTCGAAGCCGAACGAAAGGACGCGGCCACCGATAGTGCATCCGCCAACAACGCCGCCTTGGTCGCGGCGAGTCGATACAGCTGCACCGGGGATCCGGAACGTCTCAAGGAGTCCGTCCGCCTCATGGAGATCGCCGTCGAACTCAGTCCGGACAACAGCATTGCCGCTTCTAACGCGGGTCGCATCTACAACCACCTTGCTCAGATCGACGTTTTGCGACGCTGGGTTTCCACGGAGCAGCTACGTTTGCAGTCGGGCGAGGCGGACAGTCTGATCGGCACCTTGTTGGGCGGGCCGCTCGCTGAGCAGGTGCGAACGATGCTGGGCGAACATCCCGATCTTCGTCGCAGCTTGGAGCGGCATCGCCAGGCGGAGGTACTCGCTCCACAGATGCTTGGGACCTACTACGCGCAGAGCCGGATCGCACAACGCCTCCGCCGCGCGGACGCACTCGAGAGCTTGGCAAAGCGCCTCAGGCGCAACGACTCCATCGAATTCGTGGCCGCGAAGAGCAACTACGAAGAGACGCTGTCCGGCGCGCATGACGAGCGAGAACGCGACGACGCCGCGAAGTCTATTGCGCGTCTGCAACCTCTGACACTCGAGGCGCCCAAGCGAACAGCGCGGACGCGCGCCGCGGCTTGGATTCTCCTCTCCGAGGTCTACCTGAGTCAGTCGGAGCTTGAAGAGGGCAAAGCTCCTGCGGAGAAGGCCGCGCACGCCGCGCGCGAAGCGCTCAGACTCTGGCCTGAGTCGGGCGCCGATACGGACCTGCAGGCCGCCCTGCTCAAGCTCGGCATGTTGCAAGCGGCCGACAAGTCAGCCGCGCTCGCGCATCAGTGGAAGAAGGACGGCCGGCGCTTTGGTGCCGCCATCACAATACTGCACGTGATCAACGAAGGGGCCGAGGAGAAGGTCGCCGCGCTCGCTTCGGCCCCCGCACTTCGCGAGTACGCTCGGCTCCGCGCGCCGGTACTCGAGGCGGACGCAGATCGCGCCAGTCTTGGCGATTTCGTGGTTGGCCGTTTGCTCGAGGATAAGGTTCTGCTCGCCGCCGGCGAGCGCCACCTTTCGATCCCTCGGCATCGGTCCTTTCAGGAGATCATCTACCGCCTTGCTCCCTACGCGGTGGCCAACGAAGAGTACCTGGACCTGATGAAGGCGAAGGCGAACTAGCCTTGAAACAAGCGCATTTGCGCTCGTTCCAAGGCTAGTCTTGTCGAAGGGGGCTTTCGCAAAGCCCCTCGCTGCGGCGGCGAAGCCGCCTGCGCTCACCCCAAACGCTCGCCCGTCGGCTCGGACTAGCCCAGCGGCCTTACGGGCGAGTTGCTGCGGGCCGCACCGGAAACTCTGTGGCCTCGGAACCGTGCCGGTCGCCGAGCCGGCGCCAAATTCAGCAATAATTGCGGGGCGCACGAATACTCGGAGCGGGTCGCGGAGGGTGTGTTAGACGTGTCTAACAGAATCCAGACCATGGCCAACGACGCGACTCTCCCCAGCTTGACCGGCGCTCTCGAGGACTATCTCGAGACCATCTATCGGGTCGTGTCCGAGCAGCGTTTCGCTCGCGTCAAGGACATCGCCCAGGCGCGCAACGTGAAGCCCGCGTCCGTGTCCCCGGCGCTGAAGCGGCTCGAAGATATGGGCCTCATCAAGTACGCGCGTCGCGAGTACGTGACGCTTACCGATGAAGGCGAGCGACAAGCGCGTCGGGTCTATTCGCGACATCAGATCCTCACGCGATTCTTCGGCGAAGTGCTTCTCATGCCCTCGGGCGCCGCGGAGGAGGAAGCGTGTGCCATCGAGCACAGTCTCTCGGACATGGGGATGGACCGCATGGTGCGGTTCTTCGAGTTTCTCACGTCCTGCGCCGACGGCTCGCCGGACCTATTGCAGCGGTTTCGCGGGTGTTCGCTAGTTCACGATGACGTTCCGGAATGTCCTCACGCCTGTGCTGAGGACAACCGGCTTAGGGCGCTGAGGAGGAAGATCATGAGCGTGTACGATCTCAAGCCCGGGGAGGACGGCAAGGTCACCCAGATCAAGGGCGGTGGAGCGATCCGGCAGCGGTTGCTCGACATGGGGATCCTCCCCGACGTGCAGATCCAGATGGAGCGCGTCGCGCCTAACGGCGAGCCCGTCTGGATCAAGCTAGACGGCTCGCAGCTCGCGCTGCGCCGGTGTGAGGCAGAATCCGTAATCATTTCAACTAAATCCGAGTAACCCAGCGTTCGGGGCGCTTTTTTTTGCGCGAATTTGTAGAGGACCCTAACAAATGACGACTTCGCTACCAGAGGGGCATGATGCGCATCAGGCACCTCAGCCACCTCAGCCAGCTCAGGCACCTCAGCCAGCTCAGGCACCTCAGCCAGCTCAGGCCTATGAGCGGCGCGACTCGAAGCTCCACCTGGCCGTGGCGCGGGGCACGTCCCCCGGCGAAGCAGCGATCCGAGTGGCGTTGGCGGGCAATCCCAACTCGGGGAAGACGTCGATTTTCAACGCGTTAACGGGAGCGCGACAGCACGTTGGGAATTATCCGGGCGTGACCGTCGAGAAGCGCCTCGGGAGCTGCGTCTCCGGCGATCTTCGCTTCGGGGTGCAGGATCTGCCCGGCACCTACAGCCTCACCTCCTTTTCACCCGAAGAACGCATCGCCCAAGACGAACTTCTGGGTGGGAAGCACGACGTGGTCGTCGTCGTTGTCGATTCGACGGCACTGCGACGCAGTCTCGTGTTGCTCGCGCAGATCATGCAAACGGGGGCGAACCCGGTCCTGTGTTTGAACATGTCGGACGAGGCCTCCCGAGGCGGGCAGAAACTCGAGATCGACTTGATGCAGCAGCTCTTGGGTATCCCCATCGTTGAGACCGTCGGCCATAAGGGCCGCGGCTCCGAGGAACTCGTCCAGGCTATCCGACAGGCCTTGGCGTCACCGGTAAAGAAGAACCGCGTGGTGCTGGGTGAGCGCGTGGACTCGGCCGTTGTGGCCATCTGCGCGCAGCTCGATGGCGTGGCCGGCGGCGCCGATGCTTCTCGTTGGATTGGGACTCGATTGCTCGTTGGAGATACCGTCGTCGTGGATCGCGTGTGCGCGTTGGGGCAGCAAGGCCTGCGCGCCATCGAGGAAAGCGAGCGCCAGCGTAAGCGCATCGAATCCGAGACGGGCCGTGACATTTCGCTGCACCTGACCGAAGTCTACTTCGGCTTTGTAGACGGGCTCTTGCTCGAGGTGACGCGCGGGCGGATGAGCGCCGACGCGCGCGCGCTATCCAACGCCGTCGATAAGGTGTTGGCCAATCGCTTGATCGGTTTGCCGCTCTTCGCAGCGATCATGTACGCGATCTTCTGGATCACATTCACCGCAGGCGAAGCGCCAATGGGGTGGATAGAATCCGGTTTCGAGGGACTCGGCGGATGGATTTCTAGGTTCTGGCCCGCAGGATCAGAGTCCCCGCTGCGCTCGCTACTTGTCGATGGAGTGATCGGTGGCGTTGGCGGAGTGGTGGTCTTCTTGCCCAATATTCTCCTGCTATTTTTTGGGTTGGCGTTGCTCGAAGACACCGGATACATGGCGCGCGCCGCGTTCCTGATGGATCGCGTGATGCACCGCTTTGGGCTGCACGGGAAGAGCTTCGTCCCGATGATGACGGGCTTTGGGTGTTCGATTCCTGGGATCATGGCGACGCGCACGCTGGAGAACGAACGCGACCGGTTGACGACGATGCTGGTGCTGCCGCTGATGTCTTGCGGCGCTCGCTTGCCGATCTGGATGCTGCTGATTCCGGCGTTCTTCGCCCCGGTATGGCGCGCGCCGGTGCTCTTCTTTATCTACGCGTTTGGGATCCTCTTGGCTCTCGTTCTGGCGCTGGTTTTGCGGAGATCCGTGCTGCGCGGCGAAGAAGCGCCCTTTGTGATGGAGTTGCCGCCCTATCGGCTGCCGACCGCGCGCGCCGTGGCTACGAAAATGACCGAACGGTCTTGGCTCTACTTGCGCAAGGCCGGAACGGTCATCTTGGGGATCTCGATCTTGATGTGGTTCATCACCGCTTATCCGAACAAGACCGACTTCGACGTGGACGCGCGCGTCGCGTCGGGGGCCGTGCAACTTAGCCCTGACGAACTCGAACACGCGCGCTCCTCCGAACACCTCGAGTATTCGGTCGCAGGCCGCATCGGCAAGGCGATGGAGCCGGTGCTCAAGCCTTTGGGTTTGGGATGGGAGATGGGCACCGCGATGATCGGCGCCTTCGCAGCCAAGGAAGTCTTTGTGGCGCAGATGGGCATCGTCTACGCGATGGGCGAGACCGATGAGGAGTCGGATGGTTTGCGAGACAAGTTGGCTCGCGAGTATTCGCCGCTTGTCGGCTTCAGTCTGATGCTCTTCTTGCTCATCTCGGCGCCGTGCATGGCGACGGTCGCTGTGACTCGGAGGGAATCCGGGAGTTGGAAATGGGCGTTGCTGCAGGTCGGTGGTCTCACCATTGTGGCCTACGCCATTGCTTTATTGGTTTACCAAGTCGGTCGCTTTTTCGTGTGACCCGCGTGTGAGGAGCAAGTCGTGCAGACGGAGCCGTTGTTGGAGTTCATCGTTGTTGCCGCGATCGGCTTGGGTGCAGGCATTTGGTTTGTAAGGCGGATGGTTCGCGTGGCGCGGGAGTTGAAAGCGGCTTCGCGCAATGAAGGGGGGTGCTCAGGAACGTGCGCCGGATGTTCCGGCTCAACAGAGGCGAGAGAAGGAGATCCCAGAGATGTCGATGTTGAAACGTAACCGGGGGGGTATGGCGCGATGGGTCGCGTTGGTGTGCGTTGCGTTCGCGGCCCAGGCCAACGCAGCGGATACGGTCGAGACCTGGGATGTGGGCGCAACGGACGTCGACTTCTATCTGGGCATGGATGGCATCGGCTTGGATGAAGCCGGTGATCGTGCCGTGTACGGGGACATCATGCTCGGTTACGGACTCATCGAGCGTTTCTCTGCGTATTTTGGTACGACCTTGCAAGGCGACGGAGCGCTCGCCAATGCCACGGCTTCGCTCTACTTCGGTTGCTTTGGTACCCCTATCGAGACGGACCATTTCGACCTAGACCTCTTTCTTGATATCAGTGCGGAAGGGCCGGGTTTTGAACAACTCCAGTTCACTCCTTCCTTGGAACTTAACTGGGACGACGATCCGGACATGCAGACGGCGGGGCTCTACATGCGTCTCGGGATGCCCATCTACGGTCGCGAGGTTGCGTCGCCGAGTCTCCCCGCGGAGCCTGAGCATGAGACGGCAGTTCATCTCGAGGGCACGCTGGGCATGTATGTGACGTTGAGCGACTCGGAGCAGCTGCTATTCGAGTTCCTGGCAGCAGCCCACCCGCAGCCCGGGCCGGAAGAGGAGCCCTACGACGGACTCGGTGCTGCCATCGGATACAACGTTCTGCTCACCGACTCGATCGAGTTGATCACCGAAGTGAGCACGGCGCTCCCCTACGGCGACACGCCTTTCTCGGTCGGCGCGATGGTTGGCTTCATCGCGACGCTTCCCAGCGTCGACGTCGACTGAGCCCGCTGCGCGCGTGCTACGCGACTTCGCAGATCTTGTCGGCCAAGTGCGGGTAGCGTTTGGCTAGTGGTGGCCCAGCCTGCGGCAAGCCGATCCGCATGCGAAGGACCTTCGATTCAGCGTCGCTAAGCGCGGCTTCGCGCAGCTCGTTTTCGATACGTTGCCGGCCGCCTGCAGTCCGCGCAAGGGCGCGCATTTCGTCGATCCATCCGACCCGTCCGACGCGTTCGGCGCAAGTCTGTTCTTCAAGCAAACGGTCCACTGTGAACCTCTCGGGAGAAGTTAGGGCACAATCATACCGCAAACGGACCCGCACTGGCGCAACAACCGACGCTTCGGCGGTGAGTGAACGCGCAGTCACCCGAGCGCTAGAGCCAGGCCGGCTCGACATTCTGATAGGAATCTTCGCGCTCTTTGCAGAGCGTCGCCAAGTAGCCGATGCGAGGAACTTCCGTGCAGAGCCAGTACTGCGCTGCGCTGAGCTTGCCGCGGTAGAAGTCGGCTGAGTGAGCGTCACCGTTCTCCAAGCCGCGCTGGGCGGCCGTTGCCTGCACCAGCCACTGCCAGCCGATCACGTGCGTGGAGAAGAGGTCCATGTAGTCGACGCTATGCAGCAGCATGCCGTCCACGTCGCCGGTCATGCCGAATCCCATCAGCGTTTGGGTCACATCGCCCAGGGTTGCCATCGCGCCTTCGAGGGCGTCGCACCAGGTGCCGTTGACGCCCGCGGCTCGGGCCTCGGCAATGGCGCCGACCACTTCGTCGCGGAAGTCGAAGAGCGCTTGACCGTTGTCGAGTCGCGCCTTGCGGCCGAGAAGGTCCAGGCTTTGGATGCAGGTGGTGCCTTCGTGGATCGAGTTGAGTTTCTGGTCGCGCAGCCACGATTCGGGCAGGTACTCGCTTGTGTAGCCATAGCCGCCGTGGATCTGGATGGCGAGGGAATTGGACTCGAAGCCCTTTTCTGCGGGGAAAGTCTTGGCGATGGGGATGAGCAGTTCGAGCAGTCGGTGGGCGCGGTTCCGTTCCTCTTCCGTTGTCGCATGCTCGGAGAGATCCGTGTAGCGCGCGACGGCTGCTAGGAGCGAGAAGGAGCCTTCGACGATGGCTTTTTGGCGGAGCAGCATGCGCCGCACGTCGGCATGTTCGATGATGGGTACTTGGGGCACCGTTGGATCGCGTTCGGTGATGGCGCGGCCTTGGACGCGGTCCTGCGAGTAGAGGAGTGATTCGTGGAAGGCGACGGCTGCGGTCGCCATCGCGTTGGTACCGACCATGAGGCGGGCTTCGTTCATCATTTGGAACATCTGATGAATGCCGCGGTTGGGATCGCCGACGAGGTAGCCGTGGCAGTTGTCGTCGTCGCCGAAGGTCAGCGCAATGCTGGGTAGTCCGCGCCAGCCGATCTTGTGGAATAGGCCGGTCGGCTTGGCATCGTTGGGTACGAGTTCGCCGTCTTCTCGACGCAGCTTGGGGATGGCGAAAAGACTCACGCCGCGCATCCCCGGAGGCGCACCCTCGATACGCGCGAGGGTGAGGTGCACGATGTTCTCGCTGAAGTCTTGGTCGCCGCCGGAGATGAAGATCTTGGTGCCCTGGATCAGATAGTGGCCGTCTGAAGTAGGGCGGGCGCTCGTTTCTACGTCGGCCAGGCTGCTGCCGGCTTGAGCTTCGGTGAGGGCCATGGTGCCGGTCCAATCGCCCTCGTACATCGGATCCATCAGCTCGCGTTTCTGCTCTTCGGTGCCGAAACTGTCGATCAAGCGAGCCGCGCCGGTGGTGAGGCCGGCGTAGCCGCAGACGCTCAGGTTGGCCGCCATCAGGTAGGCGGACGCGGCGGTGAAGATGGTGATGGGGAGCTGGCTTCCCCCGTCGGCTTCGGAGCGCGTTGCCGTGAGCAGTCCCAACTCCACGAGTCGGGGATAGACTTCTGCAAGC
>PVBE012786498.1_pt1 | contig 15552 bp, 15 predicted proteins | sample 1631181 | NCBI WGS metagenome assembly PVBE01 (sample SAMN08397723, study PRJNA350692) | Marine metagenome, whole genome shotgun sequencing project. | isolation source: water | place: Pacific Ocean | collected 2012-04 | reverse complement strand
CGATTCCACGATTCTTCCCCTTCGCATCTTGCGCCAACTTCCCAACGCATTGATTCTCCCCAATACGGGGTATACTGAAATCAGGGACTGGACACCCATTGAACCGGGGAGGTCGGGCGAACCTGCCATTTCTTAAGGAGGACGCAATGATCCGGAACGCAGGGTTGGTTTTCTTCCTCCTTTCCTTGATTCCGCTTTTCGGTTGTGAGAGGAGTTCGGATTCAGGGGGGGGGAAGGAGACGGAAAAACTTACGGAACAGGAATTGTACTCTGAAATGCTCTCTGGCATGGGCAATAGTGGGCAGGACGAATCCAAAGAACTGGTTTCCACAAAGGAATATGCTCGGCTGAAGAACTGGTCGAGACCTCTTGTTCTACGAATGGGGGTTGAACAGGGGTCAAATAGTTTTCGGGGCTCCTGTGTCATTATCAAGCGAATGTATGATTCCTTCCTTGCCTACACGTGTGCCCATGTTGTCGCGAAAGACAAGGACAAGAATACGGGCATTCTGCAGCTTCTTAAAGAAAGCAAATTGACCGTTTTTTTCGGTGAAAACGCATACACTGCCGCCGTCCTTTGGGTCGACGGTGCCCTGGACATCGCAATCGTGGAGTTCCGGTCCTCCGTGTTGAGCGATTACATTAAAAAATGGGACCTTGACGACCGAATCTCAACGTTCACGTGGGGTGAGAACGCTTCCCAGCGGCGCGTCCCCGGGAATATGAAAAGGGGCGATTGGGTTCTTTCCCTTGGGTATCCACTCGTGCACGGCGAGGAGTTGTTTTATTCGAAGGGTCATGTGTTCAAGGTCACTGCTTCTGACATTGAGCACACGGCACCCGTCGAAGGAGGCTCCAGCGGGGGAGCGCTCATCAATTCCAAGGGACGCCTTGTCGGGATCAATAAGTCCATGTCTATTATCAGCAAGGGAAACCTGAACCAGGCAACAGCCCTGTCGGTAAGGAACAGCCTGTTGATTCCGGGCCACCATGATGCAAAGACGGTGAAGGATTGGAGAGTCGAAGCGAACCAGGGGTGGCAATCTTCCGGAATCTACATGAAGCCAGGGGATGTTGCCCTGGTAACTGTGCGCGGCCGTTGGAAACTTGGCTCGTGGGTGGGAAAATGTGATGCAGAGGGGACGAGCACCTATCCGGAGTACCGGATGTACAACAGCCCATTTGGATCCCTCATCGGTACAATATCCCGGGGGAACCCGGAGGGGCGGGAATTTGAAATTTTGTGGACCGTGGGGCATATGGAGGTCATCGCGGCGGAGAACCGTTCGGGTTGGCTCTGGTTTCGTTGCAACGACAATGATGTCAAAAACAACGTCCACTCTCTTAAATTATCCGTGACCCTTATCAGACGGGGTTAGAACCTTCCCTTTGACTTGCCCCGTAAGATTCCCGGCCATGCTGCTATCGGGGGGATGACGGAACTGGTTGCAAGCCAAGAAAGCGTTGCCGGACTGCAAAATTTTCAGATAGCGTTGATCCGTTTCAGAACGGGGTATAATACTCCCAGAGACCGAACACCCATTGAACCGGGGGGGAATTCATGCAACTCGTACTCTTGGCATTATTGGCACTTCAGGGTCAGCAGGAACCAGACAAACTGAAAATCCCAAAGTCCACTACGGATGAGCAACTCGCCGAAAAACTGGAGGGGCTCACCAAATTGAAATCGCTTGACCTGGAATGGTGCGAGAAGATCACAGACTCGGGTTTGGCACATCTCAAGGGGCTTACGAAGCTGGAAAAGCTCAACCTGGACGGAACCAAGATCACGGATGAGGGGTTGGCACACTTGAAGGGGCTTACGAAACTGGAATGGCTCCACCTATACAGCACCGCGATCACGGACGAAGGGCTGGTCCATCTGAAGAGGTTTTCCAAACTCACACATCTACGCTTAGCCGCGACCACGGTTACACATTCGGGTGTGAAGAGATTTGGGGAGGCGTTGCCGGATTGCGAAATTGAGCTATAGCGTCGATTCCTTCCGGAACGGGGTACACCCCCTTTCCCGTTCATTTTCAACCGCGGGAAGGCCTCTCTCCCGGTTCACATACCGTGCGGATGATCCGGGCGGCGGCGTCCGGCCGGCCGAGCGACTTCGCGGACTGCTTCATGGCGTTGCGCTTCTCTTCGTCCGTCAGCAGTTCCTTCAGCTTCAACCGCAGCGCCCCCGGACTGCGGGCCTTCATTCCGGCTCCATGCTCGGCCAGGTAGTCGGCGTTCAGCTCTTCCTGCCCCGGCATCGGGTTGGGCACGATCATCGGCAGGCCCATGGCCAGGCACTCCGAGGTCGTCAGGCCGCCGCTCTTGCTCACGCAGATATCTGAAACCGCCATCAACTCGTGGATAAAATCGACAAAGCCGAAACTGGTCAGCTTCGAGCCGGACGGGATCTCAAGTGCATCCAGTCTCTTCTTCATTTCCTCGTTCCGGCCGGTGACCGCAACCACCTGAACCCGGCCGGCGGCGAAAACGGCTTTCGCGATCTCCGGTAATCCGGCCGATCCCCACCCGCCACTCATCAGCAGCACGACGGGAAGACCGGAAGAGAGACCCAGCCTTTCGCGAATCGCGTCGCGATCCATCGCCGCTCCAAACTGCCGGACGACGGGGATCCCCGTAACATGAATCCGGTTCCGGTCAAGACCGGTATCCACGAGTTCCTCGACGATCTCCGGACATCCGACGAAAACCCGGTCGGCCGTCATCTGTGACCAGTATCCGTGGGCGTAGTAGTCCGTGACGACAAGATTCATGCTGAAGTCGGCCCACTCCTTCCGCCCCACCTGGTTACTGAGAACCATGACCGGAAGAAAGTGGGTACAGACCAGGTGGTCGGGTTGAAACTCTTTCAGCAGGGAACGAAAGCGGGAGAATTCGATCCGGTCAAAGGCGCGAACGGCCGCGGCATTCCTGCGGAAAGCCTTTTTCCGGTCCGAGGAGCGGAAGATCAGTCCCCAGAGATTCGGCGCGTCGTCGGCCAGTTTCAGGTAACTGGACGTGTACGCCTTCCTGTAAATCCCGTGCGTCAGTTCGAGGATGTCGACATGCCGGAATTCCCCGTCCGGATACATGCCCCGGGCAGACTCCTCGAGCGCCTCCGCGGCGCGCACATGCCCGTTCCCGACGCTCGCCGAAAGAAACAGGATCTTCATCGTTTCCGAGAGCTCTCGACCTCTCTCGTGAGACAGGACCGGTGTCGCATCCCTATTCCACCGAGAGAATGACCGTCCGTTCGGCTTCCTTCACCTCCACGACCTTGGCGAAGGTGATCTTGTCCGCGAACGCCTTCACATCCTTGACACCGCCGAAAACGAAGATGACCTTTCCTCCCGTGTTTTGCGATTTCGTGGAACTGCCATCGGTGAGGGCCGACAGCTTCGACTTCAGGCTCTCCTGCTGCGCCTCGGAGAGGGTTTCCTGGATTTCAACACGAACCTCGCCCTCCTTGGCATCCATGGAACAGCCCAGAAAAATGAGCGCCACGGAAACAGCCAATCCTGCAAATACCCCGGATCCAATACGAGTAGAACTGCTCATTGCCAAGCCTCCCTTTGACCAAAAACCAAATCTTCATGGGAATTGTACTTCATCAACCAGATGGGGTCTCTGTTTTCGGACGGACCCCGCCAGACCTTCCCGGATTGGAACCCCGCTGACCGTTCCGGAGAGGTTTATCGTCCCGCCCCTCTCCTGTTCGAAAGGAAGAACTCCAGGATCAGCCGGCTCGCGTTGATGTCCCGGCAGACCTTCCCGACGAACCGTTCGCGAAGGTATTGCTTTCCACCCGGCCAGGTGTGCCCCCCGTTTCCGATCTCGTAGAGAACAACCTCGGAACCGTCCGCCCCGCCGGTGTGTGCGGTTCTCCGGACACGGGTGCCATCCTTCCGGTCGATATCGGGGAGAAGAACCGGAAGCCCCGTTTTTTCGCACCCGTTGAGCCGCCTGAAATGTTCGACGGTGTCGACGGTGGAGAGAACCCGCCCCCTCTCTTTTCTTGCCAACCGGCCAAGCTTTACAGCGCCACCCTTGTACGGAACCATCGGGTCGTCCGTTCCGTTGAAAATGTCAAGAGACACCCCCTTCCCCGGTTTCCCTCCCCGTAATTCAACCGGAAGGCTTGCGGTAACCGGGGCTACCGCGGCAAACAGATCCGCCCTGTCGAGAGCCAGTCGATAACTCATGAAACCGCCGTTGGAGATCCCCGTCGCGAAGACCGCTCCTTCATCGATCCGGTACTCCTTCTTCACCTCTTCCAGGACACGGACGATGAAGGCAACATCATCGGGAACCGTACCTTCCTTTGCCGCCACGTTCCGGGCAAAAAGCCGGCCGTCCTGCCACCGCTTCCCGAGGCCCTGCGGGCAGCATACGATGAATCCGAGCCGGTCCGCTTCGTGGTAGAACGTCCCCTCCGTCGCACCCCGGTTGAACTTCTCCGCCAATCCGCCTCCCCCATGCAGGGCGAATACGAGGGGGGCGGGTTTGGACCGTTCAAGGTTCGCGGGAACATGGACAAAATAGCTTCTTTCCTCCCCTTCGTGCCGTATCTTTTTTTCCACGTGCCCGGAGATGCCCGCGTGGGAACAACTCGGCAGAAAAATCACCACCAGAACAGGGAGAACCCATCGAATCTTCATGCTGAATAATACCTGCCTAAAGGCGGACCGGTTTCGGATTCTTCAGCGTTGGGAAAAATCCCGGAGGAGCGGAAACTGGAGAATCCCCCGCTCCCAACCAGACTCCAACCACCTTGAAACCAGCCAGATACAACTCGACCACCGACTCCAAAAAAAGCCCGCTCTTTTATTCGTTTTTTTCTCAAACACGATTTCCGGATGCAAACAGGGGGGTGAGTAGGAGATTGAACTTGGAGAACTTTACAGGAGGATATGATGAAAACAACCGCAATAGCACTGGCAACAATCCTTTTCGGAGCCCTCGCCGCCCGGGCCGAGGCCGGCAACGGGGATAATAATTCCTGCATTCATTCGACTGGAATCTGCCTCAAGATCGGTGAGAAAAAGTCCTTCAAAAAGGTCCGCACGATCATCGGTTACAAGGTCGTAACGCAGATGCAGACCGAAGTCCGGTTCCGCGATGAAACCCGCAGCCGGATGACCACCAAGTACCGGAACGAAACCCGGTTTCGGAACATCACGAAATATCGCACGGTGACCCGGTACCGGAACGAGTGGAGAAACCGGACCATCCGTTCCTGGAAAACAAAGCCGGTCTGTGTCCAGGTTGGAACCAATGGATGTGGACAACCGGTTTACCGCACCGTTTACCGCAAGGTTCCCTGCAAGACCACGCAACGGTACAAGGTCTCCATTCCCTACAAGGCAAGGGAAGCCTACACGGTTCGGGAAGCCTACTGCGCAAGAGTCCCCTACCAGGCAAAGGAATTCTACACGGTGCGCATTTCCTACAAGGCTCAGGTACCGGTGAAAAAGCGGATCCCGGTCTACGGAATCAAAAGGGTGACGGTCATCCAGCCGGTCTTCACCTGCGGCCAGGGATAATTCACAGGCGTTCCATCCGAAGCCTCCCGTGGGAATCACCTGCGGGAGGCCTCTTTTATATACAGGGAACGGGAGAAGGCGGAACCGGATAGAAGAAAACGGGGACCGTGTTCTAGATCCCCATCTCCTGGTACGTCTTCACCACTTTTTGAATCCCGACCACGAAGGCTCCCGTTCGAAGATCGGGCAGGTTTTTATTTCTCCGGGTATGGCTGATTTCCTGGTAAGCCAGCCGCATGGTGTCGTCGAGGCCGGACCGGACAAGGTCGAGCTCTTCGGCACCCTTCACGAGTTTCCTCCGAACCCGTGTCGGCACTTCCTCCCCGGTCATCTTCTCGATCGCAGCCAGCGTCTCCATTCCCCGAGCCTCTTCGAGGCGGCGTCCCAGCCGTCCGAAACGGATATGGGAGATGTTCTTGATCCATTCGAAGTAAGAGACCGCGACACCGCCCGCGTTCAGATAGATGTCGGGGAGCATCACTTTTCCGTTTTTCCGGAGAATCTCGTCCGCGGCAAAGGTGACCGGTCCGTTCGCCGCTTCGGCAACCAGGCGTGCCTTGATTCGTCCGGCATTTTCACGGTTGATTTGCCCTTCCAGTGCGGCGGGAAGAAGGATGTCGCAATCCGCCTCCAGCACGCTTTTCCCGTCTTCGACAAATGTTGCCCCGGGAAACCCCTTCACCCCTCCGGTCTCCCGGATATGCGAGCGGACATCCTCGATGCAGAATCCATCTTCGGAAACAATGGCCCCGTCCCGTTCAATGATTCCCGTGAATTTTGCGCCATCCTCTTCGGAAAGAAATTTCGCTGCGTGGTATCCCACGTTCCCGAGCCCCTGGAGCACGATCCGCTTCCCCTCCAGGGTCCCTTCGAGACCCGCTTCCTGGAGGTCCGCCTCATGGCGGAAGAATTCCTGAAGTCCATACTCGACCCCCCGTCCGGTCGCCTCCACCCGGCCGGGAATCCCCCCCTGCGTAACCGGCTTTCCGGTGACACAGGCCAGGGCGTTGATGTCTTCGGGCCGTTGATCCCGGTAAGCGTCGGCAATCCAGGCCATCTCCCGTCCACTGGTTCCCATGTCCGGTGCGGGAACATTGAGGGCGGGACTGATGAATCCCTTGGCGATCAATTCCTTCGCAAACCGCCGGGTGATCCTCTCCAGTTGCCCTTCATTGTACTTGCGTGGATCGATCCGGAGCCCGCCCTTGGAGCCCCCGTAAGGAACGTTCACGATGGCGCACTTGTAGGTCATCAGGCACGCCAGCGCTTCCACTTCCTCCTGGTCCACATTGGGGGCGTACCGGATCCCGCCCTTCGCGGGAAGACGATGCTCGCTGTGCACTGCACGCCAGCCGGTAAACACTTTCACCCCTTCGCGGAAACTGACCGGGAACCGGACCTGGTAGACGGAGTTGGCCAATTTGATCTGCTCCGCGAGACCGGGAGCAAGATCGATCGACGCCGCTGCACGGTCGAACATCAGATTTACGCCATCGCGAAATGAGACTTCGCCTTCCGGTACCATGATCATTCTCCCCGAACCAGAAAAACGCAGTATATCATAAGAGGGAAGGATTTCTTCCGGATCCACCTTTGAGCTGACCGCGGGATTCCATTACGATCCCTACCCTAACCTGCAGAACAAGACCGACTGCAGTTCATTTTTCGAGATGGGCCGCTCCCGGATCTGGATGCTTTTCTGCCGCCTCCAGATCGTTTTGACCCGGTCCAGCCGCACAATCCCCAGGTCATCCGCCAGGGCGATAAACGTGGCATGTTTTCCAAGCTTGGCATCATTGTACCAGATTTCCGCGATCGCCAGGGCCGCGGAAATCTTCTTCCCGGAGCGGGTCCGGGAAGAATCCCGGGTGTGTACCATCGCCGCATGGGCACATGCATAGCGGGCAAAGTCGTCACAATCATTTACACCCGGGCTGTAATCCAGGACACCGTAACGTGAAAGATGGGCCCGGAGGGAGCGGGCAAACCAATGTGTGAGAAAATCCCGGGAGGGCAGAATGTAGAACCGGTCCGGAGCCCGGATCACCCATTCTGGAATTCCAGCCCCGGTGAGCAGGGTTTTGACCCGTTTGACGCTGAGCCGTTTCGGCTGTTTTTTGGCCGGTTTCATTGCTGAATATTGAAGATCGCCTCTTCCGCCTTTTCCTTGACCAGGTCGGAGACGTCGGAATTGAGAATCGCCTGCAGTTCCGGAAGGGAGCTCTTGTCCTTCATTTTCTCCACCGCGTGTATGGAAGTAAGCAGGTAGGTGATATCCTTCGATTCGGCCAGGATTTCCCGGAAGATCGGGGCGGTGGTTGGATCGGCAACATCGGCAAGGCCACCCAGGACCAGCAGGCGGTACTCGGGGGGCGTATCCCCGGAAAGATAGGACTTCTTCAACATGGCAAGACCGGTGTCATCGCCCAGTTTCGCGAGCCCGTAGGCGGAGTTGACCCGAACCCCCCAATCCTTGTCGTCATTCATGGCGGAAAAGAGAGGCTCGCGCACGCCATCCGTTCCAATCACCGCCAGTGCGTGGGCGGCCATGCGGCGGACGAGGTCATCCGGATCTTCCGCAACGGACCCGGCAAGGGCGGGAATCGCTTCGGGATCCTTTAATTCCTCGAGAAGGGCCGCGGCAAAAAATCTCTCGTGGGAAGTCTTTGCGTTTCGGAGCCGTTCCATGAGAAGTTCCCGCCCCTCTTTTCCGGCTTCTGCAAGGGCACGGGCCATTTCCTTGAAGGCCTTTCCCTGGTAGGCCTCCAGCCCCATCTCGCCCAGACGGAAGAAGAGGGTATGAAGATCGGGCTTTTCCTTTCCGGATTCATCTTCTTTCTCCCCCTTCTCCGGGGGATCCGGTTGCGCTTTCAACGCTTCCAGTTCGCGTTTCAGTTCCCGGATCTGATCTCGAAGTTCCCGGTTTTCGTTCTCAAGATCCCGGCTGGGTCCCGGAGTTTCCTCGGTTTTCTCCGGCTCCGCCTTCTCTTCTTGAGGGGGCATCTCCGGCCGCCCGATGATCAGGAGAATGACCAGAACGCCTCCGGCAATGAGGCCTCCCAGGACCGGAACGATTCCTAGTTTGTTCATGGCCGCCTATTGGAAGGGATTGGGAAAGGGAACTCCATCAATTTCGTTGGACCCTCCTGCAAAAAGGGGGCACGATACCGCCCATGCAAGACACGAAAGAACTGATCGATCTCGAAGACCGTTACGGCGCACGAAACTACAAGCCGTTGGATGTGGTGATCTCCCGGGCGGAAGACGTTTGGATGTGGGATGCGGAGGGGACGAAGTACCTCGATTTCCTCGCGGCCTATTCGGCGGTAAACCAGGGGCACCGCCATCCGAAGATCATGGAGACGCTGGCGGAGCAGGCCGGGCGGGTGACACTCACGTCGCGCGCTTTCCGGAACGACCAGTTCGGACCTTTCTGCAGGGAACTCGGAGAGATGGCCGGATTCCCGAAGGTTCTGGCAATGAACACCGGGGCCGAAGCGGTGGAAACCGCGATCAAGGCGGCTCGCAAGTGGGGGTACAAGGTGAAAGGGATTGCCCCGGACAGGGGCGAGATCCTCGTCTTTGACGGAAATTTCCACGGAAGAACCACGACGATCTGTGGCTTTTCCTCCGAGGAACAGTACCGGGACGGCTTCGGCCCCTTCACGCCCGGCTTCCGGCTTCTCCCTTATGGCGACATCGGTGCGGTGGAAGCAGCGCTCACGGAAAACACCGTCGGAATCCTGATCGAACCGATCCAGGGAGAGGCGGGAATCGTCATTCCACCGGACGGGTTCCTCGAGAGACTGAGAGCGCTCTGTACGGCGAACGGAACCCTGCTCATGCTCGATGAAATCCAAGCCGGCCTCGGCCGAACCGGAAAGATGTTCGCTTTCGAACACGAGGGAATCCGACCCGATATTCTCATCCTCGGCAAAGCCCTTGGAGGAGGGGTTGTCCCGATCTCTGCGGCTCTCGCAAACGAAGAGGTTATGGGCGTTTTCAATCCAGGAGACCACGGATCGACATTCGGCGGAAACCCACTCGCCTGCGCGGTGGCGCGGACAGCGCTCCGGGTTCTCACTGAAGACGGAATGGTGGAGAACGCCGCGAAACTCGGGCCGTACTTCATGGAGAAGCTCGGGCAGATCGATTCCCCGCACATCAAGGAAATCCGGGGACGAGGACTCTGGATCGGCGTCGAGTTGAAAGAAGAAGCGGGCGGCGCACGCCGTTTCTGTGAAGCACTGCAGAAAGAAGGCCTTCTCTGCAAAGAGACGCATGAGACGACGATTCGTCTCGCTCCACCATTGACAATCACCCGCGACCAAATCGACTGGGCACTCGAACGGATCGAAAAAATTCTCAGCCCATAAAAAAAACCGGCGGACAAAGTCCGCCGGCTTTCCATTTTCGTAACGGTCTTACACGGGGTTCGAGACCAGGCCAGCCGTGCCCCCGATGGTCGCACCTGTACCGGCGCCAGCGGCGGCTCCGCCCAGGATCGCATCGGTCGCAGAAGCATCCGTTGTCGCAGCCACGATGGCTCCACCAACAAGTCCCACTCCCGCTCCGACAACCGCACCGGCAAACGCGCCGACAGCACCGAAGAAAAGTCCGTTTCCAGAAGTCATTTCGAGCTCTTTATCGTTCAACATAAGTCACCTCACTGTGTGTAAAAGAGAAAAAAGGGTAAAAAGAGAAACAAGGTTCTCAAAAAGGTTGGATTCAAAAGAAAGGAGTGTTTGGGAAGAGAATCTGGGGTCTCAAAAAGGTTGGATTCAAAACAAGGAGTGTTTCGGAAGAGAAGGCTTTCCCTCCCGTTCTGCAAGTAAGACGAGAAGGGAAGGACTTTGTAGCGTCAAAAAGTCCTTATTTTTGGACTAATTCCATATTCCGGACCGCCCCCTCGAAAGACCAACCGATCCCGTAGAAGCGGATTGCACGCAGGTAAACATGCTCCCCCAGATCGAGTTCCAACTCGACCTTTGTCCACTCCCCTTTTTTAATCTGCGTATAATTCAGCAGACGATTCGGATTCTTGTTCGTCAGAAATCCATGTGTCCAGGCCGCGTTCCGTTCCCGGTCATCGAGGTAATCGATTCGAATTTTGGCGGGATACTCTCCCGTTCCTCCCCGGCGGTCCGCCCACCAGCCTGACCCGCGCAGGGAATGGGAATCGACACGCACTTCCATCCGAAGGAGCAATTTCCCGCGTGCCGGTATTTCGAGTCTCTGTAGAACCCCGGAAGAACCGCAATCAGCTCCTGCCTTCCGGAACCAGGAAATTTCTTCCCTGATCTGTACCCCCCACCGGTCCTGGATATTTGTCTGGTGGAATTTCCCCCAATCCTTTCCCAGCAGATTTGGATCATTTCCGGGAGAGAGCCAGAGAACACCCGAGAGAACCAGCAGCAGTTTCAACATGACACACCTCTTTAATCTCTTTGAACGTCCGCCCGGGCAGAGGGTGACAAAACGAATCTTTTTAACACACCGCCCATCCCGGCATGATTCCATGTGCCAAGTCCCGGTGTGCGATTATTCTGCTTTTCCGGCTCTCTTGGAACAACACGGGATCCACTCCCGCCAACCATCCCCAGGTACAGGAAAATGGGGACATTCTTATTTATTGGCGAACTTTGACCCGGCAAAAGTTAGGAAAAAAATACGAATGTCCCTATTTATGGGTCGCTAGGCGGGAGTGCCTTCGGCCCCGGTCTGCTGTTGCAGGATTTCCCGGAAGCCGGAGAGGAAGCGGTCCATGGTGCGGCTTCCCAGGTAGATCCCCCCCACCTGGAAATTGAGCCTGCCGTGAATGGTCACGGCGAGAAGGGCGAGGTCGCTTCCGAATTGATCGGCGTTGGCAGACCAGGCGTATTCCTCGATTCGAAGCGGGCCATAAGAGGGGGCAAAATGGTAGACCCCCAGGTTGTTGATTACAAAGGTGGTCCTCCGCGGCGCCCGCCTGACCCGGTGCACCCACTCTTCCGTGAATTTCACAAGGCGGAGAGGATCATCGGAAAGCGCGTATTCCGCCAGGTCCGAGGTCAACTCCTGCGCCCGCTTCCACAACCCCTCCCGCGATCCCGGCCGCGGATATTTCCTGTTGAAACTGGAAATATGACACCCCACGTCCGCCATCGTAACCCCTTCTCGCCGGCTGCGAAGATCCACCGGGGTGCCAAAGGTAATCCGACCGCATCCTTCTCCGTATCCTTCCCTGGACATTTCCCCCAGGACGGTGATCGCCACCGCGGAGAGAAAACCGGAAAGGGACACCTCCCGTTTCCGGCACCGGTCGAGGATCCCCTTCAGTTCCTCTTCAGAAAAGACCAACCGGCGGGGGCAGAGCTCAGTCGACTCGAACCGGAGGTTCCAGGCAGGCCCTTTGGCAAACCGGATTGAATTCCAAAGGAAACGAATCCGCTCGAAGAAAGAAAGACGGATATCGGGAAGCGCACCTGAGGAGAACTCCCGGCTATCCACCTTGAGTGATTCCCCCTTGTCCGCCTTCTCATAGTAATTCATCAGATCATGAACGATCTGAAAAACCGCCGGGCCATCCACGATCGCGTGATGCCAGGCCATGAGAAGATCGCACACCTCCCCGCCCGGGTGGAGCAGAACACGAACACGCATGAACGGTCCTTTTTCCGTATCAAAGGGGGTCTTGTTGAGTTGCTGAAGGGCGTACCGCCAGTATTCCCGGTCTTCCCCCAATTCGAGAAAATCGAGTGGAATACCGGGAGGAGATTCGAGCTCCTCGAAAAAATAGCGGCTCTTCCCCTGCCGGCACAGACGGGACCGGAGGCGCGGGTGCCGGTCCTGGAGCGCACGGAGGGCGAGGCGGAGCGGCTCAGGACGAAGAACACCGCCCCGGATCCGGGCCATCCCGGCCGGGATCAAAGCTCCATGAAATTCATCGTGGAGAAAGGCAGCGATTCGCTCCATCCCCCCCAATTCCATCCGGACCGGTTTATTTCTGCTCATACGATTCGGCACTCATTAGAGCGGATCGCTTCAATTCTCTCCACGCTTTCCCGTTCCTGCGGGTACAATAAGCCCTGGAAGGGCTAGTGCCATCGACCCTGAGCAGAACAACTCGGAAGAGTCGATTGTCCAGATCGGCAAATACATCCGCGTCGAGAAAGTCGGCGAAGGAGGGATGGCCCAGGTCTGGAAAGCATGGGACCCCGAACTGGAACGGTTCGTTGCCCTGAAAATTATCCGGGAAGGAACGGAACAGGAGCAGAAACGGTTCGTCGTGGAGGCACGCTCAGCGGGGGCCCTGAACCATCCCAATATTACCGGGGTGCACGACTTCGGAGAAGACGAAGGCTTTTCCTACATCGCCTTCGACTACATCGATGGATCGACCTCCTGGGACCTGGAGCCGGATATACAGAGAACGGTGGAGATCGTCCGGGATTCCGCACTTGCCGTCCAACATGCCCATGACAAGGGAATCATCCACCGGGACATCAAACCGAGCAACATCATGATCAGCAAGGCCGGTCAGACCTATGTCACCGACTTCGGGCTCGCGCGGCGTATTTCTTCCCGTGAACAGTTGACGGTTTCAGGTGCTTCGATCGGAACGCCTTCCTTCATGTCTCCGGAACAGGCGGAAGGACGATCCCACCAGGTGGATGGAACTACCGATGTCTACTCGCTCGGAGCCACCCTGTACGCTCTACTCACGCGCCGGGCGCCCTTCGACGGAGACAGCGCCTTCATGGTCATGCTCCAGGTGATCCGGGAAGACCCTCCTCTGCCCACGGAAATTCGCCCGGAAATCGGAAAGGATCTGGAAACGATCATCCTGAAGTGTCTTGAGAAACTCCCCAAGAACCGGTATGCAACCGCGGATGACCTGGCCAACGAGCTCAACCGTTACCTGGACCAGGAACCGATCCATGCCGTACCGGTTCCCCCCTTGCGGCGATGGGCCCGAAAAATCATCCGAAAAAAACAACCCATCACGATTGCCGTTGCCATCCTTCTTTTCACTTTCAGTCTCGGCCTCTTTCTTTGGAACGCCTCCCCCAAGCCCGCGACGACTCCCGAACCCGCTCCGGTTACCGCCGGCGAGGAATTCCGCGAGAAACTCGGGGAACGCCTGCAAACCATTGGAGACCAGATTCAGCAGCTTCGCTATTCGTACTACATCAAGAATATAGACCTCTCCCGGCAACTCCGGGAATTGAGAGCCGGCCTGGAGGGTCTCGAAAATTCCCTGGACGACCAACCTGCGGACCTGGCAGCACCGGGATGGAAAATGGCCGGAATCGGATGGTATGTGTACGGCCACCGGACCCGGTCAGAAGCCGCTCTTTTACGGGCCGGGAATGAGCTTCCGGAGGACACGGAAATCCGCTTTCACCTTGGCCGGATCTACCTGGACCGTTCGCGCTCCACATTTCTTGAGGAAGTGGCCATCCCGCTGGAAGATGCCCGGAAATCACCTTCCGTGTGGATCGCCAAGGCAAAGAAATATTTCCAGCAAAAGGAAGCGAACCGGGAAAAGGCTCCGGGGATCGACCAGGACTTGATTCAACTCTACCTTGCCCTCACCAAGGGAAAAAAGGAATGGGTCAGGAAAGAAGCGGAGGAAGGCTGGAAAAAAAACGAGAAGAGGCTCGGATCCGAGGAATATTGGATTCTTATGGGCATGGCCACGACTCCCGACCTTGCGATCACGGACTATACAGAGGCGATCGAGCGACGGCCCCACTATGACACCGGGTATTTTCTCCGCGGATGGTCTTATGCCATTGTGGGGAATTCCGAAAACGCCCTTGAAGATCTGAACATGGCGATCCGGATCAATCCACGATTGTCCCTCGCCTATCACGAGCGGGCCCAAATCAGGGCTGGCAAGGGCCTTTCCGAAAAAGCATTGCAGGATTACAACCGGACAATCGAGTTGAGCCCCAATTTCACCAATGCTTACAACAACCGCGGAGTCTTCTATTTCGACCGGAAACAATGGACCGAGGCCATCCAGGATTTCAGCCGGGTCATTGAACTCGAACCAACGCTGGGAATCCCCTACAGCAACCGGGGCGAAATATACCGGATCCAGGGCGAGTTGGAAAAGGCCATGGAAGACTGCAATCTCGCCATCCAATATTCCTCCAACCATCCCACTTTCTACTCCAACCGCGGACATGTTTATTTCGACCGTGAAGACTACGAGAATGCCATCCAGGATTACACGCAGGCAATCGCGCTTGCCCCGAATGCGGCAGCGTTCTCCTATTACAGAGGGCTGGCCCGGTTCGAATTTGGAAGCCTGGAGAAAGCGCTTGAAGATTTCTCACGGGCCCTGGAACTCAACCCGGACATGGCCAATGCTCATCTCTACCGAGCCCGGACCCACGAAGGAATGGAAAAGTGGCAGGAAGCGGTGGACGATTACCAGATCGCAACCCGGATCCCTGCGAATGCGGCGGAGGCTTTTTCCGTTTCGGGATACTCATGAACCGCCTCGGGCGCAAAAAAGAAGCCCGGGAACTCTTGACGCGCTGTATTGAACGCGACCCGGAATTTGAAAAAGTATGGTTCAACCGGGGGGTGATCAACGCCGCACTGGAAAACATCGAGGAGGCGCTTTCCGATTACAACAAGGCGATCGAGCTTGAACCAAAATATGCAAACGCCTGGTACTCCCGTGGGAACCTGCGCAGACGAATGCGCGATTTCGAGGGCTCGCTGGAGGACCAGACCCGGGCGATCGAATTGAAACCGGATTTCCCCGAAGCGTTGGCCAACCGGGCCGATGTCAAGGTAACCCTGGGAAAGGTGACCGATGCGATCCGGGACTACAAGAAAGCACTGGAAGTGGCCCCTCCGGGTTGGAGCTATCGCAGGAAGGTGAAAAAAATCGTCCGCGATCTGCAGGAGCAGTAACCGGGAGGGAGAACCGTCCCCCTCTCTCCCCCCGGTTCTCCCTTTTTACAACCAGTTGACGGGAAGGCCGGAACGCCCCATACCATCGGGG
>PVBE010504159.1_pt1 | contig 15553 bp, 16 predicted proteins | sample 1631181 | NCBI WGS metagenome assembly PVBE01 (sample SAMN08397723, study PRJNA350692) | Marine metagenome, whole genome shotgun sequencing project. | isolation source: water | place: Pacific Ocean | collected 2012-04 | reverse complement strand
GTTGAACAGCATTACATCGGCATTGGAGGTGTTGCCGGCCAGAGCCTGGGCGTATTCGTTGTAGGTCATGGCCGATGCCACATCGAGGGTGCGGTCGAGGAAGGCGACCATGTCGAAGCCCTGGGTGAACACTTCGGCATCATTTTCGATGTTCAAGCCGAGTTTGCCGAAGGTGGCCGAAGCCTGCGGCCGGAAACCACCCCATAGCCCGATGACTTTGCCCTCGAAGTCGGCAGGACCGCTGATACCAGCGTCGTCGAAGTACGCCAATCGATAGGCCCCTCGCTCGAAGGTCTGTCCGATGCTGACGACCTCGGCTCCGGTTCCTCGGGCTGTCAGCACGTCGCCGAATTGGCGGATGGCGATGTCGGTTTGGCCGGAGAGCAAAAGCTGCACGCCATTGATATCTGGGCCACCGGGCTGAATGGTGACATCCAAGCCTTCTTCTTCGTAGAAGCCTTGATCGAGAGCGGCGTAGTAGCCGGCGAATTGGGCTTGTGTGACCCATTGCAGCGTTAGCGTGACGTCGGTAAGGTCGCCGCCGTCGCCCGACGAGGATTCATCGTCGCTTCCGCAGGCTGCCGCGAGCAGACTAAGGGCTAAGAAGGCTGCCAGGAACCTTGTCCATCTGATACCACGCATGTGTACTTCTCCTTTGTTGTACGTATCTGTTCCTAAATACTGTCTGTTCCTAAAGACTCTGTGTTTTTTACTCTTCATAACGGTTTAGCGGTTCGACGGATGCCAGCGCAACAAGAACTTGTCGAGCAGCGAAACGGCAACAAATGCGATGATCCCGAGCGTGCACGCCATAACAATAGCCGACCACATATCGACGGTGTGCAGACTGGTTGACTCGCGGCGGATATAGGAGCCAAGGGTGGTGACGCTGCCCCCGAAGTACTGCGAGATGATGGCAATGATGATCGAAAGCGGAACGATGGTCTTGAGTCCGGTCATCACGTAGGGCAGCGCCCGGGGCAGCACCAAGCTCCAGAAGCGGGTGAGCGGGCCCGCCGAGATCGATCGCATGAGTTCGTCATGTTCGGATGTACCGCTGAATCCCCGCGACGCGTAGGTGAACATGATCGGCGAAACGGCAATCGTCACCATGGCCACTACTGCGGTTGACGACACACCGAAGAAGATGGTCGTTAGTGGGAAGAGTGCTACGACCGGCAATGCTTTGACGGTCGATGAGTAGGACAGCAAGCCCCGGTTCAGCCACCGGAATGGCTGGGTTATCCCGGCAAGCGTGACACCAAGGAACGAGCCGATTAAGACCCCTTTGAAGGCTTCGATCGCCGTGTTCTGTGCCAGCTCAAAAAGCAGGCCGAAGTCAGTGAAGAAGCGGTCGATGATGTCGGTAGGTGCAGGAAGCAGCAGGACCTGGATGTCGGCGGCGCGCACGAGCAGTTGCCACGCCCCGATGAAGATCGAGAAGAAGATGATTGGGGTCACGATCACCGCAACCGGCACCGTGCGCCTTGGCTGCGCGACGGGCGAATCGTCGGCCGCATCAACTTCGTCGATCATCGAGACGGTGGCCATCAGTGAACCCCGGCCGCCGCGCTCAAGGCTCGGCGGACCTCGATGACCAGCTCGTAGAAACGAGGGTCGTCGCGGGTTTCTGCTGTGCGCTCAGCCGGCAGGTCGATGTCGATGACTTCGGTGATCCGGCCTGGTCTGGCCGACATGACCGCCACCTGGGTCGACAAAAAAACTGCCTCGGTGAGACTGTGGGTGATGAACATGATCGTGGCCGATGTCTGGGCCCAGATCCGTATCAACTCTAGGTTGAGACGATCTCGGGTGATCTCGTCGAGCGCCCCGAACGGCTCGTCCATGAACAGCACACTCGGTTGCATGGACAGCGCCCTGGCGATGGCTACCCGCTGCTGCATGCCGCCTGAGAGTTGCCAGGGGTGGTGGCGCTCGAAACCCGGAAGGCCGACCAGTTCGAGCATGTCGGTTGCGGTCTTGGCCCGATCGGCTCGGTCGACCTTCATCACCTGCAGAGGCAGAGTGACATTCTTTAGAACCGTGCGCCACGGCAGAAGGTTCGGAGCTTGGAAGACCACACCGAACTCACGGGCCTCGCGGGCCTCGCTGGGCGACTTGCCGTTGACCTCGGCCTGTCCCGTGGTCGGTTCGATCAGGTCGGACAAGATGCGAAGCAGGGTCGACTTTCCGCAACCCGACGGCCCGATGACCGAGGTGAAGCCGCCCTTTGGCACTTCGAGATTGATGCCGTCCAGGGCCAGCACATCGGAGCCGGATCCCGTGAACCGCTTTGTCAGGTTTTGAGCCATGAGCCCAAGAGCTTGGTCAGCCATCGTTAGAGCACCTCTCCTTGCGATCTTGATCCCAGCGAGAAGTAGGCGATACTTCGAATGCCCAGCACGAACACCGCTCCCAGTGAGCAGGCGGCCAGGGCAACGCAATACAGGGCTTCGGGCTGGAAGATGTAGAACTGCCACGAGGTCAGGATGACCACGCCGAGACCGTCGGGCGAGCCGAATGGCAGTTCGGCCACAATGGCCCCGACGACCGAAAACGCGGCGGCCGTTTCGAGACCGACGAAAATCAGCGGCAGAGCGAAGGGGATCTCGAGCCCGAACAACACCGTTCGCTTCGAGGCGCCGATGGTGTGGAACAGCTCACGGCTCTCGGCCGGTACTGCTTGAATGCCCCTGGTGGTGGCGATGGTGACGGGGAAATAGGTGAGGTAGGTGGCAATCGCTGCCTTGGTAGCCGCCCCGGTGCCGAGCCACAGCACCAGCGCAGGGGCAACGGCCACGATGGGCACGGCCTGGGCGGCGACAACCAACGGCGTCAGGCCGTAGCCGACCAGCCGTGATCGTGCGATGGCGATCCCGGTCAACATGCCGAGGCCTACACCCAGTACCAGACCGGTCAAGCTGGCCTTGGCAGTCGACCAGACGTTGAGAAGCATGAAGGTGCTGTAGGGCTCGCCCTGTGATGTCGTGGTGCCGAAGTGGGCCAGAATCGACCACACGTGCGGCATCTTGGTGTCGCCGGTGCCGCTGACCAGCTTTGCGACCTCCCACAAGACGACTGCCAGGAGCGCAAGAAAGAGCGCACTGGCGATCTGGGACGCGATGCTACCCATCCGTCCGTCGCCCGATTGTGCCTGGTCAAGCTCTGATTGCTCATCCACGGCTGGACCGGGTGAGCCGAGTGTCGTCGTCAAGGTCTCAGCCCGCTCCAGTTTTTGGCAGGTTGGCCTTTTTGGCGATGCTGTTGAGGGTGCTGAACGGATCGTCACCGAGTGGGGTGATCACCGGCTCGGTACAGCCGTGGTCGACCCATTCGGCGATCTTGTCCAGGACGTCGGTTGTCGTGCCGCAGGCGGCAACATGTTGCGTCAGTTCGTTCGGTACGAGCTTCATGGCTTCGGTGATCTCGGCCTTGGTTGCCGGCCACCCGAGGATCGACTTGATCTTGGCCAGAAGCTCTTCGTCGGCGCCACTGAACTCAGAGATGTGAGGCTGCTGGGCCAAGTATTGGGTCAGGAACGTCTTGCAGTCATCGATGGCGGCCTGAGGATCGTCGTCGTTGGCGGACGCGGCGATCAACTGCGGGACCTCGAAGTCATCGAGTGATCGGCCGGACTTGGCCGCCCCCTCGCGGATCGCTTCCATGGCCAGGCTGGTGTACGACGGCGGGACCAAGAAGTCGAGTATGACGCCGTCAGCGATTTCGCCCGAGAGGCGACACATGCCCATCCTGACTGCGCCGATGAAAATCGGCACCGGGTAGGAGTGATCGTCGTCATCGGTCGGGCCGTCGAACTTCACATCTTCGACGTCGACGAACTCGCCGTGGTAGGTGACCAAGCCGCCGGCCAGCATGCCTTTTGTGACCGTGATCACTTCTCGCATGGCCTTGAGTGGCTTGCGGTTGGGCAGACCGCACCGTGTGGCCAACGGTTCCCACCAACCGCCGAGTCCGAGGCGCATTCGACCCGGCGCCAGATCATCGAGCGTCTTCCAGGTGACGGCCATCAGTGCGGCGTTCCTTGTGCGGTACGGGAGGATGCCGCTGCCGACTTTGATCCGCTTGGTATTGGAGGCGATGAGGGTAATTGGAACAATGGCGTTGGTAACCAAGCGACCTTCGCCGACCCAGACCCCTTTGAAGCCGTGCTCCTCTGCCCATTGGGCCTGACCGATGATTGCGCCGTAACCACCGGGCAGGTCCGGGCCCCCGGTCCGCTTCGGCGCCCCTGCCGAGATCATCAAACTCAGATTATTCATTGTGCCCCTGATGCTTCTATGCCCCTGAATTTCTACGGAACTCTATGTCCCTGAATTTCTACGGAACTCTATGTCCCTGAATTTCTACGGAACTCTATGTCCCTGAGCTTCTACGGAACGGAGCCTAGACCCCGATAAGACAGCGGCCAACGGCTGGAGGAACCAGTTTTATCGCTCAACGGCAGTTCGGTTTCCGATGGTATTGTTGAAGCGATGACACGGGTTGTGATGGTCGGCGCGGCCCAACTGGGACCAATCGCTCGCGACGAGTCGCGCTCAACAGTGGTTCAGCGACTGCTCCAACTGCTCCGTGAGGGAGCGTCTGCCGGCTGTGATCTGGTGGTCTTCCCCGAGCTGGCGCTTACGACCTTCTTTCCGCGCTGGTACCTAGAGGACGAGGACGAGAAGAACTGGTTCTACGAGACCGAGATGCCGGGACCCGACACCCAGCCGTTGTTCGACGAGGCCCGTCGACTTGGTGTCGGATTTTGCCTTGGCTACGCCGAGCTCACCGCGGATGGTGGCCGCAACAACGTCTATCTATTGGTTGATGGCACCGGCGCAACCGTCGCAAAGTTCCACAAGGTGCACATCCCGGGCCACGGCGGCTATGAGCCGGATCGCCCGTTCCAGCATCTCGAGCGCTACTACTTCGACGAAGGGCAAGAGGGCTTCACGGCCTGGCCGGCGTTTGATGGTCTGGTCGGCATGGCGCTATGCAACGACCGCCGTTGGCCGGAGACCTACCGCGAGATGGGACTTCAGGGCGTTGAGATGGTCCTGATCGGATACAACACCCCGCTGTATTACGCACCCGACCCCACTCAGAATGCTTTGGCGTCGTTCCACAATCATCTCGTGATGCAGGCCGGGGCCTATCAGAACGGCACCTGGGTGGTCGGCGTGGCCAAGGGCGGAACCGAAGAAGGGGTCGAGTCGCTCGCCCAGTCGGCGATTTACGCTCCATCGGGTCAGATCGTGGCCCAAGCCGTCACCATCGGCGACGAACTTATTGTCGCTCGTTGTGACCTCGACTTGTGTCAGGACTACAAAGAGACCTTGTTCAACTTCGGCCTCTATCGTCGGCCCGAGGTCTACGGCCGTATCACCGGCCAGAAGGGCGTTATCCGCCCCAGCGCAACCACGCGCCTCGACGACTGAGTCGACATGGCCGGAAGCATTCTCGGTACCAGGGTTCTGCGCTCGGAGGACCCCCGATTCTTACGGGGCGATGGTCGCTACATTGCCAACATCGCTCCGGCCAACGCAGGACACGTCACCTACGTTCGGTCGCACCTCGCTCACGCCCGAATCCGATCGATCGACGTCACAGCTGCATCGACCGCTCCTGGAGTTGTCGGGGTTTCACCGCCGTCGACGCGTTGTCGCACCTCGGCGTTCGTCACTTCGACATGCCACTGACCCCCCAAAAAAGTCTGGTGGGCCATCGAGTCGGCCGACCGATGACCGCAACCGACATCGAAACGAATTGAGAGACCCATGCACCACGCTCACAGCGGCTTGCTGAATCCCGAATATTACGTACCGGGCTTGCCGGTTGACTATGTCGCCACCCGGTACGGGATCGCCCCCGACGAGATCGCCAAACTTGGGTCAGCCGAAAATCCTTACGGCGCGGCGCCCCTCGCTCGCCAAGCGGTGGCTGACGCTCTCGATCGGCTTCACCTTTATCCCTCGTGGACGGCCGAGCCGCTGCGGGAGAAGATCGCAGAAACCTACGGCTATGAACCAGCCAACGTGATCTGCGGGGCCGGCGAGACCGAAATCATCTCGCTGATCATCCGCGCATTCTGTGAACCCGGCGGCAAAATCTTGATGCCCGGACCGTGCTTTCCGCTTTACCACCTGTTCGCCGAAGCCGAGGGCCGTGTGCCGGTTCTCGCCCATCAGGCCACCGACCGGGCCACGATGGCGCTCGATGTCGACGCGTACATCGAGGCCATCGACGACGACACCCGAATCGTATTCATCACCAACCCACACAGCCCTTCGGGAACGTGGATGACCGAGACCGACGTGCGCAGGGTCATCGAAGCAGCACCCCAGGCGCTCGTGGTCCTTGACGAGGCCTATGTGCACTACTCGGAAACGCCTGGTTACGTGCACCTCGCCGGCGAGTACGAACATGTCGCCGTGCTCCGCACGTTCTCCAAGGTGTTTGGCCTGGCGGGGCTCAGGATCGGCTTCGGCGTGGCCCCGCCGATGGTCATCGACGCACTCTTGGCGATCAAGACCACATGGAATATGGGACAGCTCCAAATCGCAGGCGCAGTCGCCGCACTCGACGATCATGATCATCTCGATCGGACCATAAAGACCATCGTCGAGAGTCGATCGTATGTGCAGGGTCGGTTCGAAGAGCTCGACCGGTTCCGGATGGTACCCGATAGTCGCTCGAACTTTTTCCTCATTGAGATTCTTGATCCCGATACCGATTCGAACCGCATCTTCGACGGGTTGCTCGAACGGGGTGTGATCGTCAAGGACGGTTCTGTGTCGTTCCGCGGCCTCGGCAAATCGTTTCTTCGCAGCGATCTCAACTTCACACAGCACATGGACCACCTTGTGGACGCGCTGGCCGACATCCCGTGAGGGAGGCAGAATCGCCGAGCAACGCCTCGGCCGACTTAGCGTCGTTTTTGACCGCCCTCGCCAACCGGATCGAGGCCGTTAACCCAGCGCTACTGCGACAGGCCGATGACGCATTGCTCGACACTCTCGGCTGCATCGTTTTCGGTGCCGACCAGCCGTGGACGAAGGCAGCACACCGCCATGCTCTGGCCACCGGCGGCGATGGGCGATGCACGGTGGTCGGCGCCGATCGTTGCACGACGCCGGCGATGGCTGCGTTCGCCAACGGCGCCGCCGCCCACGCGTTCGAACTCGACGATGTACACGAGGAAGCAATCAATCATCCGGGCGCCGTCGTCATACCCGCGGCACTGGCCGTAGCCGAACACGTCGGAGCGTCGGGTCACGACCTCCTCGAGGCGATCGTCGTCGGCTACGAGGCCATGGGCAGGGCCGGAATCGCGGTCGGTCCAACATCGCACATGCTGAGCGGCTTTCATCCGACCTCGATGTCGGGCGTGTTCGGATCGGCGACTGCCGCGGCCAGGCTGCTCGGCTTCGACGCCGAGCAACTCAACCACGCCTTCGGCATCGCCGCGACCATGGCCAGTGGGACCATGGAGTTCGTCTCGTCGGGGGGCATGACCAAGAGGATCCACGCGGCGCGAGCGGCCGAAGGTGGCGTGACTGCGGCGATGCTGGTGGCAAACGGTCTCGAAGGGCCGTTGGACGGACTTGCCGGTACCTATGGGTTCTGTCAGATCTTCACCGACGAGCCCCGGGCCGACCTACTCACCGAGCAGCTCGGCGAGCGGTGGATGCTCGACGAAATCACGGTCAAGCCGTATGCCGCCTGCAGCGACATTCACCCGATGATTCAGGCAGCAGCCGAGCTCCGAACAATTCATCGGATCGTTCCGGACCTCATCGTCAGGATCGACGCCGAAGGACCCACCAAGGCTGCCACCCAGAATGACATTGATGGCACTGTCTCGGTGATGGCGGCGCAGTACTCCGCTCAATTCAACATTGCCGCAGCACTGATCGCCGACCCGTCAGATCCCGCCACCTACGACCCCGCTAACCTCACAAACCCTGCGCTGGGCGCACTGCAGGCCAAGGTGGCGACGGTCACTGCGGCCGCTGAGTTCGACGAGACCTACGCCTGGAAAGTGGGCGGACGGGTGCGGATAACGCTCGATGACGGCTCTGTGCTCGAGCGCACCGTCATCGGACAGAAGGGATCGATGCATTCGCCGTTGACGCCGGCTGAACTCGACCAGAAGTTCACCGGCCTCGTCGGAGCCCACCGCGCCCGGCATCTGACCGCGGCTATTCGTACCCTCGGCGCCGCCGACATCGACAGCCTGTCGTCGGCGCTGCGTCAAACCGAGTAGGTGTTCGCAGGTGCCATGAGGGCACCGTGGTTTAGCACGTGGGGCCGGCCGGTCGATTGGAGGAGGGCTGGCTCCTATCGTTAATATGTGGCCGTAGCAGGATGACGTAAGGACGCACGCAGAATGGGAAAGTTCGCAACCGCTCACCCAGGGGCCAGGGCTGGGTTCTTCTCTAACGCCTTGTCTGCGGTGGAAGCGATGTACGACGCGGGACTCACCGACGGGTTGCCGGTCGTGCCACCAACCGAAGACCTGGTATCTGAAATGCTGTCAGGCGGGCAATGGCGCGCCGAGGACAACCTGTTGATTGAAACCACGCGCGACACTGAGGTGACCGCATACCAAGCCGCCGTCTGCGCGGTGATGGCCGGAGCGAGACCCGAATACTTTCCGGTGATCGGTGCCACCCTCCACGCCATGAGCGATCGCAGTTTCTTCCTTCACGCTCCGACAACGAGTACTGGCGGGGCGACCATCATGATCGTCGTGAGTGGACCGATAGCCAGCGAGCTAGGGATCCACGGCAAAGAGAACCTTTTTGGTCCGGGGTTCCGGGCAAATGCGACGATCGGCCGCACGATCCGGCTTGTGCAAATGCAGTGCCTGAACGCACTACCGGGCGCGCTCGACAAATCGACCCAGGGCTGGCCCGGCAAGTTCAGCCTTTGTTTCACTGAACATAACGAGATCAGTCCGTGGGAGCCGATCCACCAGGCCATGGGCTACGACGCAAACCAGTCAACGGTCACGATCTTCGCAGCCGAGTCCGGGCACAATATATGCAACCACGGCGCATCGAATCCCGAGCCGCTGCTGGCTACCTTCGCCGACGCCATGGCTGCACTTGGCAGCTTCAGCCCGGGCCGATCGGTCGTCGTTTTTGCCCCTGAGCACGCGGCGAAGCTGGCAAAGCTCAGCCGGCGTGAGGTGCAGGACTTCCTCTTCGAACATGCCGTTCGGGACCTTGCAACCCTGAAACGCACGGACAAGATCGAGAACGACCCAAACGGCAAGGACGATTGGCAGGGGGAGTGGGCGGCCGCCGGCGATACCACGATTTACCCTGGCGACGACGAGATCATGGTCCATCGCGGTTGGTCTGCCGACGACATCATGGTGTTGGTCGGGGGCGGGCTTGCCGGCGGTCACTCAATGTTCTTTCCATCGTGGAGCCGAGGGCGTAGCAGTCCGTTTGTAACCCAGGAGGTTCACTCATGAGTACCGAGATGTTGCTGCTTGATCCGCGGCCGCCGGGGCCCGAACCCGACGAGGGTCCGGCCGAACGCCTCGACACCCTGGACGGTGCCGTCATCGCTCTTGTCCACAACGGCAAGACACACGGACGGGAACTGATGGAGATGGTGATCGAGGAGCTGAAGCAACGTTGGTCGATCGCCGGTGTCGTCCACCTCGGACCCCCAAGTCCGGGCTACGGCGGCGATGCCGATGATGCGAAGCCGGTGGCCGAAGAGGTGATGGCTGCCATATCTGCGGTCGGTGATTGAGGAAGCTGCTCGTCGGGCAGTGTGTTCGACGCCATCATCTTCGAGAAGCTCGGCGTACCCGCCGTCCCAATCGTGACAAAACCATTCGCTCCGACAGCCAAGGCAATCGCTGAAATGCACGGTCTGACCGACTACACCTTCGTAGCGGTCGATCATCCGATTACCAGCCTCGACGATCACGAGTTGCAAGAACGAGCCAAGGTGGCAGCACCACTCGTCGAAGCAGCGCTGTTGAAGCAAGACGATTGATCAGCCGGGCTTCGGCCTCGAATTGAACAGCAACGGCGACGGCATCGCTGCATTCATCGGGCGGTCCTCTGTTCTTCTGTCCGGTAGTGATTCGTTCGGTAGTGTCGTGCAGAATCCGTTCACGCATATCTCAAATCAACTGAAACAAAGGTCCACTTCATGCTCTTTGCCGTCCGAAAGATCCTTATCTGTGTCGACGAGACCTACTTCGATCGGGGCGCGACCCAGGAGACTCCTGCCCTGAAGGGCGCCATCGCTGCGGTTGTCAGCAATCCCTATGTGGGGGCCTACGTCGAAGATCTGAGTCCGGCTGGTGATGAGTTGGGTGCGCTGGGCGAGGGTCTTGGTTCGAGACTTATCGACTATCTCGGTGGCGATGCCTCTGCGATCCAGAGTTATGGCAAAGGAGCGATCGTCGGCAGCGGAGGCGAGATCGAACACGGCGCTATGTGGCACAAGCCCGGTGGCGAGGGCATGCGCAGGGCGATTGGTCGGGGCGAAGCCATCGTGCCGTCAACGAAGAAGGTTGGTCCAATGGGCGCACGACTCGATGTCCCCCTGACACATCTTGGCTGGTCCTACGTGGCGAGCCACTACGACGCGATCGAGATGGGCGTGCCCGACGGGCCACGGCCCGATGAGATGGTGCTCATTCTCGCAATGGCGACCGGTGGCCGAATCAACGCCCGTCTCGCCGGCGGGTTTACCCTTGCTGACCGTGACCGGCCGGACACACCGGCATGAGAATCGCATTCTTTGGCTTGGGCAGAATTGGGTGGCACATGGCCGCTCGCCTGGCGAACGACGAACTTGGTAACTAGCTAGTGGTCTTAGACGTGGTCGATGCAGCAGTGCAGAGCTGGACTGATGACCATGGTGGCTCGGCGGCGACGTCGGTTGCCGAAGCCGTCGACGTCATCGCCAGCGGTGCGGTGTGGATCGATCACTCCACGATCTCGGCAGACGGCGCACGGCAGTCCGGTGAAGCGCTGCGCACTCAGGGCGCTGAGTTCCTTGATGCGCCGGTTTCTGGCGGTGTCGGCGGTGCCCGCAACGGTTCCCTGACCGTGATGGTCGGCGGTCAGACAGCGGCATTCGAACGCATGAAACCGACAATGGCGGCCTATGCCGGACGGGTCACCCTTATGGGTGAGTCCGGGGCCGGCCAGATCACGAAGATGACGAATCTGATCTGTGTCGTCGGAGTTTGCCAGGCGCTGGCCGAGGGATTCGATTTCGCGATGGGCTCGACGCCCACAATGTCGTGACCACCATGTTGCAGGGTTCATCGACGTCGTGGCAGATGCAGAACCGGGCCACACAAATGATCGAGGGTGACTTCGACTTCTCAACCTCGTTGATGAGAAAGGACGTCGGACTTGTCCTCGACGAGGCGAAGGCCATGGGTGTCTCGCTTCCGGCGACTGCGCTCGTGGGTCGATTTCTCTCCGATGTCGACGCACTCGGGGGCGCCGACCTCGACTGGTGCAGCCTCATGATGCGCCAACGCCAGTTCGTACCCGAATCCACCGAGCAACCCGAAGGGAAGTAGCTGAGATGTCGTTCGTCGACGAATGCAAAGAAGTCTCCGAACCGGTATGGGGGTTATGGCTACACCACCCGTGGACCGAGGCACTTTTCGCGGGGCAACTATCGGATGAACAGTTCCGGTACTGGCTGATTCAGGACCTTCCTTACCTCGGGCAGAACATCACAGAGATGATCTACCCCAAGGTGCCAGCCACCAGTCCCTTCGTGGAGCTCTCGCGTGAGTATGCGGTTCGTGCCGAAACGAGTCGAGTCGAGCGGGAAGCGATTGGTGACCTCGGATCGTTCGCCCTTTCAAGGTTTGCGGCGCGACCGACCCGCGATGCGGTCATCAACTTCTGGATCCGTACCGCGCACGAGGGCACCTTTGGCGAGCTGTGCGCGGCGCTCTACGTCTGTTATTCATTTGCGGATACATTCGGCACGCGCTTTCGCAGTGATGCGCCTACGGGGCTTCCGGCGCTGCAGCAGGCCTGGGTCGAGCAGTGGGTGGACCCTTACTTTGAAGAGATCCACGAGTCGGTGCGCGACGGCCTGGACGAAGCCGGAGCGAACGCCTCAGAGTCCGAACGGGAACAGATGAAATGGTTGTTCCTTCGGGGAACCCAACTTCAGATCGCAACTTTCGATGCTGCGTGGAAACTCTCGGATCCGTGGCCCGGCGAAAGCGACCAAGCGAGTGGGCCGGTCGCAAGCGCCCCCTGGTTGTGATGGTCCGATGACTCAGTTTGATCGTGGCCTTGAGGCTAGAAGAAGAGTTTTGGGCGACAAATACGTCGATAAGGCACTCCTCGGTTCAGATTCCTTTAATCAAGATTTCCAGAGGTTGGTAACCGAGTATTGCTGGGGCGAAGTTTGGACTCGTTCAGCGCTAAGCGACAAGCAACGAAGTCTTAATAACCTATGCATTCTTGGCGTTCTTAATAGATCACATGAGTTTAAGACACACTTTAGGGCGGCCATTAACAATGGGTGCACTTTAGAGGAACTCAGTGACTGTCTCATACAACTTGCTATCTATGCAGGCATTCCAGCAGGAGTTGAAGCCTTTCGATTAGCACGAGAAGTGCTGGATGACGAAGGAATTATTCCAGAATAATTCGACAACTGCAAAGAGAAAGACTAGCAATAGAATATCTGAAGATTTGATACCTGCTGTCACCCTAACTGGAGTGCGATTCTCTACAAAGTAATGCTCCCAGCCTCGGTGCCATACCTGATGCTTGCTTTCAAGTTGGCAGCAGCAGCTTCTATCGTTGGATCAACCGTCAGTGAAATATCAATAGGACTTCGTGGTGGAGTTGGGCGTCAGATCTTGCTTTATGCACAACAAACTCATACCGATCTCCCAAAAATGTACTGCGCAATCATTGGAGCAGGATTTCTTGGCCTCGTATTTATTAGTGCTATTGGCTCGATATAGCGCATTCTGCCGGGTTCGTCCCACAGGGCGGAGCAGGTCTCATGAAGTTGGGAACTGATCGTCTAGCTGGCCGGACAGCAGAATGACCCGATGAGGGAGACGAGCATCCGGATCGTGGCGATCCTGGTGGGCCTGGTCGTGTTCGGCGTCGGGATCGGTGCCCTGTTCCTGGCAGATCTGGGCGTCGGACCGTGGGACGTCCTGCATGACGCCGTTGCCGGCCTCGTCGACCGGCAACCCGGCACCGTGATCGTAGGGCTGGGTCTCCTGCTACTGGGCCTGGTCGCAGTGCTGCGTCAGCCCGTCGGGCCGGCGACGGTTGCCGAGGTGGTGATCATCGGCTCGACGGTGAACCTGCTGTTGGCCGTGGTGGAGCCACCGTCATCACTGGCGGTAAGGGTGGTTCTGGTTGTCGCTGCGCCAGCGTTGGTCGCCCTCGGTTCGATGCTCTACCTGGGAGCCGGCCTGGGAACAGGGACACGCGACGGGCTCATGACGGCACTGGTCGACACAGGGCTCAGCATCCGGACCGCCCGGACCAGCCTGGAGGTGACCGTCCTACTGAGCGGGGGCCTACTCGGCGGCTCCTACGGCATCGGCACGCTGGTGTTCGCCATGCTGGTCGGCCCGCTGCTCCAGTTGTTCAGGCAGAGGGTCTGGGCCGGGTATAGCGAGCCGGCCGGTTGGGTCTACCGCCGCGGGAGTTGAAGGACCTGCGGATGATCGGTTCCGGCTCCGAGGCTACGGCGACGCCATGGCCCGGGTCGGTGTGCTCACCAGCGGGGGCGACTGTCCCGGTCTGAATGCCGTCATCCGGGCGGTGGTCCGCCGAGGCGAACGCCACTGGGGCGACGAGCTGGTGGGTTTCCACGACGGGTGGGCCGGGGTCATCGAGGGACGCTGGCAGTCGCTCGACGTCGAGGCCATGCGCGGCTACCTGGCCAGGGGCGGCACCATGCTCGGCACCTCGCGGATCCACCCGTGGATGACTGACGACGGCGTGGACCGGACCAGGGCGACCATGGCCGACATCGGGCTGGACGCCCTGATCGTCATCGGCGGAGAGGGATCACTGGCTACCGCCCATCGCGCACACACCGAAAGCCTGGTCCCGGTAGTCGGGGTGCCCAAGACAATCGACAACGACGTCCCCTGCACCGAGCAGACCTTCGGGTTCGACACTGCGGTGTCGATCGCTACCGAGGCCATCGACAGGCTCCACACCACCGCCGAGTCCCATGACCGGGTCATGGTCGTCGAGGTGATGGGCCGTCACGTGGGACACATCGCCACGTGGGCCGGCATCGCCGGCGGGGCCACGGTCACCCTGATACCCGAGCACCCGTTCGATATCGCCGCCGTGGCCGAGATCGTTAGGAAGCGCCACGAACGGGGCCGTTACGCCTCGATCGTCGTCGTGGCCGAAGGTGCCCGTCCCGCACCTGGGACCATGGATCTGAACGAACCGGAGGTGGACCGCTTCGGGCACAAGAGGTTGGGTGGCATCGCCGTGGCGGTTGCCTCCGAACTCGAGCAACGCACCGGATACGAGACCCGGGTGACGGTCCTCGGCCACGTCCAGCGCGGGGGGAGCCCGACCGCCTACGACCGGGTGCTGTCGAGTCGCTACGGCGTGGCGGCCATCGATGCGGTGCACGAGGGCGGCCTGGGAGACATGGTTGCGCTGCAGGCGGGCCACATCACCCGTGTTTCGCTGGCCGACGTCATGGGCCACCTCAAGATGGTCGACGACCGCCTCTGGGATGTCGCCAATGCCCTCTTCGAGGCGCGTCTGGACGGTCGGCCCCAGGCCCATGACGACGGCGGGTTCGCTTCGCCGTAGTCGCCCCACAGCAGCTAGCGTCCTGCGGAGCACAGGAGGTCCGGACCCGGACCGCGGGGAGCCCGGATGTCGTCCAACCAGGGGTTGCCGCCCGTCGAGCGCCGGGCATGGATCTCCCTCAGCGTGTCGACCATGGCGGCGCTACTCACGGTCATTGACGTCTCCATCGTGAACGTGGCCTTTCCGACCATCCGGTGGGACCTCGGCGCATCGGAGGCTGACCTCTCCTGGATTCTCTCCGGCTATTCGATCGCAGTCGGATCGTTCCTCCTGCTGGCCGGTCGCCTCGCCGACCAGAAGGGCCGGCGCAAGCTGTTCCAGATCGGCGTGGCGATCTTCGTGGCTGGCTCGTTCCTGTCCGCGGTCGCCCCGACGCCGGGCCTGCTGATTGCCGCACGCGTCCTGCAGGGCACAGGTGGTTCGATCCTCAGCCCTGCCTCGCTCTCGATGGTCCTGCCGGAGTTTCCGGCTGAACGGCGTTCGCTGGTCATCGGTATCTGGGGCGCATCGGCTGCCCTGGGTGCGGCCATCGGCCCCTCGATCGGCGCCATCATCCTGGACCTGTTGACCTGGCGCTGGGTGTTCCTCGTGAATGTCCCGATCGGGTTGCTGATTCTCGTTCTGACACCTCGATTCGTCCACGAGTCGAGGGACCCGGATGCCAAGGGTCGCTTTGACCTTCTCGGCGTGCCAGCCGGGACACTGGGGGTGGCGTT
>PVBE012443319.1_pt1 | contig 15554 bp, 11 predicted proteins | sample 1631181 | NCBI WGS metagenome assembly PVBE01 (sample SAMN08397723, study PRJNA350692) | Marine metagenome, whole genome shotgun sequencing project. | isolation source: water | place: Pacific Ocean | collected 2012-04 | reverse complement strand
CCTGCGATGATGTAGACCACGCGGACCTGGTCTCCAGGCTCGACTTCTCGCTGCTGCCAGGTTTTCTTTGCCACGTGCCTGCCCGCGATCTTGACCACTGCGATGGGCATCGTGGGATCGAGCTCGTGCAGGAGCGCTTCGACCGTGAGGCCGGGCCGCCAGGACCGCGGCTGATCGTTCAGGACAAAGTTGGGCTGGTCGTCGGACATGGAAAGCTCTGGTGACCAAGGCCGGGGTGTGGGCGGTCCCCTCCTAGCGTCCGTGGCCGGGGCCTGTCCAGGTCTCGCGTTTGTCCGCCTGGTAAGCCTGCCCACGCTCATGGGTGTGGGACGTACCAGGCTTCCACGGGTTTCTTGACTCCCTTGAGCTTCAATGGCCCCGTCGGATCCATGTGGGTATCGTCGCCCAGCAGCTTCGCGGTCTCGGGGCCCACGAGGACGCGGCCGGGTTGACAGGCGCCCTCGAGGCGCGCGGCGATGTTCACGGGCATGCCCAGCACGGTGAAGTCGGAGCGCACCGGGGAGCCGAAGTTTCCCATCACCACCTCGCCGGTGTTGATGCCGATGCGGGCGCGCAGGAACTCGCGGCCCCCCATGTCGTTCAGGGCGTGCTGGATGGCCCAGGAGAGGTCCACCGCACGCCGCACCTGCTCCTTCGGGGGGACCGAATCGGGTGCGCCCACCACGATCATCACTGCGTCTCCGATGAACTTGTCCACCGTCGCCTCGTGTTCGTGGGCCAGCTTGGCCACCAGCGTGAGGTAGCGGTTGACGAGGTTGCCTACGGCCTGGGCCCCGAGCCGCTCGCTCATGGGCGTGAAGTCCACCAGGTCGGCGAACACCACGGTCACCACGCGGCGTTCGGGGGGGGCGTCGAACCTGAGCTCCCCCTCCGCGGCTTGGCGCGCCATGGAGGGCGGCAGGTAGCGGCGGAGGATCGAGTCCGTGATGTAGCGGTGCAGCTTGACGGACTGGTTTACGCCGAAGTTGATGGTCACGAAGGTCAGCGCGATGCCGGTCACCACCATGGCGATGGCCATGACGCCGTATTCGGTACGATCGTAGTAGGGGTGTTGGACCGCGTAGCCGAACGCGGTGGTGAGCGGAAACACACCTGCGAGCTCGAGTATCCCCACCGTGGCGTACATGCCTGCGCCCAGGGCGGCGGCGAAGAAGGCCAGGCGGTAGTCGGCCAGTACTCGGTAGATGGCCACCACCAGCACCACGAACAGCACCGCGTGGCTGACGAGGTTGCCGACGAGAGCCAGGGAGATCTGGTTGGTGCCCAGCTCCAGGGCGATGCACAGATAGGTGAGAGCCCGCAGGCTCTTCTGGCGGTCGGTGGGCAGCGCGAGGATCAGGAGATTCACCACGATGTACAGCGCGGACAGGGCCATCCAGCCGTGGATCATCGACTGCAGGAACTCGGGGTCGTGGGAGTCGGCGGGCGCCTGGAGCATGCGCACGAGGGTGGGGCCCATGATGACGGGGATGACCGCCAACATGCGTACCCACGCGGCCACGCGGAGTCGGTTCGCGGGGGCGGCGGGGCCTTCGATGCCGGTCAGGAACTCGGTGAGGATCTGCTTCATGTTCGGGGCGACGCTACCACGATGGGCGTGGCTGTCAGAGCCCGGGTGCGTCCCAGCCGTCTCCCTCCACGTCCAGGAAGAAGGCGTTGGTCATGGCGTAGGGGGTGTGGTTGCGCCAGGTGTCCCCCAGGGGCTCGGTCCCCTCGACCTCCACCACGAACCAGGCATCCTGCTCGCTGTCGACCTCGAGGTTGTCCTCGAACCAGTGGCCGTCGTCGTCGCGTTCGGTGAGGATCTGCTCGTGGAGAACATCCCCGTTGCGGTAGATCCTAAGGGTGCCTGGTTCGATCCAGGAGGGCGTCTGGACATCGATCTCCAGTGCCGCGGTGGTGCCGGTGAGGGTGTCGCCCGGGAGGGCGTCGCCTACCCTGACGCGCAGGGTGGTACCGGAGGCCACGACGACGTGGCCATCGAGCAGGGCAGAGCGGTAGGATTCCCAGGTCACCGCAGAGGGCTCGTCTTCACCCAGGTAGACGTCGGTGCGGCCCAACCCGCAGGGGATGAAGCGGTAGTGGCTGTCCGACACGCCCACGGGGATGGGGGTGTAGCCGAGGTTCAGAAAGGAGAAGAAGTCCTCGCGGACATCGTGCAGGTCGTCCACGCCGCCGTTGATCAGCTCCAGGGTGTCGAAGTCCCAGGACCAGAAGTCCGGATCCCCGGGCTCGCCGGTGTTCGGATCGTAGCCGGCGAAGGCGACCATGCCCGGTGTGCGGGGGTGGTTGACCTGCAGCAGGGCGTCTTCCTCGGCGACCTCTCGCATGCGTGCGAAGAGCTCGGAGGTGGTCATGGGCTCGGTCCACCACTGCAGGGCGCCCCCGTTGGCCACCCCCGGTTGGGGGACGATGGGGACGAGGTTGAAGTGGCCCCGGATGATGGTGGTGACCTCGGCACCGGGGAACACGGTCATGCGTTCGTCCAGGCCCATGGCGGTGGCCAGGGCCGTGTAGTCCACGTGGGCGTCGTGGTCCGTGAGCACGGGCAGGTCGACCCCCGTGGCCGCGCAGGTCACCAGCCTCTCTTCCATGGGGAGGGCGCCATCGAAGCTGGGAGATCCGTGCAGGTGGGTGTCCGTGGACAGCCAGCCGTCGCGGTCCACGACCTGGTCAAGCTGGATGGTCGTCTCGGTGGTCTGGCCTCCAAGGACCTCGATGGGGATGGAATCGGCGCGCTCGTGGCGCCAGGAGTGGCCGGCTTCGACCTGGTAGGTCCCGGGCAGCGCCGGGATGTCCAGGCTCCCGCTGGTGGTCCAGGCCCAGGCCGCGCGGGAGCTGGTGGGGACGCCCAGGGCGTCGCGGAGATCCTCGGGGACCTCGGACGCCGGTGGTGCGCCGTCGGCCCAACGAAGCTCCACGACGGCGGGTAGGGGGGCTCCATCCTGGTCTTCGATGTCGAGGTGGAGCAGGCCGGGTGGTCCGAGCTCGAGATCGAGCTGCGCCGTGCCGTCGGCGTTCAGCTCGAAGACGAGCCCGACGGAGGCGGGCCGACCCATGGCGAACGCTGGCGCCGTGGCGGGAGCGCTGCCGTCCAGGGCCGCCAGCTGTGCGGCGTTGACGCTGTCGGTCGTGAAGGGGGCGTAGCGGCCCGCGCCCTCGGGAAGCTGCACGTGCTCCACTTCGGCGTGGGCGACCGCCCAGGCGGTCCAGCTTCCGGGCGGCAGCGTGGCGTCGAAGGCTCCATCCTGGTCGGTGATGGCGAAGCCGGCCACGCCACCCGCTCGTCCTTCCTCGACGAAATGCACCCTCGCACCTGCCACGCCCGTGTTGGTGTCGGCCTCCGTCACGGTGCCGGAGAGCGTTCCCAGTGCCTCACCCCGCGCCTCGCGTCGGCTAGCCTCTGCGGTTGCGGTGTCGGGGGCCACGGTCAGCACTCGCTCGAGTGTCACGTCTTCGCCCGGGGCCAGCTCCACGGGGTCCAGCTCCACCAGGGCGATGCCGTACTCAGCCGCGAGCTGCGAGATGACGGAGGACGTGTAGCTGCCCTCGGTCCGCCACGTGGAGTAGGTGGCCTCGCCCGAACGCCCCACGTAGACCATGGCCGGCAGCTCGGATCCCTCGGCCTCGTCCAGGCCGGTGCCCGGAGCCCACTGAAGCGCGTCCTCGCCCGAGGCCCACACGCCGTCCTGGGGGGTGAAGTCCTGGGTGTCGTCGCCCTGGTTGGTCATGGTGGTGGAGATGGCCAGGTCCCAGCTGTCCGGCTCGAGTCGGTAGGTGGTGACGATGGCCAGGTCGAGATCGTCGATGGTGGGCTCGTCCAGCTCGAACATGCCCTGGAACCACTCCCACGGGACGTCGGTGCCGGTCGCCCGGACCACGGCGGCGCCACCATCGCTGCCGTCGGCCAGCACCTCCACCTCGGTGGCGTCGAACAGACGAGCCAGCCCGAAGGCCAGGTAGACGTCCTCCACCAGATCCCGCCCCAGCGTGTCTTCATCGCGCACCAGGTCGGCGTCGACGATGCCTCCGCCGGTGCTGACGTAGCCGTGACTGCGGTATGCGCCTTGGATCACGAACTGCACGCGCTGGTTGTAGATCTTGATGTCCCCGGCTTGGCCTTCGGCGTTGATGCCGCCGAACAGTGCAGCTTCCCCCGCCGTGCCAGCGCGGATGAAGCCCGCACGCGCCTCTCCGGCAGCCGCGGGAACGCTCGGGTCCGCTCCCAGGAAAGGCTCGGGGTCCAAGCTCGTGTCGCCAGGCCCGGGGCAGGCCGCCAGGAGCAGCGCCAGGAGTGCTGCGCCGGTGTGGGTGGGGAGAACGTCCATGGAGGCCTCGGCGGGTCGTCCAGGGGAGTATGTCAGCCTCGCCCAGGCCGCACCAGGTCGATGTCTGCGCCAACCGAAAACCTGATACCATCGGCCCGGATTCACAGCCCCAGTCCAGGGGAGAAGCCGATGGCCGAGAAGAAGAGACCCGACACCCAGTTCATCCCCATCGCGACCTCCCAGGCGGAGACGCCGGTGGTCGTGGCACCCCCCAGCCCCTCTCCAGCGGAGCAGGGCGCTCCCGAAGCGCCCCTCCAGCCCACGGCGCCGCCACCCGACAAGCCGTTCTCTGGCCGCGGTGTCAGCCAGAAGACCGCGCGCTGGCGGATGGAGCAGAGCAGAAACAGCGGCATGATGCTGACGCTGATCGCGCTCTTCGTGATCCTACTGATCGCCGCGGTCGCGTTCCTGGTGTACCTGGGCTTGGCGGTCTGAGCTCACCGACAGCGCTCCATCCTCCTCTCGACCCGCGGCGCCAGCTCGTCGGCGCGGGAAAGCAGCTCGCCTGCGGCATCGGGGTCCTGTCTCTCGAGCGCCCCGTGGGCCTCCTCGAGCACGGGCCGGAGCTGGTCGGCCAGGCGATGGGTAGGCTCGTTTTCGCAGGCCTCGAGCCGGCCGATCCATTCCTCCCACGTAGGAATCCGGGCCGCCAGCTCTTCGTGTCGGTTGTCCGGCTCCGACTCGTCGTGCCTCGACTCCTCGAGGGAACCCAGCATGCGAGCAAGCTCGCTCTCGAGGGATTGGGCTTCCTGCAGCCGTTCGTCTTGGACCCCCCGACTCTCGAGGAGTCGTTCCACGCGGAGGAACTTCTCACGGGCCTGCTCGAGGTGGTCGCCCGCCCTGGTCTGGTTCTGGTCTTCCAGCCCCTCGCAGCCGTCTCTGCTGGCACAGCGGGCCCCGAGCCAGCGGCCACCGAGCTCGTTGTGGGCGTGACCGGTGAGCATCATGGCGCCGACCGCCAGGTCCAGGTCGCCGGAGGTCTCGAGGGTTCTCGAGTCCCTCTCCATCTGATCCATGATCGGTTCGGACACCCGATCGAGGCTCGTGAGGTCGTCGCCTGACGCTTGCAAGGCCTCGAGCCTGGCGTGGAGCGACCCGAGGGGATCGTCTTCTTCCGTGGGTTCTTCGAGCGGCTCGTCGGGCTCGTCGGTCGGGCTGGAGCTGGGCGTGCCGAGCACCGTGGGATGGGTCGTTGGTGGATGGGTCGCTGGACTCGAGGGATCTCCCGGATCGTCCTGAACCGGGTCGGGTACCTGTTCGGGTGCCGGGTCGGGCTCGAGCACCGTCGGAGTCGGATCGTCGGTCGATGGTTCTGGCCGGAGCATGGTTCCGAGGGGCCCCAGCGCCAGAAAGATCAGCAAGCCCGTACCTCCGACAAGGGCGACCGCCAGGCCGGCGAGCAGGGGCAGGAGTAGCAGTCTGCGGTTTCTGCGGGGTGGTGTGGGCGGCGCGGGCTCGCGCGCCGTGGGCGGTCGTGGCCCTGGCTCGGCCACGTGGGCCGTCCACGGCTCTCGAGGGACGGAGGCGTTCTCGACGCGGGCGCGGCCAAGCTCGTCGAGCGCGAGCTTGGCGTCGGCTGGGCGGTCCTTCGGGTCGGTCGCACACCACCGTGCGATCATCTCTGCCAACCAGTCGGGGCAGCCGGGGACCTCCTGTCGAACGTCGCCCGCTCCTTGGCCCATGTGCCAACCGAGCTTCCTCGGCATGTCTCCGTCCGGGCAGGCAGGCCGCCCCACCAGCAGTTCCCAGGCAACCAGGCCCACGGCGTACACGTCGGCCGCTGGTGAGCTGTGCCCGGAGAAGCGCTCCGGGGCCATGTAGTCCACGGTTCCCGAGACCATGCCCGAGCGGGTAGCGCGGGTGGAGTGGGCGGCCTTGGCGATGCCGAAGTCCATCAGCTTCAGCGTTCCGTCGGTGCAGAGGAAGACGTTGGCGGGCTTGATGTCGCGGTGGGACACGCCCTTGTCGTGGGCGTAGGCCAGCCCCTCGAGCATCGCGCTCAGCAGTCCGGGCACCCGGTCTGGGTCCATGGCGCCCCGCTCCATCGTGTCCGCCAGTTCTTCTCCCTCGAGCAGCTCCATCGCTACGGCGATGACCCCGTCCTCCACGATGAGGTCCCTGAAGCGGACGATGTTGGGATGCGAGAGGCCGTAGAGGATCTCGCACTCCCGCCGCATCATCTTCTCGAACTCCGGATCGCGCGCCAGATCGGCATGGGCGACCTTGATGGCGGCCTGGATGGTGTCGAGATGGACGTGGACGCCGCGGTAGACGGCACCGAAGCCCCCTTGGCCCAGCAGTGCGTCGAGCCGATACTGCCCGACCATCTTGCCAATCATCGAACCTCCCAGGGCGGGGGGGGCGAGAGCCCTTCCATGCAGATGTAGCACGCCCTTGGTGGCGTGTGCGCTAGCTCAGTCGCCCTTGATCCGCGCCACGAAGATGTCGGCGGCCACGTCGCGGTCGAACGCCAGCTCGGTGCCCTCGAAGCGCACACAGTAGGCGGGGTGTCGCTGGTGGAGCTCCAGGACCACGTTGGGAGTCAGGCCCAGGGAGGTCAGGCGGTGCATGCGGTGGTGGTGCTTGGGTTTCAGGTACACCACGCGACCCCTCTCTCCAGTGCGCAGCTGGGTGAGGGGGATGACCTGGCTCTCTACGGTTGTGCGGCGGCTGGCGCAGCACTCCCCGGGGGGGATGGGGTGGCCGTGGGGGCAGCGGGTGGGGTGCCCAAGGAAGGTGCACAGGGCGTCGGTCATCTCGGGACGCAGGTCGTGCTCCAGCTCGCAGGCCATGTCGGACGCCCGCTCGGCGTTCATGCCGTAGACGATGTGCATCAGCGCCTCGGAGAGACGGTAGCGGCGGACCAGGGCCCCGGCCATGGCTCGTCCCGAGGGAGTGAGCTGCAGCGCCTCTTCCTCGGGTTGCAGCAGGCCCTCCTGCACCAGGTCTCCCACGTCGCGATCGGCGACGGGCTTGCGGGATACCTGACACAGCCTCTCGAAGGTCTGCTCGCCGTCCTCTTCGGCAACCCAGAGGGCGTTCAGCAGGTGATCGCGGTGGGCGGGATCCATGGGTGCTCCTAGGGGTTCGGGCGCCTAGCCGAAGGTGAGTCCGAGCCAGGTCGAGACATGGAAGACGGCGGCGCCCACCAGCAAGGCCCAGACGGTGACGGCTGCGATGATGGTGGTGGCGTCGCGCAGCCCCTGCTGTTTGTACAGGAGCAGCACGGCGTTCACGCAGGGGGTGAGCAGCACCATCATCAGGAGCGTGACCACCACCTGGAGGTTGGTGAACCCCGCCCGCACCATGTCCAGCTCGGTGGCGCCGTTCTCGCGTCGGATGAGGGTCTTGACGAAGACCTGGACCGCCTCGTCGGGCAGGCCCAGCAGGCCGGCGGTCACGGGGTGGGCGGCCTGCTCGAGGAGCGCCAGGCCGCCGAGCCTGTCTGCGACGAACAGGGCGAAAGAGGCCGCGAGAAAGAACGGCACGGCCTCGCGCATGAAGCTCCAGGTCTCGCGCACGGTGTGTCCGAGCACCCGACCCGGGTTGGGTAGGCGCAGTGGCGGGAGCTCCAGGATGAAGTCCGAGATGCGCCCGTGCAGCGCTCGGTCGGCCCCGATGCCAGCCAACACCACCTGGACCGCCAAGACCCCCGAGACGGCGAGCCATGCCGAGAGCGGCATGTCCCCCAGGATGACCAGCATGACGGCCAGCAAGGGGGCGCAGGGGACGGCCAGCATGAGCAGGAAGGAGGCGATCAGGCGCTCGCGGCGGGTCTCCAAGATGCGGGTGGTGATCAGCGCCATGGTGACGCAGGAGAACCCCATGGCCAGGGGGAGGACGCCCTTGCCGTTCAGCCCCGCACCGCGCAGCAGCCGGTCCATCAGGATGGTGAGGCGCGCGAGGTAGCCGCTCTGGTTGAGCACCGCGAAGGCCAGGTAGAAGAAGAACAGCACCGGCAGGACGATGCCGAAAGCCAGGAAGAGCCCGGTGGGCAACAACCCGAAGTCCGGGTCCATCAGGGCGTCGCGAAGAAGGGGCCAAGTGGGACGGGTCAGGCGTTCGCAGAGGGGGATCAGCCAGGCGTCGAAGATGTTCGCGCCGAGCCAGTCCACCACACGCGTTGCGCCAATCTCGCCGACCCAGACGTACATGACGGCGACCACCGCCAGGGCGATGGGGACCCCCCACACCGGGTGCTGGGCCAGATCGCCCAGGCGGCGGACCCAGGGAGAGACCTCTGCTGGCGCTCTGGACACACCCTTGACCAAGCGCTCGGCCTCGCGGGTGACGATCTCCGTGACCAGGCCTGCGAGGGGAAGGTGCACGTCGCGCTGCAGCTCGAAGACGAGGCGTTGGGCCTCTTCGGTGCTGGCCGGGCCCAGCTCGTGGCGTACTCGCTCCAGGACCTGGTGGTCATCCGTGAGCATGGCCATGGCCGCGGCCCGAGAGGGCAAGGGCACGCCGGAGAGGATGCCCTCGAGCGCCTCGACCACGACACGGATGCGCCTGGGCAGGACCACGCTTCGTCCCAGACGGCGCGCCTTGCTCAGCGCTCTGTGCAGCCGGGCGGTTCCTTTGTCGGCACGCGCCGAGGTGAACACGACGGGGAGGCCCAAGGCCGCTTCCAGCGCGCCCCGATCCAACCACGGTGCGCCCTGACCTGGATGGCCCCGCATGTTCAGCGCGAGCACCATTGGCCGCTCGAACATGGAAGCCTGCAGCAGCAGCGCCAGCCCTCTGCGCAGGTTGCGGGCATCGGCGACCACCAGCAGCACGTCGGGGGAGCGGTCCAACAAGGCTTGGCGGACCTGCTCTTCTTCCTCGCTCTGCGGTTGGAGCAGGTTGCTGACCCCCGGGGTGTCCACCAGCACCGTGGGAGCCTCGCTGTGGTCGTCTGGGACCCGGGTCAGCCTGTGCCAGAGCCTGTGGCTGCCCGAGAGCACCGGAACCATCCGCCCGTAGCGCAGGGCACTGGAGCTCTGGGTGGTGGGGCCGTGCCACGCGCGCTCTCCGCAGAGCCGGTGGAAGAGTGTGGTCTTTCCTGTCTGCAGGTTTCCCAGCAGCACGATCTCACGATCGGGTTGGGTGGCGGGACGTGGGTCGTCGCCACCTTCGAGGTGGTGGGTCGTGATGGGATGGCCGTCGTCGGAAGCCGGTCTCAATTTGTTAGACGAGCCTAGCAAGCAAGCCCGGCTACATACCCTTCACCCGCCCCCGTGGCAAGGCGGCCTCGGGGCCAATAGGACCGGCTCATGGTCCCTCGTCTTTCCCGCGTCCTGCTCGTCCTGGTCGTTACTTCGGCCTGCACACACCGGTCCGCTTCCACGCTCACGGTGGGCGGGATCGAGGGTGTCGAGGATGCCGCTACTCGTTTCCGGGACGTGGCCATCGTGGACGGCCCTGGGCCCACCACGATCGGTCTGACCGTGGATGGGGCCATCCGGGTCTTCGGGGATGTCTCCGGCGATCCACGGGTCGAACGCAACCCGAACTTTCCCGGGTATTACACGGCCATGGGTGTGACCCCATGGGGTGAGTCCGCCATCATCTGTGGCGTCACCCACGGTGGTAGCGTCGACTGCGGCGTACTCCCATCCGCGGGTTGGTCAGAGCCCCCGGTGCTCGAGAGCGTGGGGGACACGCCCTACACGGCCATTCGGGGCAACTGTGGACTGCGCACGGACGGCCACGTGGAGTGCTTTGTCCCTCCGTCCCTGGCCGACGTCGCCAACCTGGATGCCCCCGAGGGCCTCTTCCGCTCGCTCGACGTCACCGCGGATCTCGGCTGTGCGCTGCGTGAAGACGGCGAGGTGCTCTGTTGGGGTGGCGTGGCGCCAGACCTGATCGAGGCCGATGGGCTTGTCGGGGTGCGGCTTTTTGGGGACTTTCCGATGGGACTTACCGCCCACGGACAGGCCGTGCCCTTGGCTGGTGTAGCGCAGATGCCTGCCGCCCTGCGGCGCCTCCCCGAGGGTCGGTATTGGGACATCCTTCTCGCTGGGTCCCACGGCTGTGCCCTGGAGGTCGATGGTACGGTGGTCTGCTTTGGAAGGCCCCCGGTGGACGCCGGCGGCCGCGCCCTGCGAGCCGTGTTGCGCCCTCCAGACATTGGCTTCCACGCATTGGCCGTGGGACGGACCCACGCCTGTGGTGTGCAGGTCGATGGGCAGCTGCAGTGCTGGGGCGCGTGCAGTGGCCATCCGGCGGGGTGTTCGGCGGGCGGAGAGGAGCGCTAGCCCCGACGCATCAACGCTGCCCCGAAGAAGCCGTCGGTGTCGGTGTGGTGTGGCCAGAGGGTGCCGTCGTCACCCAGCCGCTCCACCACGGCGAAGTCTGGGTGGCTTGCCAGGAAGCTGTCGAGCACGCCCTGGTTTTCTTCGCGCAGCAGGGAACACGTGCCGTAGATCAGGCGGGCGCCGGGTTTTACCAGGGTGGCGGCTCGAGCCAGGATCACCCCCTGTAGGGCCGCACACTCTCGCACCCACTCTGGCGTCAGGCGCCAGCGCATCTCGGGGCGGCGGCGGAGCACACCGCTCGATGAGCAGGGTGCGTCCACCAGGACCGCATCGGGCCAGCCTGGTTCGACGGGCGGAGGGCCGGTCTCGGGCATGGCCGAGAACCGGATGGCCTGGCCTGCTCGGGTCATGCGCCGCTCCAGTACGCGCAGGGCGGCTCTTCGCACGTCCAGAGCGAGTACCTGGGCGCCAGCGTCCGCCAGGGCCAAGGCCTTTCCGCCCGCGCCGGCGCAGAAGTCCACCACTCGCGTCCCTGGGCCCGCACCCACGAGCTGGGCGATGAGCTGGGAGCCCTCGTCCTGGACCTCGAAGAGCCCTTCGCGGAAGCTCGGGAGGATGTGGACGTTGCGCCTTCCTTCGAAGATCAGCGCGTGGGGTGCCAGGGCGCCTGGGGCCGTGGGGACACCCTCGGAAGCCAGGCGCTCGGCGAGCCGAGATCGGGTTGTGCGGGACTGGTTGACCCGCGCTGCCATGGGTGGGCGCATGGCGAAGGCGGCCGCGAGTCGGGCTGCGTCTTCGCCCAGATCCTGCCACCAGCGCTCGGCGAGCCAGAGGGGGAGGGACGCTCCCAGCGCGAGGGCTTCGGCGGGTGCCAGGCCGGACGCGTGGTCCGCTATGACCTCCTCGGCGTGGGTGAGCACGGTGAAGTCCACCCCTGGGGCCTCTTCGACGGCGATGGCGGGATCGAGCCCATCGCCCAGTACGAGCCAGCCCAGGTGGCGATGAAGGGGATTGTCCGGCTGCCCCCCCGCGCGCGTCAGCAGCAGGCTGATGACGTTTCCATGGCGGATGAGCCCATACAGGACCGCCGAGGTGGTCCTGCGTCCCTTGGAGCCAAGGCTGCGGTCCCGCCTGAGTCGTTGGCTCAGGATGCGACCCGCGGAGTGGGGATCTCGGTGGATCTGCTGCCAGACCTCGATGGTTACCCCCCTCACCAGACCCGGACGTGCTGCCTGCTCGAGGCGTGGCGGCGGCGTGGTGGGTGGCTGCGGCAGGGCGGCCGTGGCCAGGCGGGATGAGACGGTGGGGATGGCGGTCACCTCGTACCCGACCTCTCGGCACCCAGGCGGCGGTAGTCAAGCACGACCGAGGGCTGGTCTTGGTCGGGAAGCCGGACTCTGCTGGTCCATCCAGCTTCGGTAGCGGACAGGATCACCATCGGGCCCCCCACGCCCGTGGTCCAGCGCAGCCTCCCCTCGGCCTCGACGTGTATGGGGTACTGGCTGTGCCAGGCGCGCCCCATGAAGTGCAGCACCCGTAGGCCGTCCTCGACCGGATCGAAGCGATACAGGGCGAAGTCCTGGTGGTTGAGCGTGCCGTCGGGCTCGAACAGCCGCTCCCGGAGCTCGAGCCATGAGCCGTCCAGCAGGAGGCGTCCGGTGGCGCGGGCGAGCACCGGGCGGCCGGCGTCGGTGCCCGTGCCCTCGAAGTCTCCGAGCAGGAAGTGGAGCGGGAGGAGGCCCTCGCGGGTCGTGCGACCTCTAGCGGTCCAGTCCGAAGCGTCACCGGCCATGGTGGCCTCGCGGGTTGGCGGGGGGAGGAGGAGCGACTCCCGCTCGCATGGGGGCGTCGGCTCGGCTGCTCCGGGGTAACACGTGAGGCCGAGCCGCGGCCTCCCTCGGCGAGATAGGTCGACGGTCATGATGACGCAGCCTCTCCTACTCCTGTCGTCCCTACTCCTCTTCGCAGTCTCGGCCGCCGCGGTTGGGCTCGAGGGTGGCGAACAGCCCACCGAGCAGTCGGAGTTGGAGACCACCGACGCCCCGGCGTTCGACATGTCGGCTTGGCGCTCGCAGCGAGACGAGCGTGGCTGGCACCAGCGCCAGGGGTCCGTCGATGCCGCCGCCTTGACCGCGGTAGGGGAACCCCAACCCCTTGCGCTGCCGGCCGAAGTCGTCGAGAAGCTCGAGCGCCGCACCGTGTTGATCTACATCTCGCCTTCCTGCCCACACTGTGTGGCGGTGGTACCGGAGCTGGCATCGCTGACCCAGAGGGCCGCCGATCACGTCGACGTGCTTGCGGTGTTCTCCGGGTATTCCACCCTGGGCGACGTCAAGAGCTTCACAAGCAAGCAGCAGCTTCCCTTCCCGTGGATGTACGACGCGGGCCACGCGTTCGCGGATGCCACGGGGTTTGATTCCACTCCTTCGATCCTCGTGGTGGATCCACCGGGAGAGGAAGGCAGCCTCGAGGTGAGCGTCCTCGATGCGTACATGCCCTACGTGCACGGCGCCGACGCCATCCTCGAGATGCGACTGCTCGGGGATGCGGAGCCGGTGTTGTCCAGGGGGGGCTGGCTCGGGGCGGTCACCTGTGGCGCCTGCCACCTCGAGGAGACACGCTCCTACTCCATGACCCTACACTCGGTGGCCTACTACGAGCTCGTGGAGGCCGGGGGCGTGGACGACCCGACCTGCCTGACCTGCCACGTCACCAATCAGCAGCCTGACTGGCAGCCGGGACAGGAAGCCGCTGAGGCTGGTTTCCGTTCGGGCGACCACCGCTCTCCCTTCTCGAACGTCACCTGCGAATCCTGCCACACCGCCAGTGGTCCCCACGACGGCGATGGCGGCCAGCCAAGAGATGCGTGTGCGGACTGCCACGCTCCCGATCACGTTCCCTTCTCCGTCGAGCAGGCCCTGCCCCACATCGATCACTTCACGAGTGGCGGCGTCACCGATGGTCAGCTGCAAGCCTGGCGCTCCCTGGTGGCGGTGGGGGAAGTCGAGCGCCCCCTGGCCGCCATGCCTCGTGGCCCCACCACAGGCGTCAAGGTCTGTGCGTCCTGCCACAAACCCCAGGCCCGTCACTGGCGCAAGACCCCCCACGCCAAGGCCATGAAGCTGCTAGACGAAGACGGACACGACAAGGTCACCTGCGTGGTCTGTCACGCCGCGCCGCTTGACTCCTCCACGCCCGTCGACGGGGTCGAGGGGTTCCGCACGGACGAGAGCGTGGCTTGCGAGCTCTGCCACGGGCCGGGCGCCGGCCACGCCGCCGATCCCGTAGCGGAAGGGTCGTGGTCGTTGAAGACTCGGGCCACCCCTTGCTTCGTCGAGGGCGTCTGTGAGCGCTGCCACAACGAGATCCGCGATCCCGACTTCGACCTCCGCCGGGCGCTGCTCGAGGTGGCGCACTGAGCCGAGTTTCCGGGGCTACTCCCGCTCGAGCTCGATCACGACGCCCCAGACTGCGTCCTGTTCGATGCCCTCCAGCCCCGGCTCGATCGCCACCTCTCGGCCTTGGTAGCGCCCGCGGTTACGGCGGCCGTCGATGTCCTGGACCTCGAGGGTGGGCGCGGCATCGAGGGCATCTCGGGGCAGACTCGACTCCAGGTGGAAGGCTCCATCGGCGTCCGTGAGGGTTTGGACGCCCGCCATGCTCACCTGGATTCCCCGCAGTGGCTTGCCGTTCTTGGCTCGCACCACTCGACCCCTGAGTGGGACGTACTCGATGGCCGGGATTCCGTACATGGGCTCGCGAATGGGGAGGGGCTCGGGAGCCACGATCGGCGTGGCGACGTCCATGGGCGGGATGCCGTACTCCACGGCCCTCGGATCGACCTCGTCGGCGCTCGCGCCCGTGCTCACCATGCCACCCAGCAGCAGCGACAGCGCCTTCAGCAACTTCCTGCGCATGAAACCTCCTGGATCGAGGGGTCTCCCGCAGAGGCCGGACGGCGTAGCCAGTGTCCCCTGCAGGCCCACAGCAGTCTCGCCTGCGGAGCGAGTTGCTGCCACCTGCATTCCCCGGTCTCGGGTCCACCGTACCGCGACTTCAGCACACTATGCCCCGTCGAATTCACGGAAACAGCGACTATCCCCCTCTGAATGCACATCTGGAGGGCCACGGCCGGGTTTCGCCTGCCGATAATGGACGTTCACCCGTGTCGGGGGGGGGCAAGACCGGCTCGCTGCGGCCGGATTGTGCATTCGGAGGCACTTGGTCGCTGATGTTGTGCGTTCGACGGCACATAGTGCGCTGCTGCGGCTCGCTAGGCCCCCTGCCTGTCCCGCAGCTTCGTGATGATGGTGGCCGCGGCGAGGAACAGCAGGCTGAAGCCGGCCAGGGCGCCCATGAGCACCCCGATGGACAGGCCCATGTCGTCGGGGTCGAGGGGCTTGAGGCCCAGGTCGTAGAGCGTGCCGGTGATGACCTGTTTTTCCCAGCGGGTCTTGTCGTACTTGTAGGCCACCTCCAGGGCGTCGCCGGACTTGATGCTGGCGTCCAGGGCGTAGCGCTGCAGGGTGACCCAGGTGGCCGCCTTGGCGATGATGCCCATGCGCTGGATCGGCACCATGATGGCGGAGAAGGTGATCTGGGGGACGATGATGAGCGGCAGGGTGCCCACCGCCGCCTCGGACGAGGTGAAGGAAGCGGAGACCAGCAGGCCCAGCCCCATGCCCGACAGGCCGGTCAGTGCCTGGACGGCAGCCAGCACAGGCAGGCTGAAGCCGTGCTCGCCCAGGTGGAGGGGGAAGAAGAGCATGGTGGTGAGTGCGATGCACTGCACGGTGACGACCATGCCGAGGATCACCACCTTCGAGCCCACGTAGGGAAGCAGGCGGGCGCCAACCCGGCGCTCGCGGCGCCAGATGGCGCGGTCGGAGATGAGCTCCCGCACGGCGGACGACATGCCAAACCACAGAGAGGACAGGGCCAGCATAAAGATGCAGGGAGCCGTGGG
>PVBE011783108.1_pt1 | contig 15555 bp, 15 predicted proteins | sample 1631181 | NCBI WGS metagenome assembly PVBE01 (sample SAMN08397723, study PRJNA350692) | Marine metagenome, whole genome shotgun sequencing project. | isolation source: water | place: Pacific Ocean | collected 2012-04 | reverse complement strand
TCGCCCTCCATTACGGCGTTCAGGTTTTTTTTCGGACCTTGGGCGTGGGCGGACGCGTGAAGGTGAAAAACTAAAATCGAGATTTAGATCGTGAACCCTGCACCGTTTCATGCCTCTTCATTGGGGGTTGGACGGGTTAATGTCCCACGAACAGTTCATGACCTTCTACTGGCCCGAACTGCGGAACACCGTCATCGAACTAATCGAAAATAATTGCGTGCCCTGTTTGTTGTGGGAAGGGGACTGCACCTCCCGCATGGAATTCATCGGTGATATTCCGGAGGGAAAAGCAATCTACTGGTTCGAACAGGGCGATCTTTTTAAAGCCAAGGAAATTCTGGGTGATGTTGTGTGCCTCCGGGGCAACGTACCGCCGTCGCTGCTCAACACCGGCACCCCGGACGATGTCGATGAATACTGCAAAAAACTGATTCAGATGGTTGGCCGTGGTGGTGGCTTCATTCTCGATGGCGCCATCGGCATACCCGACGAGGCCTTGTTGGAAAACGTGGTCGCCATGGCAGAGTCGGTCAAGAAGTACGGAAATTGAATTACCAAGAAATTAACTGTACCGTATATCGGTACAGTTGTCCCACATAATAGGTTGATATTTTACGCGAAATTTGGAATGATAGAGTCACGAGTCGAAAAAATCGGCCAATTTCATTAAAAATCTGACAGAGAGACCACATAAAGGGGAGTCCAATGAAACGTCTACTGACATTATTCTCATTTTTACTGGTTGCCTTATCTTTCAACACCATGGTGCAAGCGCAAAGTGCACCCAAGGAAGTCATTATCGGTGCTTCCGTTCCCAAGAACGGCGTTTTGGCCGCTTTTGGTTCCTATGCCGGCTGGGGATATAGAACCGCCGTTGCAGAAGCCAATGCCAAAGGTGGCGTTATGCTGAAAAAATACGGCAAGCGGGTGCCCATCAAATTGGTCGTTTATGACGACGAAAGCCGTCCAGAACTGGCCACCAAGAATATCGAACGCCTGATTATCAAGGACGGTGCTCACGCCCTCCTGGGGTCGGCGACACCGCCTCTGGTTATCAGTGGCGCGGTTGTGGCAGAACGGGAACAAATTCCGATGGTCGCGGCTTTGTCGCCTATCCGGGCTTTCCTGGGCGCCAATAAGGCGGGTTGGAAATGGACCTGGAACATGTTCTTCGATGAGTTGGAAATGACCCAGCAACAGTTCCTCACCATGAACCAGGTAAAGACCAACAAAAAAGTTGCGCTCTTTACCGATAACGGTCCCGACGGTGTCGTCATGGGCATGCTGTGGAACAAAAACGCGCCGAAGCATGGCTATGAAATCGTCTACCACGCCAAGTTCCCGGTGGGGACGTCGGAATATGGCGATCTCATCCGCCGTACCAAGGAAGCCAAAGCGGAAATTATCATTGCCCAGATGATCACGCCCGACGCCATTGCGCTTTGGAAACAGATGGGGGCGCTCAACTACAAACCGAAAGCGGCCTTCTTCGAAAAAGGCGGCGAGCCGGTCGTCTGGTGGAAGATCCTCGGTAAATTGGCCCAAGGCACCATGGTTGCCGGTTATTGGCATCCCGATCTGGGATATCCCGGTGCCAAAGACCTCCGCGCCCGTTTTGAAAAGGATACCGGTGAACTTTACAGCCAGCATATTGCGGATGCCTACGCGGCGGCTCAGGTGTTGATCGACGGCATGGAAAATGCCGGTTCCATCGATCCGGCAGCGGTCAATACAGCCATCGGTAAGACCGATAAGACCTATGTGGTCGGTCCGGTTAAATTCACCGAAGGCAAAGGCAAACGCTCTGCCGCTTTGCCGACCTTTATGCTGCAATGGCAAAACGGCGATCTGGAAGTTGTCCATCCGAAAAAGATAGCGACCAAACCTTTGCTCCATCCGATCCCCTGATCGTGGTGGGGATGTTTTAGTTAAAGATGGACGTGTTCCATTGTAGTCATCCCCCCTCCACCCTATCCCTCCCCCCTCACTGAGGGGAGGGGATACCGGGCGGCTTTACCCAAACCTTCCTCCTCCTTCGCGGGGGAGGATTGAGGTGGGGGGCTGTTTCCGAATTACCGAGTATTTTATTTTGATTGGCAAGCTGCCATGAGTTTCTACACCATCAGCGCGGGGGCATTGAACGGTCTGTTGCTGGGCGGGCTCTATGCTTGCATGGCCCTGGGCCTGTCCATGGTGTTCGGCGTCATGCGCTTTATCAATGTCGCCCATGGAGAGCTTCTGATCCTGGCGGCCTTTCTGTCCTTTGTATTTTCAACCACCTTCGGCCTTCATCCGCTAGTGGCCATGCTGGCGCTCATTCCGGTCCTGTTCGTGCTCGGCTACGTTATGCAGAGGACATTGATCAATCCATTGATGGGGGCAGGTTTGGAGCCGTCGCTACTGACGGCGTTTGGTCTTTCAATTATTGCCCAGAACCTGATGGTGGAAATCTGGGGCGGCAATACCAAATCCCTGAACACGACATATGCAGAAATGAACGCCAATATTTTCGGCATTGACGTGCCACTTCTGTATATCATGTCGTTTTTCGCGGGCATCGTCGTCACCGTTGGCATTCATCTTTTTATCACCCGAACTTACACCGGCCGCGCCATTCGCGCCGCTACTCAGGATGCCGCGACGGCCATGACCATGGGCATCAACGTCAACAATATTTACGCCATCACCGCCGCCATCGGCGCGGCGACGGCGGCGCTGGGCGGCACTCTGATTGGCATGACGTTCTCCTTTACACCGACCACCGGTTTCCCTTGGTTGCTGAAAGGTTTCGTGGTGGTTGTTCTGGGCGGTATGGGGAATATCATCGGTACCCTGGCGGGCGGGTTGATATTGGGTCTCTCTGAAGGCATCGGTGCGGCCTTTGTCGGCACCGGCTATCGCGATATGATCGGATACATCATCTTCCTGCTGGTTCTCATGTTCCGGCCCACTGGCCTGTTTGGTCACAAGGGATCGGAGTAGAGCGTCATGATGGATCTTCGGCAACGTTATGGTCCCTGGGTGCTGTTGGCACTGGCAACCGTTCTGTTGGCCTCTATTCCCTTTCTCGGCGATCGCTACGCTCTATTCATTGCCTATTTTCTGGTGCTCAACGTCGCCTTCGCCCAGAGTTGGAACCTGGTTGGCGGCTATACCGGACTCATATCCCTGGGCCATGCAGCATTTTTCGGCATCGGTGCCTATGCGGCGGCTATCTGTGTCATTACCTTTGAACTGCCTTTGTGGGTAGGATTTATTGTCGGCGGGCTGTCATCGACGGTGTTTGCCTTTTTAATCTCCTTTCCCACCTTTCGGTTCAAAGGCATTTACTTCGCCATCGGTACGCTGGTACTGGCCGAGGCTTTGCGAATTTGGATGATTAATTGGGAATATATCGGCGGTGCTCAGGGCATGCAGTTTCCCATCGGTATCGGGCCCAGGCTGTCCGGCTATTTTTTCATTATGCTGGGGCTCGCCGTCATAACGACTGGGCTGCTGATGTATATTATGCGCAGCAAGCTGGGCGTTGGTCTGCGCGCAATCCGAGACAACGAAGATGGTGCCGCCAATCTGGGCGTCGATATTTTTCGCACCAAACTGGTGGCTTTCATGATCAGCGCCTTCATCGCCGGTCTGGTGGGCGCTGTTCACGGAGCGCGGCTCGGGGCCATCGAGCCCTATTCAATTTTCGGGGCGGCCTGGACCATCGGTGTGGTCAACATCGTTATCATCGGCGGCATGGGTACCATCTTCGGCCCCATCGTCGGCGCCTTTTTCGTCACCATCCTAGCCGAGACTCTGGCCGATTTTTCAGGTATTCATCTGATTATTGAAGGCGTCATTCTTATCCTGGTCATCCGCTATATGCCTTATGGGCTCTGGGGTTACGCTCTCAAATTGTGGCGTCGTCTCCCCCTGGCAAAAACGAGAGGCGCGGACGCATGAGCGGCAGTGAAAATATCCTGCTGCAGACCGACCAGGTAACGAAGGCCTTTGGCGCCCTGGTTGCCGTCAACGATCTCAGCTTTGAACTGGCTGAAGGCGAAGTGCTGGGCATCATGGGGCCCAACGGTGCCGGCAAATCAACGCTATTCAATTTGATCATGGGCGCCATGCCGTTGAGCAACGGCTCGGTTTATTTCGCCGGTCAGAAGATCAACGGCATGACCACCAACCAAATATGCCGGTTGGGGATTGGACGGACCTACCAGATTCCACAACCTTTCCGCCATATGACCGTGGTGGAAAACGTCATCGTCGGTCAGTTGTATGGTCAGAATAAGACCGCCATGGAGCCAGCCCGGGAGAAAGCGCTGGAGATATTGAATACCCTGCGACTGGACGCCAAAGCCGAACTGATGGCCAGTCAGTTGGGTCTCCTGGACCTCAAACGGCTGGAGATGGCGCGGGCGCTCTCCACCGGTCCCCGCCTGCTGTTGCTGGATGAAATCGCAGGTGGGCTGGTGGAAAGTGAAATTGAGGAACTGGAAAATAATATCGACGACCTCAAGGCTCAGGGCCAGAGCATGATCATCATCGAACATGTCATGCGCACCCTGTTCAACCATTCGGACCGTATCCTGGTAATGAATTTCGGTACCGAAGTGGCCGTTGGCACGCCGCAAAGGATTGCCGAAAATGAAGAGGTCATCGACATCTATCTGGGCGAAGAATTAGACCGGAAAGCGCCATTGGGCGCTGCTCAATCGGCCGCACAGGAACGGGAAAGTATTTTACAAATGACGGATGTCAGTTCGGGGTATGGTGAGTTCCAGGCCCTGTTCGACGTTTCCATGGAGATTAAAAAAGGTGAGATCGTTGCCCTCATCGGCATCAACGGCGCCGGCAAATCAACGCTTACCCGGGCCATCACCAAACAAATTCCTCTTACGGCGGGCAGCGTCCATTGGCGAGGCGGGGATCTTGCCCCGTATAAAGCCTTTGACATTGTCGATCTAGGTATTTCTCAGTGTCTCGAGGGACGGAAAATATTTAACCATATGACGGTTCTGGAAAATCTCGAGATTGGCGCCTATCCTAGACACGCCAGGGATCAGCGCCATGAAACCCTGAAATGGATTTACGAGTTGTTTCCCCGGCTGCAGGAACGTGCCGATCAACTGGGTGGTACGCTGTCAGGGGGTGAGCAGCAAATGCTGGCCATCGGCCGAGCCCTCATGGCGCTGCCGAAACTTATCATCTTTGACGAAATCTCCCTTGGCCTGGCGCCCAAGATCATCGACACGATTTACGAGACCATTCCTAAAATTGTTGATCAGGGCACGACGGTTCTACTGATCGAACAAAACGTCCACCGCAGCCTGGGCATCTCCGACCGAGCCTACATCTTGGAGCGCGGCCGCATTACGTTGTCGGGAACCGCGCAAGAACTGATTGAAAACAAGGAAATCCAGGAAGCCTATTTCGGCTTGGAAACCCTTTAGTTTCGGTGTTTCGGCGACAGTTTACTTGATTCGTGAAAGTAGATTGTCACCGAAACTGATGGATGAAGTGAGATTCCAATTTAGTTGATGAGCCGTGTATATTCCTCACTGAGAATATCTGGCGCATACCGGTGAACGTTGAACTGACGAAAGAGCAAAGTTTCCTGGTAGATGACAAATGTTGCGCGGTAAGTCATCGGGGCGATGTATCCGTGATAAAAGCCACGCGAACCAGATGTTACTTCGGAGAGCTTCAACTGAAGTTCTAAGACCAGTCCTTGTTTGTTCAATGCTCCGTTAATTTTTGCATTGAGGACGTTTCGGCTAATCGCCCCCTTGTTGTCCGCAGCGGGATATCCATGGAGCTTGGAAAACGATCCTATAGGTCCTAAGCACGAATTCCGGTGGTCGAATTCCCCCGAAAAAATAGGTCCTACTCAATGAGGTAATTAATTATTCCTGAGGACAAACAAAATAAATTTAAATCGCGCCCCGGATGTCCAACCCCCTTTTTATGTACCAGTTTGATGTAGAGTTTCTGGAACCGGTGGTCACATGTTTAATGCCGATCCGCAATATATCGACGCCATGAGTGGCATATCGAAAGAAGGGATAGGAAATAATTTTTCCGTTATCTACGAGGAGCCAGTCTCGACAACCCGGTTAGACGAAATCGAAGAAGTTTCGGATGCAGATTGCCTGCGCCTAATCGTTAAGGGCGCGGAGCTCGATGTTTTGAAAGGTGCCGAAAATTTATTGTCTAAAATGGTTGTGGTTGAAGCTACGGTGGAATTCGTCTTTGTCTATGAAAATCAACCGCTGTATTCGGAAGTGAATCTCTATCTTCATCAGCATGGGGTTTTAGTTCACAAATTGATCAACGTAGCGGGACGCGCTTTTCAACCGTTCACTATTAACTAAAAGCGAGAGGAGCTAATCAGCCAGAGGCTTTGGGCATCGGCTGTATTTGTTCGGGATTACAGCCGCTTGGGTGATTTGACCCCGGATCAACTATTGAAATTGGCCATTATTCTGCACGAAATATACTTCTCCTATGACGATTGTGCCAGGATACTAGCTATGCGCGGGGGGAAAACTGGTGATGAGGTCTATGGTCGGTATGTAGAGAAAATCGTTGAATCAGAAACGCTTCATCAAAGTTTCACCAATTTCCGGCATGAACTGTAGATAATTGATCGCTACCTACGAACTTCCAGACATTATTTTAGGTCGACCCTCAACCCCTAAACGTAAACCGTGTTCCAACGTTCGACATCACCAACTTGTCCGGCATGCGTTCGCGCATCATGCCTATGAAATTGGCGCCGGTGCAGTGCATGGGGATAACGACGTCGGGGTCGAGCGCTGCCAACTCGTCCACGGTGTGCTGGGTATACTCGATGGGGGCTAGGCCCAGATGGAAGCCGCCGATGACGGCGTGGAGCTTTTCCACATTGGCGACTGCCATGGCCGTCTTAACTGTGTTGATGATACCGGCATGACCGCAGGACGAAATCACCACCAGGCCCTTGCCTTTGACAATGTAGCAGGTGGCGTGTTCGTCTTCGTGAGCGTCCAGCACCAGTTTGCCGCTGCGTTCCGCTTCGGTGAAATGATCGTCCTCGGCCACCATGGTACCGCCACTGACTATTTCGAAGCTCTGGCGCTCGATAAATCCTGAGGTAAAAGCGCCCCCCAAATCATGAGGAACGTTGCAGCATTGGGTTTTTACGTTCTGGGCCTTTAAGGAAAGCCGGTCAATGGCACCCCAAGACATGGGCTCGACATCTTTTTCCTTGAGCCATTTTTCCCGGAAGACATTTTCACCGCCCACATAAAGGGAAAGATCGTCCGCCATGCGGCGGCGGAACTGCTCGACGAAACCATTCATACCGCCGAAATGATCCCGATGACCGTGGCTCAGGATCAGACCGTCGAGGCTGGCCGGATCAATGGCCAGGAGGTCGAAGTTGCGGCTGACGATCTCAGGAGTATAGCCGAAATCGAGCAAATATTGTGCCCGGGCACCGTTTGCCGCCGAGGCCAGGTGGAGCGACAAGCCCCATTCTCCGGCCAGGGTCGTCATATGGCGGCCGGGCACCCGCCCCACATGTTCTATTATGACATGTGGGTGATCTCCTGCCGGCAGGAATCTCTCATAAAAGGAATCAACGACAACCCGGATCGAGACTTCGTCAACCACCGACGCTGTAAAGGGAATTTGTGTTTTTATGTCGGTTGGCATTTTTTCCTCCCGGTTGCTCTCCATTCTAGTTGTTGGGTTCGTCCGGGCAAGCGGCCTTTAGGGAAACCATTCTTTGACTAAAATACTAAATTATATAATAAATTAAGTAATGCAGTATATTATTTTATATTAGATGATTAAATAGCCGGTATCGTATGGCAGGGGTGGATTAAAATGGGTGGAAAGTCCGGCACTGAACAGCTTGATATAGAAGTCAACGAAGACCGCTCGGCGGCGCTTTGGTATAGCGCCGAACGAGAAGCTGACCAGGGTTTCGCCGATGCAATAAACGCTGCCCCATCCCCCGATCAAAATTCCGCCTTTGTTAATATTAATGTCCTGCTGTTCGGGTTGCTGTCCACGGTGACCGACGAACGTAGCATTGCCCTGACGTTGCTGGCAACCGCCACGCCATTAGACGTTCTGGTGGCGCTGGAAGATAAATTCGGCAGCGACGCCTTTTCCCCCATTAAGGATCCGGTCGCCGGAATATTACCATGTTGCCGCCTGTTCGTGGACGGCGACCTGTTTGAAGATGTCCGCGCGCCCATCTCGCCGGAAGGGAAGCCGTCCACAATCGAAATGATTTTACTCAAAGGATTTGAAGGTGGTTAGACGCCGACCTGAATTGCTCTGACAGGAGGACCCCCACATGAACGAAATTAAACCGCCGCGCATCGTCGAAAAAGAACCCGAGGGAGACGAATGGATTCCTTCCACGTGTAACCTCTGTTATGGCACTTGTTCGATCCTAGTTCACAAAGTTGATGGGGTCGCCGTCAAGATCGAAGGCAATCCCAAAAGCACGGTCGGCAAGGGCCGCCTCTGCGGTAAGGGCGTCAGTGGCTTGATGACCCATTACGATCCTAACCGGGTGCGGGTACCGCTCAGGCGTACCAACCCGGAAAAAGGCATTGGCATCGATCCCGGCTGGGAGGAAATTTCCTGGGATGAGGCTCTGGATGAAATTGCCCGGCGCCTGAAGAAAATTCGCGCGGACGATCCCCGCAAGCTGTCCATCCAGCGGACGACGACGGTTTACACTATGGGCCTGCCCTGGGCCGCTTTCGCACCGGGCTTCGGGACCACCAATGTGTCTGAAGGCGGTGGTGGACTTCATTGCGGCAATTCAGCTCACCAAGTATCGGGTATGATGCATGCGTCCTGGGGTATTTTGCCTGATTTCCAATACTGTAATTACGCCGTTTATTTCGGCGCCTCCAAAGGTCATGGGGCTGGACACGCTGCCAACTCCAACATGGCCATGGCGGCGGATGCCCGTGAGCGCGGTATGAAAATGGTGGTGGTCGACCCCATGTGTAACTTCGCCGCCGCCAAAGCAAACGAGTGGGTGCCCATCCGGGTCGGCACCGACGCTGCTCTGGCCCTCTCCATGTGCAATGTCATCGTCAATGAAATTGGCACCATGGACATTCCTTATCTTAAAGCCAAAACCAATGGCACCTACCTGATCGGTCCCGACGGCGCCTACCTGCGGGACAAGGAAACCAATGAGCCCATGGTCTGGGACGAACAGGCGGGCAAAGCCAAACCGCACAATGTGGCTGATTCGGAAAATACGGCCTTGGAAAGCGAGTTTGAGGTGGACGGCGTCAAATACCGGCCATCCTTCGTGCTCCTTAAAGAACATCTGAAAAAATATACACCTGAATACGGCGAAGAAATCTCTACCGTCCCGGCGGCGGACATCAGGCGTATTTCTCAGGAATTTGTCGACGAAGCCCGCATCGGCAGCACCATCGTCATCGACGGCGTTACACTGCCATACCGGCCGGTCGCCGCCATTGCTTTCCGGGGTTTGCAGGGCCACCGCAACGCCACTTTTAATTTTTTCGCGGTCTTGTTGTTGAACCAGCTGGTGGGCGCGGCGGATGTGGTGGGATCATGCCTCGGTTTCAACCCGGCTTTTGCCGGCATTCCGGAAACCGGCCGCATGGGTTACGTGCCAAAAGCCGGTCCCGACGGCCTTATGGAGGTCGGCACCTGGATGGCCTACGATCCGCCTTATCCCCGGCCCGAACCTAAAAAGCCCGAGGAAATGGGGTTGCAGGATCTGTTCGTCATGGGCATGACGTCACCGTTTTTTAATTCCGAACAGGGAGAGGAATTGTGGAAGAAATTCGATATGCCCTACCGGCCGGAGATGCTCTTGAACTACGGTGCCAATTGCTTGATGAGCATCGCCAACAAGGGGCTGATCGCCGAATCATTGAAGAAACTGGATTTCATTGCCTCGTTTGATCTGTTCCTGAACGAGACATCGGACTTTGCCGATATCGTCCTGCCCGACCGGGGCTATCTGGGCTGCTATAACACACGGCCCAATATTCCTTATATTTTCAGCCATCCCGCCGGCATGGGCGATTGGAGCTGGGCCATCCAGCAGCCGGTCGTCGAGCCGGAAGGCGAAGAAAGATTGTTTGCCGACGTGCTTATTGATCTGGCCGACCGGGCCGGTTTTCTGGACGACTTCAATGCTGCCTTTAACGCCGTGTTGAATTTGCAGGGTGAGTACCGGCTTGAAAGCGGCAAGAAGTATACCTATGAGGAAATCTGCGATGCCGATCTCAAAATCAATTTTGGCGACGACCGCGGCCTCGAATGGTTTAAGAAAGAAGGCGTGGTGACGTGGCCCAAGACGCCCCAGGAAGTCTATTGGCGGGCCTTTACCGATGCCCGGGTGCCCATCTATTGGGAATGGATGCCGGAATTGAGAGAGAAAATTCAGGCCATCTCCGGGCCCGCCGGTCTCGACGTTCCCAAAGACTATTACAGCGCCCTGGCGGAGTTCCTGCCCTGCCAGTCCCATGAATGCAAAAAGGAAGGATTCGATTTCTATACCTTCTATTACCGAGATACGCTGCACACCAACAGCTTCACCATGGAGAATGCCTGGCTCGATGAGGCGGCCCAGCTTGATCCCTATTCTTATAATATCGCCATGAATACTGATTCCGGCCGCGCCCGCGGACTTGTGGATGGTGATGTGATTGAACTGGAATCGGAAAAGGGCCGAAAAGTAACCGGGCGGGTTCACCTGACCGAAGCCATTCATCCCGAAGGTCTCGGCATGGCCGCTCTGTGCGGGCATTGGGCCAAGGGTATGCCCATGGCCAAAGGCAAAGGTGTATTTTATAACGAGCTTCTAGAATTGGATTGGGAAAGCGTTAATCCTGTAAATCTAACCCTTGATCTATGTTCCAAGGTCAAGGTGACGCGTGTGGAGGAAAACTGATGAAGTGGGGAATGGTCATTGATTTGAAACGCTGTATTGGTTGTTACGGTTGTCAGCTTTCTTGCAAGGCGGAACACGGCACGCCGCGCGGTGTTTTTTATGCCCGTGTGCTGAAACAGGAAGGGGGGACCTATCCGACGGTCAGCCAGACCTTCCTGCCGGTCCTTTGTAATCACTGCGAGGAACCGCCCTGTGTCGATGTCTGTCCGACCGGCGCTAGTTGCGTCTTGGAAGATGACGGTACCGTGGATATCGATCACGATCTCTGTGTCGGCTGCCGTACGTGTATGTTAGCGTGCCCCTATTCCAACCGCTATTTCAACAATAACGACCAGGCCTACTACGGTGAGCAGGGCCAGACGCCGTATGAAGAAGCACGGACCAGCCAGCACCAGGAAGGCGTTGTCATGAAATGCAACTTCTGCCGCGACCGGCGTCAGGAAGGCAAGGAACCGGCCTGCGTCGCCAATTGCCCTACGGTTGCAAGACATTTCGGTGATCTCGACGATCCGATTAGTAATGTCAGCCGCCTCATCAAGGAACGAGCGGGCTTCGCTTTGCAACCGGAAAAGGGCACCAAACCCAATGTCTATTACCTGCCGGCCTAACCGGTATTTTAGGAGGGGAGTTTAGCTGTGAATAGTATTAGATACGATAAGCTGATCGACGATTTAAAAAGCGAATACCGGCCTCAGCGGGAATGGGCGGAAGGCCGCGGCGCTTTTCTCATCTATGGCCACTTTCTGGTTGGTGTGGCTGCCGGCGGCTGGCTGCTGTGCCGCTATTACGGCATTTTTGACGGTATGGTGTTGTCCTATTTATTGGCGGGTCTGGGCGGACTTGCTCATCTAGTCAACCTAGCCCGGCCGGAGCGGGTGCTCAATATGATGCTTCGGATCCGGACGTCCTGGGTTTCCCGTGGCTTCTGGGGGCTGACATTTTTCCTGGTTGGCGGTTTTCTCTATCTGCTGTCGCAAAAGGAACTGGGATCGGTGCTTGGCGGAACTTCGGTGCTGACGATAATTGGCGATGTGCTGGCGGTCATCGGGTCACTTACCATGATGTGCTATATGGGATTCGTCTATACAGCATCAAAGGGCATTCCCTTCTGGAATTCCGCCTTGCATCCGGTTCTCTATATCGCTTATGCCATCCGGGGCGGCATTGCGGCGCTGGTTCTGGTGCTGGCGGTACGGGAGCAGGCCTTGGCCGGTGAAAGCGGTCTATTGGAGCTGTGGATTGCGGTTACCGCCGTGGTGATTGTTTTGTGGGCGCTCGAAATTTATGGTGCCGTGGCTAGTGGCGACGACACCGCCAAACGGTCGATCAACGATCTCCTGGCGGGGCGCTTGGCATTGTATTTCTACGGTGGAACGCTGATTATTGGTCTGGTGGTGCCGCTTATTTTGACCACCGGCGCGATTGCACCCATGTCAGCCGGTATCCTGGCGGTTATTGGTTTGGCATCGATTATCGGCGATTTCTTCATGAAGTTTTCGTCTATCAAGGCCGGCGTCTATCTGCCGGTGCGGCTGCCCCATTTGCACAAACCTTAGGGAATATCTGCAACCTAATGGTAAAAATGGATCAAGAATCGCCAAAAAAAGCCATAAACGATGATGGCGAAGCCAAAAAAGGCTTTGGCGTGCAGTCGATCGAAGTCGGCATGCATCTTCTGAAGGTTCTCATGGAGTTCGGGCGCCCGGTAATGCTCAAGGAATTGGCGGAAGCCGCCGGCATGTCGGCGCAGAAAGCCCACCGTTATCTGGTCAGTCTGCAACGGAGCGGCATGGTCGAACAGGATGCCGCTGGCCGTCGCTACGGGCTGGGTGAATTCGCCCTCAATGTCGGCCTGGCTGCACTCTCTCAGTTAAATGTGGTCCGCATTGCCGGGGACGCCGTTGCCGAACTGCGCAACCGGACCGATCAATCCTGTCTGCTGGCTGTCTGGGGCAGCCACGGCCCCACCATCGTCCGCATGTCCGAAGGATCGCGGCCTCTGGTGACTACGGCCCGGGTCGGTGTTGTTCTTTCTATGGTCAATTCGGCAACGGGGCGGGCGTTTGCGGCCTTTCTGCCGCGGGAAACCGCTGATGAGTTTGTCGCAGCGGAATTACCGCCGGAGGATAATGAGTCCTTCAGTGCCCTGTTGGCCGACGTGCGCATCCGGAGCATTTCAAGAACCGAAGGCGAAGAACAAGCCACCATCAACGCGCTCTCGGCTCCCTTGTTCGATCACTTCGGCAATATCGTCGGTGCACTTACGCTTTTGGGTCCAGAAAAGCATTTCAATGTCGACTGGGAAGGCCCGCTCGCCCGCGAACTTCAAGCCGTCGCTAAATCCGTATCAAACCGGCTGGGATATAACGAGACAGGTTAAATCGGTATTTAAAAGGCTGATTAGGCTTGACCACTTCGTCCTTACCGTCGGTCCATTGAAGCGGCCTGTGATTTCTATTTTTGGGCATGGTAGTCGAGGGCTAGTTTGAGTCTGGAAAGATGCCCACCGATGATGAACTGTTTCCGGTGGTTTCGCGGCAGAACCCCTAAAATAGAAGAATTTTTCCGTTTCTCCCCTCGATCATAAGTGCAGATGGAACAGCGCGTGGCCTTGGAATTTGCACACCATCAGGATATACTCTAATTTGTACATCGCACGAATATTGTGGTCAATTTTGGTGGATAAATTTAGAGATGATAACGGACAAACAGAAAAAAGATTTGTTGGGTGAGCATTTTTTACTGCGCCACATGTCAAATGTCGATTTGGACAAGCTGGTCGAGCACTCAATTACCAAATCGTTCGACGTCAATGATTTCGTTTTCAAACGCGGGGAGGAAGCAACCTCGATGATGGTTGTGGTTGGTGGTAAGGTGCAAATTTCCTCGCCACGAATGGAAGACGGCGAAATCGTCTACGCCACCATGCATACGGGGGATGTATTTGGTGAAATAGCACTGATCGACGGGCACCAAAGATCAGCTGACGCCATTGCGCTTGAACCGGCAGAACTTCTAGTTCTGGAACGTGATGATTTTTTGGGGACGCTGGAACATAACTCGCAGCTATGCATCGATTTGCTCAGAGTCCTTTGCAAACATATCCGCCAAACCAACAAATTACTTGAAGATTTCACCATCCTCGATTTGCAGCGTCGCTTGGCCAAAAGACTGGTTTATCTCAATCAAAGCAGCGGGCAGGACAATTCTTCGGGCGTCAGCTTCACCTTGCGCATTCCGACCGAAGAACTGATAGCCATGATGGGGGTAAGTCACGACGCCATTATTGGTCAGTTGCAGCTTTGGAACAATGAAGGCCTGGTCGAGATGGATAAGGATTGGGTGGTCGTCATTGATCAGGATAAGCTGACAAAAATTACCCAGGAAGATTACTAAAAACGACAGCCTTCGGTGACAGATGTGGTTGAGCAATCCAGTTATTTAGAAAAATTAGAAAAGCTCGCCAATGAATCATCTTCTGACAGCAGGCGTGGAATGTTGCGGGACGTTTCGATATGGAGCCAAGCGATTTTCTTGCACACGAGCATCCTGAGGTTTTCTACCTGGAACGAGAAGCGTTTGAGCCAATAATCATGTTGGCTACAGATAGCCAGATGTCTGGATATGAATGGCAGATAGGCCTTGATGAAGATCAGGTAGAATTTAGAGTTTCGACTGACTTAAGTGAATCAATTCAATCTGCACGTAACAATTCTGAACATACACTTGTTTTAATTAACTCAATGTCTTGGTCATCGAGCCACTCGGCCAGATCGCCGTATATATAGGATGAGTCGTTATCACTCGGCTTATGGACGACATGGGCGTGATTTCAGTCTGATGCCTGTAGGGCCAGTTTGAGTGTGTCCGTCACATCTTCAACCTTCATGTTGGTGCAAAGCTTCCAGGCGATGATGTATCTGGAATAGTCATCCAGGATGATTGATAGATAAAACCAGTCCCAACCGATAACCTTGAGATAAGTAAAGTCGCTCTGCCAGAGTTGGTTGGGCGCGGTTGTCCTGTCGCAGAACTCATCAGCCGCCTTAATAACCTCAAACGCTGGCCTGGTGATCAGGTCATGAGCCTCGGATCGAAGTGCTTTCACTTCATTGCTGGTGGCCTGACGCACCGTGTCGCTGGCCAAGCGCTTCTTGCCGGCTTCCATAAAGTCCTTTGACCAGCTGTAATACAGGCTCTCAGAAACACCCTCACGGTGGCACAGTGCGGCAATATTCTCTTCTCCCCGCAAGCCTTCAAAGACTATGCGGGTCTTCTTTTTCCGTTTAATGCTTCCGATGCGTCTTGCGGCGGATACCACGCACGACTTTCTCAGCAGGATCTTTTTACCAGGGCCTGACAATTGCTGATCTGTGTCAGGCTGTGATTTATGTTCGTCAAAAGCTGGATACCTCTGAGCGGCGAACCCGCAAAACGATTGGCTTGGCGCGGAGTGCCCAGCGCTATAAGACAATCCGTAAAATTGATGACGATGACCTTCGTTTAGCGAAGATTCGAACGGCTAGGCAGCGATGGTCGTTATGGTTACCGTAAGATTGTTCAACTGCTTCGTATGGAAGGCTGGGTGGTTAATCGTAAGAAGATTGAAC
>PVBE010643069.1_pt1 | contig 15555 bp, 12 predicted proteins | sample 1631181 | NCBI WGS metagenome assembly PVBE01 (sample SAMN08397723, study PRJNA350692) | Marine metagenome, whole genome shotgun sequencing project. | isolation source: water | place: Pacific Ocean | collected 2012-04 | reverse complement strand
GGAGCGACGCGGGCAGGAACCCGATGAGCGGCATCAGCGACGTCGCGCCGAGCATCGCGGCCACGAGGCCGACCCGCCGCGGCCGGGATCCTCGAGCCGGCGGGACAGATGTCGATCCGCAGGACAGGGTCAACAAGACGTACAAGCCGCACAAGAAGATCAACGCGATGGCCACGGCGCGCGGGAACACGTACGAGTCGGCGTCCACCATGCGGGTCGTGTCCTGGAGCGCCAGCACGCCAAGACAGATGAGGATCGCCGGCACCGCCAGCCCTGCGGCCACGCTGGGCGCAGGGGTCCTCACGACGGTCGGCCCTCCCGGCTGCCGCGTCTGCCGACGAGGGGGTAGACCAGGGTCGCCAGGACGCACGCCAGGATCGCGAGCGACAGCGGTCGACCGAAGAACATCCCCGGCACGCTGCCGCTGGCAGACCCGATCGTCCACCCCTGCACGAACCCTTGCTCGGCGATGCGGCCCAGGATCAGACCCAGCACGATCGGCGACGCTTGATAGCCGAACCGGCTCAGACCCCAGCCCGCCGTCCCCAGCAGGACCATGATCGCGACGTCCGACAGGCTGTTGCGGATCGCGTACGAGCCGATGAGCGTCATGAACGCGACGCTCGGCACGAGGAGCGCCTTGGGCACGGCGAGGACGAGCCGATAGGCGTAGCGGCCCATGATGAGCCCGGTCGGGAGCATGAGCAGCGTGGCCGTCAGGAGGCCGGTGATGAAGGTGTAGACGATCGGCGCGTCGCCGGTGAACAGGCTCGGTCCGACCCGGACACCGTGGACGAGCAGGGCGCCCAGGATCACGGCGTCGGGGGGCGTGCCCGGGATCCCCAGCACGAGCGTCGGGATGAAGCCGCCGCCGACCGTGGCGTTGTTCGCCGCCTCGGTTGCCTGCACGCCTTCGGGCTCACCTGTCCCGAAGCGCTCGCGCGCCCGGGAGCCGCGCCGCGCCTGGGCATAGGCGACGAGCCCGGCGATCGAGCCCCCGGCGCCCGGCAGGATCCCCACCAGCGTGCCGATGACCGAGCTCCGTATCAGGTTCCACCTCGAACGCCAGGAGATCTCCAGCGCCTCACGTAGACGGAACCCCGTCGCCCGCCCCTCGACGCGCAGGTGTGGCTCGGGCGTCGCCACCAGGTCGAGGAGCACCGGAACGCAGTAGAGGCCGATCAGCGCCGAAACCAGCTCGATGCCGCCGAGCAGGGTCTGGCTCCCGAACGTGAAGCGGACGTCGGCGCTGATCTCCGCGACGCCGACGCAGGAGAGCAGCAGTCCCATGGCACCGCCGATCAGGCCCTTGAGCAGGTTGCCGTGCGACAGCGTCGCGATCAACGCGAGCCCCAGCACCGCTAGCCAGAAGTACTCCACCGGCCCGAACACCAGGGCGATCTCGGCCAGCGGCGGGGCAAGGAGGAGCAGCGCACCTGCGCCCACGATCCCCCCGCACACGCTCGCGAGGCAGGCCAGCGTGATGGCCAGGTCGCCGTCGCCGCGCTTGGCCATCGCGTAGCCGTCGAAGGTCGTGGCGATGGCGGACGGCGTCCCGGGCGTGTTCAACAGGATCGCCGAATAGGCGCCGCCGTAGATTGCCCCCGCGTAGAGCGCGCCCATCACGACCAGCGCCGAGGCGGGCTCCATGGAGAATGTGAGGGGCACGAGGATCGCGATGGCCATCGTCGCGGTCAAGCCAGGGAGCGACCCGACGATCGTGCCAGCCACCACGCCGCCGAGTGCCAGGGAGAGATGGAACGGCGTCAGGGCCGCCAGCGCGTAGTCGAGGGTAGGCACAAGCGACCTCACACATGGTAGATGCTCGTCCCCTTCGGCATGCGGCGCGCCACCTGCGTCTTGTGGGCCGCCCGGGCGACGGCGGTGGCCACGTCCTTCGTCACGCTCCGGTTGAACACGCTGGGGACGATGTAGTCAGGAGACAGGTCTTCATCGGCGACCGTCTGGGCAATCGCGTGCGCCGCCGCGTGTTTCATCTCCTCGTTGATGTCGTGCGCACGGGTATCCAACGCGCCGCGGAAGATGCCCGGAAAGGCCAGGACGTTGTTGATCTGATTGGGATAGTCGCTGCGACCGGTCGCCATCACGGCCACGATGTCCTGCACCTCTTCGGGCATGACCTCGGGAACGGGGTTGGCCATCGCAAAGATGATCGCGCTCGGGCGCATCTTCTGGACATCCTTCCTCGTGAGGATCCCGGGTCCTGAAAGGCCCAGCAGCATATCGGTGCCGCGGATCACGGTCTTGAGCGAGCCTTTCTCCGCCTCGGGATTCGTGTGCTGCGCCACCCACCGCTTGGCGGCGTTCTTCCCGAGATTCCGTCCGGGGTGAATGGCTCCCTTCGAGTCGCAGACGAGAAGGTTGCCGATCCCGAACGCCAGGAGGGTCTTGGTGCAGGCGATCCCCGCAGCTCCCGCTCCCGTCACCACGACCTTCATGTCCGCCGGATTCTTGCCCGTGATCTTCAGCGCGTTGATCAGCGCCGCGAGGACCACGACCGCGGTTCCGTGCTGGTCGTCGTGAAACACCGGGATGTCCAGATCCTCCTTGAGCCTCTCCTCGATGTAGAAGCACCTGGGCGCAGAGATGTCCTCCAGGTTGATCCCACCGAAGGTGGGCGAAATCCACTGGCAGAAGTTGATGATGTCTTCTGCATCCTGTGTGTCGACGCACAGAGGAAAGGCATCGACGTCGGCAAACTCCTTGAACAGGGCGGCCTTCCCCTCCATCACCGGCATCGCCGCGGTAGCTCCGATGTTGCCCAGGCCGAGGACTGCGCTGCCGTCCGAGACGACGGCGATGCAGTTCTTTCGGATCGTGAGGTTGAACGACTTCCTGCTGTCCTCCTGAAGGGCCGTACAGACCCGAGCCACCCCGGGCGTGTAGACCAACGAGAGGTCGAATCGGGTCTTGAGGCTGACCTTCGGGGTGACCTCGAGCTTCCCCCCCAGGTGGACCAGAAACGTCTCGTCGGACACCGAGTGCACGACGACGCCGTCGATCTTCTTGACGGACGCGATGATCGTCTCTGCCTGCTGGGTCGACGCGCACTCGATGCTGTAATCGCGAACGCTGTGACCGCGATGGATGCTCACGAGGTCGATGGCGTGGATCGCGCCGCCATGTTTGGCGACCACGGAGCTGATTCTGGCGATCCATCCCGGCTGGTGGGGATACTCCAGACGTAGCGTGATGGCGTACTGCGCACTGGGGGCGGTTGGTTTCCTCATCCTTCGGGTTCCAGGGACGGTGCCAGCCCGGCGGCCTTGGCGGCCGCCTCGTATTCGGCTCGCTTCTGGGTCATGAACGCGGCCATCCGATCGTAGGGGACGTCGATCAGGGCGAAGCCACCGTTCTCCATGCGCTCGACGAACGCCGGGTCACCATTGATCTCGGCGATGACGTCGGAGATCCGCTGCCGGGTCACCTCGTCCGTCGAGTCGGGGACGCCGACCCCGCGGTAGGCGCCGGAGACCAGGTCGTACCCGAGCTCTCGGAACGTGGGGACGTCGGGGAGCTTCGGGTGGCGGGCCTCCATGGCCACCGCGAGGGAGCGCACCCTGTCGCCATAGGTGACACCGGCCGAGGTGTAGCCCCATTGCCCGGCGACCTGGGCCCCCAGCAACGCCGTGATGGCCGCGCCCGTTCCGCGGAAGGCGACGTACGACGTCTCGATGGCGGCGAGGCCGTCGAACCGGATCTGGGCGATGTGGTTGGCCGAGCCCTTGCCGGAGCCGGATAGCGTCACCCTCCCCGGGTTGGCTCTGGCGTGCGCGACGAGTTCGTCCACGGTCTGGAACGGACTGTCGTGCCGGACGAGCAGCGTGTCTGGCGTGTAGTGGAAGAAGTGCACCGCCGCGACGTCGTCGGTGGCATAGCCGACGTTGCCTTGGAGCGGCTGGATCACGATATGGGGCAGGTTGATCCCCATGATCGTGTAGCCATCGTCGCGGAGCGCGTTGAGCTGCGACCACCCCACGGCGCCGCCCCCGCCGGTTTTGTAGGAGACGACGAGGTCCTGTCCGAACTTCTCCTTGAAGAAGGGCTGCTGCAGGCGAGCGGCGATGTCGGACTCGCCGCCGGGAGCGAACGGGATGATGTACTGGACCGACGCGTCTGGGTAGGGGGCGTCAGACGCCCCGCCGGTGCCGGTCTCGCCGGTGCCCGGCGAGGTCGGGACGCAGGCCGCCACGCCGACCGTGCACGCGATGCTCGCGACGGCCCCGACGCGCCTCACCGTCATGACCACCGTGCTTGCGGCGAGTCCCCGGGTCGCGCGCACCATCGACGCCATGGGCATGGCGCAGGATACCATCGATGAGATCGCCGATCTCGTCGAGCGACCGGCCACGGCGTGACCTCGGGAACGCGGGCTCACCCGCGGCGCCGTGTCGCCCGCCGCGTCTTGTAGGCCGGGTAGAGCGGAGAGAGCAGGACGAGACCGACCAGCACCATCAGACCCTGGCTGATCGGCCGGGTCCAGAAGATCGACGGGTCCCCCTGGGCGAGCAGGAGCGACACCCGTAGGTTGAACTCCGTCGGCGGTCCCAGGATCAGGCCCAGGATCAACGGCGCGGCGGGGAACGCCAGCCGTTCGAGCAGGTAGCCGAGGCACCCGAAGCCGAGCATCACGTAGACGTCGAACATGTTGTTGCGGAAGGTATAGGCCCCGACGACCGTGAGGGCGACGATGAGGGGCATCAGCAGCACCCGGGGCAGGTGCAGCACGTGTGCAAAGAGTCGGGTGGCGACGGGACCGCCCAGCACCAGGAGCATCGCGGACGTGATGAACATCGACCACATGTAGCCGTACACCACGTCCGGCGCGCGCTCGAAGAGCGCCGGACCCGGCTGCAGCCCGTGCACAAGCAGCCCACCCAGCATGAGCGCTGCCAGGCCGCTGCCCGGCACGCCCAGGGTCAACGCCGGGATCATCGAGGCCGCGTTGTCGGCGTTGTTCGCGCATTCCGCCGCGGCCACGCCGATCGGGTTGCCCTGGCCGAAGCTGTCCGGGTCGCGCGAGGTGCGCTTGGCCTCGTTGTAGGCGATGAAGCTGCTGGCCGTGCCGCCCACCCCGGGCAGGATCCCGACGGCGATGCCGATCAGGCTGCCGCGGAGCCACGTCGGCAGGAGGTCTCGCCAGGGCCAGAGGGTGCGACCGGCCCGCTCGAGCCGCGGCGTGTCGGATTCGACACGCGCGTCGATGGCATCCACTGCCATCTGCCACGCAGGCGGCAGCGCGTAGAGGCCGACGAGAACGACGAGGAGCGGCAGGCCGCCCGAGAGCTCCAGGCGATCGAAGGTGAAGCGCTCGTAACCGCTGACCTGATCGATCCCTACCGTACCCAGCGCGAGCCCCAGGCACGCGGCCAGCAGGCCTTTGAGCGGGTCCGTCCCCAGGAGGACCGCGATGCTGGCCAGACCGAAGAGGTTCACCCAGAAGATCTCCGGGGGGCCGAAGGCCAACGCGACCTGGGCCAGAGGGGGGGCCAGGATCAGCAGCGCCAGCGCGCTGCCCATCCCGCCGATCGCCGAGGAGACGACCGCGATCGAGAGGGCCGGCCGGGCGCGCCCCTGGAGCGCCATCGGATGTCCGTCGAACGTCGTGGCGATGGCTCCGGGCGAGCCCGGGATCCGCAGCAGCACGGCCGGGATGGCTCCTCCGTACGAGCCGCCGTTGTGGATGCCGGCCATCATTCCCAGCGCCGTCATCGGGGACATGCCGAACGTGAGGGGGATCAGCAGCGAGATGCCGAGCGCGGCCGTGAGACCTGGCAGCGCACCGAGGAGCACGCCGGCGACGACCCCGATCGCCATTGCCAGCAGGTGCTGCCATTCCAGCGCGATCGACAGGCCGTTGAGCAGCGCCTCCATTCTTTGACTTGGATCGCTATCGGAAGATCTCGCCGAGCCTCTCTGCCGGCAGAGGACGCTCGAACACCCGATCGAACAGCACGAACGTCACCAGCACGTAGGCCACGGCCGTGACCAACGTGACGGTGCGGTTGCGGTAGCCCAGGCACCACGCGGTGGTCGGCACCCAGAGGATGGTCGTCGTGAAATAGCCCAGCAGCTGAACCCCGATCACGTAGGCCAGGCTGAGCGCGAGCGCGACGAGCAGTCGGCGCGGGTGGACCACCGACTGGCGAGGCAGGGACGGTGGCCGGCGCCGCCGCACGGTTCGCAGCACCTGGGCGAGCGCCAGCACGGCCATCGTGCCCAGAACGAGCCGTGGAAAGAGCGCAGCCTCGCTCGGCAGCCGGCTCGTGTAGCCCAGGCCGGCCAACGATACCAGCAGCAGCACGAGCCCCGTGACGAGGTCGGGATGCATGTCTCTGTGCCGGTCGACGCCTCATCAACCCTAGCTGCTAGTCGAGGGCCCAGAGGCGCGATGCGCGATCGTCGTCGGACCAGACGCCGGCCTCGCGGCGTTCCCGTCGGCGCTGGGTGTGCCACTGTCGATAGGCGGCGTTCGGCCGGCTCGAGACGCTTTCGCTCTCCAGCAGCTGTGCCGTCAGACGGGGGCTGGGTCCCCCGGGGCCTCGCCCCACCGCGTAGCCCAGCTCGGTGAGGAGGGCGGGAGCCACCGATTCCAGCGCCTCGACGTCCGGTGGCGGGAGCCGTGTCCGGTGGATCCCGCAGAACTCGGTCGAGATCGGCTGCCCGGCGCGGGCGTGTCCTGGATGGCGCGTCCACGTCTCGGTCGACGGCGTCTCGTGGTGCTCCAGCATCGCAGGGGCGAAGTCCTCCCCGAGCAACGCGCACACCCGGTGCAGCGCCCGCTCCGGTTCGTCGCAGAGCTCCTCGTATCGAAGCTCCAGATATGACGCGGTGTCGAGCCGCCGGCCCGACTCGCGCGCCGCGGTGACGAAGGCCCGCCACATGTGCATGCCGGCGTAGGGACTCTGGGGCAGCATGCCGGTCGTGTCGGCGATGTCCACGGCCATGTCCCGCCCATCGCGGATGATGTGGACGAACTGTGCGTCGGGAAAGTCGCTCCGAATCTCGTCCATCCAGAAACAGTTGCGCGGGCTCTTCTCGCCCCAGCGAGGCTTGTCGGCTCCGGCGGCGTAGCGCCGGTGGAGGGCGTCGTAGAGGCCGGCGAACGTCGGCGCGCGCGACGCCGCCAGGAGGTCCGCTGACGTGGGCACCGTGATCGGCCACTTCTGGATCGTCGGCGTCTGGAGCATGTCCTCCGCCAGGGCGCGCAGGTGGGCGGGGGTTGACAGGTCACCGTAGCTGTACAGGTAGGGGTGGACGAGCTCGTATAGCCACGCGGGCGGCGGGACGGCGAGCCGAGGATGGGCGTCGAGGATCAACCGCAGCAGCGTCGACCCGGATCGGGGCGCGCTCACGATGAAGACGGGCCGTGACGACAGGGTCATGGGGGCCACCGCATCACCTCTGGGCGATCCACGGGTCGGTGCGCCAGAGCAACCGGAACCTCCGATCTTGCCCCCGAACGAGCCGCGCGAGATCGCTGCCGTCGATGTACTCGACCGGCAGCTGCTGCGTGCGCGCCGCGGCCGCGAAGTCGGGGTCCCGAACAGCGTCGGCCACGGCCGCCCTGAGCTTGGCGACCACCTCCGCCGGCATCCCGGCCGGCCCAACGACGGCTCGGTGCACGCCGAACGACAGATCGACCCCCTGCTCGATGAAGGTGGGCACCGACGCCCCGTGTGGGCTCCGCTCTTCGGCCATCTGGCCGAGGACGGTGAGGCGATCGCGGTGCTGGGCGACGGCGCCCAGGCTGATGGCGGCGGCCGGCACGTGTCCCCCCAGCAGCGCCGTGCGGGTGGGCCCCCCGTCGCCGAGCGGCACGAGGTTGACCTCGATGCCCGCCGCTTCGAGGAACAGTCGGCTCGCGATGCCGTGCGGACTGCCCAGCCGTGGGACGCCCAAGGTCAGCTGGCCTGGCCGCTGCTTCGCGGCATCGATCAGGTCGGTGAGCGTCCGATACGGGCTGGTCTTCAGGACGCTGATGCTGGTGGGGTCGGTGCTGACGTTGCCCAGCATGGTGAAGCTGTCGATCGTGTAACGCGTCTGGCGCTCGATGGCGCCCGTGACCATGCCCGGCAGAATGGCGAGACCGATCGTGTAGCCGTCGGGCCGGGCGTTCGCGAGGTCGTTCCAGGCGACCAGACCGCCGGCACCGGGCTTGTTGATGACGGCGATCCGAGCCCCGCCAAGATGGCGCTCGAGGAACGGGATGAGCAGCCGAGAGGTGGCATCGCCACCCCCGCCCACCTGGAGTGGCACGATGAACGTGATCAGACGATCCGGGTAGTCGGCGCGCGCCGCCGACGCGCCGACCGAGAGCAGCACGACCAGGAGCGCGAAACGCATACCCATGCCGATGAGGTCTCTCCCGACGCCGCACCCTCCGCCGCGTGCCCGCGTGAGGGCTCAGTAGGCGATCGCGTAGCAGTCGCGGCGTGGATCGGCGCCGGCGATGCGATTGCCGGTGTCGAGGTCCAACATGACGACGGTCGAGCAGCCCGAGATGCCGAAGGGGCGGACCGTCGTGACCTCGTGTCCGCGGCGTTCGAGGGCGCGGATGACCTGCGCGGGCAGCGTCGACTCGACGTTGATCCGATTGAAGCCGGTGTCGTGCGGCCAGAACGAGGCGTGGAAGTGCAGGGTCTGGACCCGTGGCCAGTCGATCGCCGCGTGCACGTTCGGGTACCAGCCATCGCGGAACTCCACGATGTTGAGGAACGTCTGCAGGATGGTCTGCTCCTGGTTGTCCCCGCCCGGCGTGCCGATGGCCAGGAACGGCTCTCCGTCCTTCAGCACGATGCTCGGGGTCAAGGTGTAGCGCGGACGCGAGCGCGGGCGCAGCTGCGCCGCGCGGGTCTCGTTGAGCCAGAACTGCTCGCCCCGCACGCTCATGCCGATGCCGGTGTCGCCCAGAATGACCGCGCCACCGATCCATCCCCCGCTCGGCGTGCTGTCGAAGATGTTGCCGTCGGCGTCGATGATGGCGATGTGGGTCGTGTCCTTCAGCGAGCCGGGGTCGTCGATGCCGTCCAGCCCCTGGGTTTGCTCGCTCGCCCGCTCGTCGATCTGTGCGCGCCAGTAGCTCCATTCGCTCACCGTGCTGTCGAACGGCAGCGGGTCACCCGCGACGAAGGCCTTCGAGGCCAGAGCCGGATCGATCGTTCGGGCGCGCTCCCGCGCGTAGGCCTTCGAGAGGAGCCCTTCCGCGGGCACCTCCACGAACGCCTGGTCGGCGTAGTAGGTGTCGCGGTCGGCGTAGGCGAGCTTCATCGCCTCGATGACCGTGTGGAGGTAGTTGGCGCTATTGTGCCCCATGGCCTGGAGGTCGAAGGTCTCCAGGATGTTGAGGGTCTGGAGCAGCGTCGGCCCTTGGCTGTTGAACGGCTGCTTGTAGACCGTGTAGCCCCGGTAGGTCGTCTGCGACGGCTCCTCGACGCGCGCGAAGAACTCGGCGAAGTCGCTTTCCGCGAACGGGGCGCCATGCCGCTGGAGGAAGGCCACCATCTCGCCGGCGATGTCCCCCTTGTAGAAGCGGTCACGGGCCGCCACGATGCCTGCCTCACGACCCTCGGCGGCGTGTTGGCTTTCGGCTTCGACCATGCGCGTGAGCGTCCGCGCCAGGGTCGGCAGCCTGATCGTCTCCCCGGCCTGGTAGAAGGACCCGTCCGGCTTGAGCCAGTAGCGCTGGTTGTCCGGCCACTCGGCGATGAACTCGCGCTCCCGCTCGATCGCGCCGGCCGTCCGGGGCCGCAGCGGGAACCCCTCCTCGGCGTACTCGATGGCGCGCGCGGACACCTCCTCGAAGCTCATGGTGCCCCAGCGCTCGAGGACCGTCAGCGCGGCGTGCAACGCCCCAGGCACGACCGCGGGGTTCAGTCCCGCTCCGGCGAGATCCTTCTCTCGCTCCTGGTACCAGGCGATCGTCGCGCCCGCCGGCGCCCAGCCCTGCCCGGTGATCGAGGTGACCTTGCGCTCGCTGTTCGGATAGACCAGCACGAGCGCTTCCCCGCCCAGCCCGTACAGGTCCTGCTCGACGACCCCGCCCACGAGCAGGGCGGCGACCCCGGCATCGAACGCGTTGCCACCGCGTTGCAGCATTTCGAGCGCCACGGCGGTGGTGAGGGGATGGCCGGCCGAGATCCCGGCGTTGCGCCCCATCACCGGCGGGCGCTGCGCCGCCGCCGTCGCGGCGCCCGCGAGCCAGACCAGGGTGGCTGCGGCGATCGTCCAGCCCGGCGGCCGCCGCCGTCCCTGGCGTCCGACGGATCCACGGTTGCGAGCCGCCGTGGGAGCGCGTCGAGGCAACGGGTGCGTGGCGTGCATGGCTGGACTCCTTGCCAGGGGGACGAGGCGACCGGCGACCCGCCGGCCTGATTCGGTGCGACACCGACAGTGTAGTGGACTATCCCGGTGATTCGCAAAGCCATCACCACGCACCGTATGGGGCCCCGCGGCCCCGGTGCGACGACCCGATGGACCGCTCGCGGGCGAGGGGCTATAGTGGCGCGATGAGACCATCGACCCTCCCGATCACGCCGATCTTCGCGGTCACGGTCGCGAGCCTCGTTGGCGTTGCCGCTTCGCACGACCCCGCCGCAACCCTCGGTACGGCCGACGCCCGACAGGCGGCCACCGCCGACGCGCAGGCGCCTGGCGAGGGGGTCTGGCGCAACTACGACTTCACCCCGGGCAAGACCGTCTGGGTGGCCACCGACTTCACCGAGGAGCCGGTCGGCCGCTTCCCGGCGAGCCAGCTCGAGTTCGTCAGCGGCAACATGCAGATCGTGGACCTAGACGGCGACCGGGCGTTGGAGGTGTCGGCGCGCAGTGTGTTTCGGGTGCAGCTGCCCGAGCCGTTGCCGTCCGACTTCACGCTGGAGTTCGAGGGTCGGACCGGCGCCCCGAACATGGCGGCCCAGGTCCTCTTCACGCCGATGCAGGGGAGCACCGGCCGGTACGAGAGCCAGTATCTGCTGCTGAATCGGCGGCCGGGGATCTACTTCCAGGGGCGCGAGGTGTCGATGATCAACGCGACGCGCGGGATCGCCGACCGGTTTCACGCGGTCCGCTTCCAGGCCAACGGGGACTATGCCCTGCTGTATGTCGACACCGAGCGCGCGTCGAACCTCCCGAGCGCGACGATCGTTCGCTCGGACGTGATCGAGTTCCGGGTCACCGGCAACGACCGCCTTCGCAGCTACATCAAGAACATCGTGGTCGCCGTGGGCCTCGACAGCCTCTACGACACGCTGACCGAGACCGGCGAGTTCACCACGCGCGGCATCTACTTCGACTTCGACAGCGATGCCATCCGACCGGAGTCGACGCCGACGCTCGAGGAGATCCGCACGACGCTCGAGACGCACGCCGACCTCGAGATCCAGATCGAGGGACACACCGACAGCGTCGGTGACGACGCCTACAACCTGGAGCTGTCCGCGCGCCGGGCCGAGGCCGTCACGGCCTACCTGTCGGCCCAGGGCATCGACGCCGGACGCCTGACGCCCGTCGGCAAGGGGCAGACCGAGCCGGTCGCGGACAACGACACTTCGGCGGGACGCGCCGAGAACCGTCGCGTGGTTATCAGGGCCGCGCCCTGACCGGTCGGGTGCTCATTCCCCGAGCAGCCTGGAGCGTTTCGGAACCCGTCGGCGGACGAGCCCGAACTCCTCGACGGCGTACTTCTGGATGTGGCTCATGGCTTCGTCCACGTCGTCGGTGATGAAGAGCAGATCCAGATCGGTGCTATCGATGGTCTGTGACTTGGCCATGTGCTGTAGCTGCGCGATCAGGGACTCCCAGTACTGGCGGCCCATGAGGACGACGGGGAAGTTACGGATCTTCCCCGTCTGCACGAGCGTGAGGGCCTCGAACAGCTCATCCATCGTGCCGAGCCCGCCCGGCAGCACGACGAAGGCGTACGAATACTTGAAGAGCATGACCTTCCGCGTGAAGAAGTACCGGAAGGTGACCCATCGGTCCAGGTAGGCGTTGGGCTCCTGCTCGAACGGCAGCTCGATGTTGCAGCCGACCGAGCGTCCGCCGCCGTCCTTGGCCCCGCGGTTGACCGCCTCCATGACGCCGGGGCCACCTCCCGTCATGACCGTGAAGCCCAGGCGCGCGAGCGCTCGACCCGTGACTCGGCCCAGCCCGTAGTGCGGATGGTCCTCCGGGTAGCGCGCCGATCCGAAGACCGTGACGCAGGGCCCCACGAAGTGGAGGACGCGAAACCCTCGGATGAAATCACCCAGCGCCCGGATCACGAGCCAGAAGTCGCGCGCGCGAGAGTGGGGACCCTCCAGGAGGATGCGATCGTTGTTCCCCACCGCCCGGGCCTTCCGCGCCGCGCGCACCGGGTCACTTGGCTGGGGCATCGTCTGTGTCGCGTTGCCGTTCATGGGCCTCCAACGACGCTCAATCCGGCCGGCTCGCCGGCCGGTGCCGGACGGCGCCGCTCCGACAAGGCGTCCGCACGGTGGGCGAGAGTGCCGTGCTCACCTCCCAAGGACGCCGCGGGACGAGGACGGGTTCCGGCGGCGACCGCATCCGTCCGTCACTGGTTCGGGCTTGGCCGCTCGAGCGGCAGAACGACGGTGACGATCGTGCCGCCTTCCGCCGGGCAATCGAGCGTGATGGTCCCCTGGTGGTGTTCGATGCTGCGTTTGGCGATGGCCAGCCCGAGTCCGGTCCCGCGGGACTTGGTGGTGAAGAAGGGCTCGAAGATCCGGTGTCGGACGTCTGCAGGGATGCCGGGGCCGGTGTCGCTGATGCGCACCAGACACGACTCGTCGTGTCGAGTGACGTCGATGCGGATCGTTCCCCGACCGTCCATGGCGTGGGCGGCGTTCAGCAGCAGGTTGAGGAACAGCCGCTGGAGCAGCGTGGGGTCTCCCAGGACGATCACGTCCGGGCCGGCGACGTCGACGTCGAGCTGTGAGAGTGCCGGGTCCTGCCTGATCAGCCGCACGCTGCTGTGGATCACCGGCGACAGGGCCAGCGAGGTCAGCTTGGGTTCGGTCGGTCGTGCGAACACGAGCAGGTCCTCGATCAGCGCGTTCAACGTGTCGAGACGCTCGACCACCTCGTCGATGATCGGTCGATCCTGGCTCGGCGGCGCGTGCCGCCCGCGCAGCACCTGGAGCACGCCCTTGATCGCCGCGAGCGGGTTGCGAACCTCGTGCGCGACCACCGCCGCCATCTTGCCCAGCGTGGCTAGGGTCTCCTGCTCCTGGAGCAACGCTTCGCTCTCCTGGAGCGCAGCCTCGGCGGCCTTCCGTGGCCTCGCGTCCCTGGCCACGATCGCGAGCGAGTGGGGCTGGCCCGTCCCCTGGTCCCGGACGAGGAAGGCGTTGATGTCCATCGGGATCCGTTCGCCGGTCTCGAAATGACGGAAGTGTCTCTCGCCCACCCAGTAACCTCGCTCGAAGACGGCGGGAAGAATCTCCTCTTCGATCGCGGCCTGGTCGTCGGGCGGGACGTAGTCCTTCGGCGTCGTACGTTCGGCGGCCACGACGCTGTCCAACCCGACCAGCTGCCGGCCGGCCCGATTGACGTAGGTGACCTGGCCGTCCAGGGTGGCCGTGCTGATGAAATCCGGGCTGTTCTCGACGAGTGAGCTCAGCTGCAGGCGCTCGGCTTCGACCCGGTTGCGCTCGGTCAGGTCGACGATGAAGGCCACGGCCAAGTTCTCGCGCGCCAGCTCGAAGTGGCTCAGGCTGATCTCCACGGGGAACTCGCTGCCATCGGCACGCCGTGCCTGCAGCTCGAGGCGTGTCCCCATCGCGCGGGTTCGCGGCTGGACGAAGTACGCGTCCAGATGGCGGGCGTGGCCGTCTCGGAACCGTTCGGGCAGCAGCATGTCGAGCGGTTGGCCGAGGAGTGCCTCTCGACCGTAGCCGAAGAGCTGCTCGGTGGCGGCGTTGACCAGCGCGATCCGTCCATCGACGTGCACGGCGATGATCCCGAGCGTGGCGCTGTCGAGCAGGGCGCGCGCCATGGCCTCGCTCTCCCGCAGCGCCGTCGTCCGTTCGGTGACACGGCGCTCGAGGGTCTCGGTGAGCGCCCGCAGCCGGTCCTCGGCCTCCCGCTGGTCCGTGACGTCGGTGAACGTTTCCACCCACACCGCTCCGTGCTCGGGGTCGTCGAAGCCGGCGGCTCTGACCCGCGACCACCGGGTCGATCCGCCTGGGCCGCTCAGGCGGACGTCGGCGGTCCAGCCGCGGGTCAACTCGGTGTCGCCGATCGACGGGGGGGACGTAGGTGCGAGGAGAGTCTCGGTGTCGTCCGTGGTCGCAAGGGTGCTCACGGGCCTGCCGAGCAGAGCGGCAGCCTCTCCACCGACGAGCCGACCCATCGCGGCGTTCGCGTAGAGGATCACGCCGTCGTGCGCGCGCACGACGACCACCCCGTCGGGGGCGTGCGCCGCGATCCGAGCCTCGAACCGGGTGTCGGAATCGCTTGGCGGGCGCTTGGTCATCGGCACTTTCGGCTAGTGTAGTGCATCCGAAATAGGGGGTATGAAGTCGTGGCGCGGCGCCCGGCTGCCCAGGCGCGAGGCACGGGCACTCGCGGGGCCTTCGTACACGCTGTGCCGACCGATGTCAAACGAAGGGCGGCGTTCGGGGCGGCCGTCGTCGCTTGCCGATCCGACCCGATCGGGAGCAAGATCCTCTATTGGAGGGCACCACGCCCCCGCGGTTGGGTAGGAAAGGAGTCTTGGATGAAGCAGATCGTGATCGCGGTCACCGTCGGTCTGGCGCTGTCGGTGTCCGGTATCGTCGCGGTTCCGGCGGTGGCTGCCGGTGACAGGCGGCCGGCGGCAGCCGCTGCGCGTCAGGCTAGCGAGGCCGAGCAGCAGGTGCGGGTGGCCCTTCAGGCGCAGCACTTCGCGTACTGGGGCAAGGACACCGCGGCCTTCGCGCGGATTGCGGCGGACGAGTTCTACCGCATCGGTCAGGACGGCGCCCTGACCACGAAGGACCAGCACCTGGCCGCGATGCAGGCGGACGTGAATCTGCCGATGGCTCCGAGCTTTCACGACGATGTGCGTATTCGCGTCTACGCCGGCACCGCCGTCGTGACGCTCCGGGACCACCGGCCGGCGGTGCCCATTCCCGCGACACGGAGCACCTACGTGTTCGTGAACCGCGGGGGCACGTGGCAGATGGTTGCCCTGCACCAGACCGCGGTCGTGCCCTGAGCACGAGGTCCGGGCCCCCATCAGAACGGTCGACAGGAGCGGCGCATGCACAAGTACATCGTGTCGGGTCCCCAAGGGTCGGGCAAGGGAACGCAAAGCAGCCTGATGAGTCGGGACTACGACTTCGTTCACATCTCGATCGGGGACATCTTCCGCTGGCACGTGGCGCACCACACCAAGCTGGCGGCCCGGGTCAAGCGCATCACCGACGAGGGGCGCCTGGTGCCCGACGACATCGTCGAGCAGGTCGTGCGCAACCGGCTGGAGGAGCACGACTGGAACTACGGGTTCGTCCTCGACGGGTTCCCACGGACGCGCTTCCAGGCCGAGTACCT
>PVBE010020239.1_pt1 | contig 15557 bp, 12 predicted proteins | sample 1631181 | NCBI WGS metagenome assembly PVBE01 (sample SAMN08397723, study PRJNA350692) | Marine metagenome, whole genome shotgun sequencing project. | isolation source: water | place: Pacific Ocean | collected 2012-04 | reverse complement strand
GGTCCTTCGGCGCCTACTGCCCATCAAACAATTTGACCGCATCCTCGAACAAGTGGGCGCGATGCTCGGTCGCGAGACGGACTACGCCAACGAACGGCGCAACATGGGTAAGTTGCGTGACATCTTTCAAGGACGAAAGGACGTCGTCGTTCCCACCATCGTCGATGAGCTGACGGCAGAAAGCGTCCTCACCATGACCTTTGAGGAGGGCGTCAAGATCAACGATCTGGGCGCACTCGAACGGATCAACACCAACCCCGAAGCCGTCGCGCGCTTGCTCGTTGAGTGCTACTTCACGATGCTCTTCGACGCGCAGATTTTCCACGCGGATCCGCATCCGGGGAACTTCCTCGTGCGCCCGGGACCCGAACTCATCATCCTGGACTACGGCGCGGTGGAGGCCGTAACGCCTGCGCTCGCTTCGGGCATGCAGATGGCGGTGATGGGCGCCATCTCGCGAGACGAGGAACAGATCCTGAACGGCCTGGTGACGATGGGATTTGTCGCACCCGACGGCGATCATGAATTTCTGAAGAAGGTCGGCAGCGAGTATCTCGCTGTGCTCGGCAACGTGAGGATCGACGACTTTTCGAAGTTCGATCGGGGCACGGTTGAGAAGCTCTCGGGGATGGAACAGACGCGGGGAAGGCTCCGCGCGATCATGAAGAACATCGAGTACCCGGACGGCTACTTCTACGTCGAGCGCACCCTGGTTTTGCTCTTTGGCTTGGTGGGTCAACTAGCGCCCAAGGCTGGTCTGCCGGGCCTCATCATGCCCTTTGCCATGAAGGCGTTTGCGGGCGGATTTTCGTCGCCGAGCATGCCCGCCAGCGAGTCACCAAAGACATCGCCGTCGTCGAAGCCGCCGTCGACAACAACAACGACAACAACGAGCGATCCGCCCTAGATCGGAAGCTAACGGGCCTACGTCAACCGCCAAGCGGTGTGCTTCACAGGGCTTGCAGGTCGCTGCCGTTGGCGCGATACGCGCTCGCGCGGTCGACACGACGAGCGAGCTCGCTCGTATAGCCCTTGCCAAGCTGGCTCGCGCGGTCCCTGGCCCAGTCTGTGAGCTTCGTTTCGCCAGCCGGCGGGGCGTTCACGAAGAGGAGGTTGTCCATTAGCCCCTTTATCTCGTCTCTTGTGAGCAACACATCGCCTTGGATCTTGCCGATAATCGTAGCCGTCGCGTAGCCGGCGAGAGGCCCCACCGAAATAATCTTGCGTTCCTTGCCGATGATCTTTCCGACGCTCTCAACGAGTCCCTTGTACGTAAACGTCTCCGGACCGATGGCGTCGATGACGACGTTATCCCGAGACTGGCCCTGCTCCACGGCGAGCTTCGCTAGGTCGTCGACGTAGATCGGTTGGATCTTATATTCGCCGTCGCCAAACACGCCAAAGACGGGCAGCTTCCGGAGACCCCAGGCGATGTTGTTGACGAGAATATCCTCGCCACCAAAAATCACTGCCGGGCGTAGGATGGAATACGAGAGCCCTGTTTCGCGCAGGTTCTCTTCCATCGCCGCCTTCCCACTGAAGTACTCGAGACGCGAGCCTTTGGACGGATTGGTGATGCTCACGTGCACAACCCGCTCGACGCCGGCCGCTTTCGCGCAGCGAAAGAGTTCGAATGTGTTCCGAACCGCCTGGGCGTGGGTGAAGGTCTTATGATTGAAGCGGACCCAATAGGTGTTGTAGAGCACCTTCACGCCTTCGAGGGACTCGGTGAGCTTCTTACGATCGCCGAAATGGAAAGGGTGCACGTCGAGGGCGCCGTCGAATTGGTTCTTGCGATCGCCCGAGTTGGTGAGCGTGCGCACGTTGTGACCAAGGGCGAGCAAACGGGACGCGATGTAGCTACCACTGTATCCAAACGCGCCCGTGACAGCGTGTGTTTCTTGGGTCGTCATGCTTGGGCTTCTCCGTAGGTCGCTTATCCCACAGAGACGCATCGGGCCCCATCAGATTCGGTTCGCGGAGGGGCGGAGCGTGTCCGTCTAGGCCGGAACGAGACCACCATGCCCGGATGGCAGCGGCGCCACGGCTGGCGGCGGTGAGTCTGGGATCGCCGCGGCCGTTGGAAGATGCACCACGACCGTTGTACCGACGCCGGGCGTGCTGCTGAGTTCGAGGCTTCCGTGATGCGCTTCAACGATGCGCTGCACGAGCGCGAGCCCAAGGCCGGTCCCGGACGCCCGGGTCGTGAAGAAAGGATCGCGAGCTTGGGCCAAGACGTCGGCGTCCATGCCGTGACCTTCGTCGCGGATCGCGATGCGCGCCATTTCGCGAGCACCCTGGCGGCCAACAACTGCGGAGATCTCGACGCGGCCATTGGGCCCCGTCGCCTGGCAGGCGTTCTCGATCAAGTTCTGGAAGACGAGAGGCAGAAGGCCTGGATCGCCGAGAAGACGCAAAGCTCCGGGGCTCGGAAACGACACGGCTACGCCGTAGCTGGTCCGGGCTTCGCGCACCGCTCGAGCACAAAGCTGCTCGAAGGGTACAGGAGCTCGGCTAGCCTTGACCGGTCGCGCGAGCCTCAGAAGGTCGCTGACGAGGCGGTTCAGTCGCTCCGACTCCTCCTCGACAATCCCGACCATCGCCTCGCGGTCCTCAGGACCCGTCGTGGGCCGGCGGAGGTTGGCGCAGGCGGTACCGATGACGGCAATGGGCGTCCGCACCTCGTGAGCGATAGCGGCGGCCAGCTCGCCCACCGTGGCGAGCTGCTCCTTACGATGCAGTTCCTGGCGGACGCCCTCCAGCGTTTCTTCGGAAAGACCGAGGCGCGCCGTCGTGCGAACGAGATCCGTCTTGGTTTCTTGAAGCGCGCCCTCACTGCGCCTATAGCGCCACGGAACCACGACGGCGACCATGCACGCGTAGACGACGAAGGCGGCCGGGGCAATGTACGCGGTCGCCAGCAGCCCAAACGTTACGAAGACGTCGTTGGCGGCGGCAAGCAGAACCGCGACCGATCCGGCGAGGGCCCAAGCCGCCTCACGCTGACCGCGCACGTACGCCCGCGCTAGGAGCGCGAGCCCGCACATGAGTTCGGCGAGCATGAGCATGTAGGCCGCATCGGCGATCAGCGTCGGTGTCGCGACAATATGACCGCTCGCCACGCCCAGAGCACTGCTGTCGAGATGCCAGAAGTCTTGCCCGTGCCACCAATAGCCGATCGCAGCCGCAACCTGGAAAAGCACGGTCACAGCATAGAGGGCAACCAGCGCCCTACGCGGCGTGCGCACATGCGTGAACCGCAGAACGAAATGCAGATTGAGCGCGGCTGCGGCGAGCGCCCCAATGTGCGCGAAGCTGGCCATCGTCATCCACGCTTCGATATTCTTGACAGCGTACCCGAGCGCGATCCCCGTCGAGTAGAAGGCGAGCGCAAAACAGAGCAGCGCAACCAGTAAGAACTCATAGTCACGGCGACGGTAGCGATAGCTCACCAAGAAGAACGCACCGAGGGCGAGCTTGGCAACCGCCCACGCGGAGTTCAGCCCGACGAAGAATTCATCGGTCACGGCGATGGAACCCCCGCAGCGAGGGTGAGAAGGGGCGCTCGACGAAACACGGCGGAGTACTAGCGCCAGCAGCGCCAGAGCCAAGCCAAACGATCCGACTGGTCGGACGGCCTCGGCACGACCGCTCCAGAACCCGGGAAAACTAGGCTGCGGCCTTCGCCGGCTCCAGCTCGCGCAGTAACACTTTGACGAGATCTTTAATCGCTGCCGCCTTCTGATCTCCCGGTGGCATCGCGTCGATGCTCTGCACTGCCAGCGACCAGCGGCGCCCGTAGACCAGGTGCTCGCCCTTGCGATCCCGGAGTTTGCGGTAGTGCTCCTCGCGGCTCTGGAAGACCTTGAGCAAGAACCCGGCGAGCAGTTCGGCCATCGCCATCACGCCCAAGGATTGCAGATCGATGGATCCGAGTAAGGCTGTGACAATGGCGCCAACCATGACGAGGAACATGCCAAGCACGCAGAAGAGCCAGAGGCGTTGCGTCCAGCGCATCTGCGCGGTGAGCTGCCCATAATCCGCGTCGAGATGCTTCGCGTAGAAGTCGATCATCTTCTCGAGATGTCGGAGGCGCTTGTTGTTGTTCTCGAAGAAGGCGCTGGTGCCCGCGTCGGCGTCCTGCTGCCAGGCCGAGATGGTGAAGGGTGCCCGCTCCTGGAGTCGCGAGAAATACTCGCTGGGCGCCGGCGCATCATCGAGACGACCGATCTGGGTGTTTACGCCGGCCGAGACCGGGCTGCTGTCGAATGCGCCGGTGGCTTCCTTCGAGGAGAAAGCCTGACGGACGCGCCCCATCAGTCGCGATGCGGCCGGCGGCGGCGACGCCACTTCCGGCGCGTCAGCGGCTTCCCACACGTTAGAGGCTTCCCACGCTACGTCTTCTTCACGTTCGCGCGCCGGGGCAAAACCACTCTCCAGAAGCACTTCAGGTTCGCCGATCTCCAGCCCCGCCGCGGCTTGCAACTCAGCGATGAATTCATTCGCATTGGCAAAGCGATCATCCGGCGACTTCGCCATCGCTTTCATCACGACGTCGGCAAGTGCTGGAGGCACCTCGGGAGCAAGGTGGGACAATCGCCGGGGTTCGGTCGAAAGTACAAGCACGGCGACCTGGACAGGATTCTTGCCGGCAAAGGGCGGCACGCCACTAAGCGCCTCGTAAACGGTTACCGCCATCGAGTAGATGTCGACGCGGTGATCGAGCGTTACCTCCTCAGGACTCAGCTGCTCGGGCGCCATATAGCGAGGCGTTCCGATGATTTGCCCCGTCTGCGTCAGGGCCGAATCCGGGCCGTCGTCGATGATCCGAGAAATCCCGAAATCAACGACCTTGGGGCGCACGGCGCCCCGCGGCGTCCGAGCGATGAAGATATTCGACGGCTTGATGTCTCGGTGGATGATGCCGCGATCGTGAGCCGCCGCGATGCCGCGAAACGCCGGCACGAGGATCTCGAGCGCGCTCAAGACCGACATCGCGCCTTCTCGTTCGATCCGCTCAGCGAGAGTCTCCCCCTCGAGCAGTTCCATCACGATAAAGGGACGACGCCCCACCATCCCGACGTCGAGGACGGTAACGACGTTCTCGTGTCGAACCTTCGCCGTGATCATGGCCTCCCGGAAGAAGCGCTGAGCCACGTCCGAACCGACGAGGTCCTGGTTCAGGAATTTGATGGCGACGGGCTCCTCGAGGATCTGGTGCCGCGCCTCGTAGACGACACCCATGCCGCCGCTGCCGATCAGCCGTTCGAGGCGATAGCGACCGTCCACGATCTCGCCAATCCTCAGGTGTTCCGCGCTGTTCACACTCGAGCCCTTCCCTCTTTCGCCCGCGGCGCGGATCGACGGAACGCGCGCCGCGGGTGGCCAGGCGCTCAATCCTCAACCCGGCAACCGTCTGTTAGTACGGGAGAGGGCGCGCGAGCAAGTCAGCGGCATACCCGCCGAACGCTACCCGCGAAAACGGCTCGTCAACGATTCCGTCGCCGCCTTGAGGCGCGCACTGAAGGAGCGTTGGGGATCCTGCGCACGTTCCTCCATCAGCCGGTCGATGCCGTCCTCGATGGATGCGGCGACCTGACGCCGTAAGTCCCAGCACGACTCGTCGTCCGTGCGGCCCTCGAACGAGTCCACGGAGATGGGGTCACTGATTCGAAAGTAGAGGCGCTCGGGACGAAAGCCGCCGGCGATGGGAATGATCGCGTCCTCGCGCAACTGCATCCGCTTCAGGAAGGGGCCAACGGGGGAGTTCATGATGTCATCGGCGTCGTACGCGATATCAAAAGCATCATCGATGCCGATAGCGGCGAAGGGCACCACGGTGCAGCGGTGCTGGAGAGCTAGCTTGGCAAACCCGATGCGCTGTTTCCAGACGAGTTTGTAGCCCTCACCTTTGCGTTTGGCGACTTCACGGGCTCCGCCAGGAAACACCAGGACAGCCTCCCCCTCGTCCAAGAGTTGCCCGCACCCTTCGCGCGTTCCGGGGATAACGCCGAAGGACCCCAGCATCTCCCGCCACCCGGGGACCTTGAAATGCATGTGGTCGGCGAGCCCGCGGAGCACGATGCCCTTCTGACGGTATATTTCCGTGAATAAGAAGGGAACGTCGAGCACACCGTAGAGGGTGTGGTTCCCCACGAACATCAGCGGCCCGTGATCTGGGATCTTATCAAACCCCAGAAAAACCGGACTCGATAGCCACATCATCGGCTTCATGAGGGCGAGGCCAGCCTGCATTTGCGCGTCGGAGGGCTTTGTCGATGCCATCTTCTCTTCACTATCCTTCGAGAGGTTCATCAAGTCCCGGCGGGAGGTATAGCAAAGAGGCGAAACACGTGGGGCCCGAGTCGCGTAATGCGGACACCTTCTCTACCGTTGACGCGGACGGCTCGCCGGCCGATATCTTCACCAGGCAAATGCTGACCAAAAACGCTCAGTCGGTGTTCTTCGCGGCGGCCATAGCACTCGCAAGCGCCTGCTCCGATGACAGCACAGCGGCGAACGGTGGTGGGGCAGAGTTAGGATCGGGGGGCTCCGCTGGAACCGGCGCCGGGGGTGCCGCGGGCGACGCCAGTGAGACCAACGAACCAGAACTCCTGGGACCTCAGTTTGTAGAACTCGGGGAAGCGGTCAGCGGCGACACCGTCTTTCTCGACATCGAACCCGGCACCTTAGGATTCCACATCATCCTCGAGGATCCTGACGGCCCCACGGGTCGCGAGACAGTCGGAATCCAGGTCATCCGGTCACCCTCGGGCGAATACGTCAATCGCAACTCCATCGTGGTGGGAGCTGGAATCGTCACGGGCAGCGCCCCTTACGGCGTCGTCGCGGCCTCGGTTCCGCAGAACCCACTGGACTCCGCGATGCCCGTCGAGAGCGGACAGTGGGCGATGCTTGTCGCCGGGTTCGAGACGTCGGGAGTGCAGACCACGAGACCGATGCGCGTCGCAGCGTACATCCAGAAGACAGACGACGGCGAGTTCCACGGCGGCGAACTGGATCTACACGTCCATTTGCCAAAGGGCATCAAGATCGCCAACCCGGAAGCGTCCGCGGTCATCGACCCGTCCAATGCCGCGGCACACCCGAACGTCGTTGCCCGCATCGATGCGTTCTACGCGGGCCTAGACGAACTCTACGGAATCGGCCGTGGAAACGTGTTCTTCCACGAGATCGACGCGACCTACCTGAAGATCGGCGACGGCGACATCCTCCGCGCCAACGGTAAGACCGGCGCCGTCGAGAACGGCCCCGGGCTGCACGTCATCTGGGTCGAAAACCTGACCCTGAGCGGCAGCCGCATTTGGGGGATCTCAGCCACCAACCCGGGCGCCGCGTACGAAACGGGCCATCCGATTTCGGCCGTTGTCCTGAATATCGGAGCCGGAAACGGTGCGCAGGGGGATGGACTCACGATGTTGCATGAGATGGGGCACTTCGTGGGCCTCTTCCATACGAGTGAACTCAACCGGAAGACGGTCGATCCGCTCACGGATACACCACCCTGCACTATCCCGTCGGGCCCGTGCCCCGATGCCATGAACCTCATGTTCCCCACGTTCTGGGGGTCCACTCACGGTGCGGGAATCGTCGTCTCCGATCAGCAAAGGGCCGTGGTTCGTGGTTCAGTCGTATACAGCGCGTACCCGAACGACAGCTATCAGCCACCCGCGAATCCCTAAGGACACTGATCGAAAGAAAACTAGGGCTGCGAAAATAAGGAGGAGCGCGCAAGCACCGCGTGGGTACCGCGCGCCCCTCAACCGGGGTGGGGATCACATTTCCAAGGGTTGCTGCCTAGCCGGCAGCTTGATCGCGCTCGCCGATACGAGTTTGCTCGCTGGCCGGATGCTCAGCGCTCGTGGAGACGGCGATGCGTTTAGAATTGTTCGCGATGTTCACGATCAGGTTCACACACTCCGCCATGAAGTAGGTCGCGAAGAGCGTGACGAACCCCACGGTCACCGACATGGCGAAGACCGTCACTCCAGCGACGAAACCCGACGGGCCGAAGGCTACGAACGCATCCGCGATCCAAGCGGCGAAGCCAGCACCGAGGCCCATCACGACACCGTAGACGGCCGCTACTTCGCCGATGGCGCGCAGGATCTGCGAAAACACCGAGAGTACTGCATACCCGGAATCAGGAAGCTCGTCAGTCCTATCTCCTCGGTAGAAGAGGATCTCGAGAGCAGCGATGGCGGAGATGACCCATGCCGCGCCTAAGGCGATCCCGCCGATGCCGGTGGCCCCCGACGCCTCAAAGCCGGTGACTATAGCAACGACGCAGCCGACGCCGGCCACGATCAATCCAACTACACCCAGGACGCGCATCACGGATGCGATTACCTGACGGAAAAAACTACCCTTACCCATCGATTCCAGGACGGGTCGCATGAAGCCTCTAGCCATCGTCATTCCTCCCCATCGCAACCGTGCGTTCGCCCCAAGGTTTGGACGGGGCAACAACGCCGGCGCGCTTTCATGAAGTATGACAGGCGAAAACGCTCTGCCAAGGAGTGGCCAAAACGTCTCTATTCGAGACGCTTAGGTGCACTGGGGAGGACGACTTTTATCGAGCCCGTACGTTGGGCTTACGCACGCATCGAGCGAAATCGAGACAACCCGTGAATGAGATTCGCCGTGGATTCACCGAACCCTCGGCCGGGCATTCTTGTTCAGAAATACCGTCAAGGACGCGATTCACGGCTTGGGCCAAGGGATGTCGCCGCCACTAAGTCCCACGCCCCGATGGAAGAGCCGCCGACGACATCTTGTACAGAGATCGTATTCGCGATCCGTCGTGAGCACGGTGCCGCGCGCGTCCTCCATCAGACAGCCGCGGTTCGGGCAATGGGACAAACCGAGTGCGTGCCCGACCTCGTGGACCGCCGTCTTGGCGAGGCGAATTCGTCCGTGCAGCTCGTTCTTCGCGGAACGTTTTGCACGAAACGCAGAGAGCACGCAAACCGTCGAACCGACCTCAGCGTAACCAAGGATCCCCCAATCCTTGATCTTGCCCTTCGTCGTCGAAATATCCGTACCCGTCAGACCCATGATCTGCGAGCCCCCCTTGGGGAGTCGCTTCTTGAGAAACGTGAGCAGCTTCTCGGCGCGGTAGCGATTGCGCGGCTTGTAGTAGGCCGACTTCGGAAGCGGCACGCGCGGCAGTTGACGAACCTCCACCGTGTAGAACGCGTGAAGGGCCGCAACGACAAAATCCACGTCCTTCTTGGGAAGCGCTCCGCCCAGGGGCTGCACGTAAAGGATGCGACGACCTGTCTCAACATCAGCGTCCGTCTCAGCGTCCGTCTCACCGGCAAGCGCGACCAGAGGACGGTGCAAGAGGATCCCCGCGAACGTCATTCCCCCCAAACCAAGCAAGTTACGACGATTCATCACACTAGATTAGCGCAGAGACGGCGCGAACTACAGGCGAACAATCGAGCTGGATCTTTGAATGTTTCGCTGAGAACTCCCGGCGCGACAAAGAGGCTTGCGCTCTCGGGGGTCATCGCGGATATCCTGTGCGTTGACCCGTTCACGTGCGAGCACCTGTCCCGCACCTAACGAGCACCTGTCCCGCACCTAACGAGCACCTGTCGCGCACCTAACGAGCATGTATGGCGTCAGCGTCGAAGACCCCGAATAGCCCAATCACGCCCGATAAGGCTCTGATTCTCGCCGAATTGCGCCGGCTCGTGCACGCCGATCTGGAGGCTGTGGCGGCTTCGCAGCAAGAGACTCAGGCGGGCGCGACCCACGAAGAGTCCAAGCCCGAAAACGACAAGGACACGCGCGCGCTCGAATCCAGCTACCTCGCAAGGGGTCTCGCGCGGAGGGTAGGCGAACTGCAAGAGGCGGCGACTCTGCTCGAAGCTCTCGTACCGCGACCCTTCGGCGACGAGGCGCCGATTGCCCTGTCGGCACTCGTCATCGTCGAGGATGACGACGGCGGGTTTCGCTACTACTTCGTCGCGCCGGGCGGCGGCGGCCTGAAGCTCCAGGCCGAGGGCGTCGAAGTGGCCATCGTGACACCACAATCCCCCCTCGGCCGCGCGCTCATCGGCAAATGCGTGGACGACGACATCGAATTGCGCAGCCCACAAGGCCTCCGCGAGTTCTCCGTTGTCTCGGTGACTTGACGCCACCCCGTAACGCGCGCGACACCCCGTACATGACGGGACCGCTCGCAGGCGTTCGGGTATTGGATCTGAGTCGGATATTGGCGGGGCCGTGGTCTACGCAGATCCTCACGGATCTGGGCGCCGACGTATTGAAGATCGAGCGCCCCGGACAGGGCGACGATACTCGCACCTGGGGGCCGCCTTGGTTGAAGGATAAGAGCGGCGAAGACACCGCGGACGCCGCCTATTATTTCGCCACAAATCGCGGCAAGCATTCGGTAGCCATCGATATCGCGAGTGACGAAGGGCGCGAACTCGTCCAAGAACTCGCCAAGGACAGCGACGTGCTCGTCGAGAACTTCAAGGTCGGGGCGCTCGCCAGGAAAGGCCTAGCCTACGACGACTTGCGAAGGATCAATCCCGGACTCGTCTACTGCTCCATCACAGGGTTCGGGCAGACCGGCCCGCGCGCGCGGGAAGCGGGGTACGACTATCTGATCCAGGCAATGGGCGGCCTGATGAGCATCACCGGCAACGCCGATGGATCGCCGGGCGCGGGCCCTCAGCGCGCCGGCGTTGCGGTCGCCGATCTGATGACAGGAATGTACGCAACGATCGGGATCCTTGCCGCGCTTCGACACCGCGATCTCACAGGAGAGGGACAGCATATCGATCTCGCGCTCCTGGATAGCCAAGTTGCGATGCTCGGCAATCAAGCGATGAACTACCTGATCGGAGGAAAGACGCCTCAGCGGACGGGCGGACACCACCCGAACATCACGCCCTATCAGCAATTCGAAACCAAGGACGGGCACGTCATCATCGCCGTCGGCAACGACGACCAATTCCGAAAGCTCGTCACCCGCCTAGGCCGATCCGAACTCGGCAATGACCCGCGCTTCGATACCAATGCCCACCGGATCACCAACCGCGCGGAAATCGGCAAGATCATCGAATCCGTGACGCGAACACGCACCAGCGCCGACTGGATCGCAGAGCTTGCCAAAGCGGGCGTGCCCTGCGGCCCGATCAACAATATCGCCCAGGTCTTTGACGAGCCGCAGGTACAGCACCGCGGCGGGCGCGTCATGCTTCGCCACCCCGCCAATGGCGATATCCCCTCCGTTGGCAACCCGCTCAAGTTCTCTGCAACCCCGGTCCAATACAAGAAGGCGCCACCCTCGCTCGGCCAAGACACGGCGAGCGTACTCAAGGATCGCTTAGCCAAAAGCGACGACGAGATCGCCGAGCTGCGTAGCCGCGGAGTGATCGGAACCGGCGGCTAGAGATCGACAGCGAAGTCGAAATAGAGGGGGAAGTGATCCGAACCGCGCGCGTCGACAGCGGCCTTGCCCGCGCGGACGACCATGTGTCGATAGAAGATGAAGTCGAGTCGCTGCTGCGCCAGGAGTTCGACTTGTGTGTGCCCCGTGTAGCCCTTGGTCCCGTCGCTCCAGCCGGCATCGAGGAATTGGCGCACCGCGAGTTCCGCATCTGGCGCCTGAGTGCAATTGGCACCGGTCGCGTGGGTGCAGTTTATCGTGGCCAAGTCGCCCGCGACGATCTGAAGCGGCGCCCGGTCGGGTAAGTTGGCGTCGTCCCGGATTTCAGCCGCCTGCACCGCGCGACCGTCCACAAGCAAGAAAGTGTTGTCGAGGTGCGCGGAATAGAATCGAACGCGCCGCATGCCGATCGCGGCATCTACCGCTAGCGTAGCGATGCCACCGTAGTGCCGCTTGTCGCCCCATCCATTGCGCTTCGGTACGTGGCGAATCTGAGTGACGTTGCCGAGCGGGTACTTCGAGAGGACGGCAGAACCGATCTCGCCAAGGCCGTCGCCATCGAGACGCCGGTCCCACTCCACCGCGAACACATAGTCCATCTGCAAGGCTTGGGCGATTTGGCGCGCTTGATTCAAGAGGTCAGGCTCCGAGGCGCGGTCGTGCCGCGCGACTTCTTGCAGAAGGATGAAGTCGGCATCCAGGAGTTCGGGATGCGTCTGCAATTGCATCACGACTTCGGAAGAGTTCATTCCGAGCTGAACGTTCCAGGTGACGAGCCGGAATTCGCTGGGCAGGTCCTGCGGATCCCTGTCAGAGAAGCGGTCCGCCTCCACTCCGCAGGGAACGCGCACCGGATCGCCGCCCTGATCCATGTAGTCGTCCGGTATCTCGCACAAGTAGCCGTCGGGCACGTTGACCTCGATCGGCTCAAACCCGGCCGGAAACGGCGGCCCGCTGCCGCCCGTGCCGCCAGTGCCTTCCCCAGCGACACCTCCAGTGCCTGCCTCGGCGGCGCTGCCCGCCGTGCCGCTTGTACCGCCGCCGGAGGCTCCAGCGGCACCACCCGGCGAGAGTTCCCCGGTGCCCGTGCCCTGCGTGGCGAGCCCGCAACCCGTCACTGAGATTGAGGCGAGCAACGCGGCCCAGCCCACGGCTCGAAACACACTCCCCCGGTTTGCGCTTCGCACAGTCCTCACGGCGCGAGAGGCTGCCACGGTGGCCGCTCCGTGACTACCACGTGGTGCAAGAATGGCGAATATCACCAATGTTATTGCGGGTTCGGAGCTCGCCCCACCGCACGAGGCCGCGTGAGGCAGCGCGAGACCGGGCGAGGCAGCTCTACGCGGCGCTGCGCTTCGGTCCGATCAGCGTGCGAAGCTTGGCTCGAGCCACCTCTTCACCGGTCGCATTGCGCATCGAGACGGGCACGTCGTATTCCCGACGCCCGGACGACTCCGGCACTGGGCATTGGGCCGTCGCCACGATGTTCCCGCGAGCTTTCTTCAGATATTCGATTTCCATCCCCGCGACGATGAAGCGCGTGTCCGAGGGCATCGAGTAGGCCATCGCTGCATTTGCCGTGACTTCGGCAAGGTTTGCGAGGGCGATCGCGTGGACACATTTCAAGTGGTTGCGGGTCGCCCGTTGATCTCGCAGCACGACCTGGGAGTAACCGTCGCGCAATTCCTCGACCTTAAAGTTCATCGAGCCCGTGTACGGTGCGGCTCTGCCAAGCAAACGGCTAAATACCATTTTGCCGCCGGGAAACTTCGTCAGGTTATCCCAACCGAGTTTGACGCCTTGTCCGGCGATGTCTTCGCCCATTCGTTTCAGGTCGATACCCATAGCGCGCAGTATCGCTACACAGCGCGCGGCATCGCAAGCGAAGTCTGCTGACGCCTCGCCTCCCTTCGCCTAAGTACCCGAGAACGCGAGGGCCAACGCGGCGACGCTCACTCGGCGCCGCAAATGAAACTCTGCTTGCCTTCCGCATTGTCCACGGGGACGCACGGTCGCTCGCTCTGCGCGCCGCTAGTTGATGACGATCTCGTTGCATCCGAGTTCCAGTACGTCAAAAGCCGCGCTGAGCGCAGCCGACATGTCGTTGTTCCCACACATCTCGTAGTGCATGCCGTGATCGCCGAATTGCTCCGTGAACGCGATGATGCCGGGCGTCTCTTCCGTCCCGCCGTACGCGCCCACGCAACCCTTGGCGTGCGTGAAGCTGTTGACCTCTTCGGTGCCAACCGGCGGGCCCGCAATCGTCACGACCACGACAAAGTCTTCGTCGTTCCCTTTGAGTTCGAGCAGCCCGTCTCGGATCCCCGCTGCGGTCATGGCTGACTGATCTTCCTCGTCGGTAATGTAAACGACCGCAAGTAGAGCGTCGTCGCGCAAGAAGCCCGCGTTGCTCGGATGCTGCAGCGCTTTGAGTCCGGCCTCCAGCGTCGGCTCTCCGATGAGCACCTCTTGCTGGCAAGGAACGTTGCCGACACAAGCGAACTCGTCGAGCATCGTCGAGGTCAGCCCACTTGATGCCGAACCCTCGATCCAGGTGTTTCCCGACGAGAAGTTGCAGTCGACGCTAGGAACCTCCTCGCACCAAAAGCTGTCGTGAGGCTGAGAAGTATCCCAACCGGAGGTCAGGAACGTGGAAGTCTGGACCGTAACCTCGGACGGCGAGTCTTGATCGGGCTGGAACTTCTGCTCGCCCCAGAGGTTGGTGGTGACGGCTACGTGCACGTTGCCTAGTTCCGGATAGGTCGAGAGCGCCGTCGCGAAGCCCGGGAAGGCCTCGTCGGTGAGCGGGCCCACGGCGTCCATCATCGATCCGGACGTGTCGTACACGAAGAGGATGTCGACATTGCAGACCTCCCCGCCCGGTGAGCCTGAAGAGCCCGATCCGCCGTCGCCGCCACCGTCTACGACCCCCGTGCCGTCGTCCGCGGGGTCGCCGTCATTCACGATATCGTCGCCCCCGGGCGTTCCGTTGGAGGATTCGTCCTCTTCACCCACCGTGCTGCACCCGAGCGCAAGGGCGATAGCCACCGTCACGGGCCCGATCCGGTTGAGAGTTTTGGCGATTGACCCAAGAAATATGGCTTTCTGACGCATGGTAGCTCCTCAAGAACGATTTCTTCCATGTCTCTCGATAACAATTGGGTAACAATTCTCCTGCCATGTTCGTTCTGCTTGATAGCGACCTGAAGCGGAGAATCCGGGCTGTGCTCAGCGCCGACGGGCACGCATTACTCATCGGGCGCTCCGCTGCCGAAGCTCATGCAGGGGCACCTCTGTGCACGCCCGTGCGCATGAGCGCTCGCCTGACGCGAGCCCTGAACCTCGCCGACGACGATCTCCAAATTCAGAAGCAAGCGCGGCGCCCAACCCGCGTTGTCAGTCACGATGGGTTTCGAATCGCAACAGCGGAACAGACGGTGCTGGATCTCCTGGAGGGAGCGCATCTCGGCCGCGCCGCCCAACGCCATCATCTCGAGTCCGCGGTGCGCCTGCTGCGAAGCGGTAGCTCACTCACCGAGAAACCGCTCGACCCCGTCGAACTCGTCCGACTCGTCCTGAGGCGGGGCAACTCGGCGACGCAGCGGCGCGTCGCCTACTTGCTCTGGCGGCTCGGTCATTCCGACACCGCAGCTCGAATCCCCTGCCCTCGCGTGCGCCGCGGTCGCGGCATTCGCCTCGACGCGACACGTCCCGCTCAAGGCCCCATCGTCTCGCCTTGGTTGATCACACTGAACGCGCCCGACGGCCTCGATCCGAATGCGGAGGTGACGAACGCCCTGACCGTCTGGGCCCGTTCGGAGTTTGGTAACTCGGGCAGACGGCTCGCGACGATCCTGGCCACCGGCGCTCTCTTCTCGGCCAAACACTGCCAGCGCGCCCGACTGCGCGGAGTGGTAGCGGTCATTGATGAGCTCGCAGATCTTGGATTCGTGAGCAGGTCCGAGTCGGGCGAAGTGCGCGCCGTCGAGCCCTTTGCGACTGCAGCTGCCGATCTCGCCATCGCAGGCGTCAGCGGCAAGGCCCTCGCCCGCAAGCTCGCCGGCATCATGGCGACCGAGGAGAACGGCGAAGTGCGCGCCGCCGCCGCACTGCTCCTGATTCGTAG